>Ga0326597_10000058_pt1 | contig 183324 bp, 139 predicted proteins | sample RVTome_12_FD_203789 | JGI IMG/M metagenome (GOLD analysis project Ga0326597, IMG submission 203789) | Soil microbial communities from uranium-contaminated site in the Upper Colorado River Basin, Wyoming, United States - RVT100D185 | ecosystem: Environmental > Terrestrial > Soil > Contaminated... | reverse complement strand
CGGGCCGCAGTCAACCGGCCGAACGTCCGGGCTGGCAAAGCCGACTTTCAGTCGGCGCCGCCAGCGCCATGGGCAAGCTACCGGCTTTCAGCCGGTAGTTGTTGACGTCATGCCTTTGCGGTGGGCGGGGCCGGTGGAGCGTCCGGCCCCCGTCCAGTCGACCTACGGAACGATCTCGAAGGCGAACCTGAAGATCGGCAAATTGTAGCCGAGCGGCAGGCCTGGATAATCCCAGAGGGCGTTCAGGAACGGCACCTGGTACGTCCACGGCGGCTTTGCCGTGCCCTGCAGCCCACGCGCGCCCTGGTAGATCATCGGATAGAGGTCGACGAGGTGTGTGCCGAGGCCACCAGACGCCGTGAGCTTGATCGTGATGTCGCCACCGGTGCCGAAGCCGCAGGCGAAGCCGATGTAAGCGTTGTCATAGGTGACACCCACGCCGTTGTCGATCTGCGTCCAGCCCAGCCCCTTGATCTGAACGACAACCGTCTCGCCGGCCTTCACCTTCCGCGGCGAAGCGCCAATCATGCTGCGGTCGATACGGAAGGGGGCCTCGGCCAGCACCGTGTCGGCCTGGGCAACCCTGAGCACGTGCCAGCCGCCGAGGCCCTCGGGAATCTCCACGCTGGTGGTCAGCTTCCCGTCAGCCGTGGACGTCGCCTTGGAGAGGGGGACGCCGGTCACGTCCCAGCCGTTCACGTCGCTCCCGGCGGCGGTCACCCAGACCAGGTCCAGGTCGGCGTTCGGTGGCAATCCCTCGGCCGTCAGGGCGGCCTCGGTCAGGATCGGGCCCGTCCCTGGCTCCAGAATCGCCGTCCCGGTGGGCGGCGGATCGATGGCGTAGCCTGTCCGGTGCTCTCCCGCGGGGAGCGTCGTGACCACATCCGGTGCAGGCCAATCGACGCTGTCGGGCGGCGCACCGTTGTCGGCCGTGACCTTGAACGCCGTCCGGAACTCCCAGGGGATAGCCTTCGTCGGCGACTGCCAGTTGTTCAGGTAGGGCATGGCCGTTGCCGCGCCGATGACCTCGACCAGGTGGTCCCCGACGGGCCCGGCAGCCCGGATCTGGAACTGGGCTGTCCCTCGAGTCCTGGTGCCGGCGATGAAGCCGGTGTAGCGGTGGTCGTAGAGGGTGGCCATGGTGCTCTCGAACGACTTCACCCCCATCCCCTTGACCGTGATGTTGATCGGGGTCCCCACGGGCCCTTCCGTTGGGCTGAAGGTGACCGTTCTGAGAACCCGGTAGCCGGCCTTGCCCGTGTCTTCGCCGTCGACGACGGCGAAGATGTCATGCGTTTCGCCGAAGTCGTCGGGCACCGTGAACGACGCCGTCACCTTGCCCGCGGCGTCGGCCTGGGCCTTCCCCAGCGAGACGCGCTTCTCCGTCCACTTCCGGTCGATGTACTTCACGTCGGCCGGGTGCACTTCCGTGACATAGTCGCCGTCCCAGGTCACCCAGATGAACTCGACCTCGGCGGAGGCGGCGAATCCCTCGCCAGAGACCGTAAACCCGTCGCCGATGCCGCCGGTGTCCGGCTCCGTCTTCAACAGGATGAGGTTGTTGGCGGCCGGGGCTGCCGTGTTCGAGGCCTGCGCCGCCGTTGCCTGGGTCGCCTCCGGGGATGTCGCCAGGGCGTCCGTCGCCGGGACTTCCGTCGGCGGGGTGGCCGTCATCCGTGAATCATCGCTGCAGGCGGTCAGCCCGACGCCGACGATGGCGACGATCGTCACTGAGGCTGCCGCCAGCCAGGGTCCATGCATTCGCCAGGTCTTCATGGCCGTTCTCTCCTCTATTGCTGGTTCGCGCCCGGCCATCACCCAGCCGCCAGCGCCGCCGGTCCTGCGGTCATCGGCGGGCGGTTCGCGCCCACACGCGGGGCGGAGCGGCTCAGTCGATGATTTGGAGGCGCGAGTCTGATTCCTCACTGATCACCGCGGGCACATGCCACTCCTCGGCCCTTCCGTCAGCCGTCTGGACGGAGATGGCGTAGTCGAGCCCTCCCAGGGGATAGTCCAGCGGAATGTCCCAGGTGGCACTCCACATCCACGGCGCGTCGGGTACGCGGCCGGCTCCTCGCTGGGAGAACCTTGGCTTGGCCTCGTCCCCGTTGGGGAGCAGGACCACGATCGTGGCCTCGTCCTTGTCGGTGATGCGCTTGTCGGTCGCCATATCGACGATCTCAAAACGCCAGACGATGCGCATGCCACGCCGGAACATCCCGTTCTGGACGCAGGAAACGTCTGCCGCGTAGCCGTACTTGCTGAGGCGCGTCGTCGCCAGGGTCTCGACGTAGAAGGCGAAGGCGCCGATCGGCTCGTAGAGCGAGTCTGGCGGCGGGGCCTTGGTCGGGGCCTCGAAGCCCGCGGGCAGCGCGGTGGGCGTTGGCGGTGGCTCGGGCGTCGGACCGGACTTGCCCGTCAGCAGCGCAAACGTCCCCTCGCCCTCTGTCGTCGTGCCTTCCTGAGCCGTGGCCATCTCGGCTTCCTTGGCCGAGAGCTGCTCCTGAAGGGCCGCCGACTTCTGTTGCTCGGCCTGTAGTTGCTCGTTGAGTGCGGTCATGTCGGCCTCGGATACACCCGACGAGCAGCCGGCAATTGCCGCCGCCCCCACGAGCAGGCCTAGCGCCGCCAGATAACGGATCTTGAACATATTGTCCTCCTCTTGAGTTATTGCCCGGGGGCCAGTGAGTCCCCAGGCGAGTTCCGGCGGCTGGATACCGCCGCGATCACCGTTCATGCGCCAGGACGAGCGCGCAGGATCCCAATGACTTGAAGCACGACGTAACCGAGAATGAGCCAGATCGCCAAGATCGTGGCACCGAAGGCCCGCGGCATCGCCGCACGAAGACCGGCGAGTCCTACGACGGGCACGCGATAGGCGGGCTGCATCTTGCCCACAGTCTGGATCACGATCTCCTGCTCCGTGCCGGCGTAGATTCCCATCCCGTCGAAGCGCGCCCTCACGGCCTCGCTCTCCGCCGGCAACGTGGGCTTGAACTCCACGAAGGCCACGCCGTTGTCGTCCGTCTCGGCCGTGCCGATCCTCATCTCGCCCTCGAAGCCCGCAAGACGCGCGTCGACGAAGAAGTCGATGCTCGCCTTGGGCACGGGCTTCGAGTCCTCGCCCTTCAGGGTCACCATGAGGTTCACGGGCTCACCCGTGGTGACCCACGACGACGGCTTCATGGTGAGCACCGAAGGCGTCTTGGCCGCCGCCTTCCCCCCTGTCTCGCCGACCTGCAGAACTGCGTTCTGGGTGAAGTCATGCACCTCGCACTCGGAGTCGCACTTCAAGGTGAACTCGCCGGGCTGATCGGCGATCAGCTGCAAGCTTGCCTCCCGATTCGTCCGGTCGATCTGGTCCCACTCCAAGTCGTACCCTTCCAGGACCATGATGTGCTCTTCATCGATGTATCCCTGGTGATCCCACACGAACGTGACCTCCAGAAGGGTGCCGAGATCCACGCTGATTGTAGGCCGCCACACGCCATCGAAGGTCACGTGATCGCATCCGTCGCGGCACTCGAATGCCAAATCGGTGATGGCCAGCGTGACGTTGAGCGGTTCCTGCGCGTTCACCGGTGGGGTGGAGGAATGCAGCGCGAACAGGATGGCCGCGATGCCCAGCAGGATCGTGCTCGACCGGGCAGCTGGGCTGGTGTGCTGTGGCTTCGATCGGTCCATGGGTCCGCCGTCCACTATTGTGGCGCCGCTCTCACCGGCAGCGAGAGCGAGCGGAGGGCCGCCTTGGCGACCTCGCGCCCCTCGTCCATTTCCCACAGCGAGACGATGGGGAAGAGGCGGGCGAAGAGGGTGATGACCAACGCGAAGGCCCCGAACGAGGATCCGGTGATGAGGATCTCGACCCAGGTTGGCGAGTAGACTCCCCACTGATACGGCATGAGGGGCAGCGCCAGCGACGGCACCACGATGACGAATCGCTTGATCCACATGCCGTAGTTGGCGAGCAGGGAGGCGACGAACAGCAGAGGGATCGTCCGCAGCCTGGGAATCGCGACCACGACGAGAGGAATGACCTGACCCAAGCCGAAGCTCGACCACACGAGCGCGCTGTATCGGCCGACGAAGAGCTGCTGGAGCAGCGAACCTTCGCCACCCTCGAGCTTGTAGACCGCGGAGAGGTACTCCGCGAAGGTGAAGTAGACGTACAGTGCCCCGAAGCTGGCCATCAGGCGCGCCAGGTACTGGAAGTGCGTGTTCGTGAAGTAGCTCTCGAGGTGATAGGCGCGGCGGAAGACCGCCATCAGCGTGATGAGCAGCGCTGTTCCCGAGTACAGGGCGCCGACAGCGAAGTACGGGGCGAAGATCGTGCTCGACCAGCCGGCTCGGAACGTCATCCCGAAGATCCACGAGACGACGGAGTGCGTCGCCACGCCGAGGGGGATGATGAGGAGGGTGAGAATCGCGGCTCCCCGCTCCAGGCGGCGGCGTTGATCGGGCCTGCCCTGCCAGCCCGCCGCCACGATGCGATAGAGCCTGCGCCGCGCGGCGGAGACGGGCCCGTGCACGTCGTCCCGCAGCGCGGCGGCGTCCGGGATGAGGAACAGGTACAGATAGAGGGCGCTGGCGGCCAGGTACGTGGGGATCACGAGGATGTCCCACATCAGGGGCGACGTGAGGTGCGGGTACCTGAACAGGTACAGGAGCCTGTCCGGGCGCCCCATGTCCACGAACGGCATGACGGCACAGACCACAAGGGCGGACACCGTCGAGAGCTCCGCGAGCCGGGTGAGGGGTCTGCGCCACTCGGCCTCGGTCATCCGCAGAATGGCGGAGATGAAGGTGCCGGCCATGGAGAGGCCGCTGAAGAAGACGAAGTTCGAGATGTAGAGGCCCCACGTGACATCGTCGCGCATCCCGGTCACGGCCAGTCCGTGGCGCCACTGCTGGACGTACGCGACGAAGCCGAGCACGACCAGGATCAGGAGAGTCGCGGTCCACAGGTACCAGGCCCTGGGCGCGTAGTTGAGAGAGCGGAGGATGGCCTCGTCGGGATCGCGTCCTCGTGGACCTATCATTTCATGCCCCCCATCGGCTGGCTGAGGGTCGCCCCGAGCTCCTGCCACGACCGGGCGGGCTTCATGGGCTTGTCGATCCCGATCTCGTGTCCGTACTCCTGTCCGTGGCCCGGGATGTACCAGACCCTCGGATGCGTGCCGAGCTCCTCTTTCAGGCGGAAGGCGCTGTTCTCGGCGAGGAAGGTGGACAGTTTCACGATCTCCTTGCCGTTGGTGGCCACATCCGTGACGAGGTCTCCGAGGTAGATCGCAAACATCGGGCAGGCCTCCGCGCAGGCGGGCAGCTTGCCGTCGTCCGCGCGGTGGGCGCAAAGCATGCACTTCTCCACCGTGCCCCTCCGGTGCGGCACCGGGTACTCGGGGCTGTACGTGGCGAAGGTGGCGCCGGGGGGGTTCGCCGGCTCGCCCCAGTTGAAGACTCGGACCCCGTAGGGGCAGGCTGCCATGCACATGCGGCATCCGATGCAGCGGTCGTGATCGATCAGGATGATGCCCTCATCGTTGCGGTACGTGGCACCCACCGGGCATACGTTGAGGCATGGGGCATACTCGCACTGCATGCACGGTCGGGGCAGGAAGAAGGTGTGGCCGCCCTGGCCCTCCATCTCGAAGACCCGGATCCACTCCTGCCCTTCGGGAACGAAGTGCTCGGCATTGCAGCCCTCGATACACTGGGGCGCGTCGTCGGTGGTGACACAGCCTTCGCACTTGCGGAGGTCGAAGACCATCGCCCATTGGCGCTTCGTGGATGCCGTGGCCACCGCGCGGGCGGTATCGTCGGCTTCCCCGGTGCCCGAGGCGACGTCGTGGGCCGACAGGCCCTCCACGCCGCCCGCGGCGACCACCGCCCCGACGCCGGCCACGGTGCCCAGGAAGTGTCGGCGCGTTAGCTGAGCCCGGGTTGCGTCGTCGGGGCCGGGGTGAGGCCCCGGCTCAGGATTCGGCGCCGGCCGGCTCGGGGCCTCGACGGCCTCCGTCCTGCCCACATGCAACCCTCGTGTCCTGTCGCCCCGATTGGCCATCTCGTCCATTCAAGCACCCAATCCGGATCCTGCCGGAGATCTCGTCGGCGGAGTCCCGACGAACCTGCTGGATCAGCTTGCCCCAATTGTCGGGCCGTTCTCGGTTCGCCGCATCACCCAAATGGGGTGATTCGGGTCGGCACGGAGGGTGATCTGAGGTGCCCGGGCAGGGCAGCCGCAGGCGGGGTGGCTACGCTGGGCGTCGGAAGTCGGGGCCCGGCCCGCTCTTACGTGCGCAGCAGCCCGTGGCGGACGGCGTACTCGATGAGCTTCGAGCGGTCGCTGATATGGAGCTTGAGGTAGATGTGCGCGCGGTGGGTCTTGATGGTGTTGACGCTCACGGTCAGGTGATCGGCGATCTCGCGGCTGGTGAGTCCTCGGGCGATCAACGTCACGACCTCTCGCTCCCGGGGCGAGAGGTCGTCGGCGGGGGTGAGCGGCGCTTGATGCTCCAGGAAGTCCTTCACGATGGCCGAAGCCAGCGTGGGAGGCAGGACGACGCCGCCCTCACAGACCGCGCGGACCGCGGCCACCAGCTCGTCTCCGTGGGCGCCCTTCAGAACGTAGCCCGAGGCCCCCGATCGGAGCGCCTCGAAGAAGAACGCCTCCTCCTCGTGCATCGTGAGGATCAGGACCCGCGTTTCCGGCATCTCCTCGGCCAGGACCTTGGCCACGTCCAATCCGGAGAGATCCGGCATCGTGATGTCCAGGAGGGCCAGATCCGGGCGGTGCCGGCGCGCAAGCTCCAGGGCGTGTAACCCGGTCCCGGCGGCACCCAGGACGGAGATGTCGGGCTCCTCCGTCAGGAGCGCCACCAGTCCCTCGCGGACGACGGCATGGTCGTCGGCAACGATCACGCGGATCGTCCGGGGCGTCGGCTCGGACATCACCTCACGTGCCGTCCAGGCCCGCACCGTCCGTCGGCCGTCGCCGCACCCGCTCCGACTCGACGTCCGGCGTTACGGCGTCGTCGGCCACGGGCACGGCAACCCGCACGGAGGTGCCCTTGCCGGGTGCGCTGACCACGGTCACCCTTCCCCCCGCCGCCGACGCCCGCTCGCTCATGCCTGCGAGGCCGAGGCCCCGCTGAGGATCCGGCGATCCGGCCACCGCCGCCGGGTCGAAGCCTCGTCCGTCGTCTTTGAGCGTCATGCGCACCTTTGCGCTGTGCCGGACGATGCGGACGGCGACGTGCTTGGCGCCGCTGTGACGGACCACGTTGCTCATCGCTTCCTGCCCGATCCGAAACAGGATGGTCTCGATTACCTGGGGTAGGCGGCGATCGAGTCCTTCTACCTCCACCGTGATGGCGATCCCATTCGGGCGCAGCGTGTTGTCTGCAACCCACCGCAGGGCTGGCACCAACCCGAGCTGATCGAGAACCCCTGGCCGGAGATCGGCGATCATGTGGCGAAGGTCCTTCAGGGCTTGATCGACGAGGGCGCGGCTGTCGTACAGGCGCTGCGCCGCAACCGGGTCGTCGGCCACGAGGCTCTTGGCCGCCCGGTCGATGCTCAGCTGGACCCCGGTGAGCGACTGCCCGATCTCGTCGTGAAGGTCGCGCGAGAGCCGGCCCCGTTCCTCCTCCTGCGCCGTGATGACGCGCTGCACCAGGCGTTGCGTGAGGGCTTGCTGCTGCCGGAGGGCATGCGTACGGTCTTCCACCCGGCCCTCCAGGGCCTCGTTCCAGCCGGCCAGCTCGGTGATCGACCGCAGCAGCTGCTGCCGCATGGTGTCGAGGGCACTCGCCATGGCGCCGATCTCGCCGCCCTCCGAGGCTTCCAGAGGCGTGTCGAGGTCGCCGGCAGCGATGCGCTCGGCGGATTCCGTGAGCCGCTGAACGGGCCGGACGAGGCGTCGGGTCCCCACGAGGGTCATCGCCCAGGCCGCCAGGAGGGCCACCGCCCCGACCAGCGCCAGATCCAGGCGCAGGCGGCTCACTCCGGCGAAGATCTCCTCCTCGTCAGCCCCGACCGCGACCGCCCACGGCGCCACGTGCAGCGGCACCACGGCCATGACGTGCCGGTGCTTGCGCCCAACCTTCGACGCGCCGGCTTCGACGGGCACGGACTCCTCCGCAGCCACGCCGTCGGCCAGGACACGACGGTAGAAGGTCGGATGCTCGGATGGAGCCAACAACCTCACCGTCATGGTTGCCACCAGTGTCCGGCCTTCGCCGTCGATCAGGAGCGCGTGGCCTGTCTCGCTCAACGAGGCTGCCTCGCGCAACGTGTCCCGGATGTCCTTGCCATCCAGCGCCACATTGCCGTTGAGGATGCCGAGAAGCTGTCCTTCGCGCTGGATGGACGCGTATACCGCCACCATTGGCCTGTTGCTCTCGGCATCGAGGAACGGGGCTGAAAGGTGTGCGCCGCTGTCCGAGGCCGCGCCCGAGGAAGGCGCCACCGCCGACGGCTCGGCGTACCCATCGGCTGCCGGGACGAGCCTAACGGGAACGAAGGGCAGAACCGGGGGACGGCGTCCTTGCGGCTGCGAGACGACCACCCGTCCAGACGGATCGACGAGGGAGATCCCATCGGAGAAGGTGGACAGCCACCGGTATGCGTCGGCCAGCGCGGCCGACTGGGCCTCCAGGTCGCCTTCGGGATTGAAATCGACACTGCGCTGAACCTGGTCCAACTCTACGATGGCGCGCAGGAGGATCCGGTCGATCTGGCTGGCCGCAAGCTCGGCGATCGTGAGCCGCTCTTCCAGTAGGCGAGCGGAGCTGACCTGGAGCGCACGCTCCGCGATGACCGATATCGACACGAAGAGGACGAGGAAGCCCACGCTGACGACGGCCGTCGCCCGCTGGGCCAGCCCGAGCTGGAGGACGCGTCTGCGTATCAGATCAGGGAGCTTCGACCGCAACCTCACTCTTTCCTCTTCAGCCCGGCGATCCCGACCAACTGTTCGAAGATTATAGGAGAGAGCGCCCAACGACAATAAGAAACCCGCACACGCGGGGATGGAACCGTGGCGTTCACCCACTCCCGCGCTGACGCGCAAGAGAGGGAGGAGCGGAACAGCGTGGGCGGGGGCGGGGGCGCGTACTGGTGCGCGGCCGGCGGCGCAATAAGGATCGCACGCGGTCAATGCAATTGAGGGGTGGCGTCAATGCAATGGCGAGGCGGCGGCATTGTAATGGCGCGTTGTGGCAGAGGATGGTCAGCGCCGCCTCGATCGCGTGTTATAGAGGATCGTGCTGAGGCCTCCTTCACGCGTTGCCTCCAGCGCCGACAACTTCCGAACCCTTATGGAGCAGCGATCTCATGGCGCGCCGCCGCGGCACCAGGAGCCAACCCGCCCGCTCGCCGCGGCCAGCGGCCTGCGCGGGCTTGCTGCTCGTGGTCGCCGTCGCGCTCATCGGTAGCGCGCCCGCGGCTGCTGTCCGCGAGGCTTCAGGACGCCGCTGGACGACGACCGCAGCCACGCCAGCCCAGGACGTCGGCGATGGGCTCGACATCATCGGGCAGGTGGGCGGCTCCGCCTACTCCGTTGCGCTGGAGGGTGAGCGGTTGTACGTCGGCCTGGGCCCACGCATCGTGGTATTCGACGTCGCTGGCGAGGGCGAGCCGGTGGTCATCGGCCAATCCCCGGTCTTGCCCAGCGTCGTGCGCGACCTAGTCGTCGACGGCGACATTGTCTACGCGGTCTCGCGCGCCGGGCTCTCCATCGTCGATTTCAGGGATCCGCAGGCGGCACGGGTCAACGCGTTCGTGCCAAGCCAGGAGCCCAGCCTCTCCGACGGCTGGCGATGGCCCGACCCGCTGCTGGCGTTGGGCGATGGGACGCTCTACGTCGCACCGAGTCCGTACGAGCCCGTGCGCGTGCTCGACGTCGCCGCGCCGGAGCGGCCAACCGAGGTCTCGACGCTGCACGTCGCCGAGCCACCGCGGGCCCTCAGCGCGATCGCCGTCGATGGCACCCTTGTCTACTTGGCGTACAGCGGCGGCAGCCACCCTGATACGGACGGTTCCGTCGCCGTGTTCGACGTCGCGGATCCGCGGGCGCCGCAGCGGCTCGGGTCGACCACCTTCGGTGCGGGCCGCCTGGGCGGCATGACCGTGGCAGGGGGATACGTCCTGTTGTCCCGATCCGAGTGCGCCCTCGAGGTCTTGGACGCCTCCGACCCCGCTCAGCTGGTGGCGGAGGGGTGCAGCAACTGGGACGTCCGAGGCGCCAAGCCGCGGATCGCGAGCCACGGTTCTCTGGCCTTCGCCATGGACGGCGACACGAACAGCCTCTGGATCGTCGATTGGTCGGATCCGCGCGCACCGGAGCTTGTCGGCCACCTCCAGGTGGGTGCCGCCGACGTGGCGATCGACGCCAGTCGGGGCCGCTGGTTCGTCGCCGCGGCCGAGAGCGGCCTGTTGGCCTACGCGGCGGAGGGCCTTCTGGACGCCGAGCAGCAGTCCGAGGCGACGGTGGACGACATCGACACGACCCATCGCAGCGTTCTGGAGAACCATCTGGCGGTCGTCGGCGATGCGGTGCTCGTGGGGGTCTCCGGTGGGACGCGCGTCTTCGACATTGCGGATTCGGGCGAGCTCGATCACGCAGCGGTTATCCCCCTCGAGCTCACAAGCCGTCCGGTGGTGCTGGACGATGCGATGGTTCTGCTTCCGCATCGAGACGCGGTGCATGTGTACGACCTAAGCCATCCCGCGGCCCCACAGCCCCTCGGCGTCTTCACGGCCACCGGATCGGTCCGCACGATGACCGTGGCCGGCCACCGCGTCGTCCTCACCGGCGAAGCCGACCTGACGAACGGCTTCATCGAGGTCGTGGACTACGCGATGCCTGCCGCGCCCCGGCGAGTCGGCCAGGAGATCACGTGGGCTGGGACCTACAGGGCCGCAGCCGTGGAGGGAGATCGCCTTTACCTGTCGCTGCCCGGACGGCTGGACGTTTGGGACATCGGGCGGCCCGGCCAACCTGAATGGGTGGCGAACGTGGGCTCGGCGAGTGACTGGTTTGACGACCTGCTCGTCCGAGGGGGCTACCTCTACGGGACGCGCAGCAGTCGGCTGAGCATTCTCGATGCGCGCGCGATCGATTCCGTCCGTGAGGTCTTTACCACGGACGTCCTCGCCGGCCGATACCTCCAGCCGGGCAGCCTGACCTTCGTCGACGACACCCTGGTGATGCCCTGGCGCAACCTCCGGCTCGGAGCGTGGCTGTTCGACGTGAGCGACCCATCTCGACCGCGCCCGGCAGGCGTGTTCGGCGCCGGGGGAGACATCGACCAGCTGACCGTTTCGGGCGATCGCGTCGTCTACCTGTGGGACGAGGACCCCTACTCGGGATCCGATCCCCTTCGGCTGCGCATCGCGGGCGTGGACGGCGTGATGGACGTTCGGCTCGACTCGAGGCACGCATCCGTGGGCTATGCCGAGAGCGTGGCCGTGAACGGCGATCTGGCCCTCGTGACGGGTTGGCCGGACGGCCTGAAGATCGTCGACGTTGCCGCCCCCGATGCGCCCCGGCTGCTGAGCACCGTCCCGCTGCCGAAGGGCGCGGATCGCGTGGCCGCCGACGATGGCTTCGCATATGTCGTCTCGCCGTTGTCCTGGGAGCAGGACGACGGCGAGGCCAGCACAGTCCACGTCGTCGACATCTCGGATCCCTCGCGACCGTATATCGCCTCGTCCATGCGCCGGCACGGTGGCGTCTTCGAACTGACCGTCGCCGACGGTCGCCTTTACTTGGCCGAGGCGTCGGGGCTCACGATCTTCGACCTCCGGTCGGACCCGGGCCACCCACTGGAGCTGGGGCGGCTGCCGTCCCGCGCGGACGTCCAGCAGCGCGTGGGCGCAGTGACCCACGTCGTGGCTGCGGGCCACCGCGCGGTGGTCGTCGACGCTGTGTATATGGACTGGGACGATCCAAGCGACGATGGCGAAGCCGACGAGGTTCGTGTGGTCGACGTGTCCGACCCCGCACGCCCGACCCTCATCGGTGCCGTGACCCTCGGCACCGCAAGCTCGTGGTCGCGCATTCGTGGGTTCGACCTCGCATGGCCACATGCCTTCGCGGTGACGTCGCAGGTCGATAAGGACATGAACGCCGTCGTCCACGCGATCGACGTCGCCCAGCCAAACGGCCCACGGATCGAGGCCGCCTGGCAATCGCCGGAGCTGCGCTACGCGACCTCGCTCGCGGTCGCGGCCAACCGGGTCTTCGTCGGCTCCTGGTTCGGCATCGAGGTCCTCGACCGGACGGTGGTTCTCGACCCGCGGCGCGTGGCCAAGGCGATCACGCCCGGGATATCCCTGTCGGCGGCCGAGCTCGCCGTCGACTCGTCCGGCCGCGTCTACCTCGCAAACGGCGTCGCCGGATTGGTTGTCCTGGAGGTCGATCAGGGCTCGCCGCCCGAGCCGAGGCAAAGCCGCCTCTACTTGCCGCGTGCCGTCCGACCCGCTTCGTTCTGAGGTACCCCCGGCAGGACTTGAACCTGCGACACACGGTTTAGGAAACCGCCGCTCTATCCCCTGAGCTACGGGGGCTTACCGCCCGATTATAGCCGCATCTCGCGGCTCTCCCGTCCGCATCGCGTCCCCCGATTGCGTCTCCTGCTCGCGCCCGAGCTCTGATCATCGGGCCCTCTCCACCACCACCCGCACCCCCGTCACGTCCAACCGGACGTCGGCCATGTTGCTGCCGCGATACGCGCTCCGGGCGTTGCCCTGGACGTAGCTCCACTCGCCGCCCCGGAGCACGCGGCAGACCGTGTTGGGGGCGTGGGCGTCCTCGCGGCCGTCGGCCGGGTCGTACGGGTAGGCGAACACCGGCTCGTCGTCCGCCGCGTCCGCGGTCCCGAAGAGCGACGATGTCCAGACCGTCGCGTTGCCGGCCATGTCGGAGACGCCGAAGACGCTGTCCCCTTCCACGAACACGCCGACCGGCGACGTGCGCCTAAGGCGAAGCTCGTTCGTGTTGGCCCTCACCGGGTCCCAGGCGTCGCCCCACGGGTAGCACCGGCCCTCAGGGCCGCGGGCCGCCGCCTCCCATTCCACCTCCGTCGGGAGCCGTACCACACAGCCCATCTGCGCGCCCAGCCAGGCGCAGTACGCCCGAGCCTCGTACCAGCAGATCCCGACCACCGGTTGCGTCGGCCGGTCGAAGCGCGGGTCGCGCCAGAAGCGCGGCTCGCTGGGCCGTTCGGGCTTCCAGTGCGCGGCGATGGCGGCCTCGAACGCAGCATCGTCCAGCGCGATGTTGCGGCGCCAGCGCTCCAGCGCGTCCTCGGTGGGGAACCGGCCTTCCGCCTCCATCGCCTCGAACAGGCCAGGCTCCTCGAGGAAACGCTGCCGCCAGATGCGATCGTTGGCCCTCAGGCCCTCGTTCCCCAGCTCGGCGCGCCGCCACCGCCGCGCGTCGCCGGTGGTCCACCAGCGCTCGTCGTCGTAGCCCCCGGCGGCCACGAAGCAGGCGAACTCCGCGTTGGTCACGTGGAACCGCCCGATCGCAAAGCCCTCCAGCGCCACCGCGTGCCGCGGCACGTGCGCGCGCGTCGTGCCCTGGACGTCGAGCACCGACCACGCCAGCGGTCCGTCCTCACCGATCGGGTACGTCCCGGCCGGAATCGCGACGAGCGGCGGCTCGAGGTAGGCGCCGTGCGGCCCGTCGCGGCGCGGGAAGCGCGGGTCGCCCAGCTCGCCCACGGCCAGGCCGCACGCGATCCGATGGCGCAGGTCGACCTCCGGATCGCGGCTCCGCGCCACAAGCGCCCAGCTCAGGCGATCGACGAACGCGGCGCCCAGCCGGGCGCGGACCGTCGGCTGCGCCGCCGCACGCCCCGCGACGACCAGGTTGGCCGCCATGACCGCCTCCAGGAAGGGCTCGGGCTTCTCGGCCATCGCCGCCGCCAAGACCGTCGTCTCCTCCCAGCCGGTCTGGCGCAGCGCCGGCAGCGTCTCGCCGGGCGGCAGCGCGCGCAGCAGCTCGGCCACGCCCGGCCGGATGTCCGCCGCCCGCCACGGCGCCGCGACGAGCTCGGCACGCGGTGCCCGGGCCAACACCCGCGCGGCGAAGTACTCCTGGAGGAGCTGATGGCGATAGAGCACCTCGTCCGCCGCCGGGTCCTCGTCGAGCACGCTGATGGCCACGCCGGCGCGGACGATATCCCTGGCGTGCGGATCGCCGACCAGGTCGAGCACCGTGTCGTACGCCACGCGCGTCTGGCTGGCCTCGCCGCCGCCCATCGCGGCCTGCATCCCAAACGCCAAGCCGCTCAGCCGCGGCATCAGCGCCCCGCGCTCGGGCAACTCATAGGCATTGCGCCACTGCCAGAGCGCGATGCGCCGCAGGTCGCGGGTGGCCAGGAGCTCCTCCATGGCGAAGAGCGGGTTGTCGCGCTCCACCTCGCGCTTGAGCGCCTGGCGGACGAAGCCGGTGAACAGCCCGGCCCGGTCCCTGGCCAGGTCGCCCGTGGCCTCGACCTGGTCGACCAGCAGCGCCAGGAAGAACGGCGCGCGCAGGGCCTCGAGCTGTGGTGTGCCCGCGACGGCCGACCAGATGGCCTCGCCGCGCACCGGGCTGTACAGGCGGAGAAAGGCGCGCACCTGATCGTCGGAGAGCGCCTCGATCTGCACCTGCGGGACGCGCAGCGCCGTCGTCGAGAGCGGCGCCGAGTAGTCGAGCCCGCGGCAGCTGAACACCACTCGGTTGCCCGGCCACACGTCCAACAGCCGGACCAGCCAGTCTTTCCACCCCTCCACGAGCGTAAGGAACTCCCGCTCCGAGGCCGCGGGCATCTCGTTGAGGCCGTCGAGCAGCAGCAGCATGCGCCCCTCGGCGAGCAGCGCTTCCAGCGGCGGCAGCCGCGGGTTGCGTTCCGCCCAGCGCGCGGCCAGCCAGTCGCCGGGTGCCGGCACGTCCTCTCCGGAGCGCACCGGCTTGAACTGGTTGAGCTGGACGAAGAACGACACGGTGTCGGCCGGGGCCTTCCGTCGCAGCGCGGCGACGGCCGCATCCAGCTCGAGGTGCCGGAGCAGCGTGCTCTTCCCGCTGCCCGGCGGGCCGAGCACCACCAACGCTGGCTCGGGCACCGCCGCGAGCACCGCGCCCAGGCCGTCGTAGCGCTCCTGCCGTGCCGCCCACCGCCCCGCCGCGCTCTCCTCGCCCTGGTCGACGAGCAGCGTCAGCGCGACGAAGCGCCCGTCCAGGCGGTATCGCGGCTGGCTCCACTCGGCGATGCGGCCGAGGCGGTGCTCGGTCAGGTCGGCCGGCCGGTGCTGCGCGGCGCGCCGCACCTGGTCGGTCGTCAGGACGACGGTTGCGGCGTCGCCACGGATCACGGCGTGCAGAGCCTCCAGCGTCTCGGCGACAGATCGAACGACGACCGTCGGTTCGCTGCCCGGCTCGCGTTCCTCGGCCCCTGGATCGGAGACCACGATACGATCCTGCGCGCCGAGCTCGCCGGCCGTCGTCGGGGCGCGGACGATGTCCGGAAGGCCCGGCACGACGACCTGCCAGATGCGCTCGGCATGCCGCAGGTCCTTGAGGCGGTGCTCGCCGAGGTCGCGGAGCGAAGCGCCGTCCGGGACGCCGTCGCGCACGGCGCGAAGCGCCGCCTGGGACAGCAGGATCTGCCCCCCGTGGCCGGCCGACACCAGCCGCGCCGTTCGGTTGAGCGCAGGACCGAAGTAGTCGCCGCCGCGCGCCTCTGCGCGGCCGGTATGCAGCCCCATCCGCACGCGCAGGTCGGCGAAGTCCGGTCCGAACGCGCTCCATATTACGGCCGTGATGCCGCGCTGCGCTTCGACGGCCGCGGACAGCGCGCCGACGGCATCGGCGAACGCCCCGTAGAAGGCGCCGCCGACCGTCTTGAACACGGTCCCACCATGCCCCTCGATGGCCGACCGCAATACGGCGTCATGGCGCACCAGGGCCGCCGACATGGCCTCGCGGTGGTGCTCCCACCGGGCGGTGGAGCCCTCGATGTCGGTGAAGAGGAACGCGAGGGTGCCGGGAGGAAGCGTCGTCACGGTCGCCCTAAGACCTTGCCTGCGCGAGGGCACGGATCGAGCGGCGCGCGCAGCGGTGCGCCGCGACACGGTATCACAGGGACGATACCCAGAGCCAAGGTCGCGATGCCCGCAAACGCGGCGCTTCCCCGACGTCGCGCCGCGCCTCTACCGCCGGCGTTGACGACCTGCGCGATCGGGGTTATCCGTTGTGGCCTTCAGCGCTGATGCCATGCCTCAAACCCGTGCCCCTCGCCCTCGCACACGCCCCAGGGAGAACCCCGTCCATGCTTCGTTCGCTAAAGCGCGCTTTGGTCGTCGTCCTGGCTTCCGTCGTCGGCGCCGTCCTCGTCGTGCTCGGCGCGGCGTGGGCCGCCAGCGACGCGCGCCTCGCAAAGGCCATCGACGTTCCTGGTGCCGGCGACGGCGTCACCATCCCCAGCGATGCCGAAGCCATCGCGCTCGGCGAGCACCTGGTGGTCACGCGCGGCTGCCGCGAGTGCCACGGGGCGGACCTGGGCGGCACGCAGCTCATCGACGACGCGATGTTCGCGCGGCTGGCGGCGCCCAACCTCACGTCCGGTGCGGGCAGCGCCACCGCTGGCTTCACGCCCGCGGACTGGGATCGCGCCATCCGCCACGGCGTCGGCGGCGACGGCCGGCTGCTGTTCATCATGCCGTCTCCGGAGTACAACGCCCTGTCCGACAAGGACCTGGGCGACCTGGTGGCCTACGTCAAGAGCGTGCCCCCGGTCGAAAACGCGTGGCCGCGGCGCAGCCTGGGGCCCATCGCCCGCATGCTGCTCTTGCGCGGCGAGTTTGCGCCGGTGGCCGAGGGCATCGACCACGACGCGCCGCGCGCGGAGGCCCCGCCCCGCGGCGCGACCGTTGCGTACGGCGCGTACCTGGCCAACGTGTGCATGGGCTGCCACGGCGAGGGCTTCTCCGGCGGCCGAATCCCGGGCGATCCGCCCGACGCGCAGCCCGCCGGCAACCTCACCCCAGACGACGAGACGGGCATCGGCACCTGGACCAAGGACGACTTCGTGACGACGATTCGGACGGGCGTCGACCCGACGGGCCACGAGCTCACCGAGGGCATGCCGTGGCAGGCCATCGCCCAATACGGCGACGACGAGCTCGAGGCCCTCTACCTCTACTTCAACACCCTGCCGCCCACCCCCAAGGGCAACCGGTAGTCGGCCCGGCCAGGCCGGCCCGCACGAGGAACCCCATGATCCAAGGCTACGCGATGACCCTCCTGTTCGTCTCCGACGTCACGCGCGCCGTCGACTGGTACCGCGACGTGCTCGGGATGACCCTCCGCAGCCACCACGGGGACTTCGCCACGCTCGAGGCGCCCGGCACGGTGTTCGGCCTCCACGGCGGCGCGCCGGCCGGCGGCCCGAAGCGCGAAGGCGGGACGATCCCGGTCCTGCGCGTGGCGGATTACCCGGCGGCCAAGGCGGCGCTGGAGGCCAAGGGCTGCGCGTTCACGTTCGAGAACCAGACGCCGGCGGCGCGCTTCGGGACGTTCCACGACCCGGACGGCAACCCGCTCCAGATCTACGGCCCGCCGGGATCGTGACCGCCCTGGCGCGCGGGGTTTATAATCGCGCGCTATGAAGACCAAACTCCATGCCCTAAGCCACGGCTTGCTGGAGGCCAGCCTGCTGCTGGCCGTCGTCTGCGTGCCGGTGTTCGTCAACTACTACGGCTTCCGCGTGTTCGAGATGGGCAAGGCCGCGCTGCTCTTGGCGCTGTGCCTTCCGGCCGTGCTCGGCGGCGCCATCGCGCTGCTCGAGGGCGGCTTGGCCGGCGCCGCCGCCCTCGGCGCGGCGCTCCGGCGGCCCTTGGCGGCCTTCGCCCTCCTCGGCGCAGCCTCCGCGGCCCTCTCCACGGCCGCGTCCGCGGCCCGGACGTACAGCCTGTTCGGCTCGCCCGAGCGCGCCTTTGGCCTGGCCACCTGGCTCGCGCTCCTCGTGTACTTTGCGGCCGCCGCAAGCGTCGGGCGGATGCCCGAGCGCCGACGCCGCGTGATCGGGGCCGCCATCGCCGGCAGCGTGCCGGTGTGCGTCTACGCGCTCACCCAGGCGGCCGGGATGGAGGCGGTGCCAGGGACGGCCGAGAACGCGCGCGCGTTCGGCACGCTGGGCAATCCCATCTTCCTCGGCGCCTACCTCATGCTCGTCGCGCCGCTCACCCTGGAACGCCTGGTGGCGGCCGCCCGGGCGGCCCGATCCAGCATCTTTGCCGGCTACGTCGTCGTGCTCGCGCTGCAGCTGGTCGCACTCGCGCTGACGGCCAGCCGCGGCCCGCAGCTCGGGCTCCTCGCCGGCGTCCTGGCGTTTGCCTTGGCCGGCGCGGTGGCCGCCGGGCGCCGCCGCCTGGCCGGCGCGGCTGTGGGGACCGCCCTCGTGGCGGCGCTGGTCCTGGCGCTCATGATCGTCCCCGGAGGCCCGCTGCGCGGTCTGGCCGATGCCCCGCTGATCGGGCGGTTCGCTCAGATCGGGGCCGTCCAGGATGGCTCGCAGGCCGTCCGCCTGCGCATCTGGGACACGGCCGCGGCCATCGTCGGCAACGCGCCGGTGCTGCGGGTGGCCATCGGCAGCGGCCCCGAGAGCTTCCGGTTTGCCGCGCTGCCCCACGGGGCCACGTACCTGGGCGGCCGCGGCCAGGCCGACCGCATCGTCGACCGCGCCCACAGCGTGCCGTTCGACGCGCTGGTCACGACCGGCGTCCTCGGCCTGGTCGCGCTCCTCGGCTTCTGGGCGGCGTGGCTGGCCACCGCCGCCACCGCCGCCGGCTTGGCCCCGACCGCGCGCGACCGGCGCATGCTCTGGGCGCTGCTCGGCGGCGGCGCCGCCATCGGTGCCGCGTCGTGGCTGGTCCGGCCGGGCTTTGCCGGCGCGCTCATGGCGCTCGGCCTGCTCGCGGGGCTGGCCGCGTACCTGGTCATCGCTTGGCTGCGCGGGCTCGCTGCGGGAACCGGCGACCTGCCGGCGCTCGCGCTCCTCGGGGCCGGCGTGGCGCTGGTCGCCGAGGCCGCGTTTGGGATCCAGACCGTGGCCACGCAGCTCGTGGCCATGGTGCTCGGCGGCCTGGTGTTGGCGCTGGCGTTGCCGCGCCCGGCGGAAGTTGCAGTGGAGAGCGCGCCGGCCGGCCGCCGCCGATCCGGGGCGATCGCGCTCAGCGGCGTGCTGCCGGGCTGGTCGCCCGGCGGGGCAGCGCTCGGGCTGGCGGTTGCCGCGGGCGCCACGCTGGTCGTGTACGACCTCTTCCGCTTCGCGGCGCCGCGCCTTCCGGCCACGGCCCTCATCGCTGGCCTCATGATCGGCTTTGGGCTCTTGGCCGGGCTGCTGGCGTGCCTGGATGCGGGCGAGCGCGTGCCGTCGTACCTCCTCACCGCGCTGGCCGTGCTGGCCTTCTACTCGGTGGTGCGCAGCGTCGCGTTCCTCGTCGCGCGCGACCCGGCCACCGTGTACGCCGCCACCGCGGCCTGGCTCGTCGTGTTGGCGCTGCTGGGCGCCGTGCTCCTCCGCGGGCGGGCGGGAGCGCGTGCGCCGTGGCTGGCGGGGCCGCAAGCCATCGCGTATCCCCTGCTGGCCGCCGTGCTCGTCGTGCCGCTGTACCTCCTGGCCATCCGGCCGGTCCAGGGCGACGTCGACTTCCAGACCGCCATCGCCCGCTTCCAGGTGGCGCTGGCCCAGGACGACGAGGCGCTGTTCCAGGCCGGCGAATCGGGCTTTGCGCGCGCGGTGCGGCGGAACCCGCGCGACGACGGCTACTACCTGGCGTGGGGCCAGCTCTACACCCAGCTGGCCGAGGCCATGGCGCCGGGCGGCATGGAGCTGGCGACGCCGGCATACCAGACGGCACAGCAGCTGCTCGGCGCGGCCGAGACCATCAACCCGACCATGCTCTACCACACGTTCAACCGCGGCCACCTCCAGCTGCTCTTCGCCCAGCAGATGATCGCCGCCAACCGCCCGGACGAAGCCGCGCGCATCGCGGAGGGCTCGGAGCAGGCGTTCCAGGCCGTGTTCAACACGATCACGTACGACCCACAGGTGGCCAACGAGCTGGCGCTTGCCCAGCTGATGCAGGGCACGGCGCGCCTGGAGCAGGCCATCACCGTCCTGGAGTACAGCCGCGACCAGCTGGATGCCGACAACCCGCAGACCAACGCGCTCCTGGCGCAGGCCTACGAGGCGGCGGGCCGTACGGACGAGGCCGAGGCGGCGCGTGTCAAGGCCGAGGCGCTCGGCGCCATCCCGCCGGGCGCCGGCGGTACGGCACCGGGCGGACCCGAGGCCGTCGCGCCGAGCGGCGCGGCGGCCGGCAGCCCGGCCGCGCTGCTCCAGGAGGGCGACGCCGCCCGGGTGGCCGGCGACCTCCAGACGGCCCGCCTGCGCTACGAAGCGGCGGTCACCGCGCTCGGCCCGGAGGCCGATTGGCGCGTGCTGTTCAACTTCGGGCTGATCCTGTTCGAGACGCGCGCTCAGGAAGAGGCGGTCCAGGCGCTCACCACCGCGCTCCAGCGCGCGCCGGACGCCGACTCGCAAGCGCAGGTGCAGGCCGCGCTGATGCAGGTGCTGCAGGGCAGCGTGCCGATGCCCGAGGAGATGAGCTTCACGCCGACGCCGCCCATCCGCTACACCACGCCCACCGCTGCTCCCTGAGTTGATGGCACGCGAGTGTGGCCAAAACGTGGGTGAGGGCCGTATTTGGCTTTGGGTTACCGGACGCCTTCACGCCGCCTGGGCGCGCCCGCTGCCCGGCCCCTTTCTGGATCTCCGGACCGCCGTCGCAATGCCGTCCTGTCGCGGCGGAGGGCAGCCACCTACCGGGGTTGGGCCACATCGATGCGCGTCGCAGCAGCGCACCACGGTCCGCTCTTCAATGCGAAGCGGGGCCTATCCACGTATGCGTGACCGGTAACCCAAAAGCGTACTGGACTCCACCAAACCAGGCTGGGCGGGTCATCGCGCACCGAACGAGGTGGGACGTGGTCGCTTCACCCTGGGCTGTGCGCCCAATTTGCGTGCCCCCCCCGTTAGACGCCCAGCTCCCTCATGAGCTGCGCTGTCCACGCCTCGATGCGCGCGCGCGTCTTGTGCGACTCGTTGTCGTCGTCCAGCGCAAGGCCCAGGAAGTGGCCGTCGACCACGCCCTCAGACACCTCGAAGTTGAACTCGGACGTCGGCCAGAACCCGTACAGCTCGCCGCCCTGCGCCACGACCCGGTCCCCGATGATGCCGAGCGAGTCCTGGAAGTTCTTGGGGTAGCCCTTCTGGTCGCCGACGCCGAACAGCGCGACCTTCTTGCCGGTCAGGTCGACGTTCTTGAAGTGCGGGAACTGCTCGATCCAGTCCTCCTGCAGCTCGCCCACGTTCCACGTCGGGCAGCCCAGGATGATCACGTCGTAGCCCGCCATGTCGGCCACGTCCGCCGTCCGGACGTTTAGCGTCTCCACAAGGCCGGGCTGCTTGGCGTCGAAGAGGCTCTTGATGGCGCTGCCGGCGGCCTCGGTGTTTCCCGTCGTGCTGCCGTAGAACAGACCGATCTTCATGGGCTCAGTCCTGGAGTGCGTGCCGGCGGTACTAGCCGGCCGACGCGGCGCGGGCCTTGATCATGGCCCGGATCTTGTCGCGCCGCTCTTCGGGGATCAGGGTCCCCATCGCCCGGGCGCCGGCCGAGGCCGGCTCGTCCGCCGCGGCCTCGACGGCCTCGGCGACGTACGAGACGCCGGTGCCCTGCACGGCCCGGATGTTGTTCACGACCTCGACCACACCAGGCGTCGCGCGCGCCAGCGCCGCGGCGCGGTCGCGTAGGCCCTCAGACTCGGCCAGGTCCTCGCGGGCCACGATGCCGCCCAGGTAGACCATGCCGAGGATGGAGGAGATCGTCAGCGTGTCGGTGTAGAGCCCGATCTGGGGGTCGTTGGCCACCGCGAGCGCGATCGTGCTCTCCAGGGCGCTGTCGCTGAAGAGCTGGTCGTCGACGGCCACGACCCCCGGGACGCCGCGAGCGATCTGACCGGCGATGGCCTTCATGGCGTCGCTGCGGATGTTGCCGCCGAGCCGGATGCCACCGCTCCCGTCCGTGCGGATGTCGAGCAGCGTCAGCGACTGGCGGATGGGCGCAAAGCGCCACAGCGCGCCCTCGACGGCGGTCTCCAAACCCTGCCGGATGTGCTCGGTGGGGTGGTCGATCAGGTGACCCATAACCGCCATGGTGCCTTCTTGCGTGCACGCCCCATCGCGCCGGCGCAACGGGGCTGGGGGAACGAGGCCGGGATTATAACGCCGCTCCGTCGATCCCTCAAGCACCCGACCCGCGCCCGACGACGACCCGCGCAGGGCGCAGAAGGTCGCCGTCCATGGTGTAGCCGGCACGCTCCACGGCCACCACGCGCTCGCCCTCGATGCCTGGCACGTCGACGACCCCGACCGCTTCGTGCAACGCCAGGTCGAACGGCGCGTCTGCCGCATCGATCCGAGCGACCCCCTCGCGCTCCAGCATGCGCTCGAGCACGCGCAGCGTCGCCCTGACCCCATCGCCGAGGCCGCCTTGTTCGTCCTCGGCAAACGTGAGCGCGCGCTCGAGGTTGTCGGCCACGTCGAGGACGCGGCCGAGCAGGTCGCGCCGCACCTGGTCGCGCGCCTCGCGGACGCGCTGCTCGGAGACGCGGCGCAGGTTCTGCAGGTCGGCCTCCGCGCGGAGGTGCCGGTCGCTGGCCTCGTCCCGCTCGCGCTTGGCTTCGGCCAGCTCGTGCTCGAACGCGTCGACCACGGCCGCGTCGACGGCGGTCACCGCGGCCTCCGCGACGGCCCCCTCGGGCGGCGGCTGCACGGCGTCGGCGCCGTCGGCCGGCGCCCGGCTGGTCTGTTTCCGCTCACTGCTCATGGCATCGTCCTCTTTCCGGTCGCGCGCAGCACGTCGCCGGTCGCGCGTCGCGCGACAGGTCCCACCGCACCGTCCGTCGGGTGGGCCTTGTCGCCTAAGGAACGTGGCCGGCTATGCCTCGCGGAACTCGCCCTCGACCACTTCCTCGTCCGAGGATGCCCCATCCGCGCTCGCGGTGCCATCGACGTTGGCCTGATCGCCCGGACCAGCCGGCTGCTGGGCTGCCGCGTGGATGGCGGCGCCGAGCGCCTGCATGGCGGGCTCCAGGGCATCGACCGCCGGCTTGAGCAGGTCGTCCTGATCGGATGCCATGGCGTCGCGAACCGCTGTGATCTTGGCCTCGACGTCCTGGCGCAGGGCGGCGTCGACCGCCGTGGCGTCGCGCACCAGCTTCTCGGCCTGGTAGGCCAGCTGGTCGGCCCGGTTGCGCAGCTCGACATGCTGCCGGGCGGCCTCGTCGGCCGATCGGTTGCGCTCGGCCTCGCCGACCAGGCGCTCGACGTCGTCCTTGGACAGGTTGGTGCTGGCCGTGATGCGGATCGTCTGCTCGCGTCCCGTGGCCTTGTCGACCGCCTTGACGTTCAGGATGCCGTTGGCGTCGATGTCGAACGTCACCTCGACCTGCGGCATGCCGCGCGGAGCCGTCGCGATCCCCTCGAGGCGGAACCGGCCGAGCGTGTTGTTGTCGCGCGCCATCGGGCGCTCGCCCTGCAGGACGTGGATGTCGACGGCGGACTGGTTGTCCTCGGCCGTGGAGAACGTCTCCGTCTTGCGCGTGGGGATGGTCGTGTTGCGCTCGATGAGCGTGGTCATGACGCCGCCCAGGGTCTCCACGCCCAGGGAGAGCGGGGTCACGTCGAGGAGGACGACGTCGCGCACCTCGCCGGCCAGCACGCCGGCCTGCAGCGCCGCGCCGATGGCCACGACCTCGTCCGGGTTGACGCTGCGGTTGGGCTCCTTGCCGATCAGCTTGGAGACCGTTTCCTGCACCATCGGCATCCGCGTCGAGCCGCCGACGAGCAGAACCTCGTCGATGCCGCTCGGCTCCACGCCAGCGTCCTTGAGCGCCTTCTGGATCGGCCCGCGCAGGCGCTCGACCAGGTCCTCGGTGAGCTGCTCGAACCGGCTGCGCGTGAGCGTCATCTGCAGGTGCTTCGGGCCGGAGGCGTCGGCCGTGATGAACGGCAGGTTGATCTCCGACTGCGCGAGCTCGGACAGCTCGATCTTGGCCTTCTCGGCCGCTTCCTTGAGCCGCTGGAGCGCCTGGCGATCGCCGCGCAGGTCGATGCCCTGGTCCTTCTTGAACTCGTCCGCGATCCAGCCGACCACGCGCTGGTCCCAGTCGTCGCCGCCCAGGTACGTGTCGCCGTTGGTCGAGCGGACCTCGACGACGCCGTCGCCGACGTCGAGCACGGACACGTCGAACGTGCCGCCGCCGAGGTCGAAGACCAGGATGGTCTCGTCCTTGGCGCGGTCCAGGCCGTAGGCCAGCGCCGCGGCCGTGGGCTCGTTGATGATGCGCTTGACGTCCAGGCCGGCGATCTTCCCGGCGTCCTTGGTCGCCTGGCGCTGGCTGTCGTTGAAGTACGCCGGCACGGTGATGACCGCGCTGTCGACCGGCTCGCCCAGGTAGGCCTCTGCGTCCCGCTTGAGCTTCTCCAGGATCATCGCGGAGATCTCCTGCGGCGTGAACTCCTTGCCCGCTTGGGGGACCTTGACGCGTGCGTCGCCCGAGCCGCCCTTGACGATCTCGTACGGCACGTGCTCGCGCGCCTGCGCCGTCTCCGGGTCGTCGAACCGGCGGCCCATCAGGCGCTTGACGGAGTTCACCGTGTTCTCCGGGTTGACCACCGCCTGCCGCTTGGCAGCGGCGCCCACCACGCGTTCGTTGTTGCGCGTGAAGCCCACGACCGACGGCGTGGTCCGCGCGCCCTCCGCGTTGGCGATGACCCGTGGCTCACCGCCCTCCATAACGGCCACGACCGAGTTTGTCGTGCCCAGATCGATGCCGACCGTCTTGGCCATAGCGTGTCGTTCCTTTCATGACGCAAGCGGCTCTCGCCGTGTTGGTCAAACGTGCCCCGACCGTCTACGCGTCGTGGCAGCATGGGCTCTCCAGCGAACGGCGGCGAGTATACCAGCGGCGTGTTGGCGCCCCGTCAGCATTGGCGGCGGGTGGCGCTAGAACGGCATTAGAGAAAAAGAGGGGGTTGACAGGCCGCTCATGCGGTGTTAGGCTCTATGACTGTCTGCGCCTGTCTGCCGTGCCCCCTCGATGCAAAGCCAACCGAGGGCTGGCCTGGGCGACCGGCTGGCGCAGGCGCGACCGTCCAGATCGCGGGCGGTCGTTTGTATGTGTCCCGCCAGCACCGGCGATGCCACCAGACGCGCTGCGCGCGAACCCCACGCGCGCGCGGACGTGGCCTCGCTCGGCCGGGATGCACGGGTGTCGGACGTTGTCTGGGGTATGTGGGGACAGGGGGAACAGACGTGCGGACTAGTACCAACGACGCGCTGCTCGAGACCATGATCGAGGGCGGCGTGCTGCTCGATGCCGAAGGGGTGGCCACTTCGCGCCCGGCGAAGCCAGCATCATGGCCGCCCGACGCGGTAGATCCCGATGACCTGTTGGACGAGATGCTTGCGGACCTCGAGGTCTCCTTGGGCGGCGTCGATGAGCCCGTCGAGGGCGAGATACCCGTGCACCTCCAGCTCCATACGTTCGACCTGACCGGCATCGACTCCGACGATACCGTCAGCCTCTACCTCAGGGAGGTTGGCAACATCCCGCTCCTCACGGCCGAGGAGGAGGTCGACCTCGCGCAGCGCATCGAGCGCGGTCGCGCGGCCATGATGCGGCGCGATGCGCGGCGCTCGTCCAACGTGAACCTGCTCGCCGCCATCGCCGACGGCGAGTCCGCGCGGCACCACCTGACCAAGGCCAACAGCCGCCTGGTCATCGCCATGGCCAAGAAGTACATGAACCAAGGCGTGCCCTTCCTCGACCTCATCCAGGAAGGCAACCTCGGCTTGATGAAGGCCGTGGAGAAGTTCGACTGGCGCCGCGGGTTCAAGTTCTCCACCTACGCCACCTGGTGGGTGCGGCAGGCCATCACGCGCGCGATCGCAGACCAGGGGCGCACCATCCGCGTGCCGGTGCACATGAGCGACCGCATCCGGCGGGTCTTTCAGGTCAGCCGGCAGCTGGAGCAGGTGCTCGGCCGTGAGCCGCTGCTCGAGGAGGTCGCCGCCGAGCTCGACCAGCCGCTGAAGAAGGTCCAGTGGATGATGCGCATCGCGCGCAACCCGCTCTCGCTCGAGAAGCCCGTCGGCGAGGACCAGGACTCCGAGCTGGGCGACTTCATCGAGGACGACGACATCCCGGCGCCGGCCGAGGCCGCCATCCAGACGATCCTGCGCGACGAGATCGAGACGATGCTCCTGGCCCTCCCGCCGCGCGAAGCGCGCGTCCTCGAGCTGCGCTTCGGCCTGCTCGACGGGCAGACGCACACGCTCAAGGAAGTGGGCGAGAAGTTCGGCGTCACGCGCGAGCGGATCCGTCAGATCGAGACCGAGGCGCTGGCGCGCCTGCGCGAGCAGCATCGCGCCGGCAAGCTCAAGGCGTTCATCGAGGTGGCCTGACCTTGTCCCCCCCGACCGAACCGCGCGCGCCGTCGCAGTCGCAGTCGCGTTCGTCGCACAACACCCACCCGGACCTGGCCAACGTCCACGGTACCGTCTTCGGCGGACACATCCTCAGCTGGATCGACGAGACGGGCGCCATGACCGCGGTGCGCCACTGCCGGCGCGCCGTGGTCACCGTGCTCATCGACGCCGTCGAGTTCCGCGCGCCGATCCACATCGGCGACTTCGCGCTGGTGGAGGCCACCATCACGCGCGCGTGGACCAGCTCCATGGAGATACGCGTGACCGTCGATGCCGAGAGCCCGCTCAGCGGCGAGCGCCGACGTGCTTCGGAGGCCTTTGTGACGTTCGTGGCCGTCGACGAGCGCAGCCGGCCGCAGCCCGTCTGTCCCGTGGCGCCTGAGACGCCCGCCGAGCGCGCGCTCTTCGACAGCGCCGAGGAGCGCCGCCAGGCCCGCCTCGCCGCGCACGAAGCCGCCACGGTCCGTGACAGCGGGGCCGATGGCCCGTAGAATGGCCGTCGTGGACGAACCAGCCAGTCCAGTGCCACTCGCCGAGCGCCCATCACCGCGGGGTGCCGCGCCGGTGTCGGCCATCGTCCTGGCCGCCGGCCAGGGCGTGCGCATGCGCTCCAGGTTGCCGAAGGTGCTTCACGCCGTTGCCGGCCGACCGATGATCAACCACGTCGTCGCGGCCATGGCGGACCTCGAGCCGCGACCCTCGCCGCTGGCCGTGGTCGTCGGCCCCGACTCCGACGCCATCCGCGACGCGGTCGTCACGGCTCGCCCCGACCTGGCGATGGTCTTCCCCATCCAGGCGGCGCCCCGCGGCACCGGGCATGCCGCCCTCCAAGCGGCGGAGGCTGTCGCCGGGCGCGCGGGCACCGTGCTCGTGGCATGCGGCGACGCGCCTCTGCTCGGCGCCGCCGACTTCAGGGCACTGCTCGATCAGCACGACGCGACCGGTGACGCCATCACCGTCCTGACCGCCGCACTGGCGAACGCCACGGGCTACGGGCGCGTCGTTCGGTCCGCGGGCGGGACGGTCGCCGCCATCGTCGAGGAGGCCGACGCCGACGCGGCCCAGCGCGCCATCACGGAGGTCAACACGGGCGCTTACGCCTTTCGTGACGCCTGGCTGTGGCCCGCGTTGGCGGCCCTGGCGCCCGCGAAATCCGGGGAGCTCTATCTGACCGATCTCGTCGCCCGCGCCATCGCCGAAGGGGAGACCGTTGGAGCGCTGCGGGCCGCGGACCACGAGGTTGGCCTCGGCATCAACACGCGCGCGGCCCTCGCCCGCGCTGAGAGCGCGATGCGCCACCGCATCCGGGAGCGCCATCTCGCCGCGGGCGTGACGCTGGTCGACCCGGAGACCACTTGGATCGACGCCGAGGCCGAGATCGGGCAGGACACGGTCGTGTGGCCGGGGACCCACGTGCTCGGCGCGACGCGCATCGGCCGCGACTGCCGGATCGGCCCCAACGCCGTCCTCCGGGACGCGCGGCTGGGCGACCGCGTCACGGTGACCTGTTCGGTCGTCGAGGACGCCGAGATCGGCGACGCGAGCGATGTCGGGCCGTACGCGCACCTCCGCGCCGGGACCCGGCTTGCGGCCGGCGTGCACGTGGGCAACTTCGCGGAGATCAAGAACAGCACGCTGGCCACCGGGGTCCGTTTCGGGCACTTCGGCTACCTGGGCGACGCGACGATCGGCCGGGACGCCAACATCGGCGCCGGCACGGTCACGTGCAATTTCGACGGGCGCGACAAGCATCCCACCACCGTCGGCGCCCACGCGTTCATCGGCAGCGACACCATGCTCGTCGCACCGGTGCGGGTCGGCGACCGGGCCCGAACCGGCGCGGGCAGCGTGGTAACGCGCGACGTGCCCGCGGATGCCACCGTCGTCGGCGTTCCGGCGCGGCCTATTCGATCGGCCGCTGCGCCGGACGCGAGCAGCCGCGCCCAGGATCCGGCGTGAACAGCGCCCTCGTGCTGCTGGTCGGCGTGCTGGCCGGCGCCGCCGCCGTCGTCGCGCTCGACCTCGTGTTCGACGTCTCGACGACCCTCCGGCGGCTGCTCGCCCGCGCGCGGGGCGTGCCGGACGATCGGCGCGTCCGCGACCAGGCGCTGCGCGCGCTGGTGCGCGCCGAGACGGACGGCGACGAGCTGGAGTCCGAGGAATCGCTGGAGATGCTGGCCGGCATCTTCGAGCTCGGCGATACGCGCGTCCGCGAGGTCATGGTGCCGCGCTTGGACGTCACCGCCCTGCCGCGCACGGCCACGCTGGACGAGGCGCTGACCACGATCATCGAAGCCGGCCACTCGCGCATCCCGGTCTTCGACGAGACGATCGATCACGTGGTCGGCGTCCTGTACGCCAAGGACCTGCTGCCGGCGTTCCGCGATCGGCGCTTCGACGTGCAGCTCGTCGACCTGCTCCGCCCGCCGCACTTCGTGCCCGAGTCCAAGCCGGTGGACGAGCTGCTGCGCGAGCTCCAACGCGACCGCGTGCACCTGGCCATCGTCGTCGACGAGTACGGGGGCACGGCCGGCCTCGTATCCATCGAGGACGTGATCGAGGAGATCGTCGGCGAGATCCAGGACGAGTACGACGAGACCGAGGAGCCGGACATCCTGGCCGTCGACCCCGTCGGCGGCATCGGGACGTTCCGCGCCAGCATCGACATCGACGACGTCAACCGGATGCTGGACATCGACCTGCCGTCGGATGGCGATGTCGACACGGTCGGCGGGCTCGTCTACAGCCAGCTCGGCAAGGTCCCCGCCATCGGCGATCGCGCGCACTTCGTCGATGCCGATGTCGAGGTGCTGGCGGTCAGCGGCCGCCGCGTCGAACAGGTGCGCGTGGTGCGCCGCACCGCCGGGGACTATGCCGGCGACGAGGCGCGTTGTTGATCGCTAGGACGGCGTAGCCGTTCCTTCCTCAGTTCGTGCAGGTGATGGCTGCATCGTCCGCCAGGCTCCGGAACGCCGAGGCCATGGCCGCCCCGTCGGCAGCGACGTGCGACTGCCCCGGCGCGGTGGTGATGCGCGCCATGAAGCGCCGATCGATCACTGCGCCGACCGCGATGGTGGCAATGCGCACGCCCAGCGCCCGCGCCTGCTCGGCGGCTTGAAGGACCGCCTCCGTGCCGCCCGGGCCGAAGTGGACGCCGTCCGAGATCAGCACCAGCACCGCGCGCCGCCCAACAGCGCCCCGGCCCGCCTCGAGCGCCGCGAGCCCCGCGGCGATGGCGCGGTCCAGGCGGGTGCCGGGCTGGGGCCGGCGCTGGCCGAGCACGTCCAGCGCAGCGCGCGTCTGGGCGATGGTGGACCCGAGCGGCGCGACGACCCTGGCCTGGTCGTCGAAGGCCACGAGCGCCACGCGATCCCGTCCGTCGACAAGCTGGTCGATGAAGTCCTCGGTGGCGGCCAGCTCGGCCTCGAGCCCCGCGGCCCCGATGCTCGTCGACCGGTCCAGCACCAGCGCGTAGTCCATCGGCGTCGACGACGGCGCACACGCCGGGCTGTAGAGCGCGGGCAGGAAGGCCATGGAACGCCGTGCCGCCTGGCACCCCTCGGCGACGAGCAGCCGCACCGGCGTCGACTTGGCCGTGGCCCTCCGCCCTTCGCTGTCGACGATCTCGACGTCGGCGGCGCCGATGTCAAACGCGCCGGGGTGAAGCGGGCGCACCCACAACGTGGCGACGGTCAAGGCCGGTACCCGCTCGGATAGCTCGAAGCGCCATGGCTCCGGCGTCGTCCCGCCGTCGGGAAGCGCCGGATCGCCGGGAACCGGTTCGTACGCGATAATCCCCTCGGGGAAGGGCGAGACGAGGCGCAGCGCGTCCACGCGCAGCTCCGCCCGATCGGTCGGGCACGTGGCCTGGAGCCGGAAGCGGACCGCGACGGGCTGGAGCGGGCACACGAGCTTGCGATCGAGCGTCACCTCGGCGATAACGCGGCAGGCGCTGGGCACGGGCTCGGCCTGGCCGAGGCTCTCAGCCAGGGTCGTCGCGGTGTGCGGATCTCGCGTGAGGAGAAGCGCCGCGAGGAGCGCGGCGAAGGCAGCCGGCCGGCGAGCGGCTCGGCTCACGGCAGGCCTACGGCCTGATCGGGCGGCAGATCGTCCGGGGGGAGAGCTCCGACCGCCGTGGGCGTCGCTCCGATCGGCGAGGTCGGCGTGCCGGGCTCGATCGCGTTGGCCGCGGTCGCGGTGGCGGTGGGCAGAGCGCAGACGGTGGTCAGCCCGATGTCGATCGCGTACTGGCCCGGCATGGTCACCGGCCCTTGGACGGCGGCGCTGCACGGCTGCCACGGCCCGAGGTCGCCCGCAATCTCCAGGAGCATCGGACCGGTCTGGTCGCACTCGAACTCGAAGGTATGAGAGGCCACCTGACCAACTTCCTGAATGGTCCGCTCGAACAGGGGAGGACCCGGCGTGCCCTCGCCGCGATGGACGGCCAGCTGAAAGCCCGGGAGCGTGAGGCCGAGCGCTTGGGCGACCACCAGATCCTCGGCCGAGAGGCGCCCGTCGCAGCCGGCGCACGGGACGCCGCCGGTGCCGGCGACGTCCGTGAAGACCCGAACGACAATGCTACCACAGACGAGCGGAGGCGGTTCAGGGGTCGGCGAGGGCGCTGGCCTGTTCCGCCGCGTGGGCGGGGCGCCTGGCGGCTCGGTGGGCGGCACGGCCGGAAGGGGCGCTACGTCGTTGCCCTGGTCCTGCGGGGCGGCGGCGAGGCGGCCGCGACCCGGCCGGGACGGCTCGGCCGCGACGGCATCCGGCGCCGGCGCACCGGCCGGGCCTGGCGTGGGCGCGACCCGGGTCGTCAGGCCGACCGCGCCGCGGCGCTCGACGGGCACGGGGAGCGCCGCGGCGGCCTCGGTCGCGGGCGGGCGGACGGCCTGCGCCTGATCCGGGAGCGCGATCTGATCGCGCATGACCGCAACGCCGACAACGGCCAACACCGCGATGAGCAGGGCGAAGCGCCCGAGCGCCGCGGTGGGCGGCGGCACCTGACGCGGCGCTGCCAGCAGCCGCGGCATCAGGCCGGCGGAGGGCAGCACCGGGTTGAGGCCGCGCATGTACGCAACGACGCGACGCGCGTCATCGAGGTGGCGCGCGCAAGCCGGGCAGCCGGCCGCGTGATCGGTCATGGCGTGCTGTTTGGCGCGGTCGAGGCCAGGGAACTCGGCGATGGCCGCACGGCAGCGGGCGCAGGCAGGGTTCATGAACTCTGGTCCAGGGCGCCGATCAGGGCCTCGCGCGCGCGTTGGCGGCGCTTGCGCGCGGCCTCGGGTCGAATCCTGAGCGCCTCGGCGACCTCGGTCGCGCTCATCCCGGCGAACTCGAAGAGCATGAGGACGATGCGATGATGGGGCTTCACGCGGGCCAAGGCGTCGTCGAGGTCGAGGCGCCCCAGGCGCTCGTCCTCTGATGGCACGGGTGCGCGCAGCGTTGGCGAGAGCCCCAGCCACTCGGCGGGCCGCCGTCGCCGTCGCCGGATCTCGTCCGTCGCCGCGTTCGTGGCGATGCGGAAGAGCCACGCGCGGTGGTTGGCGTCGTCGGGCAGCCGCGGCAGCGCCCGATAGGCGCGCAGAAAGGCCTCCTGGGTGACGTCCTCGGCGAGCATCGGATCGCCGAGCACCCGTGCCAGGTAGTTGTAGATCGACCGGTGGTGGTCGCGGACCAGGCCGGCGTAGAGAACCTCGAGGTCCGTCAGCGCCGCCGTGCTGGTGCCGCCGACGCGACGCACCGAGTCCTGCGGGAAGGTCATGGTGATCATCGCCCTGTTGGAACGACGCGACCGACGATCGCGTGACGCACCCGGCATGGTGACAGGGCTTGCCTGGGAGTGTAGCATTGCGGGAACGCGGCCTGCCGAGTGAACCCACCACGCGCAGGAGCCGTTGAAGGAGCACGCCGCTGGCGTGCGGCGCCGCTGGGTTGAATGCGCGATTCGGGGCGCAGATAAGGAGACGCGGCATGGCATGGGCGCTCAAGTCGAGGCGCGGGAAGCCGGAGGTCGACGCCGCCGATGAGCCCGACAGCGCTCCCGTGCCCGCTGGGAACGGGGATGGGGCAAGCGTCGACGACGGCCAGCTGATCGCGCGCCACCTCGCCGGCGACCCCGCGGTGTTCGAGGTGCTCTACCGGCGTCATGCCGGCCCGCTCTTCCGGACCGCGCTGGCCATGACGGGCAGCCGCATGGAGGCCGAGGAGATGCTCCAGGAGACGTTCCTGCGCGCATACCGCCACCTCCGCAACGTGCGCCTGGCCACCAACGCGTCGCTGCGGCCGTGGCTGCACCGGATCCTGGTCCACCTCATCTACGACCGCTGGGCGCGGCGCCAGCCTGAAGCCAGCGCCTACGAGCCGGGCATCGAGCGGCTCACGGCCGAGCGCGCGACGTCGCCCGAACGGCGGGCGGAAGAGCGCGAGGTCGCACGGGTCGTCACCGAGGCCCTTGCATGCCTGCCGTTCAAGCAGCGCATCGTCGCCGCGCTCTTCTATCTGGACGACATGGACGTCGAGGAGATCGCGGCCACGATCGGTGTCCCCCAGGGCACGGTGAAGTCGCGCCTCTACTACGGGCGTGCCCGGCTGCGGAAGCTGTTGGCCGCCGACGCCCGCATGCCCGCGCTGCCTGCTAACGTACCGGCCGCAGAGCTGCAGCAGATCGTTTAGGATCGATGACCATGCACGAGCCCGAGCACCCCGCCCGAAACAAGCGATCGGCACAGGCCTGGGAGCCATGGCGTGACGACCACCTCGGCCGCCGGCTGCACGAGGGCCTCGCGCCGCTCCGCTCCGCGCAGCCGTCCGAGGACGCATGGGCCCACGTGGCCGCGCAGATCGCCGCCGATGCGCCCCTGGCCCAGCGGTTGCCCCGCGGCATGGCCAAGGCGCTCGCGCTCGTGCTCGGACGTGACGCGCTCCGGCTGCCCGCTCGAGAGGTCCGCGTGCGGGCCACGGGGCTCCTGGCGGCCATGGCCATGGTGGCTGTCTCCATCGCCAGCGTCGGGGTCATCCGGAGCGGTGCGAAGACGTTCTCGGGCGCGCTCTACGCCGCGCAGCCCCTCGTCGGGCTCACGGCGCCCGAGGTGGCCATCCAGCCAGAGATCAACCCGCGGCCCTTGGCGCGCGCGCTGCCGGGCGGCGTGCTCTCGGAGGCGGTTCTGCGCGCCCTCCGCGGCGTGCGCGCCCAGCGCGCCCAACGGCTCCTCGACCAGAACGAGCGAACGCTCGGGTTGCCCAGGGGCTGCATGGAGGCGTTCGACGACGCGTACGGCCTTCCGTTCCACATGGCCTGTCACCAGGTCCCGGCCGTCTACCACCCCGCATGGGTCGGCTTGACCGATCCGCCGCAGAGCCTATAGCCCGTGCCGCCCCGCCCGCTCCGATGACGGATCTCCCGCAGCACAGGCGGCGCTTCGGTTGGGCCTGGCTCGGCGTGGCGTTGCTCGGGTTGCTCGCCCTGTGCGGCCTGGCCGCCGCCGGCGCCGCGCTGCTGCTGCGCGAGGCCGGCTTGGAGCCTTCGGAAGCAGTCGTTCCGATCGAGTCTGACGGCCAAGGCGATCCGCCGGCGCGCCGAGCGCGCGACGCGGACGCTGCTCCCCGACGCGGCGGCACGTTGAGCCTTCCGGGCGGCGAGCCGACCTCCCTCGACCCGGCCCAGGTACGCGACGTCGTATCAGCGCAGTACATCTATGAGGTTCATTGTGGCCTGGTCACCCTGGCGCCCGACCTATCGGTGATCCCGGACCTGGCGCAGGCGTGGACGATGAGCCCTGATGGAACGGTCTACACGTTCACGCTGCGCGCCGGCGCCACGTTCCACGATGGGCGTCACATCACCTCGGCCGACGTGCGCTTCGGCATCGAGCGCGCGTGCGACCCGGCCACCGCGCCGGACGTGGCGCTCACGTACTTGGGCGACGTGGTGGGCTGCGCCGACAAGCTGGCCGGCGACGCCAACGCCGTAGCCGGGGTCGCCACCCCGGACGATGGCACGATCGTCCTGACCATCGATGCGCCCAAGGCCTACTTCCTTGCCAAGCTCACGTACCCGACCTCCTTCGTCGTCGATCGCAACCAGATCGGGGATGCGGGCTGGGCCGAGCGGCCCAACGGGTGCGGCCCGTTCCGCTTGGCCGAGTACCTGCCCGAAGAACGGCTGCGCCTCGTCCGCCACGACGGCTACCATCGCGAACCCGCATGGCTCGACGAGGTGGTGTTCGACATGCGGCCGATCGACCCGCTCACCCGCTACGAGAACGGCGAGCTGGACGCCGCCCCCGTGGGCATCGCCGACCGGGAGCGCGTGCGCGATCCGCTCAACCCGCTCTCGGCCGAGGTCGTGGAGGGGCCGGGCGACCTCGGGCTCTCCTACCTGGCGTTCAACGTGGCCCTCGAACCCTTCGACGACGTCCACGTCCGCCGAGCGTTCGCCCATGCGCTCGACCGGGAGTGGCTGGCCGAGGTCGTGCTCCGGGACGCCGTCGCGCCGCTGGGCACCATCCTGCCCCCCGGCATGCCGGGCCACGACCCGACGGCGAACACGCTCGCCTTCGACGAGGCGGCGGCCGAGCGCGAGCTCTCGCTCTCCCGTTACGGCGGTGCCGACGCGCTGCCCCCGATCACGCTGCTCACCTCGGGCGGCGCTGGCGGCAGCCCGGCCGTCCAAGCCGTCGTCGAGCGCTTTGCCACGAGCCTCGGCACCGCCATCGCCGTCGAGCAGGCGCCGTGGGAGCTGTTCAACGACGAGCTCGACGAGGGGTTGTACCAGGGCTGGTTCCTCGGCTGGTCTGCGGATTACGCCGACCCTCAGGACTTCCTGGACGTCCTCTTCCACAGCGCGAGCCCGCTCAACGCCTCGGGCTACGCGGACGCCGAGGTCGATGCGCTTCTCGAGGCGGCCCGAATTGAGTCGGACGAGACCGAGCGTTTGGCGGCGTACAGCCGCGCGGAGCGGCGCATCCTGGCAGACGCCCCGTGGCTGCCGCTCTACAACGGCGTCGAGACGTGGCTGGTGGCGCCTGACGTTCATGGGTTCGTCCTCCCGCCGGTCATCGTGCCGCGGATGGCATCGGTGTGGCGAGGGTCGCCGTGACCGATCTCGCATGCTCGGACGTGAACCTCTTCGCACAACGTCGGGTTAACTAGTTCGTCGAGCGCGGTGGGTGGTTGACACCCGCGACCGCGGTGCGATACCATGCCGCGGGTTCGCAAGCGGCCGCCGCCCGATGGGGGGAGCGGCGGAAGCTGCGAACGACCGGGGCGGATCGCGCCTCGGCCTGCGGGCCAGGTTCCGGACAGCGTGTCCGGAGCGTGCCACCGCTTCCGATCGAAACCATCGATCAGGAGGAGAAACGAACAGATGAAGCGACTCATTTTGATGCTGGCGAGCCTGTCCCTGGTGTTCACCTTCGCTGCGGCATGCGCCGCGCCGGTTCCCGAGGAAGACACCGCCGAAACCGCCGAAGAAGGCGCCGGCGAGGTCACCGAGGTGCCCGAAGCAGAGCCTCCCGTGGAGGAGCCGGAGCCCATGGCCGCGGACGTGATGGGCTTCGACCCCGTCGACACGCCGGGCGGCACGCTGGTCATCGGCCAGGGCCAGGAGCCCGAGACCCTCTACCGCTACGGCGGATCGATGTTGGCCGCTTCGCACGTCCTCAACTCGATCTACGACGGCCCTGTCGAGGGCCTCAGCTACGACTACCAGCCGGTGATCCTCGAGAAGCTGCCCAAGATCGAGGACAACACGCCGGACGCCGTGATGGAAACCGTGAGCGTCCAGGCGGGCGACCAGTACGTCGACCCAGAGACGCAGGAGGTGGTCACGGCCACCGAGACCGTCGACGGCCTCTCGCAGATCACGGTGCGCTTCACGATGGTCGAGGGCCTGGCGTGGCAGGATGGCACCCCGGTGACAGCCGAGGACTCGGTCTGGGCCTACACGCTCAGCTGCGACCCGGACACCGGCACGAGCAAGTTCACGTGCGAGCGCACGGCCGGCTACACGGCCATCGACGACCGCACCGTGGAGTGGAAGAGCCTTCCGGGCTTCACCGACCAGACGTACTTCATCAACTTCTACGCGCCGCTGGCGCGCCATCAGCCGGGCACCGACGGCACGCCGATGTCCGAGATGACGGCGCTGGCCATCGCCGAGGACACGGCGTTCAACCGCGAGCCGTACTCCTACGGTCCGTTCCAGGTCGCCGAGTGGGCGGACGGTGAGTTCATCCGCCTGACCAAGAACGAGTTCTACTGGCGCAAGGACGAAGGCCTGCCGTACCTCGACGAGGTCATCCACCGCTTCCTGCCCGACTCGAACGCCCTGCTCGCCGCGCTGAGCAACGGCGATGTCGACGTGGCCACGCAGGACGGCCTGGACATCAGCCAGTTCGACGCCCTCACGACGTCCGAGGGCAACGGGGAGATCGTACCGTACTACGTCGTGGGCACCGTCTGGGAGCACATCGACTTCAACATGGACCCGATGGACGACCGCGCGGCGTTCGGAGCCTGCAAGGACCTGCGCAAGGCCATCGCCCTCGGGACGGATCGCGACACCATGGTCGACGTCATCCAGAAGGGCAAGACGCGCGTGCAGAACACGTTCGTCCCGGAGGAGCACTGGGCCTACCCGCCGGACGACATGATGACCATCTACGAGTTCGACCCCGAGGCAGCCAACCAGATGCTCGAGGAGATGGGCTTCACCGACGCCGACGACGACGGGGTGCGCGAGGCCAGCCAGGACATCACCTGCACGGTGACGGTCGACCTCGAGGGCACCACCAAGGACAAGGTCATCCCGGCCGGCACGTCCCTCGAGCTCGAGCTCAACACGACCCAGGGCAACGTCATGCGCGAGGAGACCACGCTGCTGTTCCAGCAGAACATGGTGGACATCGGCGTGAAGGTCAACCTCGCATACCTGCCCGCCGACGTCTTCTTCGCCGACGGCCCGGACGGCCCGCTCTTCGGGCGCCGCTTCGACCTTGGCGAGTTCGCCTGGCTAACCGGCGTTCAGCCGCCGGTCGGCCTCTACTACTGCACCGACGTCCCCAACGAGGAGAACGCCTGGGGCGGCCAGAACGAGTCCGGCTTCTGCAACGCGGAGTACGACGCCATCTCCAAGCGGGCCGAAGGGACGCTGGCGCGCGACGAGGCGCTGCCGCTGTACCACGAGGCGCAGAAGATCCTCACCGACGAGCTGCCCATCATCCCGCTGTTCGCGCGCGTCAAGGTCATGGCCACGGCGCCCAACGTCGTCAACTTCCGGCCGGACCCAACGGTCAACAGCGAGACCTGGAACATCGAGACCTGGGGCATCGCGACCGAGGAGTAATCCTTAGGACGCAGTGCTCATCGATCGAGTCGAGCTGGGCCGGCAGCGCAAGGCTGCCGGCCCAGCCCGCCTAAGGTGTTAGGGAGGGGCCATGTCTGCGTATCTGATCCGCCGGATCTTCCAAATGCTGATCGTGCTGCTCGTATCGACGATGGCCATCTACGGGTTGCTCAACCTGGCTCCTGGCGGACCCTTCGATGCCCTCAAGCAGGTCACGGACAAGAAGGAGAAGATCAGCCCGCAGCAGATCGCCCAGATGGAGAAGCTGCTCGGCTTGAACAAGCCGCCACAGCTGCGCTACATCGCGTGGCTGCTCGGCGACGACTGGATGGGCGCGCTCAACGAGGATTGGGAGGGCGATCGGCGCGGCGTCCTGCGCGGCGATTTCGGCAACTCGTTCAAGGACAAGCGGCCGGTCCTGGTCCTCATGGAGAAACGGATCGTCAAGTCCATCATCCTCACCGGGCTGTCGAGCCTCCTCGCGCTCATCGTGGCCATCCCAATCGGGATCTATTCGGCCGTCAAACAGTACTCCAAAGCGGACTACGCGTTCACGTTCTTCACGTTCATCGGCAGCGCCATCCCATCGTTCTGGTTCGGGCTGATGATGATCATCGTCTTCGGCGGCCAGTTCGGCCGATGGGGGTGGCCGCGTTTCCCCACCGGAGGCTGGTCGAGCGTCCGGGCGCCGGGCGAGGGCACGTTGCTCCATGCCCTCGGCGCGCAACAGGGATCGATCCTGGACATCGGCGTCCACCTCATCCTGCCGGTCATCGTGCTCAGCTTATTGCAGATGGCCAGCTGGACGCGCTTCATGCGCACCAGCATGCTCGAGGTCCTCCAGATGGACTACGTGCGAACGGCGCGCGCCAAGGGGCTCGGCGAGCGGCTCGTGATCGTCAAGCATGCCATGCGCAACGCCCTGATCCCGCTCGTCACCATCATCACGTTCGAGCTGCCGGCGCTGTTCAGCGGCACCATCCTCACGGAGACCGTGTTCGGCATCCCAGGGATGGGCCAGCTGTTCATCATCCACCTGCGCTCGTTCGACTTCCCGGTGACGCAGGCCTACCTCCTCATCGTCGCCGTGCTCACGGTGGTGGCCACCCTGCTCAGCGACGTCCTCTACACCGTGGTCGATCCGCGAATCCGCCTCGCCTGACGCGCGCTTCGATAAGGAACCCACCATGTCCGTAGCCGATATCACCTTCCTGAACGAACAGCTGGCGGCACCCCAACAGGAGTCGCAGGCGGTCACCATCTGGCGCCGCTTCCGGCGGCACCGGCTTGCCCTCGTCGGCCTCAGCATCGCCCTGTTCTTGGTCGTGGCGTGCTTCATCGGACCCTATCTTACGCCGTTCAACACGACCACGATCCCCAGGAACCTGGGCGCACTGCGCGAACTCGGGCCGCTCGTCCTGGCCGAGGACGGGTTCCACATCCTGGGCACCGACAGCATGGGCCGTGACTATTTCACACGGCTCATGGTCGGCGGCCAGGTATCGCTCGCCCTGGCGTTCGTGGTCGTCGTCATCACGCAGATCGTCGGCACGATCGTGGGTGGCATCAGCGGCTACTACGGCGGTTGGGTCGACAGCCTGATCATGCGCACGGTGGACTTCCTGATCACCCTGCCGTCGCTGCCCATCTTCCTCGCCGTCTACGTGCTCATCCCCAAGGACGCTATTCCCGGCGGATCGATCACGGTCTTGGCGGCCATCTTCATCGTGCTGGGCTGGATGGGCAGCGCGCGCCTCGTTCGGGGCATGGTGCTCTCGCTCAAGAACCAGGAGTTCACCGAGGCCGCTCGGGCGCTGGGATCGTCCAACCGGCGGATTATAATGCGCCACATGATCCCCAACGCCATCGCGCCGGTGCTCGTCTCGGCGACATTGCAGGTCGGCGGCGTCGTCGTCGGCGAGGCGGCGCTGTCGTACCTGGGCTTCGGCGTGCAGCCGCCGGATCCGAGCTGGGGCAACATGCTGTTGGACGTTCAAGGCAAGATGATGACCGATCCGCTCGAGGTGTTCTACCCGGGCATGGCCATCTTCCTGACCAGCCTGTCGTTCAACTTCATCGGGGACGCCTTGCGCGACGCCCTGGATCCCAGGGGCCAGATCAAGTGATGCCGCGCGTTGACGCAGCAGATAGGGGAAGGGTGTGAACCGAGTGAACGGAGCGGCCAGCAACGAGCCGCTGCTCGAGATCCGCGGCCTCAAGACGTACTTCTTCACCGAAGACGGGGTGGTCAAGGCCGTCGACGGCGTCGACCTCTCGGTGCGCCGCGGCGAGACGCTCGGCGTCGTGGGCGAGTCAGGCTGCGGAAAGAGCGTGACCATGTTCTCGGTGCTGCAGCTCGTCGGCCATCCCGGCCGGATCGTCGACGGCGAGGTGATCTTCGACGGCCGCGACCTCCTGAAGATCTCCGAGAAGGAGCTGCAGGACCTGCGCGGCAACCGAATCTCGATGATCTTCCAGCAGCCGCTCTCCAGCCTCAACCCGGTCTTCAGGATCGGCGACCAGGTCGCCGAGGTGTTCGAGATCCACGAGGGCTTGTCCAAGGATGAAGCGCTGAAGCGCGCCGTCGACATGCTCAGCCTGGTGGGCATCCCGGACGCGGCGCGGCGCGCCAAGTCGTTCCCCCACGAGATCTCGGGTGGCCAGGCCCAGCGCGTCATGATCGCCATGGCGCTGGCCACCAACCCCGAGCTGCTCATCGCCGACGAGCCGACGACGGCGCTGGACGTGACCATCCAGGCCCAGATCCTGGACCTGATGCGGGGCATGCACGAGCGGTCGAACACGGCGATCATCTTCATCACGCACGACCTCGGCGTGGTGGCCGAGATGGCGCAGAACGTGGCCGTCATGTACGCCGGTCAGATCGTGGAGTACACCAGCGTCCAATCCATCTTCGACCGGCCGCACCACCCGTACACGCAGGGCCTCCTGGCCTCGATCCCGGTCCTCGGCGAGTTCAGGGAGCGCCTGGCGGTAATTCCCGGCTCCGTGCCGCAGCTGGTCGACCTGCCGCCCGGCTGCAGGTTCGCCGGTCGCTGTACCGCGCGCGTGGCCCACGACCTGGCCATCTGCACCGAGGTCGATCCCCGACTTCTGCCGGTCGGCGACGACCACGAGGTGCGGTGCTGGCTGTACCATGATCACGCGCCAAGCGGGTTCAAGGCGCCGCTCGGGCAGCGGAGCGCCGATGGCGAGACCCAGACGCGCTGGGCGCCGAACCCGGCAGACTGAGAGGAAGGACGTGAGCGTGATCGAGACGACCGATGCCCCCATGACCGAGGCCCCGAAGACCGAGGCTGAGATGGCTGGGGCCATGACCGCGACCGGCAAGCCGCCTTTGCTCGAGGTGCGGGACCTATACAAGCACTTCCCCGTGCGCGCCGGCGTCCTCCAGCGCGTGGTGGCCTGGGTCAAGGCCGTCGACGGCGTCAGCTTCGAGGTGCGCCAAGGGGAGACGCTGGGGCTTGTGGGCGAGTCGGGCTGCGGCAAGACCACGGTCGGCCGGACCCTCCTCCGCCTCATCGAGCCTACCTCCGGAAGCGTGCACTTCGAGGGCAGGGACGTCCTGGCGCTCCGCTCCAAAGAGCTCAAGGCGCTCCGCAAGGACATGCAGCTGATCTTCCAGGACCCGTTCTCCAGCCTGGACCCGCGCATGCCGATCGGCGACAGCATCTCGGAGGGCTTGCACGTCCATGGCATCCGCGGCGCCGAGGCCGATGCGCGCGTCCGGCGCGTGCTCGACGAGGTGGGGCTCCATCCCGATCACGCCCGCCGCTACCCGCACGAGTTCTCCGGCGGCCAGCGCCAGCGGATCGGCATCGCGCGCGCGCTCGCGCTCCGGCCCAAGCTGATCGTTGCGGACGAGCCCGTTTCCGCGCTCGACGTGTCCATCCAGTCGCAGGTCCTCAACCTTCTGGACGACCTCCAGAAGGAGCACGGCCTGACCTACCTGTTCATCGCCCACAACCTCAGCGTGGTCGAGCACATCTCGACGCGCGTGGGCGTGATGTACCTCGGTCGCCTCGTCGAGGTCGCGGAGCGCAGCGAGCTGTTCAAGCACCCGCTGCACCCCTACACCCAGGCGCTGATCAGCGCGGTGCCCGTGCCCAACCCCGCCTACAAGCGCAAGCGGATCATCCTCGAAGGCGATGTGCCAAGCCCGCTCAACCCGCCGTCCGGCTGTCGGTTCCACACGCGCTGCCCCATCGCCATCGACCGCTGTAGCGTCGACGACCCCGTGTTGCGCAACCTCGGGACGCCGGGCAACGAGCACTGGGTGGCGTGCCACCTCGCCGAAGCGCCGGTGCCCAACGAGGTGCCCAGCTCGCAGGTGCCTGCATCCTGAGCGCGCGCCGCTGGGCTATGCGATCTCCTCGACAGCCTTCGGTCAGCCTGACAATCCTGTCGGACAGCGTCTTGACGCTGCCCGTCGATTGCATTACAGTCCGGGCGCGTGCAATGGATGCGCGGAAGCTGATCGCTCGACGTGTGGGAGCCGACGCGGATGCGTCGGTACTCGGGAAGGAATGATACCGTGAAGCGAAGGACCTCGCTGCTGCTCAGCGCGGCTGTCCTCCTGTTGCTGGCCCTTGCCAGCACGGGCGACGGCCTTGGATTGTCGACCGCCCGTATCCGACCCAGCCTGGCGCAGACCGCGCCGATCGGGCCGGCGCAGGACACGTTCGTCGTCCTCGGGCTGGAAACGCCCAACGGCCACTTGGGCGACCTCACCGCGGGCTGGAAGGTCGTCGACTACTGGACGCTCCTCCAGTTCGAGATCCCGGACGACCTCGGCCCGGACGCCACCATCGTGAAGGCGCGCATGGAGTTCTACTGCCGGGAGAGCGACCTCGAGCGCACCGGCGGCAACGCGCTGATCTTCAACCAGGCCAACCGCAGCTGGGACGAGAGCCGCGTGACGTGGCAGACCAAGCCAGGCCAGACCGGCCCGGTGTTCCAATGGGATCCGGGCAAGTGCGACAAGCCTGCCGGCGCCGAGGGCGTGTGGAAGGTCCTCACGAGCGATGCGGTCCCCGAGCTGCTCGAGCTGCTCAACAGCTGGTACAACGGCCGGTTCGATAACAACGGGTTCATCATCAGCACGAACTCTGGCGCTAAGCAGCTGTACACCTTCACCGCGCAGGGGAGCAACTCGCCGCCCGTCTTCCTGGGCAAGCAACCGCGCCTCTACTTGGAGTTCGCAAACGCCGTGACGGCGACCTTCACCCCGTCGATCACCCCGACGCCCACCGAGACGCCAATCCCCTCGGATACCCCCATCGCTACGGAGACCCCGACGCCGACGGAGACGCCGACGCCCACGGCGACGCCGACGGAGACGCCGACGCCCACGGCGACGCCGACGCCGACGGACACGCCGGAGCCGGAGGGCATCTACCTGCCCCTTGCCGTCAGCGAAGCGGAGGTCCGCCCCGCCGAAACGCCGGAGCCGCCACCCGGCGACCGGGCGAGGCCGTAGCCCGTCGCTGCGGGCACGACAAAGCTCGACCGACATCGCAGCCCGGCGCCCGCGCGCCGGGCTGCGCCGTTGACCGGACGGCGCGGCTGGCATATACTGGCTCGATGAGCAGCCACTAGATGTGGTGTCCTTTGGCATCAGGAGCAACAACCTGTGGTGTTAGAGGCGGTCGTAAGCCAGCCCGAGATGCGCGCTGCCCATCGCCCCCGCCGGCGCGTGGAGCGCGAGGTGCCTCAGCGCGCGACCTCGAACGCCGTCGACGTTGGCGCGGCGGCTGAGGACCAAAGCGCGCTGGCCTCGCTGCCCGCGCTCATCGAGAGCCTGCTCTTCGTGGCGCAGGGGCCGGTAAGCCTGGCCGATCTGGTGCGCGCCCTCGATCTTCCACGCCCCGCCATCGCCCGCGCCATCGACGGCCTTGCCGCCTGCTGCCAGGACCGGGGGCTGCGCTTGCAGCGCGGACAGGGCACCGTGCGCCTGGTGACGGCCCCGGAGTCGGCCTCGGCGGTGCAGCGCTTCCTGGGGCTGGAGCTGGCCACCCCGCTGACACGGGCCGCTCTCGAGTCGCTGTCCATCGTCGCGTACCGCCAGCCGCTCACGCGGCCCGAGCTCGACGCCATCCGCGGCGTGAACTCCGATGGCGTCATGCGCACGCTGCTCGCGCGCGGGCTGGTCGAACCGGTGGGGCGCCGCGAGACGGTCGGCCTTCCCTTCGAGTACGGCACGACGTACGCCTTCCTCGACTACTTCGGGCTGAGCAGCCTGGACGAGCTGCCGCCGTTGGGCTCCGCGCTGGGCATCGAGGGCACGGCCGAGGCCATCGACGAGGGGGACGGCGAGCCGACCGCCGGCGCCTAGGATGGCCGAACCGATGCGCCTCAACAAGGTGCTGGCGCAATCGGGCGTGGCCTCGCGCCGCAAGGCCGACGAGCTCATCCAGGCGGGCCGCGTGGCCGTCAACGCCGTGACGGTCGATGCGGTGGGAACGCTGGTCGATCCCGAGACCGATCGCGTCACCGTCGACGGCCGTTCGATCCACGAAGAGCGGCCGGAGTACTGGCTGGTGCATAAGCCGCTCGACGTCATCACCGCCGTCTCGGATGATCGCGGCCGAGCGGTGGCGCGCGATCTGGTGCCGACGAACGCGCGCGTCTACCCGGTCGGCCGACTCGACGCCGACTCGACCGGCCTCGTGCTGTTCACCAACGACGGCGAGCTGGCGCACCGCCTGATGCACCCGCGGTTCGCCCACTCCAAGCGCTACGAGGTCCTGGTCTCCGGCTTTCCGAACCAGGAGGCGATCACGCGCTTGCGCGACGGCGTGGAGCTGGACGACGGCAAGTCGCTCCCGGCCAACGTGCGCGTCATGCGCTCGACGAAGGGCGCTACCTGGCTTGAGATCACGATCCGCCAGGGCCGCAAGCGCCAGGTTCGTCGCATGCTGGACGCGGTGGGCCACCCGGTGGTCCACCTGCGCCGCGTGGCCATCGGCACGCTGGCGCTTGGCAAGCTGAAGGAGGGCGAGTCCCGCTCGCTGAGCGCGCGCGAGATCGCGGGGCTGCGCCGGATCACGGGCCTGAAGGCGCCTGCGGGCGATCCGGCGACCAAGCGGCTCCACCCGACCGACCGCAAGCCGCGCGCGCCGGAAGCGCGCTCAAAGGCCCGCGGGAGCCAGGCGCAGAGACCGAAGGCGCCGCCGACGCCGCGCGGCCGAGCCCCGCGCGGGTAGGCAGGCAGCGGCTACGAGCATCGGGTGCTAGCCGCACGTCGGCCGTGCCTTGAAGTGCAACCCGCGGTATCCTCGACCGCCATGACCCACACACCTCCCGCCACCGCCGACCTGACCATCGCGCTCGACGGACCGGCTGCCGCGGGCAAGAGCACCGTCGGGCGTGCTATCGCCGACCGCCTCGGCCTCCTCTACTTGGACACCGGCGCGATCTACCGCGCGCTCACCGTGGCGGCGCTAGACGCCGGCATCCCCGTGGGCGATGCCGCCGCGCTCGCGCTGCTTGCTGCATCCACGCCCATCGACATCGTGCCCGATCCCGCCATCGAGACGGGCTTCCGCGTCCTTGCGGCAGGCCGCGACGTCACGGACCACCTGCGGACGCTCGAGGTCGACCGCTCCGTCTCGACGGTCAGCCGCCATGCCGCGGTGCGCGCGGCGCTGCTGCCGGCCCAGCGCGCCATCGCGCGCAATCATGGGATCGTGATGGTCGGCCGGGACATCGGCACCGTGGTGCTGCCCGACGCCGACCTCAAGATCTACCTGGACGCTTCGCCCGAGGAGCGCGCGCGCCGGCGCTACCGCGAGCGCCTCGCCCACGGCGAGCCGGTGGTGTGGCACGAGATCCTGGAGGACGTGCGGCAGCGCGACGCCAAGGACTCGCAGCGGGCGGTCGCGCCGCTTGCGCGGGCCGATGACGCGGCCTGGGTGGACACCAGCGAGCTCTCGGCGAGCAACGTCGTCGACGCGCTGGTGGCGCTGGCGGAGGAGGTGGCGCGGCGGTTGGGCGGGCAAGGGACCGACGACGCGTGATCCGCGTGATCGTGTTCGCCGTGACACTATTTGGATTGATTGCGCTCATGCTCGCGGCGTCGTTCGGCAGCAAACGGATTCTCAACGTAGCCGCCGTGCTTCTCGTTCCCATCGTCCTTGTGACGCTCAATGTCCATCTGCTTCTTAGCGATGCTTATGTGCTATGGAGTCTTGACCGTGTTCATCTCCCCGCGACGTTGACGGAAGCGGAGCGCGATGCACGGGCGTTAGCCATCACGGACTTCGTGGCGGGCCGCAATACGAGGTTCCGGGATCTCCGCTCGGCTCTGAGCGTTCAACCTGCATCAGAAGCCGAGAACCGCGGTGCGATACGCGACGATCATCCGAGCATGGAGCCCGAGCGATTGCCCGTCGAGGACGAGATCGACCACTTGATGGACGTGAGGGTCGTTATCCCTGAGGTGCGCATCATCCTGCTCGCGTTTGTCCTTGCCATGGTTGGCCTAGTGCGACTCTCCCGTGAGTCGGAGCACGTCTCCTTGGTGAGGCGCCAGGTCGCCCGCGGCGGCCTCCTCACCCTCGCCCTCGTGGCCCTCGTCGGCATCGGCATCGCCACCGGCTGGGAGCGGACGTTCGTGCTCTTCCACGAGATCCTCTTCCCGCAGGGCAACTGGGCGTTCCCAGCCGACAGCCTGCTCATCCAGATCTTCCCGAACCAGTTCTGGTTCGAGGCCGCGGCCGCGCTCGTCGCGCTGACCACCGTCGAGGCGGCGGCGCTGGTGTCCTGGGGCCGTCGAGGGGACGCGCCGGCGCGTCCGAAGCCCGAGCGCCGCGTGCCGGTCGCGGCCGACGCGTCGCCATGACCGACGACGCCCCCTCCGACCTCCCCCCGACCAGCCCGGCGGCCTACGCCATCGCCTTCTGGATCCTCCGCAAGCTGTTCGACGGCTGGATCGACGCGCAGGTGCTGGGGCGCCAGAACCTGCCGCCGCCTGGCACCGCCGCCATCGTGGCCATCAACCACTCCAGCGCGCTCGACTACGTGGGCGGCCACGCGGTGGGCCGGCCGGGCTACTACGCCATCAAGCGCGAGGCCGCGGAGTACCCGCTGACCGGCCGCCTGGTCCGCGCGACCGGCGGCATCCCGATCAAGCGCGACCAGCAGGACAACGAGGCGCTCAGGGCCATGCGCGCCGTGCTGCGGGCCGGCCACGTGCTCGGGATCGCCCCCGAGGGGACGCGCAGCCGGGACGGGACGCTGGCGCCGTTCGACCCCGGCTTCGCGTGGCTCGCGTCCCGCACGGGCACGGTCGTCGTCCCCCTGGCCATCCACGGGACGCATCGGCTGCTGCCCCGTGGCCGGCTGTTCCCGCGGCGCGGCCGGATCTGGGCCAAGTTCGGGGAACCGATGGCGCCTCCCGGGGTCCGCCCGTCGCGCGAGGAGCTGGCCGCGTTTGCCGACGCCGTTCGGGAACGCCTGCTCGCCCTCCTGGCCGAGCTCGAGACGCTGAGCGGGGTCGAGAGCCCGGCGGTAGAGGCAGAGCGGGCCGAGGCGCGGGATCGAGGCGATGCGGCGCGCACGCCTCCTGAACCCCCTCGCTCGCGCTGACCGGCGGGAGCGTGAGCAGGGTGGGTCCTCGGCAAGCGGCGCTTGTGCGGTGCTATACTGCCGGCCGAGGACCGCACCGGCTCGCACGTCGACGCGCACGAGAGGAGGCAGGCCAACCCGTATCGAGCAGACGAGCACCAGGGCTCCATGGCGCGGTGCGCCGGCGCTGCTTGCAGCGCCTTGCGCCCACCGGGCGGCGGGTAGCGGCCGTCCCCCGGGCGTGGAGCTGACGAGGAGGAGGTTCCCGGACGCGCCGGGTTAAGCGCGCGCCGCACGGGCCACTGGGCTCGCTTGGCGGCGCGGGTGAAGATTCGAAAGATCGGTGGATGCCTCCAGGGCTGGCACGGCCCACGGTCTGCTCTCCTGAACCCAGAAAGCCAACCGTCAAAGCCGCCGGGCGACCGGCGGGACAACGCGGCAGGCGGTGCACGGCGCGCTCGGCTGGGCGCGCCGTCTGACCACACCATCAGGAGAGACCCATGTGTGGCATCGTCGGATACGTCGGTGGGCGCGACGCCCTACCGATCCTCATGGACGGCCTCAGGCGCCTGGAGTACCGCGGCTACGACTCGGCCGGCGTCGCGCTGGTCGGCGCGGACGGCGTGATCACCGTCCGCAAGGCCGAGGGGAAGCTCTCGGCTCTCGAATCCCTGCTGGCCGGCAGCCCGCCCTCGGGCTCGCCCGGGATCGGGCACACCCGCTGGGCCACCCATGGCGCCCCCAACCAGCGCAACGCCCACCCGCACGCCGATGCCTCAGGGCGCATCGTCGTCGTCCACAACGGGATCTTCGAGAACCACGCCGAGCTGAAGGCCGAGCTGCTCGAGCGCGGGCACGCGTTTGCCTCGGACACCGACACCGAGGTGGTGGCCCACCTCATCGGGGCGCTGTACGACGAGCGCCGGTCAGCGCGCCCCGGGGCGACGGCCGCCGAGGCCTTCGCCACAGCCGTCCGCCAGGCGCTCGGGCGCATCCAAGGCTCCTACGCGCTGGTCGCGTTATGCGCCGACGCGCCCGAGGTTGTCGTCGCCGCGCGGCACTTCAGCCCGCTCGTCGTCGGCCTCGGAAGCGGCGAGAGCTTCGTGGCTAGCGACATCCCGGCGCTCCTGCCGTACACGCGGCGCGTCGTCCTGCTCGAGGACGGCGAGGTGGCCACGCTGGCGCCGAGCGGCGTCACCATCGTGGACGCAAGCGGCCGGCCCGTCGATCGCGCGCCGTTCGAGGTGACGTGGGATGCCGCGTCGGCCGAGAAGGGCGGCTACCCCACGTTCGTGCGCAAGGAGATCGACGAGCAGCCCGACGCCGTCGCCGAGTCGCTGCGCGGGCGCCTGACCGACGCCGGCCCGGTGCTGCCGGAGGTCGACGCGCTGCCGCTGGGCCAGATCGCGCGAGCGACGATCGTGGCGGCCGGCACCTCATATTATGCCGGCATGTACGGCAAGCGCCTCCTGGAGCGCTGGGCGCGGCTGCCGGTCGACGTGGCCCTCGCCAGCGAGCTGCGCTACGGCGACCCGGTGCTCGGCCCGGAGACCCTGGTGCTGCTCATCAGCCAGTCGGGCGAGACGGCCGACACGCTGGCCGCCGGGCGCCTGGCCGCCCAGTCCGGCTCGCCCACGCTGGCGCTGACCAACGTCGTCGGGAGCTCGCTGGCGCGCCTTGCCGACGTCACGCTCTACCTCCAAGTCGGCCCCGAGATCGGCGTCGTGGCCACCAAGACGTTCACGGGCCAGCTGGCCCTCTTGGCCGTGCTGGCCGCCGACATCGGCCGGCGCCGCGGGCACCTGGCGCCGAGCGCGCTGGCGGCCATCGCGGGCGACCTCCGTGCGGTGCCGGACGCCATGCGGGCAGCGCTGGCGCGCGAGGACGCGGTGGCGGAGGTGGCCCGAGCGCACGCGGACGTGCGCTCGATGTTCTTCGTCGGCCGCGGCTTTGGGCACGTGGCCGCGCTCGAGGCCGCGCTCAAGCTCAAGGAGATCAGCTACGTCCATGCGGAGGGCTACGCGGCCGGCGAGCTCAAGCACGGGCCGATCGCCATGCTGGAGGCGGCGCTCCCGGTGTTTGCGTTCGCCACGCGCGGCGCCACGTACGACAAGGTGCTGAGCAACCTCCAGGAGGTTCGCGCGCGCGACGCGCGCATCGTGGCCGTGGCGACCGACGGCGACGAGCGCATCGGCGAGCTCGCCGAGGACGTCCTCTGGGTGCCCGACATCGCCGAGGACCTCTCGCCGCTGGTGACGGCCGTGCCGGCGCAGCTCTTTGCGTACCACGTGGCCCTGGAGCGGGGCTGCGACATCGACCAGCCCCGCAACCTGGCCAAGAGCGTGACGGTGGAATGACGACGCGGCCGCCGGCAGCCGCTTCGGGCGCCGCCAACGACCTTGCCGAGGACATGCCCCTGCGCGTGGCCATGCTCGGCCCGTTTGGCCTGCGCCCGAAGGGGACGGCCGCCCATCGGGCGCTGCCGGCGGCCCGCGCCCTGGCGGCGCGCGGCCACGCCGTAACGCTCATCATGCCGCCGTGGCACACGCCCGAGGAGGCGGGCCGGCGTTGGGCCGACCCGGCCTCGGGCGTGGTTATGGCCTACGTCGGCCTTGGCGGCGGGCCGCTGGCCGTCGCGCTCCGCCTGGCGCGCTCCGCGTTGGCGTTTCGCCCGGACGTCGTGCATGCGTTCAAGCCCAAGGCCTACGCCGGCCTGGCCGCCGCGTTCCTCGGCCTTCGGCCCGCCGGGCCGCGCCGGCCGCCGATCGTCATGGACGCGGACGACTGGGAGGGCAGGGGCGGGTGGAACGACGTGGAGCCGTACGGCCGGCTCGTGCGCGCGGCGTTCGCGCGGCAGGAGCGCTGGGGGCTGACGCACGCGGACCACGTCACGGTGGCCAGCCGTGCGCTCGAAACGTTGGCGTGGAGCCTGGGCGTCCCGCCCGAGCGCGTCGCCTACGTGCCCAACGCCCTCGACGATGCGTCCGCCGCGCCCGCGCCCCTGGCAGCGCGACCGGAGCCGCCGGCCGGCCGGCCGCCGACCCTGCTCCTCTACACGCGCTTCGTCGAGTTCGCGCCCGAGCGCGCCGTGGACATCCTGGCGCGCGTTCGCGCCCGCGTGCCGGACGCCCGGCTCCTGGTCGCGGGACGCGGGCTGCGCGGCGAGGAGGGGCGCCTGCTCGACCGGGCGACCGCGATGGGCCTGGCCGACGCCATCGCGCTGCACGGCTGGCTCGAGCCGGCCGACGCCGAGCGCGTGTTCGCGGCGGCGGACGTGGCCATCCTCCCCTTCGACGACACGCTGGTCAACCGCACCAAGTCGACGGCCAAGCTGCTCGAGCTCATGGCGGCCGGGCTCCCGGTCGTGGCCGAGGCCGTGGGCCAGAACCGGGAGGTGCTGGTCGACGGCGTCAGCGGTGCGCTCGTCGAACCAGGCGATTCCGAGGCCTTTGCCGGCGCGGTGTCCGACCTGCTCGTCGACCCCGCCCGGCGCACATCGCTCGGGGACGGCGCGCGCCGCCGCGTCGCCGCGTCCTTCTGTTGGTCGCGCCGGGTCGTGGAGCTGGCCGCGGTGTACCGCCGCGCCATCGCGGCGGCGCGCGGCGCATGACGCCCGAGCGACCCCTGCGCCTCGTCGCGCTCCGGGCGCTCGTCGCGCTCTCGTGGATGGCCCTCATCTACGTGCTCAGCGACCAGCCGCAGCTCCCGTCGGTGCCCGCAGGTTGGCTGGATTGGGCGATCAAGAAGGGGCTGCACGCCGCGGGCTACGCCGTGCTCGCGCGCCTCTGGCACCGGACCCTCACGACGGCCCGTGTGCGGCGTGCAGCGCACTGGTCGCTGGCCATCGCCGCGCTCTACGCGGCCGGCGACGAGTGGCACCAGACGTTCGTCCCGGGCCGGCACGGGCACGCGGCCGATGTGGCCATCGACGTGGCGGGCGCCGCCGCCGCGCTTGCCTGGCTGGCGCTGAGCACCAAGGAACGGGATCGCTGAAGAAGCCAATCCCCTGGTTTCCCGGCTGTGGTATCCTGGGAAGCGGCCCGGGGACGGTCCGCAATCATTCAGGACGAGGTCTCATGAACAGACGATCCCAGCCCGCAGGGGCTCTCGCGCTCGGCATCGCGCTCTGCGTGCTCGCCGGCGCGGCCGCGGCCCAGCCGCGCCCCGCGCCCCTCGCGGCGCAGGGCGCGCGCGAGTGGTTCCGGTCCGACGTGCGCCAACCATCGTTCGACACCGGCGCGCTCTACGACCCGCGCGGGGTCGCGGCCGCGCCGGGAGGCCAGTTCTACGTCGCCGATGCAGGACACGACCGGATCGCGGTCGTCGACGGCGCTGGCGAGGTCGTCCGCGCCTTCGGCCAACGGGGCGACGGACCGGGCCGCTTTAACGTGCCCTCGGATGTGGCCATCGACATCGGCCGCGATCGCGCGTACGTCGCGGACCTGGCCAACCGGCGCCTCTCGGTGCTCACGCTGGCCGGAACGCCCGTCGACCAGTGGCTGACCGCCGGCCCTGCCATCGCGTTCGTGCCGTCCAGCGTGGCCGTGGCGCCAGGATCCGGTGACATCTACGTGGTCAGCGAGATGACCCACCAGGTCGACCGCTTTGCGCCGGACGGAACGTGGTACGGTGGCTGGGGCGGCGAGGGCAGCCTCCCGGGCCAGCTGCTCGGGCCACAGGGCATCGCGGTCCACCCGGACGGCCGCGTGCTGGTCGCGGACTTCCGCAACGCGCGCCTCCAGGCGTTTACCGGCACCGGCACGTTCCTGACCGAACGGGCCCTCTCGGGCGTGCGCGACGTGGCCGTCAGCGCCGATGGGTCCCAGATCTACGCGCTGCACAACGCGCCGGGCGGCTTTGGCGATCGCGACTTCATCACCGTGTTTGCCAGCGACCTGGCCGTCGAGCTCGAGACCTTCCCCGCCGCCTCGCTGCCGTTCAACGACAGCTTCCGGCCGGCCAACGCGGTAGCCGTCAGCGAAACCGGCCGGTTGGCTCTCAGCACGTCGTTCGGCCCGCTGCGCATGCACGGCCTGCGGCAGTACGACCCGATTCCGGGCGGCGGCCTGCGCCTCGCGGCAGCGACCGTCGCCGATCCGCTGGCGTTCGGCGGCTTCCTCGAACCGACCGCTCTGGCGACCGGTGCCGACGGCTCGTTGTACCTGACCGAGGCCACGCTGGACATCACCCGCCAGTACGCTCCCGACGGCGCGTTCCGGGGGAACTTCTTGAGCGCGCGCGGCGACGAGCTGGCCGTCGGGCCGGCGGGCGAGCTGTACCTGGTCTCGACGACGGCCGACGTCATGCTCCACAAGGTGGCGCCGGACGGAACGCCGGCGTGGACCAAGCCGTGCGACTGCCTGAGCGGCATCGGCGTCGCGGTGGCCGGCGGGCGCGTCTTTGCCACGTCGGCCATGACGCGCAGCCTCCTGGCGTTCCAGGATGGCCCGTCGCCCCAGCCGGTGGCCAGCTACCCGTTCACGGACCCCACCTACGCCTGGCCGCTGGACGTGGCCTCCGGGCCGGATGGGTTGTTGTACGCCGCGGGCGGCGAGACGGACACGGTGCTGGTCATGGACCCGGCCACAGGTAACGAGCGGCGGCGGTGGGTGGTCGAAGGTGGCGGCGCGGAGCGGATCACCGTGGCGCCGGACGACGGCACCGTGTTCGCGCTCTTGTTCGACGGCACCATCGCCGTGTGGAGCCCCGCGGGGGCCCCGATCGCGCGCGTTGCCATCGATCCGGTGCCGGGCGCCGCCGCGGCGCTGCCGGGCGACATTGCCGCGGGGCCGGCAGGCCGGCTGTACGTGCTCGACGAGGTCTCTTCGGCGGTGATGGTCTACGATGCGCGCGACCTGACGGCGACGCCGACGCCCCCGCCGACCGCGGAGCCGCCGTGCGTCGCCACGGCCGACAAGACGGCGCTGCCCTCACGGCTGGTCATCGGCCAGCAGGCCACCATCTCGCTCTCGCTCGATCTGGTCTGCCGCGGCGGAGAGGCGCCCGAGAGCGACATCATGATGGTCATCGACCGCTCCAACTCGATGGCGGGCGAGAACTTGAACGCCGCGCTGGCCGCGGCGCTCACGTTTGCTACGGCGCCGGAGCTGGACCTCGGCCGCAACCGCCTCGGCCTGGTGTCGTTCTCAGACATCATCTCGCTCGACCAGCCGCTCACCAGCGACGTCGCGGCCATGACCAAGGCCATCGGCGACGTCCACTACTCCGGCGCCACCGAGCTGGCGGGCGCGATGCGCACGTCGTGGCTCCACCTGGCCAGCGAGGGCCGGCCGGGCGCGCTGCCGGTGATCCTCATGCTCACCGACGGCCGTCCCAACCGCGACGGCCAGCCGTACGTGGAAGCCTTCATCGCCGCCGCACGCGCGCGCGCGCGGGGCGCCGTGGTGTACACGATCGGGCTGGGCACCAACATCGCGGCGGACCTGCTCACGCAGATGGCGGGCTCGAGCACGCGCTTCTTCGCCGCGCCGACGGCGGGCGAGCTGGCGCCCATCTACGAGGCGTTGTCGCAAACCGTCGGGGGCGTGGTCGCCAGCAACGTCCAGATCGTGGACACGCTCAGCACGGACGTAGAGTACGCGCCGGGCTCGGCCTCGAACGGCGGCCAGATCAGCGGCCGCGACGTCACGTGGAGCGTGGGCGCCATCAACGCCGGCCGCGTGACGCGCACGCTGCGCGTCCGGCCGACGCGGGTTGGGCGCATCGCCACCAACCAACAAGCCATCGCACGCTATACCGCGGAAGGCGTCGTCTACACCGTCCCGTTCCCGATCCCCGAGATCGACGTCCTCCCGGAGCCCACCGCCACGCCCACGCCGACGACGCGCTTCATCTACCTGCCCATCGTCATGAACTACTATTGCCTCCGGCGCAACCCGAACGTCGGCGCGGACATCGTCATGGTCATCGACACGTCGTCGTCCATGGGCGGCGCCAAGATCGCGGCCGCGGTCGAGGCCACGCGCACGTTCATCCGGTTGACGGACTCCAGGCGCGACTGGGTCGGCTTGGTCACGTTCGACAGCGAGGCCAGGCTGCTCCACCCGCTCACGCCCAACCAGGCGCTGCTCGAGGCGCAGCTGTCGACGATCGCGCTGGGCGTCGGCACGCGCATCGATCACGGGCTCCAGGAGGCCATGCGCGAGCTGTTCTATCGGGCCCGCCCGGGCAGCCAGCAGGTGATCATCCTGCTCTCCGACGGCAACCCGAGCGAGGGCCGGGAGCGCGCCGAGGCCATCGCCAGCGCGGCCAAGCAGCAGGGCGTGACGCTGTTCGCCATCGGCCTGGGCTCGGACGTCGACGGCTCGTTCCTGGCGGCCATGGCCAGCGCCGCGTCGTACTTCCACTCGCCGTCGCCGGACGATCTGGACGAGATCTACCGGCGCCTGGCACGGGAGATCCCGTGCCGGTGAGCGCGTAGGGGCAGCGTGCGGGAGGCCGGGGGGGCGGATCGCGGCACCCGGGATGCCGCGCGATGTGCGGTGACCCGTCTGGCGTAGGGGCGCACGGCCGTGCGCCCTCTTTCGGTGGGCACGCAAAGAGGGGCGCACGGCCGTGCGCCCCTACATCGCGTTCAACCCCCTACGGCGTCGCGCTCGGGTCCGGCGTCGAGGTCGGGCCGGGGTCCGGCGTGTTCGTCGGCGGTACCGCCGTCGGCGCCAACGTGGGTGCGACGGTCGGGGCGACCGTCGGGGCGAGCGTCGGAGGCACCGTCGGGGGAACGCTCGTCGGCGTCGGTGGCGGGGGCGTGTTGGTGGGGACGGGCACCGGGGTGCGCGTTGGGGCGGCCGACGTCACCTTGATGTCGACGCTGCGCTCCGTCGTGCCGCCGCTGAGCAGCTCGACGCGCAGGACGTAGGTGGTCGAGGCGGTCGGGCACACCTTCTTGGAGCCGCTGCCGACGACGCCTTCGCCGTTTAGGTAGACGGCGCGGATGTTGGACACCTCCCAGCGGAGGTTGGTGCACTCACCCGCCTTGATCTCCTTCTTGTCGGCGCTGAACGAGATCTGCGCGTCCGCCGCCAGCGTTGCCGTCGGCGTGGGCGAGAGGAGCGGCGTCGGCGTGACCGCCAGCGGCGCCACGGGCGCGACGAGCGCGCGGGTCGGTAGCGGCGCGACGGTGGCCGTCGGGTCGCCGGTCGCCAGCTCGTCCGCCAGGGGCGCGCTCGCCGCAGGGCCGTTGCAGCGCAGATCGCTGGCCGCCGCCCAGCCCTCGTCGCTCCCGAGGAGCGATCGGACGCGCAGCCACGCGCCATCCTCGTCGCGGCCAAGGATCTCGACCAGGGTCCCGATCGTCAGCGGCTCGCCCACGGCCTCGGCGTCGGCCGAGGGCGCGTCGCGGAGGGTGGCGCCGGCGTCGCCGACCTCGCAGCGCAGCCCGACCGAGGCGATGGAGCCGGTGGCCGTTCCGCGCGCGACCTGGTCGAACCACGCGCGGATCCGGGAGGGGTCGGCGGCCTGCGGCGTGGGCATCTCGCCATCCTCGGTGAACGCGGCCACCTCGCCGCTCTCCAGGCGAATGCTGTCCTCGCCGCGCGTGACTTGGGCGGCGCCCTCGAGCACGACGACCCACGCGGACGGCTCAGCGCCCGGGATGAAGCTGACCAGGACGTCGGCCTCGCCCTCGTCGATGAGGAGCGCGATCCAGCTGGCGATGATCTCGATGGAGGCGGGTTCGCCCGCGCCCTCCAACACGTAGCGCGCCGTGCCGGCGGCCTGGTCGATGATGGCGCGCCGGTCTTGGGGCAGCGACAAGCTGAGCAGCGCGTCGGCACCGGTGAGCAGGTGGTTGGTCAGGAAGCCCTCCCAGCTCAGGAGCGCGTACCCGCTCTCGCCGACGAGGACGTTCGCCCCTGGGGCGACGGCATGCGTGCTGCCCTCGGGCAGCTCCTCGAGCGCGTCGCTCTCGGTCTCGCGGAACTCCACGCGCGGTGCGAGCACCTGAAGGGTGGGCGTGATGGCGGCGGCAGCCGGTGTGGCGGTCGCGGCCGCATCGGACGCGTCGTCCTTCTTTCGGCAGGCGGTTGGCAGGAGCAGGGCCAACGCCAGGGCGCCGACGAGGAACAGGTTCCGGTTGGCTGAGCTGTGCATGCGGGGTCTCTCCTTGCGCGCGTTCGCGGTCTAGGCCGGGCGCGACGCGGGATTATAGCGCGTTCAATCCCATCACCCCACGCCCAGCGCGGCCAGCAGCGTGGCTGCCTGGCGGCCGAAGGCTGGGTCGGCGCGGAGCGCGTGGCGGCGCGGCCGCGGCAGGTCGACGGCCAGGTCGAGGGCGACGCGGCCCGGGCGCGGGGACAGCGCGATGACGCGATCGGCCAGGTAGAGCGCCTCCTCGACGTCGTGGGTGACGACGAGCAGCGTCCAGCGGGCGGCGTGCCAAGCGCCCAGCAGCCAGTCCTGGAGCTCCAGACGGGTGAAGGCGTCCAGCGCGCCGAACGGCTCGTCCAGGAGCAACGTGTCGTGGCCGGTGAGCACGGTGCGCAGCAGGGCGGCGCGCTGGCGCATGCCGCCGGACAGCTCCGACGGCCAGGCGTCCTCGAAGCCGGCCAGGCCGAAGCGCGCCAGCTCGGCGCGCGCCCGGTCGCGCGCCTCGGCGGCGGGCACGCCGGCGATCTCGGGGCCAAGCGTCAGGTTGCCGAGCACCCGGCGCCATGGCAGGAGCAGGTCGCGCTGCGGCATGTAGCCGGCGTGGCCGGGACCGGCGACCGAATGCCCGTCGAAGCGCACGGTGCCGGCATCGGGCGCGTCCAGGCCGGCGATGAGCTGGAGCAGCGTGCTCTTGCCCGAGCCGGACGGGCCGACCAGGGCGACCAGCTCGCCCGGCGCGACGGTGAGCGAGACGCCGTCCAGCGCGTGGACGGCGCGCTCGCCGTCGGTGAACGTGCGGTGGACGTTCTGGACGGCGAGGCGCGGGGTGGTTTCGTTCACTCGATGGGTGGCAGGAACGCGTTGGTGAACGCGGCCGCCGCGTCGATGGGGGCCTCGATGACGCCCTGCTCGGCCAACCAGACGCTGTAGGCGTTCCACACCGCGGCGGACTGCTCGCCCCAGCGCGGCGCGTCGTCTTGGTAGCGCGGCGAGATCCAGGCTTGGCTGGCCTGGACCAGCTCCGGGTCGAGCTCGGGTGCGGCTGCCAGCAGCGCCTCCGCCGCCGCGTCGGGGTCCGCGATGGCATCCGCGTAGCCGCGGGCCGTCGCGCCGACGAACGCGCGCACCAGCTCGGGCCGCTCTGTGACGGTCTCCTCGGTGGCGATGAGGATGGGCGTGTAGTAGTCCGGAACGCAGGCCAGGTAATCGCTCATGCGGATGAGGTCGAGCGCGATGTCCTGCTGCTCGGCCTGGAAGCCCTGCCAGCCCTCGAAGACCCACGCGGCGTCGATCCGGCGTTCGGCGAGCAGGGCCAGCGGGTCCGACAGCCCGACGTTGATCTCCTGAACGGCCGCCTCGGGCGCGCCGCCATCGCAGGCGATCAGCGCCTGGAGCGTGGGCAGCTCGCTGGGCGAGCCGAACGCGCCATAGCGCAGGCCGGCGAGATCGGCCGGCCCGCTCACCGCGTGCTCGGCGAGGACGGCAAACGCCGACGTGTTGTGCTGGAGGATGGCGGCCACGGACACGACCGGAACGCCCTGAGCGCGGGCCAGCGTCATCCCCTCCTGGAAGCTGATGGCAAAGTCCGCGGCGCCACCGACCACGGCCTGCTCGCCGTACACCTCGCCCGGCTGGACGATGGTGACGTCAAGGCCGGCCGCTTCGAAGTAGCCCTCTCGGTCGGCCACGTAGAGCCCGGTGTGGTTGGTGTTGGGCACCCAGTCCAGGATGATGGTGACGGGCGAGCGGGCGCCGGGCAAGGTGGCCGTGCCCAGATCGCTGACGGTGCCGGTCGCCTCGGCGTCCGGCTCGGCCGAGAGGGTCGGCGTGCTCGTGGGCGTGGAGCAGCCGAAGGCGACGAGGGCGGCAAGGGCGATGAGGCAGGTGGACGCGATGGCAGCTCGTCGGGTGGTGGCGGGTGGCTGGAAGTGCATGGGGATCTCCTGGTCGGATGGGTGCGCTAGCGCGGATCTGTCGAGAATGCCCGGGTCAGCGCGTTCTGCGGAAGGCGTGGTGCCACGGCAGCGCCAGCCGCTCGGCGGCGGCCACGGCGGCGAAGAGGCCGATGGACAGGATGGAGGTGAGGAGCATGCCGGCGAAGACCCAATCGGCCCGGAACGCGTTCTTGGCGCGCAGCATGAAGAGGCCAAGGCCCTCGGTCCCCCCGACCCACTCGCCGATGGTTGCCCCGACAACGCTGTACGTGACGGCGACCTTGAGCCCGGAGTAGAACGACGGCAGGGCCGCCGGGAGGCGCACGAGCCGCAAGACCTGCCAGCGGCTGGCGCCCATGCCGCGCAGCAGTACCACGTGGCCCGGATCGGCAGCGACCAAGCCGTCGGCCGTGCTGACGGCCAGCGGGAAGAAGCAGATGAGCACGACGATGAGCACCTTGGGCAGCAGCCCGAAGCCGAACCAGACGATGAGCAGCGGCGCGATGGCCAGGATCTGGACGGTCTGTGACGCCACGAGCAGCGGGTAGAGCGCCCGCCTGACCAACGGCGACGCGGCGATGGGCACCGCCAGCGCGACGGCCAGCCCGATGGCCAGCGCCAGCCCGACGACTGTCTCGATCATGGTGGCCCGGATGGCGGCCAGCAGGAGGGCACGTGCCTGCCAGCCGGCGGCCGCGACGTCGGCGGGTGCGGGGAGGACGAATGGTGGCAAGCCGGATGCACGCGCCACCAGGTGCCAGGCGGTTGTGGCCAGGACGAGGAGGGCAATCGGCGGCCAGAGGCGTTGCCAGATTCGCTGCAGATTGGTCGGGCCGGTGTGGCCCGAGGGGACGACCGCGGGCCCCGACGCGTCGCTGGCAGAGGACATGAAATCGCCACCTCCATGCCGGCAGGTGGCGAAAGGGTCCGTCAGGCGGCCCTGCGACATCCCTACGCCGGCATTACCCGGATCAGGTCGCGGGTCGGCGCCGTGGACGCGTGCGTCAGGGCACCCTCTCAGCCCGGCTCACCCAGGCTCCCCGGTCGTTTGTATCTGGTGGGATGCTAGCGCGCGCGGCGGCAAGGTCAAGGCGCAGGCAAATGCAGCCCAGCATCCCGTACCCACCGTGGGACGTCGTGTCTCCGCGTCGGCGCAGGCCGACGCCTGGCCGAAGGCCATCGAGCGGCGAATTCATTCGGTGCTGCCTACTCCGCCGCCACGGCCCCTGCCGGCGTGTGCACGGCCAGTAGCAACCCGCCCTGCAGCGCCACATGCGCCGACGCGTCGGTCACCCAGTTGCTGACGCCCCGTGCCGGCCCGAGCTCGAGCGCCTCGCCCGCCAGCGGATAAGCCAGGCCTTTGGTGGTGACGCCGGTGGCCGGCCCGCCGATGGGCAGCAGCGACAGCCGATCGCCCGGCGCCGCGCCGGCCGGGCCGAGCCGGGCGCCGATGGCGTCGCCGGGCGGGCGGATGAGCCACAGCGTATGGTCGCCCTCCCAGACGGCCACCCGCGCCCCGGCCAAGCGCGGATCCGCGAGGAGGAGCACGTTGGCCAGCGCCATATCCGGCCGCCCGCCGAGCGCGGCCAGCACGACGATCTCGTCGGCGCGGGCGCAGGCCGCCAGCAGCGCGAGCTCGAGGTCGGTCTCGTCCTTGTCGGTTGGGTGGACGTCCAGGCGCGCGCCCGCGGCCTCGAACGCCTCGCGCTCGTCCGCGGTGAGCGAGTCGAGGTCGCCGACGAGCAGGCCGACCTCCAGGCCGAGCGTGCGCGCGTGGCGGGCGCCGCCGTCGGCCGCCACGACCAGCGTGCCGCGCGGCAGCATCGCCAAGCGACGGTGGAGCGCGGCGACCTCGCCCAGTGCGCCGTGCGCGATGACGATGGCCGTCGTCCCTGGCATGGTCACGCCGCTTGACGAATACAAGGACTTGGCCCTCCATGCCGATTTCAGCGCAAAGAATGGCCGATCTCAACCCGCGTCGATTGCTGCGCCGCCGTCCGCTACGTTGACCCGCCGGTAGACATCGGCCAGCGCCACGGCGCAACCCAGTGCCTCGAGCCGTAACGCGTCCGCCAGGTCCGCGATGCGGTCGATGGCCCAGACGTCGCCGCGACGCTCGAACGTCTCGATGGCAACCTGATCCTGGGCAACCAGCACGATCGCCTGGATCGATGGGAGCGTGCGGTAGGCGGCAAACTTCTCCGCGCGGTCGTACCGCTCCGTGGACGGCGAGAGGACCTCGATGACGACGGTTGGGTTGAGGAGGGTGTCGAGCGACGCGTCCTCGAACGCCGGTTCTCCGCAGACCACGACCACGTTCGGGTAGACATAGCTGTTGGTCACGGGCAGCCGCACGCGCATGTCGTTGACAAACAACTCGCAGCGGCCGTCCTCCAGCTGGGCAGCCAGGTGGCGGGCCAGGTCGAACGTGACGCGGTTGTGGTCCTTGCTCGGGCCGGTCATCGCGACGATCCTGCCATCGCGGTACTCGTGCTTATCGGGCCACGCGCGCTCCAGGCGGAGGTACTCTTCAGGCGTGACGGTCTTCAGGGCATCCATGGCGGTCATGGCGCGACTCCTGGCTCCGTGGGGCGCTCACGTGCGGTTGGCCGAAGCGTAGCGGCAAGGGAAGGCCGTGACAACGCGCGTAGGCTGCCCGCGAAGCGATTCGGCTCGCGCATGGCGCGTGGGTTAAAGACGTCGCAACCGTGGCGCGCAGCCCATTCCCACCGGCCCGGCAAGCCGTTATGCTGGTCTATACTGGCGGGACGCTCCGCCCGCCGGTCCGGGAGCCGGGGCGCGATCCTCGGAGGCAAACCCATGGTGCTGTCGGCGACCAAGCCGTTGCGGATGCCAACCACCACGCGGCTGTGGCGCTTCAGCGCGGAGGTGTACAACCGCATGGGCGCGCTGGGGCTCATCCCGGAGGACGCGCGCACGGAGCTCATCGGCGGGGTGATCTACGAGATGGCGCCGATCGGCGACGGCCACGCGTTCTCTTCGACCTACTTGAACACGCTGCTCGCGCGGCGCACGCCGCCCGACGTCTTCGTTGCCATGCAGAACCCGCTCCGCCTGAGCGACGACACGATCGTCCAGCCCGATGTGATGATCGTTCGGGGCGAGGCCATGGCCACGGTGCGCGCCATCGCTGCGCCCGATGTCCTGCTGGTGATCGAGGTGGCCGACAGCTCTGAGCACCACGACCGGCGGCGCAAGCTGCCGCGCTACGCGCGCACCGGCGTTCCGGAGGTCTGGCTCGTCCTCGTGGCGCGCGGGCGAATCGAGGTCTATCGCACGCCCGGTCCCGCCGGCTACGCCGAGGTCGCGACGTTCGAGGGCGAGGACGTGGTGGCGTCGGCTGCAGTGCCAGGGCTTGCGCTCACCGTGGCGGACGTGCTGGGGCGGCGCGCATAACAGGCGCGCGTCTCGCCGACTGACCGAGGTCGTGGGGCCCCTCTGGCCAGTGCGCGTACGGCGGGCACGGCAGCGCGGCGGAGATGGCCTGGTAGATCGCGGCCAGGTCCTCGCCGTCGGGCGCCTCGAAGTAGTCCGCGGGCCGGGAGGCCATGCGCCGCAGCGCGTCGGCGTCCAGGTCCTGGCCCAGGCCGATCGTGAACAGGCGCGCGCCCGTGGCCTTCACGGCCTCGGCCGCTCGCTCGGCCTCGCTGACCGGCACGGGGTTGGAGCGGCCGTCGGTGAGGAGGATGACGGCGGCGATGGCGCCGGGGCGGCGGCGCCCGCTGGCCAGCTCGGCAGCCGCGGCCTCAAGGCCGAGGTCGATCCGGGTGAACTGCGCGAGCGCGATGCCGTCGAGGGCGGTGTCGAGCGCGGGGCGGTCGTCGGTGAGCGGCGCGAGGAGGGTGGCGTCGACGTTGAACGCGACGAGCGCGGCGTGGTCGCCGTCGGGCGCGAGGGCGAGACGGGTGACGAAGTCACGCGCGGCGGCGACGGCGGCATCGATCTTGGGGCGGCCGGCGCGGGTGGGGTCGGCCATGCTCGTCGAAGCGTCCAGGATGAGGATGACGTCGAGCGTGGGCTTCACTGGCAGACAGGGCGGCTCGCTGAGGGCGATGGGGAGGTAGACGGGTCCGGGGACGCGGGTGGGGGAGGGCGTCGTGGTGGGGGATGGGGTGGCGGTGTCGGTGGGGACGGGGGTCGCGGTTGGCGTCGGCGAGGGCGTGCGGGTGGCGGAGGGCGTCGGGGAGATCAGCGGGGTGGGCGACGGGCTCGGCGTGGGGTGTACGGTGGGGGCGCACAGCAACTCGACATCGCCCGGCACGGGCGGTATCACGTTGATGTAGACCGGTTCACCGTTGTCCTGAAGCGGAGACCGATTCGGCGCCGCCAGGACCTTGCCGCCGCGAGCCACCAACGGCTGAGGCTGAGTAGAGTCCAGACACGCCAGCTCGCGCCTTGTCGGGTCCTGAGCACCCGTCGGATACCAGAATGCCGATTGCTCGCCCAGGATCACTTGGCTCCGACTCAGCTCATACTCCGTAGCGCCCGCGACAAGCGTGTCGGTGACGCCGAGCATGGCAAACCCGCCCTGCGGCCAGTCCGTCCGGATCCGCGACCCGGGATTGAAGCGATCGTGCTCCGGCGGAAGCCACGACTCCCCGGATTTCGGGGCAAACAGAATGTCGCCCAGCGTGATTCCGGACTCGATGGGGCTGGGTCGCAGGTTGCTTCCTGTCCGCACCTCCACGGTCGAGCCGGGTGCCACCATGTCGCCCAAGCGATCCTTCATGCCAAGCAGCAGGCTGCCATCGGCCGCGAAGCCGATGTCCGCCAAGATCGGCATCGGGTGCACGTTCACCAGTTTCTGCAACGAGATCGACTGCCAGGGGAACCATTCGGTTCGCGGAACGCCGCTGACCAATGGGAGGGTCCCGCGCACGTAGTCCAGCCCCGTGCTGTAGACCTGGCGCATGGCGCTGCCGTCGAACTCCGACGCGTAGACGACGGCTCTTAGCTGTGAACGTCGGAGATCGAACTCAGAACTGTGGACGACCCCGTGGTACAGCGTGTTGGCCCGGACCGCCAGCGCCCATGGCCGCGCGCTCTCGGACCAGTCCTCGCCCGTACCGCCGTTTGGGAAGCTGCCGATGAGGCGTCCGTCGGGAACGCTAAAGCGGTAGATCCTTCTGTTGTCCAGGTTGGTGACGAACAGCTCGGACTCGTCCTCGCTGAGGTCGAGGTCGCCCAGGCTGGTCTTGCCGGCCCAGTAGCGCGCGGAAACATCGAAGCTGCGAGCGTCCGGCAGGTGATGGTCGCTGCCCGCGTCGGGGACGATGATGGGCAGTGCGATGTCGCCCGTCGCGAGGTCGATCCGGTAAACGGCACCCGGACCTCCGGGACCAAACGCCACGCTGCGTCGATGGGTCGCGGCGACGTAGATGGCCTGATCGGTGCTGCTTTGGGCCAGGCCCCAGATGGCGCCGATGTCGGACTCCCGTTCCTGACCGCCCCGAGGTGAGCCAAGACGCCGGCCAAGAAGGTAGTGCGGCTGGTCGCTTGGGGTGTCCTGGAACACCATGACCGAAGCGAGGCAGACCATGCCCACGAACGGGTTGTCGGTGTCGCACGCCGCGGCGATTTGGCCGAGCGGGAGCTCGTTCGTTCCCTGCCGCCACGGCGTGCCGGTTGCCAATCCGGCGCTGATCACGGCCAATACAACCGCGACGGAGGCGACGCGCAGCGGGCGGCGAGCGGATCGACCTGGATAGGCGGCGCCTTGGCGGAGCATGGTCATCCTCCGGATCGAGTGAGGTCGAAACTGCCCAGCAAGCCGTCGCTCATCGTGCGGCGCCTGTGGGACCGCGGTCCCCATGGGACGAGGTCGAGCCCGATGGGCGCAAGGCTTCGATCGCTCGGAGCCGACTACCAGCGCGCAGCCGGCTCGCGTCGCTCGGCGGATCGCCTGCGCCGCCGGCTGTCCGTGCCGGCCAGTGCGGGTACGGCGGGCACGGCAGCGCCGCGGAGATGGCCTGGTAGATGGCGGCCAGGTCCTCGCCGTCGGGCGCCTCGAAGTAGTCCGCTGGTCGGGAGGCCATCCGAAGCAGCACGTCAGCGTCTAGGTCCTGGCCCAAGCCGATGGTGAAGAGGCGCGCTCCCGTGGCCTTCACGGCCTCGGCGGCTCGCTCGGCCTCGCTGACCGGCACCGGGTTGGAGCGGCCGTCGGTGAGTAGGACGACGGCGGCGGTGGCGCCGGCGCGTCGGCGTGTGCTGGCCAGCTCGGCGACGGCGGCATCAAGGCCGAGGTCGATGCGGGTGAACTGGGCGAGCGCGATGCTGTCGAGGGCAGCGTCGAGGACAGCTCGGTCGGCCGTGAGCGGGGCCTCGAGCGTGGCCGCGACGTTGAACGCGACGAGCGCAGCGTGGTCGCCGTCGGGGGCGAGCGCGAGGCGGGCGACGAAGTCGCGGGCGGCGTCGACAGCGGCGTCGATCTTGGGGCGGCCGGCGCGGGTAAGGTCGGCCATGCTCGTCGAGGCGTCCAGGATGAGGATGACGTCGAGGATGGGCCGCACGGGCAGGCAGGGCGGCTCGCTGACGGCGATGGGGAGGTAGACGGGGCCGGGCACGCGGGTGGGGGAGGGCGTCGTGGTGGGCGATGGGGTGGCGGTCGGCGCCGTCGTGCTGGTGCGCGTCGGTGAGGGCGTGCGGGTGGCGGAGGGCGTTGGGGAGATCAGCGGGGTGGGCGAGGGGGTCAGCGTGGGGTAGACGGTGGGGGCGCAGAGCAGCTCGACGTCACCGGGGGCTAGCGCCAGAAATAGGACCTCCTCGCCGTTGTCGGCGACCGGTCGCGCAAGCGGTGCGGCCAACGCCCGGCCCGGTCGCCGAGCCAGCGGCTGCCCGGGGGTGACCACGCAGCCGCGCTCGTCGGCGGTTGCTTCGGCCGCGCCGCCCTGGTACCACAGGTGTTCCTGTTGCCAGACGATGGTGCGGATGCCGCCCTGGCGGTAGGTCGTGGCGCTGGTGCCGATGGTGTCCGACACGGAGATGGCCGCGATCCCGCCCTGCGGCCACGATCGGCGCAGGTCGAACCGCTTCTCGAAGTGCTCTGGGGCAACGTCGCCCCAGCCCTCGCCCGCGGGCGGCGCGTAGAGAAGGTCGCCCAGCGCGGGGCCGCCGCCCATGTCGCCGAAGCGGTCCTTGAGGCCGATGACGAGGCCGCCGGCGTTGTCGAACGCGAGGTCGGAGAGGATGGGCATGGGCCGCACCACCTGGGCGATGTTCGCCCCGACAGCGCGCCAATGCAGCCAGTCAGTGCGCGAGCCGCCGCTGGTCGTCTGGATCCTCGGCCGATCGCCATCGAGCGGGAACGCGTAGACGAGGCGCATGTCGGAGCCGTCGGGCTTGGAGGCATAGACCCTGCCGCCGATGTCGCGGCGCCAGCCGATGTTCGACTCGGCGCTGTTGACGACCCCGTGGTAGACCACGCCCGCGCGAACCGCCAGGCCCCACGGCCGCGCATCCTCGGCCCACGGCTCGTCGGCCCCGCCGCTGGGGAAGCTGCCGATCAGGCGGCCGCTCGGCACCTCGAAGCGGTAGATCCGCCGATCCTCGAGGTTGACCGCGAACAGCTCGGTCTCCACGTCGTTCAGGTCGATATCGCCCAGGCTGGTCTTGCCAGCAAAATTGGTGGCCGATGCGTCGCTGCCCCGCGCGCTGGGCTGATGGCGATCGCGCCCAGCGTTCGGCACCGTGATCGGCTGGGTGACGCCGGCCGTCGCCAGGTCGATCCGGACGATCGCGCCAGGTCCTCCCGGCCCGAACGCCTGGCCGCGCCGGTGGGACGCGGCGGCGTAGATGGCCTGCTCGCGCGCGCTGTAGGCCAGACCCCAGAGCGCCCCGACGCCGCTTCCGGGCGCGCCGGACGTGGGCAAGAGGGCGTAGTGCGGCCGATCCAGCGGCGTGTCCTGGAACACCATGATCTGCGTCCCGCAGCTCATGACCATGAACGGGTTGCCGGTCTCGCACGCCGCGGCGAAGGCGTCCAGCGGGAGGCCGCTCTGCGCTTGGCGCGACGGCGTCCCGGTCGCCAGCCCGGCGCTTACGGCAGCAAGCGCCGCCGCAATCGTTGCGACGCGCAGCAGGCGGCGCGAGAGCCGAACGGGAGCGGCGTTGCTGTTCATAGTCAGCTCCTTGGCTGTGCCGTCTCGAGATGCCCTGCATGGTCCAAACGCGCCTGCTCGCTGGATGCTGCCAACGCCAACCGCGCGCGCCCCATGCGCCGCCGTACGGCCCGTACCCCATGCGCCGCCGCGTCGAGCGCGATGAGCGCCATCCCCGCCCAGAGCAGCCACGCCGCCGGACCCACGCGCACGTGCGAGCCGATGCGCAGCGCGTGCCAGAGCCCGAGGAGCACGCCGATGCGGACCACCCCGTGCCACACCGGCACTCGCCGCCGGAGTGCCGCCGCGCCGGCCGCCGCGACGACGATCAGCGCGCCCGCCAGGCCGATGAGCAGCGAGTCGGCATAGAACGAGCCGTCGGTGAACGCGTGCTGCAGACGCTCCGGGTCGAACCGCCCAAGGCGGCGCGTGACGGCCGAGAGGTAGAAGAGCGGGTGGGCGACGACGAGAGCGAGGAGCACGACGCCGAGGACCCGGTGCGCACGCCGCGCCCCGAGCGCCCGCTCGGCCCACGCGCGGCGGGCTTCGAGCGCACCGGCGATGCCCACCCGCAAGTGCGCCGCGAAGGCCAGCGCCACCTGCAGCCCGACGAGCATGGCCAGCGCCAGGCCGGTCACCATGGCCAGGGTGAACTGCCACTGGCCGGGTTGCGCGATGCCGGTCTCCGCGCCGAAGCCGCCCAGCAAGCCGTCGCTCATCGGGCGGTGCCCGCGCGAGCGCGGCCCCCGCTCGACCACTTCAAGCCCGATGGGCGCAAGGCTTCGTTCGCGCGCGGCGGGCTCCCAGCGCGCAGCCGGCGCGCGTCGCTCGGCAGACCGCTTGCGCCGCCGGCCGTCCCTCCCGGCCAGTGCGCGTACGGCGGGCAGGGCAGCGCGGCGGAGATGGCCTGGTAGATGGCGGCCAGGTCCTCGCCGTCGGGCGCCTCAAAGTAGTCCTGCGGGCGGGAGGCCATCCGCCGCAGCGCGTCGGCGTCCAGGTCCTGGCCCAGGCCGATGGTGAACAGGCGCGCGCCGGTGGCCTTCACGGCCTCGGCGGCTCGCTCGGCCTCGCTGACCGGCACCGGGTTGGAGCGGCCGTCGGTGAGGAGGATGACGGCGGCGGTGGCGCCGGGTCGGCGGCGGGCGCTGGCCAACTCGGCAGCGGCGGCGTCCAGGCCGAGGTCGATGCGGGTGAACTGGGCGAGGGCGATGCCATCGTGGGCAGCGTCGAGCGCGGCGCGGTCGGCCGTGAGCGGGGCCTCGAGCGTGGCCGCGACGTTGAACGCGACGAGCGCGGCGTGGTCGCCGTCGGGAGCAAGCGCCAGGCGGGCGACGAAGTCACGCGCGGCGGCGACGGCGGCGTCGATCTTTGGGCGGCCAGCGCGGGTCGGGTCCCGCATGCTCGTCGAGGCGTCCAGGATGAGGATGACGTCGAGAGTGGGCGTGACGGCGAGGCAGGGCGGCTCGCTGACGGCGAGTGGGAGGTAGACGGGGCCGGGGATTCGGGTGGGGGACGGCGTCTTGGTGGGTGATGGGGTGGCGGTCGGCGTCGTCGTGCTGGTGCGCGTCGGGGAGGGCGTGCGGGTGGCGGAGGGCGTGGGGGAGATCAGCGGGGTGGGCGAGGGGGTCAGCGTGGGGTAGACGGTGGGGGCGCAGAGGAGCTCGACGTCACCGGGGACGGAAGGCACATTGACACGCGGCTCGCTGTCCCTAAGGGGGAGCTGGAGTGGTGCCGCCACCACCCTGGCACCCCGCACGGTAACAGGCCCGGCCTCCGGATCGACAAGGCAGGCCAGTTCTTGGCGCTCAGTCTCGTCTGGGCGCATGGGGTGCCAAAGGGCCAACGTCTCGCCGCTGACAAAAATGGTCAGCAACTTGGTGAACTGCGTCGCTCCAAGGATCGCGACGTTGCTATCGAGCGCTGCAAGGCCGCCTTGATACCAACGCGTCTCACGAAGCGATCCCGAATGGAAGCGCGCGTGATCCGGAGGTAGCCACGCATCGCGCTCGGCGGGCGCATACAACACATCTCCCAAAGCGATGCCCGTGTCGACGTTGCCTATGAGGTTCTCCCTGCCCAGTTCGTGGTACACCTCTATCTCGGTCGCTACCATGTCGCCCAGCCGATCCTTGAAGCCGAGCAGAAGCCCACCGTCGGCGGCAAAGCCGATGTCCGCCAGGATGGGCATGGGATGCACCTTCACGGTTTTGGCCAGGGAAATCGACTGCCAAGGGTTCCATCGAGCTCGCCCCAGCCCGACGACCAGCTCGAGCGCACCTCGTTCGTACCCCAGCCCGGTCGCGTACGACGCCTGCATGTCGGTGCCATCCAGCTTCGAGGCATACACGACGGCTTGGAGAAGCGACCGGCGGAGGTCGGTCTCGGCGCTGTGGACGACACCGTGGTAGAGCATGCCCGCACGAACGGCCAGCCCCCACGGCCGCGCGTCCTCTGCCCAGTCCTCGCCCGCTCCTCCGTGAGGGAAGCTGCCGATCAGCCGCCCATCGGGCACGCTGAAGCGATAGATGCGCCGGTCGTCGAGGTTGGTCACGAACAGCTCGGTTTCGCTCTCGTCGAGATCGATGTCGCCCAGGCTGGTCTTGCCGGCCCAGTAGCGGGCCGAGGCGTCGGTGCCGCGGGCGTCCGGGAAGTGATGGTCGATGCCGGCAGCGGGGACATCGATGGGCTGCGTGACATTGCCCGATGCCAGGTCGATGCGGTACACGGCGCCCGGACCGCCCGGCCCGAACGCGACCCCACGCCGATGAGTCGCCGCGGCGTAGATGGCGCCCTCGCGGCTGCTGTAGGCCAGCCCCCACACGGCGCCGACGTCTGAGCGCGGCTCGCCGAGACGACGTCCGAATTGGTAGTGCGGCAAATCGCTCGGCGTGTCCTGGAACACCATCACCGCGTCGACGCACGCCATGGCCACGAACGGGTTGTCCGTGTCGCACGCTGCGACGACGTCGTCGAGCGGCAGCGCGCGTGGTCCTTGCCGCCAGGGCGTGCCGGTCGCCAGCCCAGCGCTGATCATGGCCAGCCCGACGGCCACCGAGGCAACGCGCAGTGTGCGGCGAGCGGATCGATTGGGCCCGTTGGCGTTGCTGCGTGGCATGGCTTACTCCCTGATCACGCGACGTCGAGATGGCTTGGTGAGACCATGTGCGCCAGTGGGATTGCCGCTGGCCGGCTTTGCTGTATCGGCTGCCGGACGGGGCCAGTGCGCGTACGGCGGGCAGGGCAGCGCGGCCGCGATGACCTCGTAAATCGCGGCCAGGTCCTCGCCGTCGGGCGCCTCGAAGTAGTCCGCGGGCCGCGACGCCATCCGCCGCAGCGCGTCGGCGTCCAGGTCCTGGCCCAGGCCGATGGTGAAGAGGCGCGCGCCCGTGGCCTTGACGGCCTCGGCGGCTCGCTCGGCCTCGCTGACGGGCACGGGGTTGGAGCGGCCGTCGGTGAGCAGGATGACGGCGGCGGTGGCGCCGGGTCGGCGGCGCCCGCTGGCCAGCTCGGCGGCCGCGGCGTCCAGGCCGAGGTCGATGCGGGTGAACTGGGCGAGCGCGATGCCGTCGAGGGCAGCGTCGAGCGCGGCGCGGTCGAAGGTGAGCGGGGCCTCGAGCGTGGCCGCGACGTTGAACGCGACGAGCGCGGCGTGGTCGCCGTTGGCGGCGAGCGCGAGGCGGGCAACGAAGTCGCGGGCGGCGGCTATGGCGGCATCGATCTTGGGGCGGCCGGCACGCGTGAGGTCGGCCATGCTCGTCGAGGCGTCCAGGATGAGGATGACGTCGAGGATGGGCCGGATGGGCAGGCAGGGCGGCTCGCTGACGGCGATGGGGAGGTAGACGGGGCCGGGGACGCGGGTGGGGGAGGGCATCGTGGTTGGCGACGGTGTGGCGGTGTCCGTGGGGACGGGGGTCACGGTTGGCGTCGACGAGGGCGTGCGGGTGGCGGAGGGGGTCGGGGAGATCACTGGAGTGGGCGACGGGCTTGGCGTCGGGTGGACGGTGGGGGCGCAGAGGAGCTCGACATCGCCGGGCGACTCGGGGATCTCGACGCCCAACTCGTTGTCTGCAAAGGGCCGGGTGAGCGAGGCCGCGTGCGCGAGCCGGCCTGCGGCGGCGAGCGGTCGGGGGTTCGTCGGTATCGCGCACGCATGCTCGTGGCGATTCACATCCGGCGAGCGAGGCGACCGCCAGTTGGCGATCGCCTCGCCGACGAAGAACTCGTCGCGGGAGGGACCCTGCCCGCCGCGGGTGTAGCGCGTCGCCCCGGCCACGATCACGTCGGTGATGCCAATCGTGGTCAGACCTCCTTGGAGCCACGTCGACCCGTTCGCGTCGCTTGCGTGAAAGCGCGCGGCGTCTGGGGCCGACCAGCCATCGACGCTAGACGGCGCGTAGAGGAGCTCGCCAAGCGCGACCCCGGCATCGACGCCCTGCTCCGGAATCGGAAGCTGGCCTTGTCGGCCGATGATGATGGCACTGGGGTGGACCATATCGCCTAGGCGGTCCTTGAGGCCGAGCACAAGGCCCCCGCTTGCATCGATGTCGATGTCGGACAGGATCGGCATCGGGAACGTGATGATCTGGCGGTTCAGCGTGAGGTTCTGCCAGGCATGCCAGTTGGCGCTTCGCAGCTCGGCAAGGAGGTGGAATCTGCCACGGGGGTGGGACAACGGGACGCGGAACACGGTCCTCATCCCGCTCCCGTCGACCTGCGATTCGTAGACGACGGCTTCCAGGAGCGCATCGCGACGGCTGGACTCCGCGCTGTTGACCACGCCGTGATAGATCACGGCGCCCTTCGCAGCCAGCCCCCAGGGCCGAGCGTCCTCGGACCACGCCTCGCCCGCGGCACCGTGCTCGAAGCTGCCGATCAGCTGGCCGTCGGGCACGCTGAAGCGATAGATCCGCCGATCTTCCAGATTGGTGGCGAACAGCTCGCCCTCCCGCTCGTCGAGATCGATATCGCCGAGGCTGGTCTTGCCGGCCCAGTACCTGGCGGGGGTGTCCGACCCGCGGGCGTCGGGCAGGTGATGGTCTGACCCCGCATTGGGCACTGTGATGGGCTGAGACACCTCGCCGGTCGCCAGGTCGATGCGGTAGATGGCGCCAGGCCCACCAGGACCAAACGCCTTGCCTCGACGATGCGCCGCGGCGGCGTAGACCGCGTTTTCTCGATGGCTGTAAGCCAGCCCCCAGATCGCCCCTACGTCGGATCGGTCGGAAGATGTCGTGCGGCCAAAAACGTAGCGCGGCTCATCCCCCGGCGTGTCCCTGAACACGATGACCGCATCGACGCAGGCCACCGCAACGAACGGGTTGGACGTCTGGCAGGCGGCTTCCAGCTCTGCGCGCGGTGGGCCATGAGTCGGCTGCCGTGACGGCTCGCCGCCAGCTACGCCAACGTTGATCGCCACGGTCACCGCCATCAAGGCGATCATCAGCCTGATCACCATCCGCACGCGCGAACCGCCGACTTCGACGTTCGGGTCGCCGGCCGCGCGTGCCATGGCCATCATCGCGATCCGGTGTCGTCGAGTCGGTCGACGGCCTGCAAGCTAAGCGCATTCACCTTCGGCGCCAAGCTGGCGCGCCCCATGCGCCGTCGTACGGCCCGGACCCCGTGCGCTGCCGCGTCGAGCGCGATGAGCGCCATCCCCGCCCATAGCAGCCACGCCGCCGGGCCCTCGCGCACGTGCGATCCGATGCGCAGCGCGTGCCAAAGCCCCAGGAGCACGCCGATGCGGACCACCCCGTGCCACGCCGGTACCCGTCGGCGCCGGAGGGCCGCCGCACCGGCGGCAACGACGACGATCAGGGCGCCCACCAGGCCGATGAGCAGCGAGTCGGCATAGAAGGAGCCGTCGGTGAACGCGTGCTGCAGGCGCTCCGGGTCGAACCGCCCAAGGCGGCGCGTGACGGCCGACAGGTAGAAGAGCGGGTGGGCGACGACGAGCCCGAGGAGCACGACGCCTAGGAGCCGGTGCGCACGCCGCGCCCCGAGCGCCCTCTCGGCCCACGCGCGGCGCGCTTCGAGCGCGCCAGCGATGCCCGGCCGCCAGCGCGCCGCGAAGGCCAGCGCCACCTGCAGCCCGACGAGCATGGCCAGCGCCAGGCCGGTCACCATGGCCAGGGTGAACAGCCACTGGCCGGGTTGCGCGATGCCGGTCTCCGCGCCGAAGCCGGCCAACATGCCGTCGCTCATCGGGCGGTGTCCGCGCGAGCGCGCTCCCCGCTCGACCACGTCGAGCCCGATGGGCGCAAACCTTCGTTCGCGCGCAGCCGACTCGCGTCGCTCGGCCGACCGCTTGCGCCGCTGGATGTCCCTCCCGGCCAGTGCGCGTACGGCGGGCAGGGCAGCGCGGCCGCGATGACCTCGTAGATGGCGGCCAGGTCCTCGCCATCGGGCGCCTCGAAGTAGTCCGCCGGCCGCGACGCCATGCGCCGCAGCGCGTCGGCGTCCAGGTCCTGGCCCAGGCCGATGGTGAACAGGCGCGCGCCCGTGGCCTTGACGGCCTCGGCCGCCCGCTCGGCCTCGCTGACCGGCACGGGGTTGGAGCGGCCGTCGGTGAGCAGGATGACGGCGGCGGTGGCACCGGGTCGGCGGCGCACGCTTGCCAACTCGGCGGTCGCGGCATCCAGGCCGAGGTCGATGCGGGTGAACTGGGCGAGCGCGATGCCGTCGAGGGCAGCGTCGAGCGCGGGTCGGTCGTCGGTGAGCGGCGCGAGGAGGGTGGCGTCGGCGTTGAACGCGACGAGCGCAGCGTGGTCGCCGTCGGCAGCGAGCGCGAGGCGGGCGACGAAGTCGCGGGCGGCGGCTATGGCGGCATCGATCTTGGGGCGGCCCGCACGCGTGAGGTCGGCCATGCTCGTCGAAGCGTCCAGGATGAGGATGACGTCGAGCGTGGGCCGGATGGGCAGGCACGGCGGCTCGCTCACGGCGATGGGGAGGTAGACGGGGCCGGGAACGCGGGTGGGAGACGGCGTCGCGGTCGGGGACGGTGTGTGGGTTGTAGTGGGGGTTGGTGTGAGCGTACGCGTCGGCGCAGGCGTGCGGGTGGCGGACGGGGTCGGCGAGATGAGCGGGGTAGGCGATGGCGATGGCGTTGGATACACGGTGGGCGCGCACAGGAGCTCGACGTCGCCTGGGGAAGGCGGAACGAAGACGCCGCCGCGTGGGATGCCCGGTTCGCCATTATCCTGGACCGGCGATCCGAGTGGTGCCGCGATGACGCGACCACGATGGGCCACGAGCGGTTGCGGTTGATCTGGGCTCAGGCACGCCAGCTCCTGCCGGATCGGAACCTGAGCGGCCCTGGAGTACCAAACGGCGTTCGGTACGCCGACCAAGACGGACTCCCTCTGTTCGTATCGCGTTGCTCCGGCAACCAACGTGTCGGCGATGCCCAGCGCCGCCAGCCCGCCCTGATGCCAGTGGCTCTCGATTCGTGATCCCGGATGAAAGCGCGTGTGATCCGGTGCGAGCCACCCGCCGTCGTTGGGCGCCGCCGCAAGCAGGTCACCTAACGCAACGCCGATGACCGGCGCACCCACTGGCTCAGGACGCGCTCGCGAGACCTCGCCCACCACGCCATTGGGAACCACCATGTCGCCCAGTCGATCCTTGAGTCCCAGGAGCAGGCTGCCGTCGGAAGCAAAGCCGATGTCCGACAGGATGGGCATCGGGTGTACGTTCAACTCGCTCCCCAATGCAATCGACTGCCATGGGCGCCAATCGGTCCTCGGCGTGCCGGTGATCAACGCCAGCGTGCCGCGCTCGTAGTCCAGCCCACTGGCGTAGACCGCATGCATGCCGCTACCATCGAGCTTCGAGGCGTAGACCACCATCTGGAGCAGCGCGCTCCGAAGGTCGGTCTCGGCGCTATGCACCACCCCGTGGTACAACGTGCCCGCCCGCACCGCCAGCCCCCAGGGCCTGGCATCCTCGGCCCACGCCTCTCCCGCCCCGCCGTGCGGGAAGCTGTCGATCAGGCTCCCGCTCGGCACGCTGAAGCGGTAGATGCGCCGGTTGTCGAGGTTGGTCACGAACAACTCGGTCTCGTCCTCGCTCAGGTCGAGGTCGCCCAGGCTGGTCTTGCCCGCCCAATATCGGGCGGATGCGTCGGTGCCGCGTGCGTCGGGGAAGTGATGGTCGGCTCCGGCGTCCGCGACATCGATGGGCTGCGTGACATCGCCCGTCGCTAGGTCGATGCGATACACCGCACCAGGACCGCCGGGTCCGAACGCCACGTTGCGCCGATGCGTCGCCGCGGCGTAGATGGCGTTCTCGCGGCTGCTGAAGGCCAGGCCCCAGACCGCGCCGACGTCTGATCGTGATGCACCCAAGCGCCGTCCGAACTGATAGTGCGGCGAATCGCTCGGCGTGTCCCGGAACACCATGACCGCGTCAACGCAGGCCATAGCCGCGTAGGGGTTGTCGGAGTTGCATGCCGGAGCGATGACGTCGAGCGGCATGCCCCGAGGTCCTTGGCGCGACGGCGTGCCGGTCGCCAACCCGGCGCTGATCGCCGCCAAAGCCACCGCGATCAGGCCCACGCGCAGCATAGGATGAATGGATTGATCGGGGTTGGGGGCGTCGTGGCCAGGCATGGTCATTCTCCTCGTCGTGTGCTATCCGGGTTGCCATGACGGACCGCGCCGACCGCGTCGACCGACGTTCGTCCGAGCGCCGCTGCGGGGATCGGCCAGTGCGCGTACGGCGGGCAGGGCAGCGCGGCCGCGATGACCTCGTAGATGGCGGCCAGGTCCTCGCCGTCGGGCGCCTCGAAGTAGTCCTGCGGGCGGGAGGCCATCCGCCGCAGCGCGTCGGCGTCCAGGTCCTGGCCCAGGCCGATGGTGAAGAGGCGCGCACCCGTGGCCTTGACGGCCTCGGCGGCTCGCTCGGCCTCGCTGACCGGCACCGGGTTGGAGCGGCCGTCGGTGAGGAGGATGACGGCGGCGGTGGCGCCGGGTCGGCGGCGGGTGCTGGCCAGCTCGGCGGCCGCGGCGTCCAGGCCGAGGTCGATGCGGGTGAACTGGGCGAGGGCGATGCCGTCGAGGGCAGCGTCGAGCGCGGCGCGGTCGGCCGTGAGCGGGGCCTCGAGCGTGGCCGCGACGTTGAACGCGACGAGCGCGGCGTGGTCGCCGTCGGGAGCGAGCGCGAGGCGGGCGACGAAGTCGCGCGCGGCGGCCACGGCGGCGTCGATCTTGGGGCGGCCGGCGCGCGTGAGGTCGGCCATGCTCGTCGAGGCGTCCAGGATGAGGATGACGTCGAGGATGGGCCGGACGGGCAGGCAGGGCGGCTCGCTGACGGCGATGGGGAGGTAGACGGGGCCCGGAACGCGGGTGGGCGTCGTGGTCGGGGACGGGGTGGTGGTGGAGGTGGGGGTCGACGTCGCGGTGCGCGTCGGGGACGCTGTGCGGGTAGCGGACGGCGTCGGCGAGATGCGGGGCGTGAGCGTGGGCGTGGGCGTCGGGTGGACGGTTGGCGCGCAGAGGACCTCGACGTCGCCGGGGACCGGGAGGAGGACATGCGTGCGCAGCTGCTCGCCGTTGTCGAGGGCAGGGGCGGCAATCGGCGCCGCACGCAGCGTCCCGGTTCCAGGCCTCCGCGCCCTCGCCCGCGGCGGTTCCACGCAGAGCAGCTCGTCGCCCGAGGGCAGGGACTCCGATTGCCGAAACCAGAGCGCGACCCGCTCACCGACGTGACCCGTACCGTTGCCCTGATTCTGGCGCATGGCCCCGAGCACCAACGAGTCGGTCCCCGCCACGGCTGCGAGGCCGCCCTGGAACCAGGTGGGTTCGACCTGACGGTCCTGATGAAGCCTTCGAAAGTCCGGTGCCATCCATGTAGGGCCGACGAGGTCGGCCACCAGCGCATCGCCCAGCGGAATGCCCGCTTCGGGGGAGTCCGGATCCCGACCGACCCTCGTGGTGTCCACGATGGCGCTAGGCGCCACCATGTCGCCCAGGCGATCCTTCAAGCCCAGGTAGAGGTCACCGTCGGCCGCAAAGCCGATGTCCGAAAGCACGGGCATGGGATGAACCACGATCTGCTGCCCAAGCGCGATGGACTGCCAGGGGTTCCACCCGGTGCGCGGCTGACCGCTGGCCATCAGCGGTTTCGGCCGCTCGTAGCCCAGCCCCGCGCGGTAGGCAGCGTGCATGGCGCTGCCGTCCAATCGCGATGCGTACACAACCGCCTCGACCTCGTCGCGCCGCCGCGTCGACTCCGCGCTGTTCACCACCCCGTGGAACAGCGTGCCGCCGCGCACCGCCAGCCCCCACGGCCGCGCGTCCTCCGCCCAATCCTCGCCCGCCCCGCCGTGCGGGAAGCTCCCGATGAGCCGCCCATCCGGCACGCTGAAGCGGTAGATGTGCCGGTCGTCCAGGTTGGCGACGAACAACTCGGTCTCGCGCTCGTCGAAATCGATGTCGCCGAGGCTCGTCTTGCCCGCCCAGTAGCGGGCAGCCGCGTCAGAGCCGCGTGCGTCGGGGAAGTGGTGGTCGCTGCCCGCATCGGGGACGGTGATGGGCTGGGCGATGTCTCCCGAGGCCAGGTCGATGCGGTACACCGCGCCAGGTCCGCCGGGGCCGAAGGCCACGCCGCGGCGGTGGGTCGCGGCGGCGTAGATCGCGTTCTCGCGGCTGCTATACGCCAGTCCCCACACCGCGCCGATGTCCGACCGCGGTGCAGCGGGTCGCCGGCCGAACGGGTAGTGCGGCTGGTCGTTAGCCGTGTCCTGGAACACCAGGACGGTGTCGACGCAGGCCATGGCCACGAAAGGGTTGTCCGTGTTGCACGCCGCGGCGACATCGTCGATCGGAAGTGCGCGTGGCCCTTGCCGCCAGGGCGTGCCGGTGGCCAGCCCGGCGCTGACGACAGCCAACGCCACGGCCAGCGTACCGACCCGGAGCGATCGGTTTGAGCGTCGGCCGGAACCCGCGGTGTGGCTTTCGGGCATCGTCCTCTCCTCGATCCCGTGATGCGTTGCACGTCGAGCCAATCGCTCCGCGTCGCTCGTTCCAATTGGCTGATGCCGCCCGATCATCTACAGCCGGCGCCTCAACGCTCCTCGACCACCCGCCGCAGCGCGTCCAGCGCCGCCGCGTCGTCCTGCCCGGGCAGCGTGCCGGCCAGCGGCAGCGTGGCCGCCTTCCATGCCGCTAGGCCGAAGCCGTCGATGGCCCCAACGCGCGCCACGCCGCTCTGCTGCAGCAGCCGGATGGCGTCGTAGCCGCGGAAGTCCTTGAGGCAGTACGGCACCACCGTCGCCGCCCCGAGGTCGTGCTGGGCGAGGAAGCGCGGCACGTCCGCTAGCGGCACCGAATGGGCGCCCGGGATGTGGCTTTCTGCGAACTCGTCCGGCCGCCGGACGTCCAGCACCATGACTTCGCCCGAGGCGATGGCCGCCGCCAACGCGTCCGGCGCGTACAGCGCGATGCCGGCATCCGCGGCGGGCGGTGCCGTGTTGGCCGCCAGCGCCAGCGACGCCACGTCGCGAACGAGCGAGACGCCGCCCATCTCGGATGCCACGACCAGCCCGCTGCCGTCCTTCCACACGCGCTCGGGCGTGCCGCCCACCCAGCGCCGGCCGCGAGATACCACGGGGCCCCCGGCGGGCGCGTCGAACACCTCGACGTGCCCGTCCGCCTCGGCGACGATGAGCTGCTCGCCGGACCACGCGACGCCGAGGGCGGTGGCCACGGTCGGCACCGTCGTCCCCGCCGCCCGGCCGGACGCGGCGTCGGCGGGGCTGGCGATGGATACGCCGTCGTCCCCGCGCGCGATGGCCAGCCGGTCGCCGGACAGCGCGATGTCCGAGACGGCGCCGGCAAGGACCGTCTCGCAGCAGGCGTACATGCCCGCCGCGGTGCGCCGCATCAGCATCAGCCCGTGGTCGCGGTTCCCGACGAACACGCCGGCGTCGGTTGGCAGCACCTCCAGCGGGTAGCCGCCGGTCTCGAACCGCTGCGTGGTGGCGCCGGTCCGGCGATCGGCGACGACGATGGCGCCGTCCGCGTCGGCCGCGATCACGCGCTGGCCGTCGATGCCGATGCCGATCGATCGCGCCGCCTCGGCGTTCCGCCACGCCAGGCTGCGCGCGTTCAGGCGCTCCAGCGGCCGCTGGAGCAGCCCGAAGCCGTCCTGGCCCATGGCCACCGCCACCGCCTCCTCGTCGACGGCCAGACCGTGAGCCTGGCGCAGCAGCGCGCCGTCCGCCAGCAGCTCGATGGTGCCGGCCGCCACGTCCACGAGCCCGACCCCGGCCGTCGCGTCGACCAGCACCAGGCGCCCGTCCAGCTGCAGCGCGTGCTCGACGATGCCAGGGCTGACTAGGCTCAGCGTGACCGCGCCCGACGCGCGGTCGACGCAGCGGATGCCGCCGAACGCGCGGTCGCCCGAGCCGAGCATGCGCGACCAGCAGGTGCGCTCCCCGGATGAGGCGATGCTGCCGAGCCGTCCCTCGATGGAGAACGTCGTCGCGGCCGTCCTCGAGCCATCCTCTGCGGCCTCGAGACCCAGCTCTGCCAGCGCCCCCGCGCCGCGGCCGTCGGGCGCGCGGCCGTCGTTGCGTGCGATCGCGCCCGCGATGTCGTCGGCGTCGACCAGCGTAAGGCTCCCGCCTTGCTGCACCGCGAGCACGCCGTGGCCGCCGGCCAGGCTGTCCGTCGGGCCGTGCAGCGGCAGCGTCGCTGCCGGGCCGGAGGCGATGTCCGCGACGTCGTCGAAGGCCATGGTGCCGGCGGCGTACGCGGCCAGCCGATTGCCCACGCCGTAGAGGCCCGTCACGCCCGCGCGCTCGCCGCAGCCAAGGGGCGCGCCGGCCGGCAGGGCGTAGGCGCAGACGCGATCGTCCGGCTCGATGACGGCCAGCGCGTCGCCGACGACCGCAAAGCCGCTGTACCCGACCGCCGGCCGCGCGACGACCTCGGTGGACCGCCAGATCCCGTCTTCGACCCCCAGCACCGCGACCGCGCCGTCGGACAGCTCGACCGCGCACCACGCGCCCTCGCAGACCGCGTGGACGGCCGGCAGCGGCAGCCGGTGGCAGCGATCCCAGGCGATCGGCCCGTCGGCGCGCACGTCGACGGCGCACAGCTGGCGGCCGCGCAGGACCGCTGCCCAGCGGCCAGCGATCAAGTCGACGTCGCGCACGCCGTCGTCAGCCGCCGGCGCAACCGCCGTGATGGACCACGCGTCGCGCTCGCCCAGCTGCCCAACGACCACCCGCGTGCCGAACGCGGCGATCAGCCGATCGCCCGCCAGGTCGAAGTCCACCAGCGCGCCGCCGATCTGGACGATCTCACCGCCGGCGATGATGGGCACGCGATCGATCGGGACGACGCGACCGCCGCTTCCCGCGACGCGCCAGGCGCCGAGCAACAGCGCCGCGACCACGGCGAAGGCCACGAATCGTGCGGATCGGTCCATGCGTTGCCTCCTTGGAGGGCACCAAGCGCGTGGCGCCGGCACGGCGGATGCCTGCGGCACGGGTGCGTAGGACCTTTGACACGCCCGTGGGAGGATCGGTTCGTCGGATCCGGTACGTCGTCGCGCAGGCATTGCCCGCGGTGGGGTCAAGGCACCCGTTGCCTTTATACCACCCGGCACGAGCGGTCGGCGCCCCTTACCGCGTGACGCATTGCGAAGGACACGCCACTGGATCGCGCACCCTACGCCCGCCCGGCCGCTACGGCTGGGCGGGCGCTGGCTGCGCCAGCGGGTCGGGGCAGCGCGGCTCCTCCTCGCAGTAGTCCATCCAGCCGGGCGCCTCGACGCGAATGCCCACCTCGTACGTCCCAGCGTCGTCCGCGAAGGGGACCGACCGAGCCCAGTGGTAATACTCGTCGCCCGCCGCCTCGTACGCCTCGACAATTGCCGTGAGCTCGGTCGGGGTGAGGGTGTCGCGTCCCACCACCGCCTGGATCGGTCGATCGAGCGGCCAGGGAAGCGGCGGGAGCCACGTGTCCTCGTTCGGCTCGGCATAGAGCGTCACGTGGCCGAGCGCGCCGATACGCTCCAAGGGATCGAGCGGCGCATCGAGGGACGCAATCGCTTGGGCGAAGGCCAGCATGCGGTCGCCGGGGAGCGGCGTCGGACGGATCGGCACGCGTTTGCATCGTCCGGGAAGGCCATACCAGCTCAGCAAGTAGGCGCTGGTGGTCACCCGGCGGTCGCCATCCCGCAGCAGGATGCGGGTGTAGGGGCCGTCGGTAAAGCATTCGCATACGCCATGACACATGTGGTTGAGCAGCGAGAAGATAGGCTCGTCGGCCAGCAGGCGGTCGACGAGCGCCCGCGCCCTGTCGACCGGGATACGGCCAACATACCACGCCAACGGGCGCTCCATGCGCGACCGGACGTAGGTCCCGTCGGCGTAGAGCGTGAACCACGGGGCACGTTCGATCTGGATCTGAAAGTACGGGGGCGACGGCAACCCACCGCCGTGCTGAACCTGCACGACCACGGCACCGTGATCGGCTCCAGGCAACTCTTGGCCGCCGAAGGCCACCGGCAGGTACAACCGAGGCCCACCTTCGCTCGTCGTCGCCGTTGCGGATGCCGTTGCGGATGCCGTTGCCGTTGCCGGGCCGGTCGTGGGCGGCGTCAGGCTGGCAGTCGGTGTGGCCGTCGACGGGTCGACCGGCGTGGTCGGGCTTGTCGTCGGCGTACCTCCGCCGTCCGGCGTCGATGTCGGCGTGACGTCCTGCCCGGGGCACGGCGACGGGCCGGGCATCGGCGTGGCGCTCCGGTCGCCGTTCAAGAGCGCGTTCGACCACGTGGCGATCAGGCAGCCAGCGGCCGTATAGTGCAGGACGATGCCGTCGAGGGGGCGAGCCGCGTTCAGACGGCTGACGATGAACAGGTCGCCGTTCGGCGCCACGGCCATGTCCACCGGATCGCCCGCGACGACCCAGCCCATCGGCCCGCCGACGTGGACGGTGGGGCTGAGGTGGGGCCGGAGTACGGCTAGCGGCTTTCCGTTGGGCAGCGCGTCGTACCCCAGCACGTCGCCCCACAGCGTCGCGGACACCACGGTGGTGCCGTCCAGGGCATGGGCGGTCTCTGTGGACGTGCCGCTGATCTGGCCCCTCGAGACGACCCACACCGTGGGGACGCCAGCGTCGTCACGGCCGACCGTCAGGTCGTAGGCTGACGGGTCGACCGGCCAGCGGTCGATGGTGCTGCCGTCGGCCGTGAACCGCACGACGCTGCGGCCGCTGGCCTCCTCGACCAGCGCGAAGACCGAAGCGAAGTCAGGCGGTTCGAAGAGCCCGCTGCTGAGCGCGCCGCCGCCGTCTTGCGCATTCCCAAAGCCCGCGACCGGCCAACGCAGGGTCGCCAGCCCGTTCGCATCGACCACCGCGATCTCATCCGCGCTGGTCTGCCCGGCGAAGGACGTGCCGTTCGGTCCTTCTGCGACCCGTGCGTGCGGTTGCAGCACTCGGCCCCAGTCGGTCGCGCTCAGCAGGCCGCCGCTGGGCGAGAAGCGCCGCACCTCGCTGCTGGACACGTCGGTGTAGAAGCCCACGATGACCTCGCCGCGCGCATCGACGGCGATGGACTCCGGCACGTCGGCGAAGTCGGACGGCGCGCCCGAGATGGCCGAGCGGTCGAGGGACGTGGCCAGCAATATGGCGGCGGCTGCGCATGCGATTGTGGCGAGGCGGCGCATCGTAGACGGGAGCATGATGATCCTCCGGAGGCGGGACCGGGAGGTCGTCAGCCGTCGGGCCGTGCTCTGGCCTGGACTGGATCGGCCTGGCCTGGCCGGTCAGACGCTGACCACGTCCCCGTCCAGGTGGGGTTGGAACGGGCGCGGGCTGAACACCAGGCCAAGCGCCCACTCCGCGCCGCCCTCCCCCTGCGCCGTCCGCCAAACGCCGGCCGGCGGGAGCGGGTTGCCGTGATCGAACTGGTGGACGTAGCGGGCCATGACCGTGTTGTCGAGCCCCAATACGCTTAGCAGCGCCCGGATGGGACCGCCGTGCGACACCAGCCCGACCGGCCGCCCGGCCGCAGCCTCGGCCAGCGCGCCCTGCCACACCGGCCGGAAGCGCTCCAGCACCGCGGCCTCGGCCTCGCCGCGCACCCACTCGGCCAAGCCCGCGACCCCGTGGACCACTGGGATCCTCGCGACGGCCGCTGCCAGCTCCGCCGTATGGCGCGTGCGCTCGAGCGGGCTGGCCCAGAGGGCGGTGATGCGCTGGCCGCGCAGCCACTGCCCGAGCCGCTCAGCCTCCGCCACGCCCTCGGGCGTGAGCGGCGGCCCGGGCGGGACGTCGTAGCGCAGGTCGGTGCGCGTCCGGTCAGGGGAGGCATGCCGTATTAGATAGGTGACCGGGTCCATCGTCGCTCCGCACCGTTTGCCGCACCGCCGTGCCGCCCATCGACCCTGCGGACGCCGGCCGGCCTGGCACCAAGGCCACGATAGGCGACGCCGTGGGGCTGGTCAATGGCCGATGCATGGGTCCGCGGTCGCGGTCGCGGCGTGTTGAAAGGGACACACGTCAGGATCAAGCGCTCGACGCCGCTGCTCCCTGACACCCGCGCCGGAGCCGACGCCATGCCCATTCTCCTTCGCGCCGCGGCGCCAGCTGCTGTCGGTGCTGCCGTCATCGGTCTCATCGCCGCGCTCGTCGCGCAGGCCGCTGCCCAGCCGCCAGCGGTCGCGCGGACCAGTGCCCGCGAGCAACTCGCACGGGCAAGCGTCTTCTTGCCGCTGTCGCTATCCGGAATGGCGGGCGAGCAGCAGCTGCCGCCGCCCAGCGCGACCAAGACGCCGTGGATCCCCGCGACCGCGGACCCGCTGTGCGCCACGCCGACGCCGCCCGGCCCGACGGCCACGGCGTTTCCGACGGTAACGCTGCTTCCCCCTGGACGTCGCGAGCGGCCGCCCGTCTTGCGGCTGGTCACGGCGGCGACCACCGTGACGGCCGCTCTTGGCACCTTCTGTTGGAATGGCGGATGCGCCGACACGTTCGCATTGGTCACGCCCAGCGAGTCGTTGGTGGTGCGCTCGCCGCTGAGCGGACGGCTGATCCTGGCCGCCTCCGTGGCGCCGGCGAAGGTGGTGCTGACCGTCTACGACGTCACCGGGCTCGAACCAACGTCCAAGCGGCCGGACACCTGGCAGTGGAACGAAACGCGCGGCGGTTCGAGCTACACCCTGGAGCCGAGGCGCGACAACGACATCACCATCGCTCGGCTGCCCGGCCGCTACATCGTCCACATCAGCGCGGATTGGGACGGCGACGGCATCACGGCGCCTGACGGGGACGCCTACTACGGCTTCCTCGTGGAGGTGCAGCCATGAGGCGTCGCGATGCCCCGCCCTTCCGCCTACCGGCCGATGAACCGCGTGGGCCAGCTCGGGCCCTCGTTCCCGCCGTCGCGGTCGCCATCGCGTTGTCCATCGGCGTCGCCGGCCCAGCACAGCCGACGCTCGGCCAACCGGCTGTGCCGTCGCCCATTGCGCTGCACCTCGACTACACCTTGGACCGCACCGAGGATCCCGAGTCGTTCACAAGCCTCGGCGGCCTGGCCGCCGCGCACGACGGTCGCCTCTATGCGGTCGATGTGGTCGACCACCGCGTGCTGCGCTTTGGTCCTGGACCGGACCACGCGTTTGAGCTTGCCTGGGGCGGCCGGGGCAGCGCCCAAGGGCTGTTCGACTTCAGCACGTACGATGGCGATCTGGTCGCCGTGGTGCTCGGCTTGGCGGTGGCCGCGGACGGCACCGTGTGGGTGGCCGATACCGGCAACCACCGCGTCCAGCACTTTGCTGCCGACGGGACGTTCCTTGGGGCGTGGGGACGCCTCGGAAGCGCGCCAGGCGAGCTGAAGTTGCCGGTGGCGATCGCACTCGCACCGGACGGCACCCTCTACGTGTCAGACGCGGGCAACCGACGCGTCCAGCACCTCAGCGCCGACGGCCGGCCGCTGCATGGGTGGGGCGCCGGCGACGGCAGCGCGCCGGACCAATGGCGACCGGCTGGTATTGCGGTCGGGCTGGACGGAACGGTCACGGTGGCGGACGCGGGGACGGAGCCGAGCCTTCGGCGCTACAGCCCGACCGGCGCCCCGCTTGCCCAATGGCGCCTGGAAGCCGTTGCCCGCGGCGAGGTGTTCCCGACCGATCAAGTGCCCCTGAGCGTGGCGGCCGCGCACGACGGGACGGTGTACGCGACGACGTATCGGGCCGACCTGCCGATCGCACAAATTGGTGCCGATGGGCACGGGCTGGAGTGGTTCGGAATGTCCAGCGCCGGCTGGGTCGGCAGCGCCATCGGCGGCATCGCCGTCGGCCCGGACGGGGCGGTGTTCGGCGCCACCGATCGCGCCATAGCTCGCTTCGGCCCGGCCGGCGAGGACCTCGGCACGATCACCGCCCGCCCACTCGGCTACGGCCAGGTTGGCCCCGACACGGCGCTGGCGGTCGACCTCCAGGGCCGGGTCTATGCCGTCGACCCCGCCAGCCGGCGGGTCCAGGTCTTTACGCCGGACGGCACCATGATCCGCGAGTGGCGCGATGGGCCGGCCGTCGCGGGAGCCGGCGAAGCGTCAGGCGACCAACCGTTCGTCGCGCCGCGCGACGTCGCGGTGGCGCCTGACGGCACGCTGTACGTCGTCGATGCCGGCGCGAATCGGGTGCGCTGGCAGTCGGCCGACGGCGCGCGTGTGGGCAGTTGGGGCGGCGCGGGGACGGCGGCCGGACAATTCGACGCGCCGCTCGGCATCGCCGTGGCGCCGGACGGCCGGGTGTACGTCGCCGATACGGGCAACGACCGTGTCCAAGCGTTCGACGCGGACGGGGCGTTCCTGGCCGCGTTGGGCGCGCCGGGCGCGGGGGGCGACGGACCACCTGGCCTTGGCCCATTGAACCGGCCCGTCGATGTTGCCGTCGCGCCGGATGGGACGCTGCGGGTGGTCGAGGAGGGCAACCATCGCGTCCAGGTCTTCGGCCGCGATGGCGAAGCACGCTACACGCTTGGGGCGTTCGGCGCGACCGACGGGCAGCTCAAGTCCCCGGCGGCCATCGCGGTCGACCCCGCCGGCGGCACGTGGGTGGCCGACCGCGTCAACAGGCGGTTGGTGCGGTGGGACGCATGCGGGAGGGTGATCGAGGGTTGGGGCGGATCGATGGCAGGGTACGGCTATAGGGTCGGCGAGCTGAGCGTTCCGACGGGCATCGCCATTGCAGCGGACGGGACGGCGTACGTGGCGGACAGCGGCACCAGGCGCATCCAGCGCATCGCTCCGGACGGGCAGGTCACGGGCGTTTGGGGCGTGGGCGGGAGCAGCGGCGCCTTCCTGGCCGAGGGCGACATCGCGCACTCCAATTGGCGAGCCGCCACACCAAACGGCGGCTTTGTGGTCCTCGAAGGCTATCCGATGTCCCGCTGGAGCGAGTTTGACGCCGACGGCCGCTGGCTTGGACAGCATCCCCTGGCGACGCGCACGGACGGCGGCCGTTTCGAGAGCGTCACCGGCATCGCGGTGGCGCCAGACGGGGTGGTCGTCGTTTCCGGGGAGCTCGGGTCGTTTGCGGCTGGCATCGGCCGGTTCACACCGGCCGGCGACTTCTTGAACGCCTGGTCGATCCATGGCGCGTCCGGAATCCAATCCGGCTCTGTTGCATTCGACAACAGCGTGTTCGTCGGCGCGACGATCGTGGAGGATCGCGAAGCCGAGACTTGGGTGACCCACGGCGAGGTCCGCCGCTACCGCAGCGACGGAACGCTCCTAGCGTCGTGGCGCTCGGGCGGTGAGCGTGGTCCATCGCTGCAAGCGTTTGGTGGCCGCTCCCTGTTTTCGGCCAGCCGCGCCGAGATCGTGCGCCGCTCATTGGACGGCACCGTGCTGAACCGATGGGGATCGAACGGCAGCGGCCCTGGCCAGTTCGGTTTCCCGTGCTGTGGCATCACCGGCTTGGCTGTCTGGCTCGACGGCATCGTCGTGGCCGGCGACCATGGCAACCAGCGCGTCCAACTATTCGATCTCGAAGGGCGCTTCCTGGGCCAGTGGGGCACCACCGTCAGACCCGACGTGCCGCCGTGGCCCTTTCCCGGGCAACCCATCGCGCTCTCGGACGGCAGCCTGATCGCCCTCGGCATCGGCGGGCGGATACAGCACTTCACGCGCACGGATCCCGCCACGTGGCACGTCGCCCTCTACCCCAACCGTTGGCTGGCCCAGCGACCGCTCGAGGTGAGGCGAACGGCCGCTCCGGCGTTCGATTGGGGCGACGGGGATCCCGCCCGCGGGTTCCCGCGCGACGGCTTCTCGGCCCTGGTGCAGCGCGTGGTCGAGCTGCCGGCCGGCCGGCACCGCTTCCGCATCCGCGCGCGTGGCGGCGTCCGCGCCTGGGTGGACGAGCGGCTGGTCGTCGACGACTGGGACGGGCCGGCCGTCGACGTGGCCTTCGACATCGTGAGCCGCAGCGCGGCTGAACCGCATGCGATCCGTGTGGCCTACGATGATCCGGGCGGCGTTGCGACGCTCAGCATCCAGGGTCCGGACCGCTGAAGGCAGGCCCGCCGGGCCCCCTAGTACATGTGCTGCCCGCCGTTGATCGACAGCGTCGAGCCGGTAATGAAGCCGGCGTTGTCCGTGACCAGGAAGTGCACGCCGCGCGCGATCTCCTCGGGCCGGCCGAGGCGCCCGACGGGGATGCGGGCGACGATCTTCTCCAGCACCTTCTCGGGCACCGCCGCCACCATCTCGGTGTCGATATAGCCCGGCGCGATGGCGTTGACCGTGACGCCGGCGCGCGCGCCCTCCTGGGCCAGCGCCTTGGTGAAGCCGTGGATGCCCGACTTGGCGGCGGCGTAGTTCACCTGGCCGTACTGGCCGGCCTGCCCGTTGATGGACCCGATGTTGACGATGCGCCCGAAGCCGCGGTCGCACATGCCGGGGAAGACGGCCTTGCACATGTTGAAGCACGAGCCCAGGTTGGTCTGGATGACCGCGTCCCAGTCGGCGTGCGACATGCGCCGCACCGTGCCGTCGCGCGTGATGCCCGCGTTGTTGACCAGGATGTCGGTGGGCCCGAGCGCCGCCTCGACGGCCGCCACCCCGTCCTGGCAGGCATCGAAGTCGCACACGTCCCACTTGAAGTGAGCGATGCCGGTCTCCTCGGTGAGCTTGCGGGCGGCCTCGTCGTTGCCCGCGTAGGTGACCGCCACGGTGTAACCCGCGCCGTGGAGGCGCTCGGCGATGGCGCGGCCGATGCCGCGCGTCCCGCCGGTCACGATCGCCACTCTGGCCATCCGCTGCTCCATCGATCGACAGGGCGTCGCACTCCCCTACGGAGCCACGCCCCCCTCGCTACCAGCCCACGGCAGGTACACGCGCCCGTTCGCGCCGCTCGGGCCGGCGGTCGGGCTCGGCACCGGCGTTGCTGCCGTTGCCGGCGTGGCGATCGGCGCCACCGGCGCGTCCGCGCGCGCCCGGACGACGCCGTGCATGGTCGGCGCGTAGCCGGGGAAGACCGCGTCCAGCGCCGGGTTGGCCAGCCGCTTGGCTACGATCTCGGCCAGCACGTCCCGGTAGTCGATGGTCACGGCCAGGTCCTCGCCCGACGACAGGTCGCTGGGCTCCAGGCCGGGCCAGATGGTGTGCACGCCCTGCACGGCGCCGCCGCCGATGACGAAGAGGCAGTTGCCGTGGCCGTGGTCCGTGCCGTTGCCGGCGTTCTGCGCCACCCGCCGCCCGAACTCGCTCATGGTGACCACCGTGACGCCCGGATCGTCCAGGCGCGCGCCCATGTCCACGGCAAAGGCGGTGAGCGCGGCGTCGAACCCGGACAGGAGGCGCCCCATCAGGCCCTCCAGCGGGTTGTCGGAGCCCTGCCAGACCTGGTTGGCGTGCGTGTCCCACTCGCCGATGTCGACGCACGCCACCTCCAGCCCGATGTCGGCCTTGATCAGCTGCGCGACCTGCTCGAGCGCCCGCCCGAACATCGTCCCGGGGTAGGCCGCCCCGTTCTCCGGGCGGAAGCGCAGCGGGTCGGCGCGCTCCAGGACCTCCAGCGCCTCGAACGTGTCCAGCCCGTTCTGGTCGAACCAGTCGCCCGCGGTGTAGAGCCCGCGCAGCCGCGCCTGGAAGGCGGCCAGGTCCAGGCGGCCCTCGAAGTGGAACTCGGCGATGGAGCGCAGCGCCGCCGCCGGCACCGCGCCGTACAGGCTGAGGGGTAGCATCTCGGTCATGCCCACGGCCCTAAACGGCGAGCCGTTGCGCGCTGCGGTGGCCTCCAGGTGGCGACCCAGCCAGCCGGTCGAGAGGTTGCGCTGGCCCGGCGTGCCGCGCTCCATGAAGTCCATGGCGTCGAAGTGGCTGCGGCTGTCGTCCGGCGAGCCGGTGGCGTGCACGATGGCCAGCCGCCCCTCGCCCCACAGCCGGCCGAGCCCGCCGAGGGCGGGATGGAGGGCAAAGCGGTCGTCCAGGCGGATGCCGGCGCGGGCGTCGCCGGCCCGCGGGGCGCGCACGGCCAGCGCCGGGCGCGCATCGTAGTAGCCGCGCTCCTGGTACGGGATGACGGCCGAGAGCCCGTCCATGCCGCCGCGCTGGAAGACGCACACCAGCACGTCGCCGCGCGGCTCGGCGCCCGCCGGGCGGAACGCCAGACGCGGCAACCAGCCGGGAAGGGCCCGCGCGGTGGCCGCGGCGCCGCGCCCGATGACGTCCCGCCGGGTCCTCTGCATGCTCATGGGAGGCCTCCTAGCGCCACTGGAAGTACGGGCTGTCGATCATGAGCGCCACCACCATGGGCAGCCGGTCCGCCGCCTCGCCCGCCGTGACCCGGCCGTCGCCGCCGGCGGCCAGCTCCTCGACCAGCATGGTCCGGTCTTCGGCCAGGAGCGGCCGCGGCAGGAGGCGGTCCGCCCAATAGTCCACGATGGCCGTGGCCTGGCCCGCCACGCCGGCATCGGCCATCTGGCCGACCAGGTCGAGCGTCGTGCCCAGGAGGCGGTCCTCGGCGGCCGCCAGGCCGAAGTTCCAGCGCGCCAGCATGATGTGCGCGCCGTTCCAGCGCCGCCCGACGTCCGGGTACCCGTCCGGCGACTGCCAGCGGAAGGGCATGTGCGCCATGAGCTGCAGGAAGCGCTCCGGGCGGCCGGCATAGTCGCCGTCGTTGGGGATGGTGAGGAGGAACCGGACGTCGGCGCCCAAGGCCCGGAGGACGGCCACCCAATGCTCCATCGGCCGGCGGATCTTGGCCGGCCCGCCCTCCGCTCCGGCGACCGCGCCGGCGAACGCGGGCGTGGAGAAGAGGGCGCGCAGCATGGCGGGGATGTCGCCGTCGCCGGCCCAGGCGCTGGCGACCCTGGCCGTGAGCTCGGCGGGCGGCGCGTCGGCCACGAAGCGGCGCACCAGGCGCCGGGCCACGTGCGGGGCGCAGCTGGGGTGGTCGACCAGGCGATCCAGGACCTCGCGGCCCTCGGCCACGCCGGCGGCGCGGATGGGCGCGCCCAGCACCGTCTTGGCCCCGGCGGCGTGAGCGCCAGCGCGGAACTCGAAGCGCCACGTGGCGTCGCTGCGGTTCCAGCCGGTGAAGCAGCGCGCCACCTCCTTGACGTCGGCTTCGGTGTAGCCGCCGCCCACGCCCAGCGTGTGCAGCTCCATGACCTCGCGGGCGTAGTTCTCGTTGGGCCCACTGGCCGTGTTCTGGAGCGTGTTCAAGTACTGCATCATGACCACGCTGGCCGCGTCGCCGTGGAGCAGGTCGCGGAACGTCCCGAGCGCGTAGCGGCGCATGACCTCGCGGTCGGCCACCGACTTCATCATCATGTGGTAGTCGTCCATGTAGATGTTGAAGTGGTTGGACCAGTGGTCGACCATCACCTCGAAGAGCTGCCGGCGCCCCTCGACCATGCGGTACAGGGTGGCCGCCACCAGCTCGTCCCGGATGCGCGCGCGCTGGATCAGGTCCGAGGACGTGTCGTGGATGCGCTCTGCGGACCAACGGAGCGTCTCGAGGGCCGCGAGCGCGGCGTCGACCGCCGCGTCGTCGGCGGGCGCGGAGTCGAGCTGCTCGTCGAGCCAGGCCGCGATGCCAAGCCCGGCCACGCGCTCCAGCTCCGCGGCCGTCTGGCCAAAGGTCGCCCGCGCCAACAGGTGCCTGGCTGCGTCGGGCGCGGGCATGGGTCGAAGCCGGCCCGCGGCCCAAGCGACGCCCGGGCGGGGCGCCCAGTCGGCCAGGTCGTCCGGTCGAAAGGCGGGGCCGAGGGCCGCGGCCGCCGCGGCGGCCGAGCCGGCGGCGATGAAGCGTCTACGAGTCAGTGGCACCGCGCACCTCCCGGCCTTGGGGCCTTGAACCAAAGCGCGCAAGGCGACGGGCAAAACGACGCTTTGACCTGCGCACGCGCCGGCCGATGATGGCACCCGGGGAGGTGGTGGTCAATGCGGGTTGGCGGCGGCCTCCCACTGGAGCGTCATGTCCGCCTGATAACTGGCTTCGCGCGCGCCCCAGGACGTCTTGATGTGCGCCAGCACGGCTAGGACGTCGTCCGCGCTGAGCGTGGCGCCGAAGGCCGGCATCCTGGAATCTGGGCTGTAGACGGTCCCCCCGTTGAGGATGATGTTCGCGAGCTCCCCGTCCGCGTGGTGCCAGGCGTGCCCGTCGGCATCGAGCGGCGGGGCGGGCAGCGAGCCGTCCGCCAGCGGCACGGCCCAGTTTGGCTGGCCCTCACCGCGCGCGCCGTGACACACAGCACAGTTGCGCGCGTACACGTCGGCGCCGCGCGCGAGCCAGGTGGCCGTTGCATCGCCCGGCGGATTAGCGGGTGGAGCGACGTGTTCTACATCGGCTGGTGGGCTGGGGGCGCAGGCGGCGAGCATGGCGGCGAGGCCGACGATCGTCGGGAGCCAGCTGCGGGTCCGCGCCTGGCGAGCATTGGGGCGAGCTGCGGGGACGACCCCGCCCGTGCGCCGCGCCCTGGCCACCGCCGAGCAGGTCCTCAGGCCGCAGCCATGGACATCGCGTTGCAGGACGCGGCGCAGCGGCGACATGCCTCAGCGCACGCCTGCATCTGCTCGTCGTCGCCAAAATGCGCGCAGCTATCCGCGCACGCCTCGCAGACCACGGCGCACGCGCGGCACGTGTGCGCGTGCAGGTCGGAGCCGCGGACCATGAAGTTGGCGCTGGTCTGGCAGATCTCGGCGCAGTCCCACAATAGGCGGATGTGATCGGCCGCGGCGTGCTTGCCGCCCATGCCGAGGCAGTGGATGGCCGTCTCCAGGCAGATGGTGTGACAGGATTGACAGTTGTCGATGCAGTCGCGCATCGCGGTGTGGTGGGGCGTCATGGCGGGTGGTGCTCCTTTCGTCCAAGCGGCTTCGTCGCGATGGGCTCGGCTCGCGCCGAGGCACCGGGCTGTCGGGGCCATCGCGATCGTTGTGATGGGTTAAGCCGAGCGAGAGCGGGGTTGGGTTACTTGGCAGGGGATCGATGAGCTCCCAGAGCCGGCTGACGGGCCCGAACGGCGGCATTATGCGATCTCGGTGATGCTCAGCTCGAGGCCGTCCACCGCCGGAAGCGTCAGCTTGCGCGATACGCGCAGCAACACCCACTCTTCGAGAACCTCGCGCAGCTCGTCGCGGCACGCCTCGAGGCTTGCCGCGTTGGCGTACACGCCCTGGAAGCCCGGGATCTCGGCGTAGAACGCCGTGTCGCCCTCGATCAGTTCGTAGTGCGCAGCGTGCATGGCGGCACTGAGATATTCTGTGAGCATGGCGAACGATCCCGATGTGGTTCTGGACCCGAGAAACCAGCTTGTCGCAGGGCATGGATCGCGCATTATAGCCACGCAGCCTGGGCGCGACACCTCCCGATGTCGCGGCTGGCGTTGAACGCCTGATTGCTGCACCCTTCCTCCCATGCCCGCCCACCCCACCGGCACCGTAACCTTCCTCTTCACCGACATCGCCGGCTCCACGGCCCTGTGGGAACGTGACCGAGACGCGATGCAGGCCGCGCTGGCGAAGCACGACGCGCTCCTGCGCACGGCCATCGAGTCCCGCGGCGGCCACGTCTTCAAGACCATCGGCGACGCCTTCTGTGCCGCGTTCGCCCGCGCCCAGGACGCCGTCGAGGCAACGGTCGAGGGGCAGCGCGCCCTCGATGCGGCCGACTGGTCGATGCTCGGCGACGGTGGCCCGCTGCGGTCGCGCATGGGCCTGCACACGGGCGAAGCGGAGGAGCGCGGCGGCGACTACTTCGGCCCACCGGTGAACCGCGTCGCCCGTTTGGAGGCCGCGGGGCACGGCGGGCAGGTGCTCGTGTCGCTGGTCACGCAGCAGCTCATTCGCGACCGCCTCCCGGACGGCTGCACGCTGCGCGACTGGGGCGAGCACCGGCTGAAGGACCTGCGGCACACGGAGCACATCTTCCAGCTCGAAGGCCCTGGCCTGCCAACGGTCGCGACGCCGCCGACGACGGCCGAGGCGCTGCATCCGCGCGACCGGGTGCGCGTGGTCGAGGCGCCCGCAATCGCGACAGATGCGCCCGCGGGGGCCGGGGGAATCGAGGCGCCAGTGCGCGACGTGGGCGGCCTTTGGGCCAGCCTGGAGTCGGCGCTGCGCTCGGATGCCGGCGACGCGATCACGCTGATCACCACCGAGGCCGCCGCGCTGGCGAGCCATAAGCCCGCCGATTGGCGCGAGTGGCGGCTCGGCCGCGTGGCGGAGTGGTCGCAGCCTCGCTACCGGCTCGACGGCCGCTTCGTCGGCTTGACGCTGTTGATCGACCAGGGTGAGGAGTCGGTTCAGGGGCGGTGGGCGGCCAAGGAGGAGCGCTACGACGATCTCGGCGTGCTGCTTGCAGCCAGCCCCGACCCGGCGATCGTCGTCCTCGGGCCCCCAGGCGGCGGCAAGTCGACGCTGCTGCGGCACCTGGAGCTGGACACGGCCATCGCCGGACTGCGTGGGAAGGGGAAGACGGACGGCGAGCGACTATCGTTCTTCATCTCGCTAAACACCTTCGCCCCCGCCCGCCCCGGCGACCCACTGCCCGCCCCCGCCGAGTGGCTGTCCGCCCAATGGTCGGCCCGCAACCCCGCGCTCCCGCCGCTCGACGACCTCCTCGCCGAGGGCCGTGCCACGCTCCTCCTCGATGCGCTCAACGAGATGCCGGCGCAGAGCGAGCGCGACTTCCGCGAGCGAGTGCAGCTATGGAAAGCGTGGTTGCAGCAACTTGTCGCGACGCGGACCGGCAACCGCGTCGTCTTCAGCTGCCGATCGCTGGACTATAGCCAGCCGCTGTCGACGCCCGACCTGCGGGTGCCGCAAGTGCGCATCGAGCCGCTGTCGGACGACCAGGTGCGCGACTTCTTGACGCTGTACAGCCCCGGTCGGTGGCGCGAGATCTGGGCGGCGCTGGATGGCAGCCCGCAGATCGAAGTACTGCGTTCACCCTACTTCCTGGCGCTCCTCGTCGAGCAGGTCGACGCGACTGGCGAGATGTCGGCGGGGCGGGCGGCGCTGTTCACGGGCTTCGTGCGGCAGGCGCTGCGGCGGGAGGTGGAGCGGGGGAACGTGCTGTTCGAGCCGGGCGACCTCGTCAACGGTCGCGACCTTCGACGAATCGCCAAATGGCAGTGGCAGGGACCACACGATCTACCCGACCGCGGGCTGCTGATCCCGAAGCTCGCGACGCTGGCGCACGCGATGCAGCATGCGCGCGAAGATGGTGGCGGCAGCCAGGTGCGCATCCACGTTGACGACGCGCTGGAGCTGTTGGACACGAAGTCAGACGAGGCGATCCTGGCGGCCGGCGAAGCACTAGCGGTGCTTGACGAGGACGAGGCCGCGGGCGAGCTGATGTACATCCACCAGCTGGTGCAGGAGTACTTCGCCGCACGCCAGCTGGCGATCGCCCCCGACCCGGAGCTGGTGCGCGTGGAGTGGCGCGCGGCGGCGATCAGCCCGATGGTGGACGAGGTGATGGACGCGCTGGACGCAGCGGACCCGCTGCCGCCGCTGCCAGGGACGGGCTGGGAGGAGACGACGATCCTTGCGGCGGCGATGGCGGAGGACCCGGCGGCGTTCCTGCGCGGGGTGATGGGGACGAACTTGGCCCTGGCGGGACGTGCGGCGGCGCAGCCGGAAGTGCGACAGCGCATGTCGGAAGACGTGCTTGAAGAGTTGCGCTGGGCGCTGGTGCATCGCAGCCGCGACGTGCAGGCGGACCTGCGGGAGCGGATCGCGTGCGGGTACGCGGTGGGCGACCTGGGCGATCCGCGGTTCGAGCGGCGGGAGGGGCCGCACGGGGCGTACCTCATGCCGCCGCTGGTCGCGATCCCAGGGGGGACGTACCCGATCGGGGATGACGAGCCGATCGAGTGGTCGGTGCCGGGAGCTAGCGGAACGAGCTCGGCTCACGTGCCGCGCCACGAGGTTACGGTGGCCGCATTCGAGATCGGGCAGTACCCGGTGACGAACGCGGAGTGGGCGTGCTTCATGGAAGCGGGGGGCTACGAGGACGAGAGATGGTGGGACACGAAGGAGGCGCGACGGTGGCGGCGGGGCGAGTTGGCGAACGAAGGGGCGAAGTCGAACAACCGACTGTGGCGGCGGCGCTTCAGGGACGACCCGGCGCTGTTCGAGCAGATGGAACAGGAAGGCCGCTTTCCAAGCGCGGAGGCCGTGGAACGCTGGCGGGGCTGGTTGGCGCTGGACAACGCTGAGTTCGAGGCGGCGTTGGAGAGGCAGTGGCAGGCGAAGCGTGAGACGGAGCCGCGGTTCTGGCGGGACGCGCGGTTCAACCACCCATCGCAGCCGGTGGTGGGGGTGAGCTGGTACGAGGCGCGGGCGTACTGCGGATGGCTGGCGGCGCAGACGGGGCTGGCGGTGCGGCTGCCGACGGAAGTGGAGTGGGAAGCAGCCGCAGGCGGGCGGGACGGCCGCCGGTATCCCTGGGGCGAGGCGTGGGACCGGCTGCGGGCGAACGTGTATGAGACGCGGGTGAAGCGGGCGAGCCCGGTGGGCGCGTTCGCGGTCGGCGACACGCCGGAGGGTATCGCGGATCTTGCGGGGAATGTGGCCGAGTGGACGACGAGCCTGTTCGGGGAGGGGGAGGCCGACGAAGAGGTCCCGGAATACGGGTATCCGTACGACGCTGGGGACGGGCGCGAAGATGCGGAGGCAGGGCCGAGCGTGCGCCGTGTGCTGCGGGGCGGCGGGTGGAACGCTGATCTATCGAACGCCCGCGCCGTTTTCCGTGACTACGATCTCCCTGACCTCAGCAACGCCAACAATGGCCTGCGGGTGGTGGTGGCGCTGTCGTCCCCCATCCTCTGATCCTCTGTCCACTGAAGCGCCGCGCACGCGGCGCGTGGCGCCGACAGGCGCCCTCTGGTCACTTCTCTCACCAGGCGGAATGAAACGCGACTTCTGGATTTCGGGCCGCTCCGCCACTGCGGGCAGATCGCGTGACTACAGGTCGGCCATCAAGGCATCGAGGTCGTCGTAGTCGTAGGGTGGCCGCCGCCTGACGTCGAGCACCGCCACTTGGCTCATCGCGTCGTTGACCGCATAGATCACACGCCAGTCGTCCATGCGAGCGCGCCGCAGCTCCCAGCCATGAACCGGCAATTGCTCCGGATAGGTGAGCACACGACTTCGCGGTGGCCGTGGCTCGTCCGCAAGGCCGTCGATCAGCCGGGCGATCCGGTGGCGAACGTTACCGGGCAGCCGCGAGCGGGCAGTGTGGACCGCCGGGCGGAGCCAGATGGCGTAGGCCATGGTTCAGTCGCCGGACGCGTCGTCGTCGTCCAGCCACTCGCTTCGTGTCGATCGCCAGTCCAGCCAGCCGGCGCGTCCGGGATCGCCGTCAGCCGCGGCGAGCTCGTTGAGGGCGGTTTGGGCGATCCGTTGGTCAACGACGGTCTCGATCACGGCCATGAGCCGACTCCAGTCATCGATGTCCACGATCACCGCCGTGCGCTGGCCAGCCTCATCGACCACGAAGTGCGCCGCTTTGAGCACGTCCGCAACCGTCATCCAAGCACCTCCCATCTCGATCCAGCCGCCTGACTGAAGTGCATTGTAGCGTTTCGGGGATTGCCGGTCCCTGGGGTGCGAGGTCTGGGGAACGGGCCGGTGAAACGAGTCGGGGCAGCCCAACCAAGCCGGCTTCGCTGGCCTCCGCCTTCCGGCTCGCGCATACTCGCCCGCATGCCCGCACTGCCCCCACTCCCCACCGGAACCGTCACCTTCCTCTTCACCGACATCGCCGGCAGCACGGCCCTGTGGGAGCGCGACCGGGACGCGATGCAGGCCGCCCTCGCGCGCCACGACCGCCTGCTCCGCACCGCCATCGAGTCGCGCGGTGGCCACGTCTTCAAGACGGTCGGTGACGCCTTCTGCGCCGCCTTCGCCCGCGCCCAGGACGCCGTCGAGGCCGCGGTCGACTCCCAGCGGGCGCTCGCCGACGCCGACTGGGCGATGCTCGGGGATGCGGCGCCGCTGCGGTCGCGCATGGGCCTGCACACGGGCGAAGCGGAGGAGCGCAGCGGCGACTACTTTGGCCCACCCGTGAACCGCGTGGCCCGCTTGGAAGCCGCGGGCCACGGCGGGCAGGTGCTCCTGTCCGACGCGACGTACAACCTCGTCCGTGATCGCCTCCCCGACGGCTGCGCGCTCCGCGATTGGGGCGAGCACCGCCTGAAGGACCTGCGCCACACGGAGCACATCTTCCAGCTCGAAGGCCCCGGTCTCCCGACCGTCAAGACGCCCCCGACGACGGCCGAGGCGTTGCACCCGCGCGACCGGGTGAGGGTGGTCGACATCGTCGAGGCGGGTGCGGCCGCAGCCACATCATCGAGCGCGGTGAGCGTGGCGACCGACACGACGCCGCCGGAAGCGGGCGGCCTGTGGACCCGCCTGGAGTCCGCCCTGTACGGCGAGTCCGGCGACGCGATCACGCTGACGACCGTCGAGGCCGCCGCGCTGGCGCGCCACAAGCCCGCCGACTGGCGCGAGTGGCGCCTCGGCCGCGTGGCCGAGTGGTCGCAGCCGCGGTACCGGCTGGACGGGCGCTTCGTCGGTCTGACGCTGCTCGTCGACCAGGGCGAGGAGTCGGTGCAAGGGCGCTGGGCCGCCAAGGACGAGCGGTACGACGACCTGGGCGTGCTGTTGGCGGCAACGAGCGACCCGGCGATCGTCGTCCTCGGGCCGCCGGGCGGCGGAAAGTCGACGCTGCTCAGGCGGTTGGAGCTGGACACGGCCATCGCCGGACTTCGAGGGGAGTCGGACGGTGACCGCATCACGTTCTTCATCTCGCTGAACACGTACGCGCCCGCTCGCCCCGGCGACCCGCCTCCCGCGCCGGCCGAGTGGCTCTCCGCCCAATGGTCCGCACGCAACCCCGCGCTCCCGCCGCTCGACGACCTCCTCGCCGAGGGCCGTGTCACGCTCCTCCTCGACGCGCTGAACGAGATGCCGGCATCGAGCGAGCGCGACCTCCGCGAGCGGGTGCAGCTGTGGAAGGCGTGGCTCCAGCAGCTCGCCCTGACCCGCACCGGCAACCGCGTCATCTTTAGTTGTCGATCGCTCGACTACAGCCAGCCGTTGTCGACGCCCGACCTGCGCGTGCCGCAGGTGCGCATCGAGCCGCTGTCGGACGACCAGGTGCGCGACTTCCTGACGCTGTACAGCCCCGGACGGTGGCGCGAGATCTGGGCGGCGCTCGAGGGCAGCCCGCAGCTGGAGGTGCTGCGCTCGCCGTACTTCCTGGCGCTGCTCGTCGATCAGGTCGACGGCACGGGCGAGATGCCGAGCGGCCGCGCCGCGTTGTTCACCGGATTCGTGCGGCAGGCGCTGCGCCGCGAAGTGGAGCGGGGCAACGCGTTGTTCGAGCCGGGCGAAGTGTTGGACAGCCGCGACGTGAAGCGCCTTGCCGCATGGAAGTGGCAGACGCCGTACGACCTGCCGGACCGCGGCGCGCTGATCCCGAAGCTGTCGTATCTGGCGCATGCCATGCAGCGGGCGCGCGACGACGGCGGCGGATCGCAGGTGCGGATCGACTTCGATGACGCGCTAACGCTACTGGACACGGCGTCGGACGAAGCGATTCTCGCGGCCGGCGAGGCGCTGGCGGTCTTGGACGAGGATCAGGCCGCTCAAGAGCTGATGTACATCCACCAGCTGGTGCAGGAGTACTTCGCCGCCCGCCAGCTGGCCATCGCCCCCGACCCGGAGCTGGTGCGCGTGGAGTGGCGTGCAGCGCTCATCCGACCAACCGTGAACGAGTTGATCGACAGCCTTGACCCGGCGGACCCGCTGCCGCCGCTGCCAGGCACGGGTTGGGAGGAGACGACGGTCCTAGCGGCGGCGATGGCAGCCAACCCGGCGGCATTCCTGCGCGGGTTGATGGCGACGAACCTGGCGCTGGCGGGGCGGACGGCGACGCAGGCGGAGCTGCGGCTGCGGTTGCCAGAGGCGCTGCTGGACGAGCTGCGGTGGGCGTTGGTCCAACGCAGCCGCGACCCCGAGGCTGACCTGCGGGAGCGGATCGCGTGCGGGTACGCGGTGGGGGACTTGGGGGACCCGCGGTTTGAGCGGCGGGAGGGGCCGCACGGAAATTACCTTATGCCGCCGATGGTGGCAATCCCGGATGGCATGTACCCGATCGGGGACGACGAGCCGATCGAGTGGTCGGTGCTGGGGAACAGCGGGACCAGCACTGCCCACATCCCGCGCCATACGGTGGAGCTGAAGGCGTTTCAGATCGGGCAGTACCCGGTGACGAACGCGGAGTGGACGTGCTTCATGGATGCTGGTGGCTACGACGATGAGCGGTGGTGGGACACGGCGGATGCGCGGAGGTGGCAGCGTGGGGCGTTGGCGAAGGAAGGGACGAAGTCGAACAACCGCGTATGGCGGAAGCGGTTTCTGGATGACCCAGCGGTGTTCGAGCAGATGGAACAGGAGGGCCGCTTCCCAAGCGCCGAAGCGCTGGAGCGCTGGCGCGGCTGGCTGACCCTGGATGACGCGGGGTTCGACGCGGCGCTGGATGGGATGTGGCAAGCGAAGCGCCAAACGGAACCGCTGTACTGGCGCGATGCGCGGTTCAACCGGCCGACCCAGCCGGTCGCAGGGGTGTGCTGGTACGAGGCCCGGGCATACTGCGCGTGGCTAGCGGCCCAGACGGGCCTGGCAGTGCGGCTGCCGACGGAGGCGGAGTGGGAAGCGGCAGCGGGCGGTCGGGAACGGCGTCGGTATCCGTGGGGAGAGGCGTGGGACCGGCTACAGGCGAATACGTATGAGACGCGGGTTAAGCGAACGAGTCCGGTGGGCGCGTTCGCGGTGGGCGATACGCCAGAGCACGTCGCGGACCTTGCGGGCAGCGTCGGCGAGTGGATGACAAGCCTGTTCGGAGCGGGAGAGGTCGACGATGAGTTCCCGGAGTTTGGATATCCGTACGACGCCGGGGACGGGCGAGAGGATGCGGAGGCAGGGCAAGGCGTTCGGCGGGTGGTGCGGGGCGGGTCGTGGTACTTCAACCTTGACCGCGCGCGCGCTGCCTTCCGCAGCTGGCACCACCCGGACGGCCGGGTCAACGGCCTCGGGTTCCGGCTGGTGGTTTCGTCCCCCATCTCCCGATGAGGCGCTGGGCGCCACGCACTACATACAGCCGTACAGCGCCCTCCCCCGCCCATCGTTGGCACCACGCCTGCGCCGTGCTATCGTCTCGCCCGCCCCTCACCACACCCACCCCTGCCGGGGAGGGTGCTGAGCCAACGGAGGGCACCGTCTGTGGATGTCGATCAAAATCAAGAGCTGACGATCGACCTGACCGGATGGCGCTTGGCGTGGCTCGTCGCCGGGCTTGCCGCGGGCGCGCTCATGCTGCTCGTGCTCTCCGGCGCCCTTCCCCTGCCCGCCCTCCCCAACCTGGACGCCTCGACCAGCCTCTGGCTCGTCGCCCTGACCGGTCTCTCCGTCGGCGGCGTGAGCTGCCTGGCCGTGCAGGGCGGCCTCCTGGCCTCGACCGTTGCCCAGCGCGCCAAGTCCCTGGCGGCTCGCGCTGACATCGCGGGCGACGTCGCGGGCGCCGGCGCTGCGGGTGGATCTCCTTCGCCGCTGGCGCGCGCCCTGCCCGTCGTCCAGTTCCAGCTGGCCAAGCTGGCGGCGTACACCGCGCTCGGCGCCGTGCTCGGCGCCTTCGGGGCGCAGATGACCAGCCGCGTACAGGGGATGACCATGCTCGCCGCCGCGGCGTTTATGGTCGTCGTCGCCCTCCAGCAGTACGACGCCCACCCCGCGCTCCGGCGCATCGCCTTCCAGCCGCCCAAGCGCGCCCAGCGGGCCATCCGCGCCTTCACGCGCCGCGGCGACGCGCTCGGCCCGTGGCTGCTCGGCGCGGCCACCGTGCTCATCCCGTGCGGCGTCACGCTGGCCATGGAGGGGCTGGCCATCGCCAGCCGTTCCGCGGTGCGCGGCGCAGCCATCATGGGGGTGTTCACGCTGGGCACGGCGCCCCTGTTCCTGGCCCTCGGCATGTTCGCCACCGGGCTGAGCGGCGCCGCCTATCGGCTGTTCAAGCCGCTGGCCGCCGCCGCGCTCGTCGTCGTCGCGGCGCTCACGTTCCAGGGCGGCCTGCGGCTGATGGGCATCATCGGGGCGCCCACCGCCGGCCCGGTCGTCGAAGCGCGGGCCGGGGGGGCATCCGAGGTCTCGGCCGCCCAGAGCATCACCATCCGCGCGGTGCAGGGAGCGTATGTGCCCGACGCCGTGCGCATCAAAGCAGGCGTGCCCACGCAGCTGACGCTCGCCACGGAAGGGACAACCGGCTGCACGCGCGCGTTCACCATCCCCGGCCTCGGGATCCAGGCGATGCTGCCGGTCACCGGCCAGACGGTCCTCTCGCTCCCGCCGCTGCACGCCGGGACGCTGCCGTTCGTGTGCAGCATGGGCATGTACGGAGGCGTCATCGAAGTCATCCCGTGAACGAGCGCACGGCTCGACCCGACCCCGCGGCCGACCAGCGGCGCGCGGAGACCAACGCCCGTCGACAGCAGTCGACAGAAGGAGACCGACCATGGGAACCATCCACAAGACCTACCGCGTCGAGGGCATGCACTGCACCTCGTGCGCCATGAGCGTGGATTTCACGCTCGAGGACCTCGAGGGCGTCGAGTCGGCCAAGACGTCCTACGCGGCGTCGACCGCCGAGGTCACGTTCGACGACCAGCAGGTCACCGAGGCCGCCATCCTGGCCGCCATCCAGGCAGCAGGCTACTCGGCCACCCCCGCTTGATCGCGCATGCACCCGCTCAGCCAACCCAGCCAGCAGGAGATCCAAACCCCATGACCCGACCGTTCCCGACCGCTCGCTCGCTCGCCGTCCTCGCCCTGAGCGCCGCCATGGTCGCTCTCGCCGCATGCTCCGGCGACGCGCCCGCCTCCGACGCCGTCGCGCCCGCCGATCCGGCGCTCTCCAGCGCTCCGGTCGACGGCGCGCCCGCCGAGGCGATCTCGCCGGACGCCCCGATGGTCGCCGAGGGCGACCTCTCGGCCATGGCGGTGGGCGATGTCGTGCTCGTCGACCGCACGCAGATGGCCGATCAGCCATGCCACGGCATGGCCAACACGGTGATGGGCAACTGCACCACGCAAGAGGAGATCGACGCGGCCATCGCCACCATGAGCATCTCCAACCCCGTCGTCATCGACCGCAACCAGATGGCCGATCAGCCATGCCACGTGATGGCGGGAATGGTGATGGGCAATTGCACCCTCAGCGAGGCGCAGACCAAAGTCGACGAGGTCCGCGCTAGCCGATGAGGCTCCTCTGGAAGCGCGTTGCACTGCCTTGGGCGCTCGCGCTCTTTGCGGCGGCGTCGGTCGGGTGTGGGGTCTCCTCCGATGGGCGGGTCGCCTCGGCGACCCGCCCGCCGTCAGCCGACGCTGGCACACCGTCGACCGACGCTAGCGCAACGGCGCGACCGGGCACGGGGCCCGATGACATCGTGTACGACCGAACGCAGATGGCCGAGTTTCCCTGCCACGGCATGGAGTTCACCATCATGGGCGGGTGCACGCCAGATGAGCAGGCCCAGATCGAGGCCAAGATCCGCGCGCGCGCGGCCGCCGGCCTGAAGATCGGGGTTGTCGAGCTGGACAAGGTGGCGGGTGTTGATCCGCCGAGCTCAGCGGACATCGTCTACGACCCGAGCGCCATGGCGGAGTTCCCGTGCCATGCCATGGCCAACACCATCATGGGCGACTGCACCCCCGCGGAGGTCGATGCCCTGCGCGCCCAGCTCCTGGCCCGGCGCGCGTCCGGCGCGCCGGAGCCTGTGCCCATCGCGCTCTTCGAGCCCGGCGACGACCTGGGCGCGGACGCCGGCCTGGCGCCGAACGCGGCGCCCAGCATGGCGCTCGACCTCGAGGACGGCGCGCGCATCGCCCTGGACGCGCGGCCGGTGACGTGGGCGGTCGGGGGGATGGCGCTGCCCGGCTACGCCTATAACGGCTCCATCCCCGGCCCGCTCTTCCGCGTCCGCCAGGGCTCGTCGATCAACGTCGACTTCACCAACCGCATCGACATGGACACCACCATCCACTGGCACGGCCTGCGGCACGAGTCCGGGATGGACGGCGTGCCGGGCGTGTCGCAGACCGTCGTCAAGCCGGGGGGCACCTTTGCATACCGCCTGCGCTTCCCCGACGAGGGCATCTACTGGTACCACCCCCACGTCCGCGAGGACATCCAGCAGGACGCCGGGATGTACGGGATGATGCTGGTCGAGCCTGCGGAGACCGGCGACTGGCCCGCGGCCGACGTCGCGGAGGTCCTGGTCCTGGACGACGTCTTCGCCGAGGACGGCCAGCGCGTGCCGTACGGGCGCGACCATGCCTCGTTTGCCATCATGGGGCGCTTTGGGAACACCATGGTGGTCAACGGGCGGAGCGATTACCGCCTGGCGGTCGAGCAGGGGGACCTCGTCCGCTTCTACGTGGGCAACGTAGCCAACGTGCGCACGTTCCGCCTGTCGTTCGACGGGGCGCCGATCAAGCGCGTCGGGGGCGACATGAGCCGCTACCTCTACGAATCGTGGGTCGACGACGTGATCATCGCGCCGGCCGAGCGCTACATCGTGGACGTGGCGTTCGACGAGGCCCGGCCGTATCGCATTCTGCACGGCGGGGAGGGCAGCGCGAACGTGCTCGGCACCATCGACGTCGCACCCTCGCGCCGGCCGGCCACGGCGGCGCGCGAGGCGTTCGAGGCGCTGCGCGCCACGAGCAGCGTGGCCGCCGACGTCCAGCGCTTCCAGCAGTACGCCGACCAGCCTCCGGACATCGAGCTCGAGCTCACGGTGGACATCCCGGACATGCTCAACATCGTGCGCACCGACGATCCCGCGCCGTCGCCGGTAGAAGGCGACGAATCCCTCGATGAAGACCATGACGCCGACGAGGCCAACGACGAAGCCGCGCATGCCGCGGAGGGCATCGAGTGGGAGGACGACATGCTGGCCGTCAACCGCGCCTCGACCAGCGAGGGCGTGCACTGGATGATCCGCGACAAGGCGTCCGGCGCCGTCAACCACGAGGTGGCCTACGCGTTCAGCGTCGGCGACAAGGTCCGCATCCGGCTACACAACCTGGGCGACAGCCAGCACCCGATGCAGCATCCCATCCATTTCCACGGCCAGCGGCTGCTCGTGCTGTCGCGCGACGGCGTGCCCGAGACCAACCCCGTGTGGAAGGACACCATCCTCATGCCCATCGGCCAGACGGCCGAGATCGTCATGGACGTGACCAACCCCGGCACCTGGATGGTCCACTGCCACATCGCCGAGCACCTGGAGACCGGCATGATGTTCCAGTTCACGGTGACCGAGTGACCCCGAACCCCCGGCCGCCGGTCGTGGTACCCGCTCGCAAGGAGCCTCGTTCGATGCCGACCCCTGAATTTGCCAGCCGCATTGCCCGCGCCGCCTTCCTGGCGCTCGTCGCCGTCGCCTTCGGCGCGCTGGCGGCGTGCAGCGCGCCGCCCACCGACCCGGTGGCGGCCCCCGCCGACGAGCAACCAGCGGCCACGGCACCCGTCGCGGTGCTGTCGCCCACGGCAGCGGCCGCTGCCGTGCCGGTGACGCCCACGCTACCCGCGGTGGCGGACCCATCGCGGCCTGTGTCGATCGTGCTCCGGGACTTCGCCTTCGACACCTCGGCCATCACGTTCACCACCGGCGTGACGTACCAACTGGTCATCACCAACACGGGCGCGGTCTCGCACGAGCTGCGCGTCCTGGCGCGCGGCGAGTCCCAGATGATGATGGACATGGGCGTGGCCGAGCACATGGAGATGGGCCACGGGCACGAGCACGCCAGCCAGCTGCTCTACGCCAGCGGCGACGAGCTGCCGCCTGGCGCCGTCATCCAGCGAGCGCTGTACTTCGAGCGGCCGGGCGAGTACGAGTTTGGCTGCCACATGCCCGCCCACCTCGAGAGCGGCATGCTCCAGTTCGTCGAGGTCGTCGGCGACGACCTCGGGGCGCCGTTGACGGCCGACGACATCACGGTGGACACCGAGTCCATGCACGACATGCCGTGCCACCGGATGGGGACCACGATCATGGGCGATTGCTCGCCGGACGACATCGAGCGGTTCAAGCAGGAGATCCTTGGCACGCCCACCCCCGCGGAGGGTTCGGGCGACGGCTGACCATGAAACGAGCGAGGAGGTGCAAGGGATGAACCCCACAGGAAAGACGGCCGTGGCAAGGCGGCTGCTCAGCGTCGAGGGCCACGTGCGCGGCATCATCCGCATGACGGAGGAGAACGCGTACTGCATCGACGTCCTCCAGCAGATTCGCGCGGTCCAGGCGGCGCTGGACAAGACGGCGCACCTCATCCTGGAGGACCACCTCAACCACTGCGTCGTGTCGGCCGTGCAGGGCGACGACCCGAGCGAGCGCAAGCGCGTCCTGGACGAGATCCTGGACGTCTTCAACGCCGCGCCCAACCGGCGCTGAGCCGGCGGCGCGGCACCGGGCGAGCGAACGGAGCAAGCCATGAACGAGCAGACGACGGCCACCGAGGCCGAGATCACGCTGGACATCGACGGGATGACGTGCGCGTCGTGCGTCAACGTCGTGGAGCGCGTGCTGAAGCGCGTGCCCGGGGTCGACGCGGCCAGCGTCAACCTGGCGGCCGAGACCGCGCAGGTTACGTTCGACCCGGACGCGGTCACCGTGGACCGCCTGGTCCAGGCCGTCAGCAGCGCGGGCTACGGGGCGACGCCGGCCAGCGAGGCCTTCGTCCGACCGGCCGCGCCGTCCGCGATGCCGCCCGCGGCGCCCGCCCGACCCGCGACCAACGGCCATGCCGTGCCCGCGGTCGCGGCGCCACCGCTGCCCGCGACGCCGGCCGTGCTGGGCGACGGCGCGGCCGCGGCCTCGGAGCAGGAGGAGGAGTCGGCCCAAGACCGCAAGCACCGGCTCCAGCTGGCGGCGCTGCGCCGCAAGCTGGTGTTCTCGCTGGTCGTCGGCGTCCTCATCATGTCGACCATGCTCATCGACGTCCTCGGGGTCGAGCTGGGCCGGAACGCCTGGCTGGGCATTGCCGTCGTCCAGGCGCTCTTGGCCACGCCGGTCCAGTTCTGGGCGGGGCGCCAGTTCTACACCTCGGCCATCGGCGCGGCGCGCCACTTTGTTGCCAACATGAGCACGCTGATCGCCGTGGGCACCTCCGCGGCCTACTTCTTCAGCCTCCTGGCGCTGGCCGACTTCGCGTTCGATCTCGGCGTCCTGCCCATGAGCGCCGCCCACATGGGCCCGCAGGTGTACTTCGACACCTCGGCCATGGTCATCGCCCTCATCCTCCTGGGCAAGTACCTGGAGCTGCGCGCCAAGGGCAAGACCAACGCGGCCATCAAGCGCCTGATGGGCATGCAGCCCAAGACGGCGCGGGTGGTGCGCGGGGGCGTCGAGCTGGACGTGCCCATCACGACCGTCGTCGTCGGCGACATCGTGGTCGTGCGGCCCGGGGAGCAGGTCGCGGTCGACGGGCGCGTCGTCGAGGGCATCTCGGCGATCGACGAGTCCATGATCACGGGCGAGGCCATGCCGGTGACCAAGGAGGCGGGCGACGAGGTCATCGGCGCCACCGTCAACGGCACCGGCAGCTTCCGCTTCGAGGCCACGCGCGTCGGGCGCGACACCGCGCTGGCGCAGATCGTCCGGCTGATCCAGCAGGCGCAGGGCTCCAAGGCGCCCATCCAGCGCCTGGCCGACCAGGTCAGCGCCTACTTCGTGCCGGTCGTCATCGTCCTCGCGCTGCTCACGGGCGCGGGGTGGTGGCTGCTGGGGCCGGAGCCGGCCATCAGCTACGCGCTGGTCACGTTCGTCACCGTGCTGATCATCGCCTGCCCGTGCGCCATGGGGCTGGCCACGCCGACGGCGATCATGGTCGGGACCGGCAAGGGGGCGGAGCACGGCATCCTCATCCGGTCGGCCGAGGCGCTCGAGACGGCGCACAGGCTGGACACCATCATCTTGGACAAGACCGGCACGCTGACGGCCGGCAAGCCGCGGGTCACGGACGTCGTCGCGCTGCCCGGTGCCATGATCGGGCTCGGCGGCGACGCGCCCCGGCCGGCGGGCCACACCGCCGAGGCGCACATCCTCTGGCTGGCGGCCTCGGCCGAGCGCGGCAGCGAGCACCCGCTGGGCGAGGCCATCGTCCGGCATGCGGGCGAGCGGGGCCTCGTGCTGGCGGGCGCGACGGACTTCGAGGCGCTGCCCGGCCACGGGATCCAGGCCACGGTCGAGGGCGTGCGCGTTCTCCTGGGCAACCAACGCCTCATGCACGCGCGCGATCTGGACCTGGCCGACGCCTCGCTGGCCGCCGCGGCGCTGGCCGGCGAGGGCAAGACGCCCATGTTCGTCGCGGCCGACGGCCGGCTCCGCGGGATCATCGCGGTAGCCGACGTGCTCAAGGACGGGGCGGTCGAGTCGGTCGCGGCGCTCCGCCGCCTCGGCCTGGACGTCTGGATGCTGACGGGCGACAACGCCCGCACGGCCAACGCCATCGCGGCCAGCGTGGGCATCGAGAACGTGATGTCAGAGGTCCTGCCGGACGGCAAGGCCGCCAAGGTGCGCGAGCTCCAGGCCGCCGGCCGGCGGGTGGCCATGGTCGGCGACGGGATCAACGACGCCCCGGCGCTTGCGCAGGCGGACGTGGGCATGGCCATCGGCACCGGCGCGGACGTGGCCATGGAGGCCGGCGACATCACCCTGATGCGCGGCGACTTGGACGGCATCCCCACGGCCATCCAGCTCTCCCGGGCCACCATGCGCAACATCCGCCAGAACCTGGTCTGGGCGTTTGGCTACAACGTCTTGCTCATCCCGGTCGCCATGGGCATCCTGTACCCCCTGTTCCAGGTGTTGCTCAGCCCCATGATGGCAGCAGGAGCGATGGCCATGAGCTCGGTGTCCGTGTTGACCAACGCGCTGCGGCTGCGCGGTTTCCAGCCGACGGTGGGCGGAATGCGCGCAGAAGCGCTCGCCCCGGCCGTGGGCGCCCGCGCCGCCCGTCCGCCGGCGTCCGCGGCGGCGCGCGGCGAGCGGGTGATCAGCGCCTGGGGCTTGCCGGCGCTGGCCGGCGCCATCCTGGGCGCCATCCTCGCCCTCGGCCTCATCGCGGCCATCAACGGCGGTGCGCTGTTCGTCGGCGGCGCCGGGGGCGGCAGCGCCGCCGGCGCGGTCTCGGACGAGCACGACGAGGACGACGCGGCCGCTGGCGATGACGCATCCGACGAGGATGCGCCGGCGACGGCAGCGGACGGCGCGGACAGCACGCGCACGGAGGTCGTCAAGACGCGGCAGGAGCTGACCACCGCGCGGGCGCGCCTGGACAGCACGCGCCGGGACCTCGGCGCGACGTTGACCGACGTGGCGCTCATGCGCACGCGCGGCGAGGCGGAGTTCCCGCAAGCCACGCTGGCCGAGCTCTGGGCCGTGACGGAACGATTGGACGAGGCGTCTAAGTCGCTCGAAGGGCTTTCCGCGCGGCTCGACGCGCTCGAGGAGGCGCAGCCGCGTTAGCAGCTCCCGCGGCGGTGCGCCGCCCGCGCTCCGGCCTGAGTCGGACCGGGCGCCGTCCGCCGCCGCTCACCTCAAGGGTTCTGGGCCCACCCCCAGGCCCTCCACGGGGGCGCCCGAAAGGGCGCCCCCGTGCGCGCGCCGCGGCGGGTATAATCGCCCTGGAGGCGCCGCGCCATGACAGAACCCGAATTGTCCGTCACCGTGGCCGGCGTGCGGCTGCCGAACCCGCTCGTCCTGGCCTCCGGCATCCTGGGCACGCACGCGTCGCTCATGGCGCGGGTCGCAGCGGCCGGCGCGGGCGCCATCACGGCCAAGAGCTGCGGTCCGGCACCGCGCGGCGGGCACGTCAACCCCAGCTGCGTCGACATCGGCGGGGGCCTGCTCAACGCCATCGGCCTGGCCAACCCGGGCGCCCAGGCCGAGGTGGCGCTGCTCGTCCAGACGCGCGCCCTCCTCGCGCCCATGGGCGTCCCGCTCATCGCCAGCATCTTCGGCGGCGTGGTCGACGATTTTGCCCGCGTCGCCGGCATCGTCGCAGGTGCGGCGCCTGACATGCTGGAGGTCAACATCAGCTGCCCCAACGTGGGCTCGGAGTTCGGCGAGCCGTTCGCCGGCAGCTGCGAGTCGGCCGCCGCCGTCACGCGCGCCGTGCGATCCGAGTTCGGCGGCCCGCTGATCATCAAGCTGGCGCCCAACGTGCCGGACATCGGCCGGATCGCTCAGGCCGTCGTCGATGCCGGCGCGGACGCCATCTGCGCCATCAACACGGCGCCCGGCATGGCCATCGACATCGAGAGCGGCCGGCCGGTGCTGGCCAACGCCAGCGGCGGGGTCTCCGGGCCGGCGCTCAGGGCCATCGCGGTCCACGCCGTCTACCAGGTCCGGCGCGCCGTCGACGTGCCCATCATCGGCACGGGCGGCGTCATGACGGGCCTGGACGCCATCGAGCTCATCCAGGCCGGTGCGACGGCCGTCGGCGTCGGCTCGGCCGTGGCCTGGCGCGGCGTCGAGGTCCTTGGTGCCATCGCGCGCGAGATGGCCGAGTGGCTCTCTGCGCGCGCGCTCACGCTCGAGGACATCCGCGGCCGCGCCCATCGGCGCGCGCCGTGGCCCGAGCCGCCCACGCCCGCGCCGATCCCCCACGCCGGCGACCCGGCATGACCCTGTTGACCGCGAGGGGCGGCGCCATCACGTCGCCGGCTGGCGGGCTGCCACGCGCGGCGCGCGTGGCGGAGGTCGTCGTCGAGAACGCCCGCACCCGCACGCTGGTCCTGGACGCCCAGGTGCCGGCCGAGCCCGGCCAGTTCGCCATGCTCTGGCTGCCAGGCCTGGACGAGAAGCCCTTTAGCCTGCGCGACCACGACCCGCTTGCGTTCACCGTGGCGTCCGTCGGCCCGTTCTCGCGCGCGCTGCACCGCCTCGAGCCGGGCGACCCGGTCTGGTGGCGTGGCCCGTTCGGCCGCGGCTTTCGGCTGTCCGGCGCCGATCACCTGCTCGTCGGCGGCGGCTATGGGGTCGCCCCGCTCCTGCTGCTCGCCCGGCGGGCGCTCGGCCTCGGCCAGCGCGTCCGCATAGTGATCGGGGCGCGCACGGGGGACGACCTGGCGCTGGTCGAGGCGACGCGCTCGGCCGGGGCCGAGGTCGTGGTCACCACCGACGATGGCTCTGCTGGGCGGCGCGGGCGCGTGACGGACGCCGTGTCGGAGCAGCTGGCGTCCGACCCGCCGAGCACGCTCTATGCATGCGGCCCGCACGCGATGCTGGCGGCGCTGGCGGCACAGGCGGGCGCGGCCGGGATCGCGGCCCAGCTATCGTGGGAGGCGTATATGCGCTGCGCCATCGGCATCTGCGGGAGCTGCGAGCACCACGGGCTGCTGCTGTGCGCCGATGGGCCGGTGCTGGTGAGCGGGGTTGGCACGCGATGATGCGCCACCGAAACGCAATCCCACCCGATGCGCCATGCACGACCATCGTTGGTAGGGGCACGGCACCGCCGTGCCCTCCGACGAACCGGGCGCGTGGCCGTCGCAGCGCGTTGGATTGCGTTCTGGTGGCCGTGTTCTTTTGCGTCGGGGGCGCCTTGGCTGCGGCCCAGCCCTCGCCATGGGCGTACCGGACCTATGACCTGCGCGACCTCGGCAAGCCGCTGGCCGGCAACGCGGGGCTGGGCGCTGCGCTGGCCGTCGGCGACTTCGATGGCGACGGGGTCGACGACCTGGTCGTCGCGGCGCCCCAGGACAGCGCGCTCGCCGTCGGCGCCGGCTGGCTGACCATCGTGTACGGCGGGCGCGACGTCCCGGCCCGCCGCCTGCCCTTCGCCCGCGACGAGGCGGACCTCCGGCTGGGCGCGGTGCTGGCCGTCGGCGACTTCAACGGCGACGATGTCGACGACCTGGTGATGGGCACGCCCGTCAGCGACTTCTCGGCCTCCGATGCCGGCGGGCTCCTCATCTGGGAGGGCGCGCCCGGCGGCCCGCGCGGCGAGCCGCGGCCGTTCGGGCCGGCCGTGCGCGGCGGGGACCGCCTGGGCACGGCGCTGGCCGTCGGCGACGTCGACGGCGACGGCGTGGACGACCTGGTGGCCAGCGCGCCCGGCGCGCTGGTCGATGGGCGGAGCGGCGCCGGGCGCGTGTTCGTGCTGCCCGGTCGCCTGGATGCCGGCCCGGTCCTGGGCGGCTCGCTGGGCTTCGATCGCGACCTCGACGGCGTTCCGGGCGAGCCCGTGGTGCGCGAGGGCCTTGGCACGGCCGTGGGGCTGGTCAACCTGGACGGCGACGACTTCGACGACCTGGTCGTCAGCGTGGCCGAGGCGACGGTCGCGGGGACGCGTTCGGCGGGCGAGCTGCTCGTGGCCTTCGGGGCCGGGCGCGATGTGACGGGCACCGTGAGCGTCGAGAACGTCATCACCGTCACCCGCGCCACCGACGGCATCCCCGGCGACCCCGAGCGCAGCGGCGGCTTCGGCGCGCGCCTTTTGGGCGCCGACCTGGACCGCGACGGCTACGACGAGCTGATCGTCGGCTCGCCCGCCGCCGACGTCGGCGAGGCGCGCGACGCCGGCGACGTGCTGGTGCTCCACGGCGCCGCCGCCGGCTGGGACCCGGCCCGGGTGCTGCGCCTGCTGCCGGTCGGCCCGGACGGCCAGACGGACCCGCGTGCGGCGTTCGGCTCGGCGCTCACGGCCCGCGACCTGGATCGCGACGGTTGGCCGGAGCTGATCGTGGGCGCGCCGGGGGCGACCGTCGGCTCGCTGCCCAACGTGGGTGCCGTCGTGGTCGTTCCCAGCGGCGCCGGCGGGTTGCGGCCGGAGGAGGCCGCGCGCATCGACCCGGGCGGCTGGGCGCTGGCGCCGTCCCTGATCACCGGGCAGTCGTTCGGCGCGGCGGTCGTCGCGGGCGACTGGAACGGCGACGGCGCCGTTGACGTGGCCATCGGCGCGCCGGGCCAGCGCTCGGGCGGCGTCACCGGCTCGGGCGCGCTGGTCGTGGCGTGGAGCGATGCGGCCGGCCTTCCCGGCATCCCGTCGGCCACGCCGACCCTCGCGCCCTCCCCGACCGTCGCCCTGCCGACGCCGACCGCTACCGGCCCGACGCCGACGCCGGTCACGCCGACGGCCACGCCGGTGCCGCCCACGGCCACCACCACGCCGACGCCCCGCCCGATCTACCCCGCGTACCTGCCGTACGGCGGCAAGCTGCACCACGGCGGCCGGTACGGGCGGTTCCCGGTCCCGCCGGCCGCGGGCTGAGCCGGATCGGCCCCGCGCGTGCTGTATCGCCTGCTCCGCGCCTACTTCCGGCTGGCGCTCCAGGTCTTCTACCGCTCGGTCGAGGTCGAGGGGCTGGAGAACGTCCCCGAGGCGGGGCCGGTGCTGTTCACGCCCAACCACGCCAACGGGCTGCTCGACCCCATGTTCATCGCGCTGGCGCTGGATCGGCCGATCTGGCTCACCGCCAAGAGCACGCTGGCGGACAACCCGCTGGTGCGCTGGCTCATGCGCGCCGGCAACGTGATCGCCTTCCACCGCATGCAGGACGTCGGCCAGGGCGCCGACCCGCGCGCCAACCTGGCCGCTTTGGATGCCGTGGCCGAGCGCCTGCGCGCGGGCGGCGCCGTCGTCATCTTCCCGGAGGGCCAGAGCCACAACGACCCGGGCCTGCGCCCGTTCAAGCGCGGCGTCGCGCGCCTGGCCTACGACTACGTGGCGGCCGGCAACGCCGGCGGCCTCCAGATCGTGCCCGTGGGGCTGTGGTTCGAGGACAAGGACGCCTTCCGGACGCGCGCCTGGGTGCGCTTTGGGCCGCCCATCGACGCCGGCGCGTGGCGCGCGGCGCGCCCGTCGGCGCCCGCGCAGGCGCTGACGGCGGAGCTCCAGGCCGCGGTCGACGCGGCCGCCATCACGTTTGCAGACCGCCGCGAGGTCCTGCTCCTCGGCTGGGCCGCGGAGATCGCCGAGACGGGCGGCCGGGCGCCGGCACCGCTCGGCCGCGAAGGACCGCGCCTGGGCGTCCGGGCGCGGCTGGTCGAGCGGCTTCGCCGGGGCTACCGGCTGCTCGCGACGGCGGAAGCGCGCGACTTCGAGCCGCTGGTCGACCGCGTTGCCGCCTACCGGCGCCGTCTGCGGCGGCTGGGGATCACGCCGGCCGAGGTCTACCTGCCGGTGGACGCGCCGCGCGCGGCGCGGTTCGTCGTGCGCGAGGTGGCGGTCGGGCTCGCGGGCCTCGTCCCAGCGCTCTGGGGCATCGCGGCGCACGCGCTGCCGGCGCTGACCATCGGCGTCGTCGCGAGCGTGCTCGCGCGCCGCAACCGCGAGCTGCCGACGACCGTCGTGTTCACCGCGCTCGTCGTCGTGCCCGTTTGGTACGCGATCCTGGCCGTCGCCCTCGGGCTCGCGCTGCCGTGGCCGCTTGCCCTCGCGCTTTGGCTCGCCGCGCCGCCGTGCGGCTGGCTGGCGCTGGCCTGGCTCGGTCGGGTGGCCTCGGCGGTCCGGCGCGCGGCGACGTTCCTGCACTTCGTCCGCCAGCCGGTGCTGCAGGCCGGGTTGGCGGCCGAGGGGCGGGCGATCATCGAAGGAATGCGGGCTCACGAGGCCAGGGCGGCCGTCGACGTGGCGGCGGACGGCGGGTAGGCGATGGATCGTGTGCCTCTTGAGGGCGTGACGTGCCCCAACTGCCGCGGCCATCGGTGGCGCCTCTGACCGCACGGCCTACCCATTCGGTCGTTGTACAACCGGCTCGCTTGCGCGATCATGGCCCCTGCCGGCCGTCGGATCCACGGCCGCCGTGCGGGAGGTGCTCATGTCCGGTAACGATCGATCGCTCATCGGGATCATCGCCGGGGTGGTGGTGCTCGTCGTCGTCGCCTTCGTCGCCGTTCGGTCGCGCCCCCAGCCGACCTACCGCGAGGACGACGCGCCCGAAGCCGTGGCGCACAACTACCTCCTGGCCATGGAGCACGAGGAGTGGGCCCGCGCCTACGGCTACCTCTCGCCGTCGCTACCCTGCTATCCGGAATCGTCCGCGATGTTCGCGGACGACATCACGCAGGACCCGTGGATCCGGGACTTCGACAGCGTCGAGCTGCGCGTCCAGAGCGCCAACGTCGAGGGCGACATCGCGGTCGTCACCGTGCGCGAGACGCGCTTCATGACCGAGGGGCTGTTCCAGAGCAGCCAGACCACCAGAGACTTCGAGATGAAGCTGCAGCGCGAGGCCGACGGCTGGCGCATCGTCCGCTCGGATGCCTATTGGTGGTGGAACTGGTCCGAGACCGGCGGCCGGCCGTGCCGGGAGGGCCGCAGCCTCAAGCCCGCGGCGCCCTAGGAGGCCAGCATGGTATCGCTCAGGCGCGCCTACGTCCTGCTGACCGCAGCCTTCGCAGCGCAAGCCGCCACCTGGAGCGCCATCGGCCTGGCACGCGGGCTCCTGGATCCCGGGGCGGATCTGGTTCCTTCCGCCGTGTCCTTCCAGGTAGCCGTCCTCGTCGTCACCGTGCCCATCTTCCTGCTCCACTGGCGCTGGGCCGGCCGGCTCGCCGACGCCGCCCATGGCGAGCGCGCCTCCGACGCCCGGCGCTTCTACCTCCTGGCCATGGCCGCGTCCTTCGTCGTGCCCATGATCACCAACGCCATCGACCTCCTGCAGGCGCTCCTCACGCCGCTGGCCGGTGACCCCGAGCCGATCCTGGGCGACGCCGTCCGTGCCGCCGTCGCGCTGGCCATCCTGGGCGTGGTCCTACGCTTCAACAGCGGCGTCTTGGCCGCCGAGCGCGCGGCCGTCGGCGAGCCCGGCCGCGGTGCGGCGTTCCGCCGGCTGTACACCTTCGGACTGGCCGCCGTGGCTCTGATCATCGGCGCCAACGGCGCGATCGGGCTCTTGCGCATCGTCCTCGTCGGCCCGGGCAGCGGCGACGTGGCCGTGTCGCTCGGCGGCAGCGACGCGGCGCGGTTGGGCGCCGCAGCGCTCGTGGGCTTGGCGGTTTGGGCGTGGTTCTGGCGCGCCGCAGTGGCCCGGTTTGCCTCGGGGGCGCGCGACGAGGAGATCTCGACGCTGCGCAAGCTCTACCTGTACGCCGTGGTCCTGGTCACGGTCCTCACGGTGGTGTTCCAGGGCACCACGCTGTTGGCCGGCTTCTTCCGCCAGCTGCTCGACCTGCCCTCGCTGGGCGACTTCCGCGATCCGCTGGCGGTCATCGTGGTCAACGCCCTGGTCTGGCTCTTCCACCGCCGCGCGATCCTGGCCGATGCCGCGGCCGCCGGCGAAGCCCCCCGCCAGGCCGCCATTCGGCGCCTGTACGACTACCTCGTGGCCGCGGTCGGCCTGGGCGCCGGGCTCGCCGGCCTGAGCGGCGTCGTGTACGTGCTCATCGGGCTCCTGGGTCGCACGGGCATCGTCGACGCGCAGCGGGAGGTGCTGGCGTGGTCGGCGGCGGGGCTGCTGTCGGGCCTGGTGGTCTGGACGCTGCCCTGGCGCCGCGCCCAGGCTGAGGCGGCGGTCGACGACGAGCGGGCGGTGGCCGCGCGCGACGCGCTGCCGCGCAAGGCCTATCTCTACTTCTACCTGCTGGTCTCCGCCGTAGCTTTCATCGTCGGCTGCGTCTACATCGTGTTCCGCGTGGTGGGCCTGGCGCTCGGCGAGCCGGACCCGCAGAACGACCTGGGCCTGGACCTAGCGCGCGCGACGGCCATGGCGGCCATCGCCGCCGCCACGTGGTTCTTCCACCTGCGCGTCCTGCGCGCGGATGGCGACCTGGACGCCACCGCCCGTCGCCGGCGGCTGGCCGCCCTGAACGTGGTCGTCGCCGACGGCGGCGACGGCGCGTTCGGTGCGGCCGTGCTCGCCGCGCTGGCGCGCTCGCTCGTCGGGCTGCAGGTGGTGCCGGCTGGGTTGGGCGAGCCCGCCCGCGCCGCCATGGCCGCTGCATCGAGCGCGGCGGGCCTTGGGGAGGCGCCGGACGTCGGGCCGGCCGAGGCGGCGCGCGCCGCCGATGTGATCATCGCGCCATGGAGCGTGGCCGGCGCCGATGCCCCGGACGGGGCGTTTGCCGCCGCCATCGCCCAGAGCGGCGCCCGCAAGCTGCTCGTGCCCTCGGCGGCGCCCGGCTGGGATTGGATCGGCGTCGACCCGCGCGACCCGAGCGAATGGGTCGATCAGGCGGTGCTGGCCGTCGAGCAGGTGGCCGCCGGGGAGCGCGTGGCGCCCCGGCGCCCGCTCGGCGCGGCGGCCACCGTGCTGCTGGGCATCGGGCTGATCATCCTCGTCGCGGCCATCGGGATCCCGCTGTTCGCGCTGATGGACAACCTGTTCTGATCGGACGATGGCCGGGGCGGTAGTGCCCACGGCTGGGAACGCGGGGTCCGTGCCGGCATCATTGGCCGGCCGGCCGGCCGAGAGCCGGCGCTGCACCGCGAAAGGAACGGCCCATGCCCAGCCACCCTGCCACCGTCCGGTCCGCCGCACGCCGCGCGCCCACGGCCATCGCCGCCGTGGCCGCGCTCGGCATCGGCCTTGGCCTGGCCGGCGTGCCATCGCCCGCCGGGGCGCAGCCTCCCGCGACCGTTGCCGTGGGCAGCGCGACGATCGGGGAAGGGCTGACGGGCGCCGTGGTCGTGTCCATCCGTGGCGTGAGCCAGCTCTACGGCGCCGACGTGCAGCTCGCCTTCGACCCGGCCGTGCTCGAAGTCGTCGACGCCAACCCGGACCGGCCGGGCGTCCAGGTGGGCCTCGGCCCGTTCCTCTCGCCCGACATGATCGTCCGCGAGGCCGCCGACAACGCGGCCGGCACCGTGCACGCCGCCTTCACCCAGATCAACCCAGCCGAACCCAGGGATGGCTCGGGCGACCTGTTCACCGTCGTGTTCCGGGCGCGGCGGAGCGGCGTGACCACCGACGTGACGGTGTCCTCGGCAGTGCTGGCCGATCGCAACGGGATGGCCATCGCCTCGACCACGACGTCGGGCCGCGTGGTGGTCGTGCCGCGCGAGCAGGCTCCTGCCACGCCGACGGCCGCTCCGGTGGCGGCATCGACGCTGGTCATCGCGCCTCCGGAGGGCGACCCGGCGGGCAGCGGGCAGGCATCGGCGTCGCGCGGGGTGATCGGTGGCCCGGCCAGCGGCGCGAGCGCGCCCACGACGGCGCCCCCCGGCGGCGATCTGGCCCAGCCTGCGGGTGCTGCGACGACCGTGACCCGCCCAGGATCGAGCGGTGGCGCGCAGCCAGGCAATCCGGGAACCTCCAGTACAAAGGGCAGCGGGCCGGCGCGCACGGGTGGGCAGGGCGCGGACGCGTCAGGCACGCCGTCCGGCGCCGGAGCCGCGTCCGACACGGATGCCGGCGACGACGGGGTCTCGGGCGCCGGCGGGCCGTCTGGTCGCGCCGATGCGCCCGCTGCGAGCGGCGTGGACGAGGACGGATCGAGCGAGGCAGCGGCAGCGGCAGCGGACGATGCGGGTGCGCGCGGAACCCTCTGGCCGTGGCTCGTCCTTGCCGCGTTCTTGATCGCGGGCGGGATCGCCGCGGCGGTGCGCCGGGCGTGACGTGGCCGATGCCGGAAGCGCGTGGACAACGGGCTCCCGGGCGCCTAAGGTTGCCCAGGGAACCTGGTACGGGCGCACGGCCGTGCGCCCCTACACGGAAGGTGTTATATGCACGCTGATCGCCTGCTGGTCCTGATCGTGGCCGCCATCGCCGGCTCCGCCCTGACCGCGTGCCGGTCGGCGCCATCCGCCGAGGTGGCGCCGTTGCCTGCGGCAGCCATTCCGACCGGCATCCCCAGCCCCGGCGCGCTGCCCCGCCACGAGGTCACGCTGAACGTCAGCGGCACCAAGATGCCTGGCTGCTTCGAACCGGACGAGCCGTTTCAGGCCATCATCCGGTCACAATGGGGCCAGCTGGAGTCGATGAACACCTTGACGCATCGCTGGAGCCCGACCCCATCGGGCGAGGACGGCGTGATGGTGCGCATCGATGGTCAGGCGCTGAACAAGCGCCTCGGGCCCGGAGATGCGTTCCCTATCGTGTCGCTCAGGCTTCCGCTTGGCACCGTGGTGGTCACTGCCAAGATCTCCACGTTCGTGTTTACCGCGTTCGATGACGAAGGCCGCGCGTGCTTCCGGTGGCTGAACCCTCCGGGCGTGCCGCCACCGTTTGACATCCTGCCACGGCCGAACATCGATGCCTAGGCCTGGCCCTTGATCACGTTCGGCGCGACGCGGTTGCGCGCCCGCGTGTGGACGCTGCTGCTCGGCGTCCTGATCCTCGGAGCCAGGACCGCCTCGGGCGCGCCGAGCGCGCAGGGCGGGGTCGTGCTGTCGCCAGCCGACGACGCGTTCGTGCGGATCCGGAGCCCGGTCGCCAACTTCGACGAGCACCCCCAGGGCATCAGCGTGACCGCCGTCGGCTTCCCCGAAGGGCTGCCGGAGGACTTTGGCTACCTGCGCTTCAACGTCTCGGCTTACGGCGGCACCGTGGCCGACGCCCAGCTCGAGCTCTACAACCGCATCGCGCCCGGGCCGGCCGTCACGGTCGGCTTGTATGCCGTGGAAGGCGACGACTGGAACGGCGCCGCGGAGGGCCTGGGCGACGAGACCACGATCACGTTCAGCAACGCGCCCGCGGAAGCGGCTCTGCTGGACGTCCAGCCGGGCGCCGCCGCGCCGGCGTGGATGGTCTTCCAGAGCGCCGCCCTGACGGCGCACCTGGCCGCGCGGGTCGCCGGCGGAAGCGAGTGGGTGACGCTGCGCCTTCGGGTGATGTCCAACGGCATGACCAACCTCAACTTCTTCGAGGACCGCGAGGACGGCGGCGGCACGGGCAACACGCCGCGCCTCCACCTCAGCGGCGTCACGCTCCTGCCCCCGTCGCCCACCCCCACCGCGACGGCCACGCCGACGGTCGACCCGCTGGCCACCGCCTCGCCGTCCGCGTCGCCGACCGCCACGCGCACCGCGACCTCCACGCCGACGCCGACGAGGCCCACCGCGACCGCCACGGTGTCGGCTACGGCGCCGCCCAACCCGAGCGCCTCGGCGACCCCGACCGAGTCTACGCCCACGGCCATCGCCGGTGCCACGGGCACCATCACCGTCACGGCCAGCCCGACCTCGCCGACAGAGGTGACGCCGGACGGCACGGGCACGCCCACGCCGGACGCCCAGACGCCGACGGCAAGCCCACCGGCCACCGCGCCCATCACGTCGACGCTGGCGACGCCCGACGCCACGACGTCGCCGCCGCCCACGGACCAGCCGAGCCCGACGGCCTCCCCCGAGGCTACGGTCCCCGCGACGCCCGATGGGCCGACCGGCACGCCGGACGCCACGGAGACGTTGGACCCGCGGTCGACGCCGCCGACCGCCACCCTGGAGTCGACGCCGACCGGCGGCCCCACGGACGCGACGCCCTCGCCCGTGGCGACCACGCCGGGACCCTTGCGCCGCGCCTACCTGCCGATGCTGCTGCGCAGCACGGCCGGAGGGCGCTAGCCCGCGGGAGCTCCGACGACGACGGCCGCCAGGGCGGCCTGGATCTCCAACGGGTCGTCGACGTCCAGGTGGACGGACCGGACGGGACCCTCGGACGTGGCTTTGGTGGCCGCGACGAGCCTGCGCACGAACGTGGACGCCGGCAAGCCCTCGATGTCCGCGTCGCTGGACCACGCCAGCGCCTCGTACGCCGCGTCGCCCGCAGCCACGTCCGGCAGCCAGTAGGCGCCCGCCGTCTCGGCGACGCCGAGATCTCCCGGGCCGCCGCCAGCCACCGCCCCGACGATGGGCACCACGCGCAGGCGCAGGTGCGAGAACGCGTGCACGACGACGGGCAGAAGCGCAAGGTCGGTCACGTCGACGCCCAGTCGCGCGCGGGCGAGGGACGCGAGCGCGCGCCGGTCAGCAGCGCTCAGGTGACCACCGGCAGCCAGGGCATCGACGTCGATGTCGACGTCGGCCGCGGGCCTTCCTAGCCCGCCTCGGCTGCCCGCTACGCTCTGGCTGCCCGCAACGTGGGTGAGCGGGAACTCCCACAGCCCGCCCAGCAGCCCGCGCTCGGGCCGCCGCCCGACCAACCAGCGCCCGTCGGCCGACCGGATGAGCCAGGCGATGGCGTCGACCCGCCGCGCGGCCGTTGCACGCGCCTTGACGGGCAGCGCGTTGGCGCGGCCGGTGGCCAGCGCGATGCAGCAGGCCGCCACGGGGCAGGCGGCGCAGTCCGGCCGGCGGGGCGTGCAGACGGTGGCGCCCAGCTCCATCAGCGCTTGGTTGACGTCGCCGGGCGATGGGCCGACCACCCAGCGCGCGGCGGCCTCCCGGATGGCCCGCCGCCCGGCCGCGCGCCCGACGTCGTCCGCGATGCCGTAGAGGCGCGCCATGACGCGCTCGACGTTGCCGTCCACGGCCGCGACGGGCTCGCCATAGGCGATGGACGCCAGGGCCGCGGCCGTGTACTCGCCGATGCCGGGCAGCGCGCGCAGTCCGGCAAAGGTCGTCGGGAGCTGGCCGCCGAGTGCCTCGACCACCGTCTGGGCCGCGGCGTGCAGGTTGCGGGCGCGCGCGTAGTAGCCCAGGCCCTGCCACGCCGAGAGCACCTGGTCGAGGGGCGCGGCGGCCAGGCTGGCGACATCGGGGAAGCGGTCCATCCAGCGCGCGAAGTAGGGCAGGGCGGTGGCCACCTGGGTCTGCTGGAGCATGACCTCCGAGATCCAGATGGCGTACGGGTCGTCGATGCCGCGCCACGGGAGGTCGCGGCGGCGCGCGCGGTACCAGGCGAGGAGCGCGGCGCGCATGGGCGCGAGGTCCTCGGCGCGAGGTTGCGTCCTGGACAGGCTGGCGATCAAGGCCCGGCGTGCTCGCGCGCTGCAAACGGCAGGAGCAGCGTTCCAGGCGGCAGCGGGCAGCTGGTGGGCAGCGGGACGGGCGTCGGCACGGGCACCGGCAGGCCGGCGATGTCCGCGACGAGCACGACGCCGCCTTCCCGATCGGCTACCCAGACGCCGCCTCCCGGCTCATCGTGGGCGCGGGCGACGTCGATGGCCGCGCCGGGCGTGTCCACGATCGCCTCGACGGCCGGCGCGTCGCCGAGCCGGACGACCGCGACGCCAGCGACCCCGAGCGCGACGAACGCCCGGTCGTCCACCACCGCCACGGCGACCGCCCCGGCAAGGCCCGCCCCGGTGGCCACGATCCGCGGCTCTGCGGGCCTGCCGATGTCGACGCCGACGAGCTCGCCCAGCTCGCTCGCCACCCAGGCGCGCTCGCCGGCCAGCGCAACGCCGATCCCCCCTGGGATCTCGAGCGTGGCCACACGGCGGGGCGCCGCCCGGTCGGTCAGGTCGAAAAGGTGAAGCCAGTTGCCGTCGACCAGGGCCGCCCGACGCGCGGAGGCGTCCACCGCGATGCCCCGCGGGAGGACGGCAAAGCCCAGCGTCGGGTCGACGACCGGGAGGACGGCACGAATTGCGGGATCCTGTCCCGATGGCGCCTCGACGACCACGAACCCCTGCTCACGGCCGGCCGCGACGGCCAGATCGGCGTCCGCCGCGACGCGTTCGAGCCCTCGGGCATCGAATAGGGTCAGGAGGATCGCCGCTCGCTCGCTCCCGGTGCCTGCGCCGACCCACTTCAGCTCCTCACCCGCCACCAGAGCCGTTGCTCCGTCGTCCAAGACCGCGACATCGCGTGCCCCGGTCCAGTCCCAGTGCGAACGAGGATAGCCGGTGGTGCCTGCGTCCAGCGGCAACGCACCGCTGGGACCGGCCGCGAGCCAGACGCCATGGCGGCCGCTGGCCATGGACTCCACGGGGGGGATCGGGACAAACCAAACGGGGTCGTCTACAGGCTCGGTCCCCTCCCCGCCATTGGCACGCGACAGCTCCTGGTACTGCCCGAGCCCGTAGCGATCCGCCGCGACCACCACCCACGGCCAGGCGATGGCCACTGCTATCCCACTGCCCCCGACCCACTCCTCGCCGACGGTCGGCAGACCGAGGGGGTGCATGCTGGCCAACACGCCTCTCGGGGCGTCGCCATCGGAGCGGTACGTATGGAGCCTAACGCCTTCCCGGCCCTGGACATCGACGCCGAAGAACGCGATCGAAACCCATCCGTTCTCGGCGGCGACGGCAATGTCGGACGCCTGCCCGCCCGAGACGGTGAACGCTGTTTGCGATCGCTCGCGCGGCCGAGCGGGATCCGAGACATCGATCGCCCGGAGCGAGTTCCCCTGACCCGCCACCCACGCGATGCCGTCCGCGACATCCAGGGCCTCGGCGAACCAATCGTCGCGCGGGTCGCGGCCGAGCTCACGGATCGCGCCGCCCGCGACCTCGAGCACCCTGAGCCCGTGCGCACCCCACGCCACGACGGCGCGGCCGCCCTCGTCCACCGCGATGTCGAACGCCGGGCCGCCGAACTGGCCGCCCGGGCCGGTAGCGTGCGCGACGACTCGCGGCGCGTCGCCCGCGACATCGACAACGTGGACGCCCGCTGTGCCGGCAACCCATAGCCGGTCGCCGGCCAGCGCCAGCGCCAGCGCCTCGCCCGGGACGTCGGCCACGACGCCGGGGAGCGATGTCGGCGGACCCTCGCGAGGGTCGGCAAGGTTGCTGACGTCGACGGCCGCCACGCCCGCCGGCCCAAGCGCCACCCACGCCCGATCGCCGTCCACTACGACATCGCGGACGATCGCGGACATGACGCCGGTCCTGCCCACCACGTTGGGCTCGGGGATCCCGCATCGCCCAACCACGTAGAGCCGCGGCCCAACGCCCAGGTACAGCCATCGGCCATCCCACGCCACCGCACGTGTCACGCCGCCGTCCTGGTCGACGAGCGACCAGCGGGAGGGTTGGGCGGCGGTAGCGGCGGGTACGGCCGCGTTGTGGAGGCGCGCGCCGGCGAGCACCAGCGACGTCGCGGCAACGATCGCGGTGGCGGCGAGGGTTTTTCGAAGGGCGAGCGACGATTGCGCGCGGTGCATGCCATCTAGGCTATCGCAGATTGGGGGCGATGCCAATGCCGTGTCCGCGAACGGCTTGGGGCGATCGGCCTGCCGCGCAGCACCACGGTCGGTCGCTAGCCGAGGAGCCGTAGAGATCGACTGCACCGATCGTCGCGATCGATATCGGGTCCATTGCCCAGTGCTTGTGAATATGCACACCTGTGCATATGATAGATCGTGTGGACGTCGAGTGGGATCGAGCAAAGGCCACGCTCAACGAGCGCAAGCACCGTGTGGTATTCGCGGACGCGGCGACCGTGCTGCACGACGAACGTGCGGTCACCGTTCTCGATGACAGGTCCGACGAGGATCGCTTCGTGACGGTAGGCATGGACGCGACCGGGAAGCTACTTGTAGTCGTATGCACCTGGCACGGCTCGACCATCCGTTTGATCTCTGCTCGACCGGCGACGCGTGTCGAGCGTCGACGCTACGAGGAGGTTCCATGAGACCCGAATACGACTTCACCGGTGGCAAGCGAGGGGCCGTTCTCCCCGCGGGCCAAGGCAAGACCCGGATCACGATCCGCATCGACGATGATCTGCTCGCGTGGTTCAAAGGCCAGGTCGAGGACGCTGGAGGTGGAAGCTACCAGTCGGCCATCAACGCCGCGCTCCGCGCGCACGTCGAACGCGAGCGCGAGCCGCTCGAGGCCACGCTCCGGCGGGTTATCCGTGAGGAGATGGGCTCGTATCGAACGACGTAGGGCCAGATTGGCAACGCGCTGGCGCCCACCGCCCTGCCGCGCTAGACTCGCCCGCCTGAGCTCCGCCCGACCGCTGATCGTGCGGGGCGCGGCACGTCACCGAGTCGGGCAAGCGGGGGGATCGCCGAGCGCATGGCCCAAGTCATCACCCAAGCCCTGGCACTGGCCGCTTGCGGCGGAATCGTGTCCGCGAGGCCACCGCTCCCATGACCCGCTCCACGACGCCCGAGCAACGTGCGCGCGAGAAGATCGACGCTTCGCTGGCGGCGTCCGGGTGGGTCGTCCAGGATCGCGCCGCCATGAACCTCTACGCGGGCAACGGCGTGGCCGTGCGCGAGTTCCCGCTGGCGCAGGGCCATGGCTACGCGGACTACCTGCTCTTCGTCGACACCAAGGCGGTAGGCGTCCTGGAAGCCAAGCCCGAGGGCCACACGCTCACGGGCGTCGAGCCGCAAAGCCAGCACTACGCCGAGGGCCTGCCGACCAACCTGCAGACGGCCGTCCGCCCGCTGCCGTTCCTCTACCAGAGCAGCGGCAGCATCACGCGCTTCACCAACCTGCTCGACCCCGATCCGCGCAGCCGCGAGGTGTTCGCCGTCCATCAACCGGCGACGCTGGCCGAGTGGCTTGCGGCGGACCCGCTGACGGACTGGTCGCGCGACTGGGTCGGTGGGCTACGCGTTGCCGAAGCGCTCCCTCGCCACGAAGGTGCTTGGGCGGAGTGGCCGTCGACGCTGCGGTCGCGCGTGCGCGCCATGCCGCCGGTGAACGAGCATGGGCTCTGGCCCAACCAGATCGAGGGCCTGGGCAACCTGGAACGCTCGCTGGCCGAAAACCGGCCGCGCTCGCTGGTCCAGATGATCACGGGTTCCGGCAAGACCTACTTCGCGGTCTCGGCCGTCTACCGGCTCATCAAGTTCGGCGGCGCACGGCGGGTGCTGTTCCTGGTGGACCGCGCCAACCTGGCCAAGCAGGCCGAGAACGAGTTCGGCGGCTACCGCACGCCCGACGACCAGCGCAAGCTCACCGAGCTGTACAACGTCCAGCGCCTGACCGGGAACACGATCGGCAGTTCGAGCAAGGTGGTCATCACGACCATCCAACGCTTCTACTCGATGCTCCGGGGCGAGGCGGAGTTCGACCCCGCGTTGGAGGACGAATCGTACTTCGAGCACGGCCTGGCGCCCACCGAGCCGCTGCCGGTCGTGTACAACGCACAGATCCCGCCCGAGTTCTTCGACGTGGTGTTCATCGACGAGTGCCACCGGTCGATCTACTCGCTCTGGCGACAGGTGTTGGAGTACTTTGACGCCTTCCTCGTCGGCCTGACGGCGACTCCGGCGAAGCACACCTTCGGGTTCTTCAACCAGAACCTGGTCATGGAGTACGACCACGAGCGCGCGGTGGCGGACGGCGTCAACGTCGACTTCGAGGTCTATCGCATCCGCACCAAGATCACGGAACAGGGCTCGACGATCGAGGCCGGCCCTGACGCGACGGTTGGCTACCGAGACCGTCGCACGCGCGACAAGCGGTGGCAGCTACCCGACGAGGACCTGACCTACGAGGCCAAGGACCTGGACCGGAGCGTGGTGTCGCCCAGCCAGATCCGGACGATCGTGCGCACGTTCAAGGACCGGCTGTTCACGGAGATCTTCCCCGGCCGGACCGAGGTGCCCAAGACGCTCATCTTCGCCAAGGACGACAGCCATGCCGAGGACATCGTGGACATCGTCCGCGAAGAGTTCGGGCGGGGCAACGACTTCTGCGTCAAGATCACCTACAAGTCGACCGGGACGGCGCCGGACCAGCTGATCCAGGACTTCCGCACCGGCTACAACCCCCGCATCGCGGTGACCGTGGACATGATCGCCACCGGCACGGACATCAAGCCGATCGAGATCGTGATGTTCATGCGGGCGACCAAGAGCCGGGTGCTGTTCGAGCAGATGAAGGGCCGCGGCGTACGGGTGATCGACCAGGACGAGCTGCGCGCGGTCACGCCCGACGCGCGGGCTAAGACGCACTTCATGATCGTGGACTGCGTGGGCGTCACGGAGATGGACATCGCCGACACCCAGCCGCTGGAACGGAAGCGCAACGTCTCGTTCAAGGGGCTCCTGGATCACGTGGCCATGGGTGGCGCCGACCCGGACATGCTCTCGTCGCTGGCCAGCCGGTTGGCCCGTCTGGAACGCGAGTTCGGCCCCGTCGAGGATCGTCGCGTGGCCGAGGTTGGCGACGGGATTCAGATCGGCGACATCACGGCCGCCATCGTCGAGGCACTGGACCCGGACGTGTGCCTGGATCGAGCCCGCGAGAGCTTCGACCTGCCCGTGAACGTCGAGCCCACCCCGGAACAGCTCACCGAGGTCCGGGGCAACGTGCTGCGCGAGGCCGTGAAGCCGCTGGCGGCCAACCCGGCGCTTCGGACGCTGCTTCAAGAGATCAAGCGCCAGTTCGAGCAGATCATCGACGAGGTGAGCATCGACGAGCTGATCGAGGCGGGTCGGTCGGCGGAGGCCACCGATAAGGCCCGATCGCTCGTGGCGTCGTGGGAGGCGTTCATCGAGGACAACAAGGCCGAGATCGACGCGCTTCAATTCTTCTACTCCCAACCCCACGCCCGCCGCCTTCGGTTCCGCGACGTCAAGGCGCTGGCCGAGACCATCGGCCAACCGCCGCGCCTGTGGACGCCTGAGAAGCTGTGGCAAGCCTACGAGCTGCTGGAACGCGACCGGGTGCGCGGGGCATCGGGGCAGCGCCTGCTCACCGACATCGTCTCCCTCGTGCGCTTCGCCATCGACCGCGACGACGAGCTGGTGCCGTTCCACGACGTGGTCGAGAAGCGCTTCGAGGCGTGGATGGCGCAGCAAGCGCAGCACGGCCGGGCGTTTACGACGGAGCAGGCCACGTGGCTGACCATGATGCGCGACCACATCGCCGCCAGCGTCGAGATCGACGTCGAGGACTTCGGGTACACGCCGTTTGTGGAGCGTGGCGGACTGGGGCGGGCGCGGCAGGTGTTTGGGGGGGAGTTGGAGGGGGTGATCGGGGAGCTGAATGAGGTACTGGCGGCGTGAGCGACACCCGTACATTCCAACTCGCCAACGGTTGGGTAATGGCCAACTTGGCCGATATCACGACTCGTAGTGTCGAACAGCGTCCTCCGGTCGGCGACTCGCCAGTCGTCTACATCGACATTGGATCTATCGACCGTGATCGCAAGCAAGTCGTCAGTCCTCAATCGGTGACGGTGGAGTCCGCTCCCACGCGGGCTCGCCAATGGGTTGAGCCCGGCGATGTCCTCGTGTCGATGACTCGTCCAAACCTCAACGCCGTAGCGATCGTTCCAGATTCGCTCAGTGGGGCAGTGGCTAGCACGGGATTCGATGTGCTAAGGGTCGACGGCGTTGACCCTCGATGGGTCTACTACCGAGTCCGAACTGATGACTTCGTTGCCGAAATGTGCGATGCGATTCAGGGGGTTGTCTACCCCGCCATTCGTCCATCCGACATACATGCTCACCAACTGCCGATCCCTCCCCTCCCAGAACAACACCGAATCGTCGCCGCCATCGAGTCCCACCTCTCCCGCCTCGACGCCGCCGTGGCCGCCTTGGAGCGCGTGAATCGCAACCTGGCCCGCTACCGCGCCTCCGTCCTCCACGCCGCCGTAACCGGCCGCCTCGTGCCCACAGAGGCCGAACTCGCCCGCGCCGAGGGCCGCGAGTACGAGCCGGCGTCCGCGTTGCTGGCGCGCATTCTTGTGGAGCGGCGGCAGCGGTGGGAGGAGGTCGAGCTGGCGAAGATGACGGCTGCCGGGAAGGTGCCGAAGGACGACCGGTGGAAGGCGAAGTACAAGGAGCCGGTGGCGGCGGAGACCGAGGGCTTGGGTGAGCTGCCGGAGGGGTGGGCATGGGCAAGCGTTGAACAGCTCGCCTCGGACCAACCCCGATCGATTCAAAGCGGACCCTTTGGGAGCGCGCTTCTGCACAGTGAGTTCCAGTCGACTGGAAAGTTGGTGATCGGGATCGACAATGTAATGGATGGGCACTTCACCATTGGTACTGAACATCGCATTTCCGACCGCAAGTTCGATCAGTTGGCGAGATTTCAAGCACGTCCACTAGACCTCGCAGTTACGGTCATGGCCACGATTGGTCGTTGCTGCATTATTCCTGAGTCTATCGAGCCTTCGATCATCACAAAACACGTGTATCGAGTGACGTTGAATCGCACCATTGCAGAACCAACGTATGTAATGGAGGTCATGCGAAGTCCATTCGGTAGACAGATGCTACTTACGGAATCCAAAGGCCAGACGCGACCTGGATTGAACGGCTCGATTATCAAGGCGATGCCCATCCCCCTCTCGCCTCTCCCAGAACAGCGCCGCATCGTTGCCGAAGTTGATCGCCGCCTGTCTGTCCTCGGTGCCGTCGCCACTGTCCTCGATACCAACTTCGCCCGCCTCTCCCGACTCCGCCAAGCCATCTTCCGCACGGCCTTCGAGGGCCGCTTGGTCGACCAGGACCCGAACGACGAGCCAGCATCGGCGCTCTTGGAGCGCATACGCGCCGAGCGCGCCACGGATGCCAGTGTGCCTCGACGTCGACGCCGTGGGGCAAGGCAGGAGCAGCTCCTGTGACCGTGACGCCGACCGACCCCGCCTCCACCGCTGGTGCACCGCCGGGACGTCCTCGCTATGAACCATGTCCCAACGCTATGAACCCGTTTCCCAGAACCTGCGCGCATAGGAACCGTGTTCATAGACACCCATGTGCAGCCCCGGACCCCGGCTCATTCATAGCGCAATCGCCAAGTGCGATCTACGCACGGCCCGTACGCGGTCGAGTCCCCGGAGGGGACTTCGTCATGAACGAGCCCGGCCGTTCACGGCTGGGCGGGCGCGGGACGTGCGATCCAGGGACGAGAGCCGGCCTCCACTCGCACTACGAGGTGCCGGCCCCCCAGCGCTCTGACCTCCTGCCCCGCTGGCCAGCAATCGCTCACCCTCATGACCAATTGAGTCACCCTTGGCGCTTTCGCACTAGGTCTCTGGCTGCTCCATATTGGCGCCAACGTCCACCTGGGCCGGCCGCTCGCGGCACGTTCATCCGGTCTGATCCGTCCTTCCGGCATCGGCCGCCAGGAGCATCTGCATGAGCCAGTCCGACCGCCTCGTCCAGAAGCTGTGGAGCTACTGCAACGTCCTCCGCGACGACGGCCTGAGCTACCAGGACTACCTGGAACAGCTCACCTTCCTCCTCTTCCTAAAGATGTCCGACGAGCGCGCCAAGCTCACCGGCGAGGCCGAGCCCGTGCCGGCCGGCTACCGCTGGTCCGATCTGTCAGACGCGAAGATGGAGGGCGCGCGGCTCGAAGACCACTACCGCACCACCCTCGCCGCGCTGGGCTCCGAGGGCGGCATGCTGGGCCTCATCTTTCGCAAGGCCCAGAACCGCATCCAGGACCCGGCGAAGCTGCGCAAGCTCATCGTCGACCTAATCGGCACTGAGCAATGGCTCACCATGGCCGCCGACGTAAAGGGCGACGCCTACGAGGGGCTTTTGGAGCGGAACGCACAGGACACCAAGAGCGGCGCCGGCCAGTACTTCACCGTGCGCCCGCTCATCGACGCCATCGTCGATTGCGTCCAGCCCCGCCCCGGCGAGGTCATGAGCGATCCGGCGTGCGGCACCTGCGGCTTCCTCCTTGCAGGCCACGCCTACGTCGCCTCGTACTACGACCTGGACCGCGACCAGAAGCGCCACCTCCAATACGAGGCGCTGCGGGGGGTCGAGCTGGTCGACGCCGTCAGCCGTCTGGGCGCCATGAACCTCCTGCTCCACGGCATCGGCCCGACAGACGACACCATGGAGCCGCCGATCCGGACCGACGACTCGCTGCGCGACCTCCCGTCCGAGCACTTCGACGTGGTGATGACCAACCCGCCCTTCGGCAAGAAGTCGAGCATCACCGTCGTGGACGAGGAGGGCGACACCGACCGCCAGACCCTCACCTACAACCGGCCGGACTTCTGGACGACCACCAGCAACAAGCAGCTCAACTTCGTCCAGCACATCAAGAGCCTGTTGAAGATCAACGGCCGTGCCGCCGTGGTCGTGCCCGACAACGTGCTGTTCGAGGGCGGCGCCGGCGAGATCGTCCGGCGGCGGCTGATGCACGAGTGCGACCTGCACACCGTCCTGCGCCTGCCCACCGGGATCTTCTACGCCCAGGGCGTGAAGGCCAACGTGATCTTCTTCGATCGCAAGCCGGCCAGCGAGACGCCCTGGACGCGGGCCGTGTGGTTCTACGACCTGCGCACCAACAAGCACTTCACGCTGAAACAGAACCGCCTCACCCGCGCCGACCTCGACGAGTTCGTCGCATGCTACCGACGCGGCCAGCGGCACAACCGCAAGCCCACGTGGTCGGACGACACCCCGGACGGCCGCTGGCGGGCGTACACCTACGACGAGCTGGTCAGCCGCGACAAGGCCAGCCTGGACATCTTCTGGCTGCGCGACGAGAGCCTGGAAGACTCGGCCAGCCTGCCGGAGCCGCACGTCCTGGCGGGCGAGATCGCCGACGACCTAAGGGCGGCGCTGGAACAGATCGAGGACGTCCTGGTCGATCTCGAAGCGCGTGCGTCGTTGCGCGCGTCAAGCTAGTCTTGGGCAACCGAACATCCACATGACGGCGAACGATGGGCCGCACTGTCCGAGGACAGGCAATCTAACCGTGGCCAGTGGGGTGCGGCGCACGCAAGGAGAGAGGGCACCATGAAGCGCATGATCGCAGTAGGAACGCTGTTGGCCGTGTACACCGCCATTCAGCCGGCCGGCTCGCCGGCGACGGGCGCGGCGCAGGAGCCGCAGTTCCGGGCGTGGCTGCCCGCCCTGTTGGCCGACGCCTCGCTCTCGGCCCCCGCTCCAGCCGGTGGCCGGCTGGTCATCGGACAGGGCCAAGAGCCGCACACGCTCTACATCTACGGTGGCAGCTCGCTGGCTGCGACGCACATCCAGAACGCGCTCTACGACGGGCCGATCGACACGCTGGCATACCAGCATTACCCGGTGATCCTCGACAAGCTGCCGCGGATCGAGGACGGCGACGGTCGGGCGCGGCTGGACCACGTCACGGTCCAGCCCGGCCAGCGGTACGTCGAACCGGAGTGGGGCGAGGTGGTGGTGGCCACCGAGCCGGTGACCAACCTGCCGCAGCTCACCGTCCAGTTCCAGCTGCTGCCGGGCCTGCGCTGGCAAGACGGGGAGCCGTTGACGACCGCCGACTCCGTCTTCAGCCAGCAGCTGGCCTGCGATCCCGACACGCCGACCAGCAAGTTCCTCTGCGACCGTACCGCGTTCTACGTCGCGCTGGACGAGCGCACCGTCGAGTGGCAGGGCCTCCCGGGATACGCCGACCCGACCTACTACACCAACTTCTACACCCCCCTGCCGCGCCACCAACCGGGCAGCGACGGCCGGCCGATGTCCGAGATGTCGGCCGTCGAGATCGCCGAGGACACGGCGTTCAACCGCGAGCCCTACTCCTACGGGCCGTTCCAGATCGTCGAGTGGGCCGACGGCGAGTTCATCCGCCTGACCAAGAACGAGAACTACTGGCGCAAGGGCGAGGGCCTGCCGTACCTCGACGAGGTCATCCACCGCTTCGTGCCCGACTCCAACGCCCTGCTGGCCACGCTGAGCAACGGCGACGTCGACGTGGCCACGCACGACGGCCTGGACATCAGCCAGTTCGACGCCTTATCAAATGCCGAGCAGAACGGCGAGCTCGTCCCGTACTACGTCGCCGGCACGGTCTGGGAGCACATCGACTTCAACGTCGACCCGGTCGATGACAGCCCGGCGCTTGGTGCCTGCAAGAACCTGCGCAAGGCCATCGCCCTCGGGACGGATCGCGCGACGATGGTCGACGTCATCCAGAAGGGCGAGTCGCGCGTCCTGAACACGTTCGTGCCGGAGGAGCACTGGGCTTACCCGCCGGAAGACATGATGACCGTCTACGAGTACGACCCTGAGATGGCAGAGCAGATGCTGGATGACATGGGCTTCACGCACGCCGACGGCAACGGGGTGCGCGAGGCCAGCCAGGACATCACCTGCCCGGTGACGGTCGACCTCGAGGGCACCACCAAGGACAGGGTCATCGCGGCCGGCACGCCGCTCGAGCTCGATCTCTCCACGACCCAGGGCAACGTCATGCGCGAGGAGACCACGTTGCTGTTCCAGCAGAACATGGTGGCCATCGGCGTGAAGATCAACCTCGAGTACCTGCCCGCCGACGTCTTCTTCTCCAACGGCCCCCGCGGGCCGTTGTTCGGGCGGAGCTTCGATCTGGGCCTGTTAGCCTGGCTCACGGGCGTCCAGCCGCCGGTCGGCCTGTACTTCTGCACCGAAATCCCGAGCGAGGAAAACAGCTGGAGTGGCCAAAACGCGACCGGATGGTGCAACCCAGAGTATGAGCGGCTCGGCAAGCTGGCCGTGAGCGCGCTCGAGCGCGACGACAGCCTGACGCTCTTCCGCCAGGCGCAGAGGATCTTCGCCGACGAGCTCCCCACGCTGCCGCTCTTCGCGAGGGTGATGGTGATGGCCGCCACCCCACAACTGGTCAACGTCCGGCCGGACGCGACGGTGAGCAGCGAGACATGGAACATCGAGCAGTGGTACCTCGAGCCGTAGACCATCGCTACCAACGGCTCGGGCCGGCCGCCTACTGGCGCCGGGTTGGCATCACGGTTGGCATCGAGATCCGGCTCTCCCCCAGCCAGGCGGCGCGAATCCGCGCGGCGGCCGAGGCTTCATGACCGCAAAGCGCGCCGAGCCCGCTGGCAAGCCCCACACGTGGGAGTTCAAGGCGCGCTTCCGTCGTCACGCCTTTGGCTGGCGGTCGCAGCCGGCGATCACGCGGGTCAGGCAGGCGGTCGCGGAGATCACGAAGGTCGCCAGGAAGGACCCGGTGCTCGGCGCAGAGGGAGCGATCCTCTTCCTGGAGCGCGTGTCTCCGGCCATCGAGCAGGTGGACAGCTCGTCCGGCTCCATCGGCACCGCGGTGAGCAACGCCATCGCGGCGCTGGTACCCCTCATCGCCAACGCGCCGGCAGATGCGCTGACGCGGGAGGCGTGGCTCGATCGGCTGTTCGAGGCGTACCAGAACGACGAAATCCCCTACCTCGAGTCGCTTGGGGACCATTGGGGCGCGCTCTGCGCGTCGAAGGCCGTCGCCTCCGCCTGGGCCGATCAGCTCATGGGGATCACGAAGCTTGCGTGGAGCCCGGACCCAAGCCTGCGGGGTTACTTCAAGGGCACTACCAACTGCCTGAGCGCGCTCGTCGCGGCCGAGCGCTACGACGACGTGCTCGCGCTGCTCAAGCTCGCTCCGTACAACATGTGGCACTACCGCCAGTACGGCGTGCAGGCGCTCGTGGCCAAGGGGCAGAAGGCCAAGGCCATCCGGTACGCGGAGGAGGGGCGAGGCCTCAACGACAGCCCCGTGGCGATCGCGCGCGCCTGCGAGGCGGTGCTGCTCTCGTCGGGGCTCGTCGACGAGGCGTATCGACGCTACGGGCTGGAGGCGAATCAGGCTGGCACCTACCTGGCAACCTTCCGCGCCGTCGCCAAGAAGTACCCGCACAAGCCCGCGATCGAGATCCTGGATGACCTGGTGAAGACCACGCCCGGCGAAGAGGGCAAGTGGTTCGCCGCGGCAAAGGACGCCGGCCTCTACGATCAAGCCCTCAAGCTCGCGAGCCGAACGCCGTGCGATCCCAAGACGCTGGCCCGCGCCGCGCGCGACTTCGCCGAGAAGCAGCCGGCGTTCGCGATGGGCGCCGGTCTCCTCTCCCTGCACTGGCTGGTGCAGGGCTACGGCTACGAGATCACCGGCGCGGACGTCTGGGCGGCGTACGACGCGACGCTGGCGGCGGCGGAGCGGCAGGGACGCGGCGCCGAGGTGAGGGAACGCGTACGCAAGGTGGTGGCCGCCGAAGAGGCCGGTGGCTTCGTCAGGAGGGTGCTAAGGCGGGAGCTGGGATTGTGAGCGGTGTGAGCAGGAGGGTGAACGGTGCGTGCCAGCGTTCACCGCGCAGACGCGAAGCAGGAGACCAGGTCGGCGAGGCCGGCAATATCGGCAGCTTCGGCAACGACAGCAGCCTCGGCAACGTCGGCTACCGCAGGCGGTTAGGTCGCCAGAAGCCTCAAGAGCACCGTGCCGGATGAGAAGGTCCGGGTCTCCGCCGGCTTGAGCGCCACCCGGCCCTGAATCTGCGAGAAGGCCGCCTTCCCCGAGCCCAGGAAGATCGGGACGTAGTACGGGCGGTACTCGTCGATGAGGCCGGCGGCAGCGAGGCCACGGAGCCGGTCGTACAGCGTCATGCGGCACCGTCCATGTGCCGGTCGGCATAGCGTCCATTTGCCTATTTCACAAGCGTCCGATTGCCAGTTGACGGCCGCAGTTCCGGCGACTGTCAATGACCAGCCATTGACAACGTTGGTGTCAATCGGTGTCATGCGCCTGGCGGGTGGTCATGGCGTGCCTTGCCCTATCCCGCGCTTCCGGGCTCTTGCTTTCGCTTCGCCCGCCATGCGGCCTTTATCGCCGCACCCGCCCGATGCTTGTGTTCCGCGCAGTAGGGACCGTACTTGGTGCGGCCATGGATGCGCGCGGCGTTCATGCATCCCGGCTCCGCGCATACGCCCCAGCGGCTAACACGGGCGATCCCGGCAGCGATGCGAAGGACCAACGCGCCGAACAGGCCGAATCCTTCGATGCCCACGGCTGGTTCTGGTGTATCCCACCATCGGATCTCGATTCCACGAATGGAACCGGCGGACCAGATACGGAAGCGCCGGGCAAGGTCAGAGCGCCGAAGGTTGGCTGCCGGCGCGTGCCAGGGTAGCCCGGCCTTGATCTCCTCGGGCGTCAACTCGCGCCGAATCACCGCGGGATCGACTTCGGTCTCCGGATCGACCATGCCAAGGGTTGCCCAGTCCTCCGGGCGCTGCGCCGCGTCCCGATGGAGCCGCTGCGCGATGGAGAGGAAGGCACCAGCCTCTGTGGCCAGCGACCGCCAGCCATCGATGCTCTCGCGCCGCGCTGGGAGTTGGTACCAGGAAGCCGACTCCGGTTCGGGAAGCCCGGCCTCTGCCCAAGCGGCGGCATTCGGATGCTTCCACGGGTGCCGCTCGATGATCTCAAGAAGCCGCGGCGGGTAGGTGAACGAGTAGATGGGCGGCAAGGTTCGGTCGACGCGGACCGAAGGCACCAACGGCCCGTAGTCCCGGGCGAACCTGAGCACGTCCTCTGGGCCGCCGGTGGCCAGCGCAACGAACCGGTCGAGCATCCGCGCATCGGGTACGACCCGCCGGTTGCCGCGCGACGACCGTCTCTCCCATTCGAGAAAGCGGCCGTCAGCGCTCAAATGGAAGTCGTCTGGATGTTTCACCATCCAGCCTGCGGGCGCTCCGTCCGGATCGGTGCGCGCAACCTCGAACCCCGCGCGTGTGTCGGCAGCAAGGGACGGCAGATCCTCGATGCCGGGCGTTGTCCCGCTGACCGGCGGCATAGAACTCTCCTTGTCCGGTTAAATGTCCAGTATAGCACCTAGTACCTGCTCAGGCTGCTGGGTACGCTGTGGCCAGAACGCGCGGTCATCTCGGCCGAACCGCTCGGCAACCAAGGAGATGTGGCCATGTTCCCCAACGACCTGACGCTGCTAAAGCCAGCCGAGGTCATGGAGCGCTTGGGCATCTCGCGAGTTCAGCTCTATCGCTGGCTGGCGGATGGCACGCTGCCGAGCATGCGCGACGGCCGATCCGTTCGGATTCCGGCCGCCGAACTGGCCGCGTGGATCGAATCGCGCCGCCAGGATGCCGGCCTGCCGCCGCGAGAGGAAGGCAGCAATCGCCGCTGAGAGTGGCAACGGGGAGCAAACTCTATGTAGTTAGCTAACGCCTATCTACACTGGATCTAAAGTATCAGTCCGTGATTCGATCTTCAATTCTTCGACTTCAACAATGCTTCGGTCGGACCTGTCCCATTCGATTGGTAGTGCTTCAAACACCACGTTCGCTATCCTGGCGCCTTCAATCACAAATGCGCTGCCCTTGTCGGACGCGATTCGTGCCATTTTGTCCTCGCCGTGGCTCTCACCAATCCTATGCCAGACCGTTGTGGAGTCCGAGTTGCCGTGAAGACCGACCATTCCACGTTCACAATATCGGATTGTAATGTAGGTGAAACCCCCATTCGCCGCGAGGGCAAATGTCCCCAGCGTTCCCTTATACACTAGTCCGAACTTTGGATCATCCGTTCGCGTGAGAACGTATACTGATGTAACTCCGCAAGTGAGATCATAGACCCAAGAATGATTGAGGATACCTCTGATTCCGAGTCGATCCTTCAGCACGAGCCAACTTGCAAAGTGACTCAGGAAAGCACCAATTATCGACGCACCGAGAATAATGATGAGTGTCGAGAGAATTACACTGTCATACGCAGCCCATTCTGTGCTGTCCAATGGGAGTGACGCAATGTCAAGTACGGCGCGTCTCAGAACAAATGGTGCTCGCCAAGTTGGGCAATCCCAGACCCCGAGTGAACATCCTGCTTGAGAGAGGGCGGCTACAATTGAATACGAGAGAATTGTAGCCAGCACAATTCCTGCAATCTCAGTGATCGTGCTCCGTGCTGGGATCTCGCGCGAGAACTGTTCCTGACGATACAGCTCGAAGAAGAAAATCACTCCAGGCGATAGGAGCGCTAGAAGTAACAGACTCTCAATTGCGATGGTCAATGGTGCCCGTCCGCAATTCTATGCAGGTACGCGCTCTTTCTTCGTGGCGTACAGCAGTTCTGTCTTCACCCCTCGATTGTGATCAATCTCCTTGATGATATCTCGAACTGTTGGTGCTTGACCCTTCATTCCGTTAAGGTGTCGAATCATCTTGAGTAAGCGATCATTGCCACCGGCAAGTCGCACAAGCGAATCATAAACATATTCATTGTGTCGTGTCATCGGTCGCATAGTACCCTCGCCTGGACGCATGTCACGTCCTCAAGATCGTGCCCATTATAGCCGCGTCAATTAGCCACGTCAATGGGTTATGGTCAACTCTCATGCACAATGAGCTCTGCTGAGGTATTCCACGAGCGGCCGGCGGGCTGGTGGCCGACGTCGAGGCGCGGGAGCGTATCGCGGCCGCAACGCTGTGTAAGAGGCGCGCTTGCCCAAGAGGCACAACGACCAGGCGGGCCAAGGCTTCCAACGGTGAGCCACCCTGCGGACTCGAACCGCAGACCTGCTCATTACGAGTGAGCTGCTCTACCAACTGAGCTAGGGTGGCAAGAACGAAACGACAGGCCTTAGGCCTGCCGGTCGTCAGAGCGGGCGATGAGGCTCGAACTCACGACCTTCTCCTTGGCAAGGAGACGCTCTACCACTGAGCTACGCCCGCGTGAGGCCGGAAAGTATATGGGCCGCCCTGGCCCATGTCAAGGCCCGCGTCGGCCAAACGCGCCCTGCCGGACGCCCGCGCTACGGCCCCGACGACTCCCCCACAGACTCCGCAACCGACCTCGCCACGGTCCCCGCCCCACCCTCCGCCACCGCCTCCGCGACGAAGACCGCGCTGGCCAGCTCCAGCGCCACCGCCTGCGCTTCGGCCGACGCGCCCGACCCGACGCGCACCGTCACGAGGTCCTCGCCCGGTCCCCTGGCCACCACCTCCACGACCGCGTCCGGCCGGAGCCCCAGGTGGTCCAGCTGCCTAAGCCGCTCGGCGTCCTCGTCCGCCACCTCGCGGACGACCAGGCGCTGGCCCACCTCGGCGTCCGCCAGCGTCCCGTAGGCCGACTCGACGAACGGGCCGTCGCGCGGCGGGATCGGGGCGCCGTGCGGGTCGCGCTCCGGGTGGCCCAGCAGCTCCGCCATCCGCTCGCCCAGCGCGGGCGACACGTGGTGCTCCAGCCGGTGGGCCTCGTCGTGGACCGCGTCCCAGCCGATGCCCATCGCCTCGGCCAGGTACGTCTCGATGATCCGGTGGTGCCTCACCAGCTCGATGGCCACCCGCAGCCCGGGCGGCGTCAGCCGGACGCCGGCGTACGGCGCATGGTCCAGCAGCCGGAGCCCGTGCAGCCGCTTGATCATCCCCGTCACCGACGCCGGCGCCACGCCGACCCGCTGGGCCAGCGCCGTCGTGCTGACCGGTTCGCCGTCGCGGCCCAGGTCGTAGATGGCGCGGAGGTAGTCCTCCATCGCCGGGCTGAGCGGCGGGCTGGGCGCCAGCCGTTCGCCTCGCGGGTTGGCCGTGTCAGCGGTCACCATCACCTCGGTTGCGGTGTCGAGCGCTCGTGCGCCCAGGGAGGCGCTGCTGCGCCGCCCCCGCAACGATAGCAGTACAAGCGCAGGGCGCTGGCCGCTAAGATCCTCTGGACGAACGACGTCATACGTTTGGTCCCCCAATGCCTCTCTTCGACCGGAGCCCGCCGTGAGCCAGCCGCCCGCCCAGCCTGTCAAGCTCGCCAAGCCCGCCCAGCCCGACACCCTCCCCCCGCAGCCCATCATCCACATCGAGAACGTCCACAAGAGCTACCTCATGGGCAAGGAGGCGGTGCCCGCCCTGCGCGGCGTCACCCTGGACATCCAGCGCGGCGAGATGGTCTGCCTCATGGGGCCGAGCGGCTCCGGCAAGACCACGCTGCTCAACATCGTCGGCGGCCTGGACGAGCCCGGGCGCGGGCACGTGGCCATCGACGGCGAGGACGTCGTGTCCATGGGCGAGGAGCGGCTGGCGCGGATGCGGCTGGAGAAGATCGGCTTCATCTTCCAGACGTTCAACCTGCTCACCAACTTCACCGCCCACGAGAACATCGAGGCGCCCATGGTCCTCCTGGGGCGCCGCTCCAAGGCCGAGCGCCGGGTCCGAACCGCCGAGCTGCTCGCGTCCGTCGGGCTGTCCGATCGCGCCGAGCACTTCCCCAGCGAACTCTCGGGCGGCCAGCAGCAGCGCGTGGCCATCGCGCGCGCCCTGGCCAACGAGCCGTCGATCATCATCGGCGACGAGATGACCGGCGACCTGGACAGCGCCACCGGCTTCGAGATCATGGTCCTGGTGCGCGAGCTCAACCAGACCAAGGGCACCACCGTGGTCTACGTCACCCACGACCCGCGCATGGCCGAGTACGCCGACTACACCGTCAACCTGCTCGACGGCATGCTGGTGGCGCGCACGGACGCGCCCGGCGAGCGCGTGCTCGAGGCCGGCCGGAACGGCGGGTCGCGATGATCCTCACGTACATCCTGCGCAACTTCAAGCGCCGCAAGGTGCGCACCGTCCTCATGGTGCTCGCGCTCATCGTCGGCGTCGGCACGCTGGTCACGCTGAACGCCACCGTGGACAGCTACCGCCGCTTCTACGCCGGCACCGTCTCCGGCGAGGTCGGGGACTTCGACCTGGTGGTCACGCGCCCCGACACGGCGCCCAACCCCTTCCTGGACGCCGCCGCGCTCGCGCCGCGCATCGCGGCCATCGACGGCGTCCGGGTGGCGTCGCCGCGCATCCACGGGGTGGTGTCGCTGACGGCCGAGGACGAGCACGGCGACGCCGCCCTGGTCGCCATGGACCCCGCGCTGGACACCCACGGCGACGTCGAGATCACCGCGGGCGAGCTGGCGCTGGGCGAGCAGGGCGGCCTGCCGGGCGCGGTGGTCTTCCAGCAGACGGCCGACGTCCTGGGCCTGGCGGTGGGCGACCCGATCGAGGTCCAGTACGCCGCGCCGGTGAGCCGGCTGCCCGGGCGCATGGCGGAGGGCAGCGGCTCGCGCCGGCGGACCACCGCCACCTGGGTCGTGCGGGGGATCGGCACGCAGCGGGGCGTCACCGGCCAGGGCGACAACCAGGGCATCCTCCTGGGCCTGGCCGCCGCCCAGGAGCGCTTCGGGCTGGCGGGTTTGGCCGAGCGCATCGTCGTCGACTTCGAGCCGGCGCTGTACGACTCGCGCGACCCGCAGCGCTCCGCGTTCAGGGCGCGCGAGGTCACCGAGGCCGTGCGCGCTGCCATCGGCGCCGACGACCTGGCGTACCAGATGCCGCGCCCGCGCGCCGTCATCGACGGGGCCAACGCGTTCATCTTCTCCACCGCGCTCATCGCCATGTACGGGCTGTTGTCGCTCAGCGTCGTCGGGATGCTCATCCGCACGCTGATCATGACCAACGTCCAGGAGCAGACGCGCGACATGGCGCTCTTGCGCATCCTCGGCGCCCCGCGCCGGCACCTGTTCAACATGGTGGCCGCCGAGGTGGCCGCCATCGGCGTCATCGGGGTCGGGCTGGGGATCGTCGTCGGGCAGCTCATCAACAACCTGGTCATCGTGCCCTTCATCGCCGGCCGCGCCGGCGACGTCCTGGCCGACGTGCCCCTGGTGTCCGTCTCGTCCGTGCTCATCGCCGTGCTCACGTCCGGCCTGGTGCTGGCCATCTCCACGTTCGCGCCGGCGCAGCGGGCCGCCAGCACCAAGGTCACCCACGTGATCAACCCGGGCGTGGCCGACGGCATCGGGCTCGACGACCTGGCCAAGATGCGCGAGCGCCGCACCGACCTGCGCGTGTCGGGCGCCGGGCTGGTCGTCCTCACCTACCCGCTGCTCATCTTCTTCGTCATCCCGCTGGCCTTCGACTTCGGCGTCCTCTGGGTGCTGGCCGCGCTCATCTTCGGCGCGCTGCTCGCCCTCATCGTCGGCGCGGCGCTCCTGGTCTTCATCGTCATCCTGCCCTTCGAGAAGCTGCTCGTGGCGGTCATGGGACGCTTCGCGCCGCGCACCGGCTACTTCGTCAAGCGCACGCTGCTGCGCGGCAAGGTGCGCAACACCCTGATCGCGCTCATGATCGTCATGAGCGCCACCTTGCCCACGTTCCTGTCCACGTCGCTGGCGCTCGATGTGGCCAACTCGGACACCGACCGCCGCCTCAACGGCGGTGCCGCGTTCCGGATCACGCCGCCCACCGCCCTCGAAGGGGCCGCGACCGGCCCGCCCCGCACGCGCCGGACGGGCCTCTTCTCGCCCGAGCTGCTGGCCGAGCTGCGCGCCGACCCCGGCTTTGCCGCCACGGCCGGCCTGTCTGAGGCGTTTGCCACGCGCCTGGACGACGGCGTCGGGCTGCGCGACGCGCGCGTCCGCGTGACCGGCGTCGACGCGGACCTGCGCGACGTCCTGTACCCGGAGGCCATCGAGCTGGTCGAGGGCGGCATGGACGCGTTCCGGCGGATCCTGGACGAGCCCGACGTGGCCATCGTCGGCGTCGGCCTGGCCACGTACTTCGACGTGGGCGTGGGCGACGTCCTGGAGCTCGACGGCGGCGGGCGCGACCACGCCGTGCCCATGACCATCGTCGGGGTCGCGCGGCGCGTCGGCGGGACCGGCACGTACACCGCCAAGCAGACGGCGGTCTGGAGCGGCGACAGCACGGTGCTGGTGGGGATGCGCACGTACCACGGGCTGGTCAGCGACCCGCTGCTCGGCGCGCCCGACCCCAACCAGCGCCTGGTCCGCGGGCTCTTCGCCGCGCCGGCCGCCGGCGTGGACGAGGCTGAGCTCACGGGCGACCTCAGGCTCCGCTACGCGACCGAGCACGACCTGTTCGTGGACAGCACGGCCGAGACCATCGCCACCATCCGGCAGGAGTCGCGCACCGGCCAGCTGTTCCTGATCGTCCTCACCGCGCTGACCAGCGTGCTGGCCGTCTTCGGCGTCTTCGCGGTCATCTACGTCTCGATCTACGGGCGGCGGGGCGAGATCGGGATGATGAAGGCCATGGGCTCGCCCAAGGGCCACCTGCTGCGCGTGTTCGTGGGCGAGGCCATGATCATGACCCTCTCGGCCACGCTCACCGGCGTGGCCGCCGGCGTCGTCCTGGGCTACGCGCTCCGCCTGTCCGAGGGCTTCCGCAACGAGGTGCCCACCCGCTTTGCGCTCGACCCCATCGTCGTGCCCGCCATGCTCGTCCTCATGATCCTCTCCAGCCTCGTCAGCGCCACGGCCGCGACCCACGGGTACCGCAAGCGCTCGGCGCTCGAGGTGCTGCGCACCGTCTAGCCCATGTCGGGCACAGGACGGCTACGCCCTGCGCCCGCTCCTCCCCCGACCGGAGCCCCGCCATGTCCCGATCAACCACCGTCCGCCCCACGATTCGCTCAGCCCCGGCGGCGCGCCGCGTCGTGGCCGTCCTGCTCTTGGCCGCCGTTGCCGGCTGCCGCCCGGACGGCGACGCGCCCGCCGCCAGCAATGCCGACGCCACCGCCACCGCCGCCGCGGCCGGAACCGCGCCGCCCACCCGCGCCGCCTCGACGGCCGTCGAGCGCGTGGTCACCGCCGACGGCGCGCTGGAGCTCCCCGTGCCGCCGCAGGAGCTGGCGTTTCCCGGCGCCGGCACGGTGACCGACGTCAGCGTCAGCCCGGGTGACGCCGTTCGGCCGGGCGACCCTCTGGCGGCCATCGACCCGACGGCGCTCGACCTGGCCGTGGCCGAGGCGGAGGCAGCCCTGGCCAGCGCGCGCGATACCCTGGCCCAGGCCGAGGCGGGCGGCGACCGCTCCGCCGCGGCCGCGGAGCGCGACACCGCGCAGGCCGCGCTGGCGCGCGCGCGCAGCGGCTCGGCCGTCGAGACGGCGCGGCTCGAGCTCGAGCGCGCCAAGAACGCGCTCTGGGCCCAGCAGAGCCAGCGCGATGCCATCTGCGGGCAGGTGGGCAAGGCGTTCACCAAGCAGGTGGACTGCGACGTCGCCCAGGCCAACGTCCAGGCGGCGGAGCAGGGCGTCCGCATCGCCGAGCAGGCCCACCTGGCCGCGCAGGCCGCGGCGGCGGACGAGCTGGCGTCGGCCGAGAGCCGCGCGCAAGCGGCGCAGGCGGGGATGTCCCGCTACGCGGGCGGCGAGGCGTCGCTGCCGCTGGTCGCGGCGCGCGCGCGAGCGCGCCAGGCCGAGGCCGCCCTGGCGCAGGCGACGGCCAACCGCGCGCGCGCGGTGCTCACCGCGCCGTTCACCGGCACCGTCATGGCCGTCCACATCGCCGTGGGCGTCCAGGTCGCGCCGGGCGCCCCCGCGGTGACGCTGGCTCAGACCGATCCCTTGCGCTTTGTCACCACCAACCTGGGCGAGCGCAATGTCGCCGACGTCGTCGAGGGCGCGCGTGCCACCATCGTCCTCACCGCCTTCCCGGACCGGCCGCTGGCTGCCGTGGTCCGGCGCCTGGCCGGGAGCGGGACGGCCGACGAGACGGGCGCCGTGGTCTTCAAGGTGTACCTGGACGTCGCGGCGGGCGGTTTGGCGCTCCGCGCGGGCATGACCGGCCGCGTGGAGATCGCCGCGGGCACGGCCGGCGCGCGCGAAGGGCGCGACCCCGCGACCGCCGCGCCGACCAGGCGGCGCGGGCCGACGGCGACGCCGACCTCGAGCGGGGCGTGGGAGTGAGGGCGATCAGCACGCGTTACGGTCGGGCTCGCGCCGTATCTCGGGTGGCGGTCGGTCGTTAAAACGGCATGCGCGTCGGCTCTCGAGCCGATATTGTCCGTGTGCCACACCCCCTACCAGGATCGCGCCCCATGGTCGACCAAGCCCCACCCGTTTCGTCCCCCGACCTCGCCGATGCCCCGCAGCGGGCTAGCACGGCCACCTCCCGGCGCGACTTCCTCAAGCGCAGCGCCGCCGTCGCTGGCGCCACCGCGGCCGGCGCCGCGCTCGTCGGCGTCACGCCGCGGCCGGCCGAGGCGCAGGCCATCCTGAACGGCGCCAGCCGCAGCGCGCTGGCGCACTACAAGCGCATCCAGGCCGCCAACCAGGCCCGCCTGCGGGACCCGCTCCACGTCGACAACGGCGACGAGGCGCGCTACCACGCCAAGTTCGGCAGCTACTCCAAGGGCCTGCCGCACAACGGCTTGGGCGAGGTTGATCTGGCCGCCTGGGGGCTCTTCGCGCACGCGGCCAAGATTCAGTCGTGGGACGCGTTCGAGGCCATCCCCATGGGTGGACCGCTCCTGCTGAAGAACCCGCTTGGCGGTGTCGCCTATCTGCTCGAGGGCGCCGATCCCGGCTGCATGCTCATGCCGGCTGCTCCGGCCTTCGCCAGCGCCGAGCTCGCGGGCGAGATCGTGGAGAACTACTGGCAGGCGCTGCTGCGCGACGTGCCGTTCGCAGACTATGCCACGCACCCGCTGGCGGCGGAGGCTGTCGCCGACCTCAATGCCATGACCGTCTTCCGCGGCCCTAAGGTTGGCGGCCAGGTGACCCCGGGCACGCTGTTCCGTGGTCTGACGCCCGGAGACCTAGTGGGGCCATACCTGTCGCAGTTTATGTGGCTCGACACGCCCTTCGGCGCCGAGCGGGTCGACCGCCAGATGCGCACCGTCCAGGCTGGCGTGGAGTACATGACGGACTACGCCGAGTGGCTCAACATCCAGCGCGGCGGTGCCCCCTCGTTTCCAACCCAGTACGACCCGACGCCGCGCTACCCGCGCAACGGTCGGGATCTGGGCGAGTGGGTGCATATCGACGTGCTCTTCCAGGCGTACTTCAACGCCATGCTGACGCTCTACGCCCTCGGCGCGCCCACCGACTCCGGCGATCCATATCGCGCATCGCAGACCTCGTGCGGTTTCGGGACGCTCGGTACTCCGTACACTGCAAGCATCCTTGCCGCCGTGGCCAAACCGGCGCTGTGCACGGTGTGGCATCAGAAGTGGTTCGTCCACCGGCGGCTCCGGCCGGAGGCCTACGCCGGGCGCGTCCACAACCACTTGACGGGGGCTGCGGCGTACCCCATCCACGCCGACGTGCTCAACTCGGATGGGGTCCAAGAGATCTTCAGCCGCTTCGACACCTATCTCCTGCCCATGGCGTTCCCGGAGGGCTCTCCGGCGCATCCCGCCTACGGCGCGGGCCACGCCACCGTGGCCGGCGCGTGCGTTACGGTGCTCAAGGCCTTCTTCGACGAGAGTTGGGTCATCCCGAACCCCGTGGAGGCGGCAACCGATGGCCTCAGCCTGGTGCCTTGGACCGGCGCATCGCTCACGGTGGGCGGCGAGCTGAACAAGCTGGCCAGCAACGTGGCCATCGGCCGTAACCTCGCGGGCGTCCACTGGCGATCGGACGCCACCGAGTCGCTCAAGCTCGGCGAGGATATCGCCATCCGCTTCCTGCGCGAGGAGAAGTTGCTCCTCCGCGAGCGCTTCAGCGGCTGGTCGCTCACCAAGTTCGATGGGACCGTAATCACGGTTTAGCACGCCAAGGGTCGGGCGCTGTCGATTCAAAGCCATGAATTGGTCGTCCGGGGCCGATCCGCTGAAGAGACAGGCAGGTGGCGCGGCCGACATAACCTTCGCCACCGCGGCGGCGATCGGGCTGCTCGTCGCCGGCTGCCGCGCCGACGACGCCACCGCGCCTGTCGCCGACCTGCCGGGCAGCCGCTGGCACCTCGCGGCCTTCGAGCCGCCCGAGCAGCCGGCGGCCACGCCGGTCGGGACGATCACGCTGGCGTTCGGCGCGGAGCGCGATGAGGTGACGGGCAGCGCCGGCTGCAACCTGTATCGGGCGGACTACCGCCTGGACGGCAGCGCGCTGTGGCTCTCGCCGCTGGACACGTCGCGGATGCTGTGCAGCAACGGCCGCGTGATGGCCGACGAGCGCGACTTCACGCTGGCGCTGGCGACGGCCGGCCGCCTCGAGCGGTCCGGCGACGTGCTGTTGCTCGACGCCGCGGGCGGCTGGCGGCTGCGGTTCGTGCCCGCTGACCCTCCGTAGCGGCCGTCCCGCCGGCCTACGCGTCCGGCAGCAGGTCGGCCAGCCGGTGCATCTCGGCCAGGATCTCACGCCCCTCCTGGGCCAGGTCCTCCTGCAGCCCCGGCTCGCGCGCAAAGCACAGGAACGTCCGGATGCGCTGGACCACGCCGCCAACGCGCGTGCCATAGAGGACGGCGTAGGTGCCGGTGAGCGGCAGCGATGCCGCGTAGGCCAGCGTGCCCACCAGGGGCACGGACGCGGCCACCACGCCCAGCTGGATCAGGTGGCAGACCGGGAAGACGACGAGGCTGAGGAAGACGAAGTTGGACACGAACTGCTCGCGATCCGTGGTCATCCGTGCCGCCATGCGGCGCGTCAGCCAGGTCGGGACGAGCTGGGTGAGGGTGCCCCAGGCGGCCATGGGCAGGCCGAGCACGACCAGCTCGAGCTCGCGCAGGGCAAAGAAGGCACCGCGCGCGGCGTGGACCGGCAGGAAGACCTCGGCGGGCGTGATGCCCAGCGCCGCCAGCCGAGCTCGGAACGCCACCACGCGCTGTTCCAGGTGGTCGGTGGCCGCCGCCAGCTCCGGATCGCCGTTCTCGCGCAGCGCGCGGTAGACCGCCAGCATCCGGCGCACCCAGCGGCTGCGCTGGGCCAGCGGGCGCTCGGCATGGTCGAGCGGCGGCGGCGGATCGCCCGCGGTCTCCAGGATCTCGGCTGCCCAGAGCACGCCCTCGGCCTCGCGCGGGTGCGCGAACTCGTGCGTCAGCTCGGCCACCCGCGCTTGAAGCACCTCGGTGAGCTGCCGCGGCCGGCCGGTCGGGTTGGCGGCCGCCCACGCGGCGACCTCGAGCGGCGTGCCGAACCGCACCAGCACGCGCGAGCGGAACGTCGACTTGGCCTCGAAGTACAACCCCACGGGGACGATCCACAGCCCGGACGGGTGGCCGTGCGCGTGGTAGTCCAGGGCGAGGCGGGCAGCCCCGCGCTCGAACGGCCGCATGGCCACGTCGCTGTGGCTCCGGCCCTCCGGGAACACGCACACGGCCTGGCCCGCCGCCAGGCGCTGGCGCAGCGCCGCAAGCGCGTCCAGGTTGTGGCTCAGGGGGAGCGCGTCGCGCGCGCCCTCCTCCTGCGGCCGGCGCAGCTGGACTGCGCCCGCGGCGCGCATCAGCGCCCCCATGAACCGGCTGCGCGCCATGGACGTCCTGGCCGTCAGCGCGATCGGCCGCGCCAGCTGCGTGCCGATGACCACCGGGTCGAGCAGCGCGTTCGTGTGGTTGGCCACGAGCAACAGCGGACCGCTGGCCGGCACCTGCTCGGCGCCCTCGACCTCGATCCGTCGATAGAACACGGCCAGCGCCAGCCGGAAGTAGCCGCGCAGCACGCGATACGCCAGGGTGGCCGCGCGCGGGGGTCGCCCGCGCGTAACCGTGCGCCGGGGCAACTGGCTCTGGGCGGCCACGCCGTGGCTCATCGCGCCACCGCCTGCTGCATGCGCGGCGCGGCGTAGAGCGCGCCCAGCGCGATCAGCGTGCCGGCGATCAGGTCGACCACGTAGTGGTAGCGCAGGTAGACCGTGGCCACCGCGATGCCCGCGACCAGCGGCAGGTACGTGAGGCCGCGCAGCCGGTTGACGCGCAGGTCGAACCCGCAGAGGAAGACGGAAGCGCCCAGGTGGAGGCTGGGAAACGCGCCGTGCGGCCCGCCGGCCCATGCGATGGCCTGCAGCACGACGTCGTGGAGCGGACCGCGGGGCAGCGGGGACGGGTAGGCGTGCGCCAGGGACACGATCGGTCCCTGTGCCGGCACGAACAAGTAGCCCAAGAACGCGACCGCGTACGTCAACGATAAGCCCGTGACGAACGCGTCGCGCTCGGGATCCGGTCGGCCGACCAGCCCGAGGAGCACGGAGACGTAGAGGTAGAAGATGAAGGCGCTGTACACACCGCTCATCACCTCGGTCCCCAGCGGCGTCACGTAGCGGGCCAGGACCAGGCCCGGCTGCCTGCCGGCGCCGAGGAAGGCATCGATGCGCAGAAGCCACGCGTCGCCATCGTACGGGAGCGCATCGTAGGCGGCAAACGCGATCGTGCCGTAGAGGACGAACAGCAGCAGGATCGTGGTCAGCCCGCGGGCATACCAATGCCAAGCGAGGCTTCGGCGATGATCGAGCCACGCGATGATCACCACGTAGGCGGCCATCATGGCCACGTGCTGGGCGACGTGGCCGGCGACGGGCTTTCCGGCGAGCCACGCAACGGACAGCGTGATCACGACCACGCCGAGCAGCGCCAGCGCGATGCGCTCCGGCGGCAGGAGGCGGATCGTCACGTCGCCGCACCGCGCGGCCCGGCGACCAAGCGACCGGCGGCCACATCGACCGGGCCCAGGTCGGCCAGGAAGGCCGCGATGGTGGCGGCGACCGCTTCCGGGCGCTCGAACGGCGCCAGGTGGCCGGAGTCCGGGACCTCGACGAAGCGCGCCGCCGGCTGCAGCCGTTGCCAGTGCGCCCAGGCCGCCGCCGTGATCGTGTCGGTGGTCTGGCCCCGGATGGCCAGCGTGGGGACGGCAAGCCGCGGGACCAGGTCCCAGACGTCTAGGGGCGGGGTGCTGTGGATGCGCGCCTCCCATGCGCGCGGATAGGCCAGCCGAAAGCGCTCGTCGGGGCTCTTGGCGTCCGGATCCTCGCGGAGCGCGGCGTCGACGTAGTCGGCCAGCACGTCGTCGCCGACGCCGGCGAACACGGGCTTGGGCCGCCAGTGTGCTAGGGCCTCCGCGCGGCTTCCGAAGCGATCCCGCCGCCGCAGCGCGGTGGCGACCAGCGCGAACGGGTCGAACGCGCTGCCGGCTGCGCGCGCAAGCGCGATGAGCTCGGGCACGAGGAACACCGGCTCGATGAGCACCACCGCCCGGAACAGCGCAGGGCGCTCGACCGCGGCGTACAGGGTGAGCACGCCGCCGAGCGAGTGGCCGATGCCGATCGTGGACCCACCGGCCGTGGCCTCGGCCTCGAGGAGGCGGACGAGGTCATGTGCCAGCTCGTGCCAGCTGGCCAGGTTCTTCGGGTCGGTGCCGGGCTGGAGCATCCGCGTGGTCTGCCCGATGACCCGGCCGAGCGGCGCGAGCGCCGCGGCAAACGCGCGGTACGCCCCCGGCGGGTAGCCGTTGGCGTGCGCGATGTGGATCAGCGGCCCGCGGCCGCCGAAGTCGCGGAACGGCTCGATCACCGACCGCCCCAGAACGAATCGACCGGGCAGGGCACCGCGCTGGCGATCTGGGCGTAGATCCGCTCGAGGTCGGCCGGCTGCGGCGCGCGGAACGCCCGCGCGGGATCATCGGCGAGCCGCAGGAGGAGGGCCAGGTCGACGTCGTCCCCGAGGCCGATCGCGTAGAGGCGAATGCCCTCTGCGCGCGCGGCGGCCGCGACGGCGATCGAGCGCGTCTCGTCCGGCTGGCGGCCGTCGGTGAGGAGGACGATGGCGGGCACGCGGTCCGGGGCGTCACCGGCGGCGCGCAGGACCTCGATGGCCCGCTCCAGGCCGAGGTCGATGCGCGTGCCCGTCCGCGGGGCCAGCGCGTCCAGCGCCGCGGTGAGCGCCGCGCGGCTGGACCCCAGCGGGGCCGCGACGCGCGCCGCATCGTCGAAGACGACGAGGGCGACCCGGTCGCGCGGCAGGTCGAGCAGGTCGACGAAGCGCCGCGCTGCGGCCCGCGACGCGGCGATCTTGGCGCCAGCCATGCTCGAGGACGTGTCCATGACCAGCACCGCGTCCGCGTGGCGCTGGCCGGGCCGGCAGGGCGGCTCGGCCAGCGCGAGCGGGATGTACACCGGCACCGGCGGGGCGGCCGTCCGGGTGGCGGTGGGCGTCGGGGACGGCGGCTCGGTCGGGACCATCGAGGCGGTGGCCGTGGCAGACGGGATGGCCGTCGCGGTGGGCGTCGGCGGCTCGTGGCCCGGCGTTGGCGGCGTGCGCACGAGGACCGTGGGCACGGGGAAGTCGAGGCGGCCGGCCACCCCGAACCCGTCGACGACGTCCGCCGAGGCGCGCACGTTGGTCGGCCATGTGCCGGGCGCCAGCGGCTCGACCTCAAAGCGGAGGCCGAGGCCGGTGAACGGGACGTCGGCAAAGGTCCAGCGCAGCTCCTGCCCGCGCACCTCGTCGGGCGGCGGGACGGCGCTGCTGGGCACCAGCTGCATGTTGGCGGGCAGCTCGTCGACGACCGTGATGCTTTGGAACAGCACCGGCGTGGTGACGCGCGCAGCGATGGCCTCGAAGATGGCGTACAAGAAGCGCGCGCTCTGCGCGGCAAAGTGGTGGGCGTCGTCGGACGCCAGCTGCCGCATGAGCCCGGTGGACGCCCCGATGCCGACCGTGTACACCTCCACGCCCGCCCGCTTGAGCCGCGTGGCGATCCGGCGCGTCTCGTCGCGGTCCTGGCCGGAGTCGAAGCCGTCGGAGAACAGCACGATCACGCGCGCCGCGCTCGGGCGGCCCCGGCGGCCGAACTCCAGCTCGGCCTCCAGCAGCGCGTTGCGGATGGCGGTGCCGCCCATCGGCTCGAGCGCGGCCAGGGCCGCGCGCAGCCGGCGGGGGTCGTCCGTCAGGCCGACGTCGGTCGTGGCGTCGTCGGCAAACGAGATGAGGCCGACGCGCGACGTGCTGAGGTCGACGTCGGCGATGAAGGTCGAGGCGGCCAGGCGCAGCACCTGCATGGCGTCCCCGGCCATCGAGCCGGAGCGATCGAGGAGCAGCAGGATGTCGCGCGGGTCGGTGGCCACGTCGCCGCCGCAGCCACCGCGGACGCTCAGGCGGACCTCGACCCGCTGGCCCAGGTCGATGGCCGCCGGCGCGGCCGTCTTGTCGGGGAAGTGGCGGCACTGCGCGGCCGAGTCCGGGGGGTTGGCTGCCGGCACCGCGGGGTCCGGCGCAAAGCGCGTGACGACGTCCGCCGTCCGGTCCGTGACGAACACGTCGCCGCCCGGCCCGACAGCCAGGTCCGAGGGCGTGCTGGCGGTCGCCACGTCGAACCGCGTGGCGTCGAAGGCCCCGTCCGGGGTCCCGTCGGTCGTGTAGCGGCGCACCCATCCGTCCCGGTCCAGCGTGTAGAAGGCCCCGTCCGGCGCCACCGCCAACCGGCGCGCGCGCGCGGCAAGCGGCACGACCCGGGCAGGCGCGCCGTCGGGGGCGGCGGGCAGAGCGTGGACGGCGCGCGCGCCGCGGTCCAGCGCGTACAGCGTGCCCTCTGCGTCGCGGTCGAGGTCGGCCCACACCGTGGAGCCGTCCGGCGCGTCGGCCAAGGCACGCTCGGCGGCCGGCATGCGCGCTCCGTCGCTCATCCGGTAGGCGTAGACGCGGCCCCCGAAGCCGTCCAGGAGGTGGACCGCGCCGCCGTCGGGCGCGCTCGGGTCGAAGGCCAGGGCGACGGCATGGCCGTCGCGGCCGGCGGGCATGGCCGGGACCTGCCAGGCCGGCGCGCCATCGACCGCGTTGGCCGAGAGCACCCCCCCGTCCGTGGCTACGGTGGCGCCGTCGGAGGCGGCCGTCACGGCCAGCGGGTTGACGCGCAGGTTGGGAGCGACGAGCTGGTCGATGGCGAAGCCGTCGACGGCAAAGCGCTGGACGCGGCGCGCGCGGTCCAGGACGTACGCGCGACCGTCGGCGCCGAAGGCGATGGCCTCCGGGCCGTCCAGGGTTCCGGCCAGGGCAACCAGGCCGCTCCACGTGGCGTTGGGCGTAGTGGAGGCGGACGTGACGGCGTACGGGTAGCGCAGGATGCTCGAGGTGCCGCTGCCGCGCTGAGCGACGACGGTGCCCACGGCGGGGTGGAGCGCGATGGCCGATAGGTCGCCGCGCGGGATGAGGTCCCACGCGCCGCCGCGGGCGCGGTGCGCGTATAAGCCCAAGGTGGTGGCGAACCAGAAGCGCCCGCCGGTGCCGTCCTCCTCCAGGGCCACGTCCATGACCTCGATGGTGTCGGGGATGTCCAGCGGCAGGTCGCCGCGCGGCGTGCCGTCAAGGTCGTAGTGGCGCAGGCGGCGCGATAGGGCATCGACGACGTGCACGGTGCCGTCGGCCCCGACATGGACGCCGCGCACGCGGTCCTCGCCTTCCCCAGCGGCCGCCACCCAGCTGGCGGCTGGGGCGCCGCCAGCGTCGAAGACGATCACCTCGCCCGTGTCGCCGGCGGTGGCCACGACCCGACCATCCGGCGCCACGGCGATGCCGGCCGCGCCGGGGACTCCGGGCCACGCCCCCAGGCGCGCCCCGGCCAGGTCGAAGATCGCGATGGCGCCTGCTTCCGGGTCGGCGACGTACAGTCGGTCGCGCGCCGCGTCGGCGGCCAGGTGGGCGGTGCCGAGGAGGCCGGCTGGCGCGCCGCCGGCCAAGATCCGCGCCGTCCCGTCCGCCGCGATCTCGGTGACGCGCCGTTCGGCGGCGTCGGCGACCAGGATGCGGCCGTCCGCGACGACGTCGACGCCGGTCGCCGCCCGCCACGTGCCGGCCGGCAGCGCGACGTCGGCGCTCCGCCAGGTGGCCGCGACGCGCCAGCCGGTGCCGGCGTCCTGGGCAAGCAGCGCGGGCGCGGCGGCGGCGGTGAGGGCGAGGGCGATGGCCGCGGCAACAGCGGCTGCCGCGAACCGGGGAACGCCACCGAGGTGTAGCGAGGGATTTGGTTTGGAGCGCAGCATGGCCTCTACCTCTAGCCGGTTCGACGGTCCGGCGCGGGTGGCTCACCCGTGCCGATGGGGTCAACTCCCTGTGGGGTCTCGGGCGAGACCATGTCGCGTTCGCTCATCGCGCAAGCCGGTAGCCGAAGCCGCGCACCGTCTCGACGTAGCGCGGCGCGGACGGGTCGTCCTCGATCTTCTGGCGCAGGTACCAGATGTAGCGCTTGACGTAGCCCGGCTCGTCGACGTACTCCGGCCCCCACACGCGCTCTAGGAGCTGCTCGTGGCTGAGCGTCCGCCCGGCGTGCTCGGCCAGCGCGGCCAGGAGCCGGTACTCGGTGGGCGTGAGCGGGAGGACCTGGCCGTGCTTGAGCACGCGGCGGGTGGCAAAGTCCATGACCAAGTCGCCCAGCACCTGGGGCGGCGACGGCGCATCGTCGGAGGCACGCGCCGAGCGGGCCAGGACGGCGCGGACGCGGGCGTTCATCTCGGCCAGCGAGAACGGCTTGGTGATGTAGTCGTCCGCGCCCAGCTCGAAGCCGCGCAGGCGCTCGGCCTCGGCATCGCGCGCGGTGAGGAGGATGACGGGCACGTCGGACATCTCGCGCATGCGGCTGAGCGTCTCCCAGCCGTCCATGCTCGGCATCATGACGTCCAGGATGACGAGGTCGGGCCGGTGGCTGTACAGCTCGCGGATCCCGTCGCGGCCGTTGGACGCCGTGTGGACGCGGTAGCCCGCGCCCTCGAGCGACTCGCCGAGGAGCCGTGCCAGCCGCGGGTCGTCGTCGATGACGAGCACCTGGGCGCTGCCGGCTCGCGGGCTCACGGGCCGTCCTCCGATGCCACGGGCAGCGTAAACGCAAACGTCGAGCCCTGTCCGGCGACGCTCTCCACCCACAGCCGACCACCGTGCGCGTCGACGAGCCCGCGGGCGATGTGGAGCCCGAGGCCGTGGCCGTACGTCGTCCGATCGTCGCCGCGCGCGACGCGGTGGAAGCGGTCGAAGATGCGCCCCTGCTCGTCGGCCGGGATGCCGATGCCGCGGTCGGTGACGGCAAAGACGATGGCGCCCGCCTCGACCGCGCCGCCCCGCACGACGTCGACGTCGATGGGCGTGGCCTCGGGCGAGTACTTGGCTGCGTTCTCGAGCAGGTTGACCAGCACCTGCACGGCCCGATCGAAGTCGGCGAGGACCGGCGGCAGGCCCGGCGCGATGGCAAGCGATACGGCGCGCGCGCCGAGGTCAACGCGCGCGAGCGCCGCGGCGCACAGCTCGCCGGGTTCGACGGGTGCCGTGCGCAGCTGGAAGCCGCCGGTTTGCATCCGGCTGACGTCCAGGACGCCGCGCACCAGGCGGCCAAGCCGCTCGACCTCTTGGCCGATGATCTCGAGCTTGTCGAGCCTGTCGATCTCGTCGCGCGCATCGTCGTGGGCCTGCAGGTCGGCGCCGGAACGTCCGGGGCGCCGATCGCGCATCTGCAGCAGCTCCACCGAGGCCTGGATGTTGGTGAGCGGCGCGCGCAGCTCGTGGCTGACCAGCGCGACGAACTCGTCCTTGAGCGCGTCCAGGCGGGAGAGCTCCGCGTTGGCGGCTTCGAGCTGGTCGTTCTGCATGCGCAGCTGCTCGCCGCTGGCCTCGAGCTGGCGCGTGCGTTCGGCCACGCGCTCCTCGAGCTGGCGGTTGACCGCCAGGACGGCGCGCTCGGCGGCAACGCGCGCGGTCATGTCGCGCAGGATGACGCTGGAGCCGACGACGCGGCCCTGCTCGTCGCGTAGGACGGTCTGGGTCATGTCGACCGGCACGGTTCCGCCGTCCATGCGCCGGCAGCGCACCTGCCCGCCGCGGACGTAGCCGTGGCTCTCCAAGCGCTGGCGGATGAGCGCAAGCGCGCCGTGCGGCTGGAGCAGCGGGGGCAGGACGGCGTCGACGGAGCGGCCGATGATGCGATCGGCTGGGAAGCCCAGGATCTCGGTGGCGCCGCGGTTCCAGCTCTGGACGATGCCGTCCGTGTCCAGGCTGAGGATGGCGTCGGCCGAGCTGTTGGTGATCGAGGCCAGCGCCCGCTCCCCTTGCCGCACACGGGCCTTCACCTCTGTCTGCGCTTCGGCGGCGTGTGCAATCCAGTCCAGCGTTCGGTGGGTGACCAGCGGAGCGATGAGGCCATACACGAGGACGCCGGCCAAGAGCTGGTGGAGCGGTGACTGGGGCACCTGGACGAGCGCGAGCCATGCCTGATGTGCGACGACGACGACGAAGATGAGCGGCGGGAGGACGAGCCGCAGGCGGCGGACCCGGGCGATCAGGATGTGCTGGGCGACGGCCGTGGGATCGTCGTCCGGGGACGCGGGCATCGCAGGCGTCGCGGGAAGGCCGAAGGGAGGCGCGGCGATTGGGCCGGCCGGGGCCGGCGGCGTCACGAGCGGGCGCGGCGCGGCCTGGCGCCCAGCAACGACGTCGTCGGCTGCGCGGAGGGGCTGGATGGTCACGACGCCCATTATAGGGGGCGGCCGGCGGCGCGTTCGTGTTCGTCGGGTCGGGAGGCGCCGCCTAGAATGGCCGTTGCGGGTGGATCAGGGTGGGCACGGAGCCTGCCCCTACCCGGGGCGGTGGCGAAACGGCAGACGCGGCGGACTTAAACTCCGCTGGGGCAACCCGTGTGGGTTCGACTCCCACCCGCCCCATTGGTGGCTTCCCAGGCATCCAACCGAAGCGAGCGTCGCTGTGCAGCGCGCCCACCGCGCGCGCCGCGCAGCGACGTGCTGTGCCTCGGTGGCCTTGACATCGACGAGCAGGTCTGTTATATTGCGCGCGCTCCGTTTGGAAAACGGCATACGAACTTGTGACATATGAGATGCGCGCGAGGTCATTCGAACTCCACCTGCTGTTGACGCCTGGGGGCCGGCGATGAAGGCTGCGGTATTCCATGGCTCGGGTCGACCCCTGTCGATCGAGGAGGTGCCCACGCCGGTGCCGGCCCTCGGTGAGGCGCTGGTGCGGGTGGCCGCGTGCGGCGTTTGCCATACCGACCTGCACTACCTGGACCACGGCGTGCCCACCTTCAAGGCCCCGCCGCTCATCCTGGGCCACGAGATCTCGGGCACGGTGGAAGCGGTGGCCGCAGACGGGCCGGTGCAACCGGGCGACCGTGTGCTCTTGCCGGCCGTGCTGGGCTGCGGTCACTGCACCGCCTGCCGCGCTGGCCGCGAGAACCTGTGCGAGAACCTGCGGATGTTCGGCAACCACGTGGACGGGGGCTACGCCGAGTACGTGGTGGCCCCAGCCGGCGGCCTGGTGCCGCTGCCGGACAGCCTCCCGCTCATCGAGAGCGCCATCATCGCCGACGCCGTCACGACGCCCTACCACGCGGTGGTGAACCGCGGCCAGGTGAAGCCCGGCGACCGTGTTGCCGTGTTTGGCTGTGGCGGCATCGGCTTGAACGTGGTTCAAATCGCCGCGGCCCTCGGCGCCTTCGTGGTGGCCGTGGACGTCCGCGCCGACAAGCTGGACCGCGCACGAGCGCTGGGCGCCGCGGAGACGGTGAACGGGACGGCCGAAACGGCGGTGGACAAGGCCGTGCGCGCCCATACGTCCGGAGGCGCCGACGTCGCGTTCGAGTGCGTCGGTCACCCCGAGACGCAGGCACAGGCATTTGGCAGCACCCGCAACGGCGGCCGGCTGGTGTTGGTGGGCTACAGTGCCGAACCCATGCGCATCAACAGCGGCCGGGTCATGTTCCGCGAGATGGAGATCGTGGGCTCGCTGGGTTGCCGCAGCGTGGATTACCCGCGGGTGATCGAGCTGGTGAGGAGCGGCCGCATCCGGCTCGCCGAGCTGGTTACCGGCCACTTCGCGCTGGAGCGGATCAACGAAGCACTCGATGCCCTGCGCGCCGGCGACGGGGTGCGATCGGTGGTGGTCCCGTGACGCGGCGATGGAAGGACCGCCCATGAGCCCGTCGAGCGGTGATCGACGCACGTTCGTGCCCCGCCCGGCCGAGTCCTTCGGCTTCCAAGAGGTGGACTACGCGAAGCGGGATTGGGTGGCGCGCATCACCATCAACCGGCCGGAGCGCCACAATGCCTACAGCACGGCCGCATTGGTGGAGCTGACCACAGCGTTCACGGACGCGTCGTTCGACGACAGCGTGGCGGTCATCGTGTTTTCCGGCGCCGGTCACCGGGCGTTCTGCACCGGCGGCGACGTCAAGGAGTACCAGGCGACCTATACGACCAGGCCGCGCGACTACTGGAAGTACATGCGCCTGTTTCGGGCCTATCTGGAGTCGATCCTGAACGCGGGCAAACCGGTGGTCGCCCGGCTCAACGGCATGGCCGTCGGTGGGGGCAACGAGAGCCAAATGGCCTGCGACCTGGCGGTCATGGCCGAGCATGCCTACCTTCGCCAGGTCGGCACCAGCGTGGGCAGCGTGGCGGCCGGGGGCGCCACCCAGTGGCTGCCGATTCACGTCGGCGACCGGCGGGCGCGCGAGATGCTCTTCCTCAACCAGCCCATCCCGGCCCATCAGGCCCTCGACTGGGGGTTGGTGAACCGGGTCGTGCCGTCGGTCACCAAGGACGGTGCCTTTGTGGACCACGCCAGCCCGGAAGCCATCGAGTTGGCGTTAGGCGGCCGAGACGGCCATGCCATCGACCTGTCCGCGCTCGACCAGGCGGTGGACGTGCTGTGCGACAAGCTGGTCGACACGTTCGCCGAGTGCACCCGCTACACCCGTGAGCAGGTCGGCTTCTGGAAGCAGATGGCCTGGCATCAGACGATCGGCCATGCCGGCGACTGGCTGGCCGTGCACTACACGTCCCTGGAACCGTTGGAGGGCATGACAGCCTTCGTGGAGCGTCGAGCGCCGGACTACCGTGGCATGCGCCGGCGCGCTGCCGAGGGCGGCTCCAACGAGTTCCGATGGGGCCCGTACTCCGGCCACTGCCCGTCGTGTGGCGCCGGCCAGCTGCCCTCGGAGTTCCCGTTCTGCGGCCGCTGTGGCGCGCCGCTCACGACGGAGGAGGCACACGATGTCCACCCTTCGTGAGCGCGACCCCCTCGTGCGCATCCAACATCAAGCCGACGGAGCGGTGCTGCGGCTGAGCCTCGACCGGCCGCCGCTCAACGTCTTGTCGATGGACCTGCTCTCCAAGCTGAGAACGGCCATCGCCGACGCGGCTGCCCAGCCGACCCTGAAGGCGCTGGTGGTGGACGCGGCGCCCGGTTCACGGGCCTTTTGCGCCGGCGTCGATGTCGCGGACCACACCGCCGATCGGGTGGCCGCCATGCTCGGCATGTTCCATCACGTGTGCCTGGCTCTGCGCGACTTCCCATTGCCCACGGTGGCCGTGGTGGACGGCGCCGCGCTGGGCGGGGGCTGCGAGCTGGCGGCGAGCTGCGACCTGCTCTTGGCCAGCCCACGCGCCCGTTTCGGCCAGCCCGAGATCAAGCTGGCCGCCTTCGCTCCCGTGGCCAGCCTGCTTCTGCCGGCTGCCATCGGCCCGCAGCGGGCCGCCGACTGGCTGTTCACGGGGCGGACGGTAGGGGCCGAAGAGGCCGCTGCCGCGGGCTTGGTCGGCCGACTCGCGCCCGAGGGGGGACTGGCAGAGGTCGAGGCGGACGTGGTGGCGGCGCTCGCCGGGGCCAGCGCGGCCGTCCTGCGCCTCGCCAAGCGGGCGCTTCGGGCGGGGGACGGAATGGGCTTTGCCGAGCGGTTGCGCCATCTGGAGCGGCTGTACCTGGGCGAGCTCATGGCCACCGCCGACGCCCACGAAGGGCTGGCGGCCTTCCTCGAGAAGCGGCCGCCTCGCTGGCAGGAGCGCTAGGCACATGGCGACCGAGATGCCCGGTGGACAGCGTAAGAGCGGCTCTGGCACGGGGACCAACGCGATCACCTTGCCCGACGGATGGGATCGTCTCGACCTCGCGGATACCTTGGCCGCCTGCCGCGAGCTGGTGGACGACATCGACTTCCCCACCGTGCGCCGGTGGCGCCAGGCGGGGGGCAAGGTCCTGGGCCACTTCCAGGTGTACTTCCCGGAGGAGATTGCCCACGCCGCGGGCCTGCTGCCGGTGAAGGTGCGCGGCGCCATGATCGAGGCGCGGCATGCCGACGCGCGCTTCGGATCTTATCTGTGCTCCATCATGAAGACCTCGCTGGAGCTGGCCCTCAGCGGTCGGCTGCCGCTGGACATGTTCGTCAGCCACCCCATCTGCGACGCAGCCCGCAACCTGGCCGCGGTGTGGGGGCGCAACGTCAGCTATCCGTGCCAGATCCTCTACCTGCCGCAGAATGCCAACTCGCGCTTTGCCCCCGAGTACCTGCGCCACGAGTACGACCGGCTCCGCCGCATCATCGAAACCGTGGCCGGCCGGGCGGTGACCGATGACGACCTGCGGCGGAGCATCGGGGTCTTCAACGAGAACCGGCGCTTGATACGGGCGTTGTACGCCGTGAAGCGCGAGCGGCCGTGGCTGCTGGCGCTGGACGAGGTCTACGTGGTGGTAGCCCTCGGCGGGCTGGTCCCGCGCGAGGAGCACAACGCCCTCCTCGCCCGGTTGCTGCCGCAGATCGAGGCGCGGCAAGCGCACCCCCAAGATCGGGTGCGGGTCGTGTTCGAGGGCGGCTTCTGCGAGCAGCCGCCAATCGACCTGCTCAGGGTTATCGGCCAGTCGTGCTACGTGGTGGATGACGACCTCATGATCGGTTTGCGCTGGATCACCGCGGACGTCCCGGACGTCGGGGACCCCCTGACCGCCCTGGCCCACGCTTATCTGGAGCAGAGTAGCTACAGCCCCGTGCAGCACGATCTACGCAAGCCCAAGGAGCGGATGCTGGAGGTGCGGATGCGTGAGGCGGGTGCCACGGCGGCCATCCTCACCGCTGCCAAGATGTGCGAGCCTGGCCTCGAGGAGCAGGTGAGCTACGCGCATGACCTGGATGAACGGGGCGTTCCGTACTTCGTGAGCGAGTTCGAGCAGAACATGACCAGCTTCGACCACCTGGAGATCCAGCTGGAGACCTTCGTGGAGCGGTTGCTGTTCGCTAGCTAGGGAGACCGACATGGGCGAGGTCCTGGTAGAGGGCGAGTTGGTTGGTCGCGGGGCGCGCGACGGCGCGGCCCTGTTTCGACGGTGGTTCGCCGAGCTGGACCATGCGGCCGAGACGGGAGCACCGACGGCCTACGTGTTCGTCATGGGCAGCCTGTCGGAAGTGCTGCGGGCGTTCGATTTTCAGATGGTGTTCCCGGAGATCACCTCGCTGCAGATGGCGGTGCGCGGTGTCGCTCACGAGTACCTCAAGGAGGCCGAGGACTACGGCTACTCGCCGGACATCTGCGGCTACGTGAAGGCCGATGTGGCGTTGCAGCTGCGTCGCGGCGTACACCCCATGGGCCGTGTGCCCCGCCCCAACCTGGCGGTGCTCACCAACGCCTGCAACACGTACATCAAGTGGGCCGAGATCTGGGAACGCATGTACCAGGTGCCGGTCTTCACCTTGGATGTGCCAGGCACCCGGACCGCCGGCGGCCAGACGTGGCCCGGAAACGCCGACTTCGAAGCCGACCGGCGCTATGTGCAACAGCAGATCCAGGAGCTAATCTCCCTCTGCGAGACCATCACCGGCCGGCGGCTCGACATGGACCGACTGCGCGAGGTGATGCACCACACCAACGAGATGAGCCGCTGCTGGCGTGAGGTGATCCGCCTCAACCATCACGTGCCGGCGCCGTTCAATGCCCTGACCGACGGCACGATCTATCTGGGGGTCATCAACGCGCTGCGCGGCACGCCCGAGGGCGCGACCTACTTCCGCGACCTCGTGGAAGAGGTGCGCTACAAGGCGGAGCATGGCTTGGGGCCGCTGGCCGAGGAGCGGTTCCGCCTGGTGTACCTCGGGATCCCGTGCTACCCGATCTTCAGGCGGTTCAACGAGCTGTTCACCGGCAGCGGCGGCAACTTCGTGAACTCGACCTATCTGTGGTTCGCTGCGGGCGGGGCCAATCGCGGCTTCGAGTATGACCTGGCGCGGCCACTGGAGAGCCTGGCCGAGGGCGTGCTGGTGGCGGTGCGCGATGCCATGGACAGCATGTTCTTTCCGGTGGAGAGCCTGGTCGCCATGGCCGAACCCTACCAGGTGGATGGTCTGGTGTTCCACGCCAGCAAGAGCTGCCGCACCACGGCGACCGGCATGGCCGACGCCCGGCGGGCGTTCATGGCAGAGCGAGACCTGCCCACCTTGTTCATCGAGTCCGACATGATGGACCGTCGCGTCGTCTCCGAGGCGCAGCTCAAGAATCGCGTCGACGCGTTCTTCGAAAACCTGGCCACACGACGCCGGCAGGACCAGGCGGCGGGCTAGAGGAGGCAACATGGGCATCTACACCGCAGGCGTGGACGTGGGGTCGACCCAGACCAAGGCGGTGGTCCTGGACGCCGAGCGCCGGATGGTGGGCCGGGCGCTCATCGACACCGGCGCCAACGTCGTGCTGGCGGCAGCGAACGCCTTCCGGGCCGCCCTGGCCGACGGCGGCCTCGCCGAGGGTGACGTAGGCTTTGTGGTGGGCACTGGCTATGGGCGCTATCGCGTGACCTTTGGCGACACCCAGGTGACCGAGATCAGCTGCCACGCCCGTGGTGCGGGGCACATGTTCCCGGCCACCCGGAGCGTGCTGGACATGGGCGGCCAGGACACCAAGGCCATCTTGGTGAACGAGCGGGGCGAGGTATTGGACTTCTGCATGAACGACAAGTGCGCCGCCGGCACCGGGCGCTTCCTTGGCGCAGCCGCCACGGCCCTTGGCATACCGCTGGCCGAGCTGGGCCCCACCGCCTTGCGCGCCGAGCGGCCGGTGAAGATCAGCACCACCTGTACCGTCTTCGCCGAGTCCGAGGTGCTGTCGTGGCTGGGGCGCGGCAAGAAGATCGAGGACATCCTCATGGGCGTCCATCAGTCCATCGCCAGCCGCTCGGTCGCTCTGTTGCGCCGGGTCGGGGTGGAAAGCCAGATCACCTTCACCGGCGGCGTCACCCGCAACCAGGCCATGGTGCGGGTGTTGGAGGACGTGCTGGAGACCCCCCTCAACGTCAGCGAGGACTCCCATTTCATGGGCGCGCTGGGCGCCGCGCTGTTCGCCATGGACCATCTGGAAGGTCGTCACAACACGACGACCACCGCTGCCGCGACGCCCTCGATGGCCACGGCAGGAGGACAGCCATGAGCTTCACGGCAGGCATCGATGTTGGATCCACCTATACCAAGGCGGTGATCCTGGATCCGGACGGGGCGGTGGCCGGACGGTCCATGCAGCCCACCGGCTTCCGGCTGGAGGAGGCGGCCGGCCGCACCTACGCCGACGCTCTCCTGGCTGCCGGCTTGGATGCCTCAGAGGTCGTGTACGTCGTCAGCACCGGCTATGGCCGCAACCAGGTGCCCTTCCGCCATCTGAAGGTCACCGACCTCACGGCCCATGCGCGCGGCGCGCGCCACAGCTACCCCGGCACGCGCACGGTGCTGGACGTGGGCGGCCAGACGATGAAGGCCACCCGTCTGGACGAGGCCGGTTGGGTGCAGTCCTTCCGGCTCAACGACAAATGCGCCGCCGGCACGGGCGCCTTCCTCGAGAAGACGGTGCACTACATGGGCTATGGCACCGAGGACATCGGGCCGTTGGCCGCTCAGGCCGAGGCGACCGTGCCCATCTCCGGCGTGTGTGCCGTGTTCGCCGAGTCCGAGGTGATCAACCACCTCTCGCAGGGCGTGCCGCCCTCCCAAATCATGTACAGCGCCATCCTGTCGCTCGTGGAGCGCTCGGTGCAGTTGATGCGCCGGGTGCACATGGAGCCTGAGTTTACGCTGGTGGGGGGAATCCTGCGCTTCGGCCCGATGGCGCGCGTCATGCGCGAGCAGCTCGGCGGGGCCGTGAACGTTCCGCCCGACGACCTAGCCCAGTTCAACGGGGCGTTGGGGGCAGCGTCGCTGGGCCGCTTGCGCCTGGCTCAGCTCGCCTCCGGCCAGGCCTCGACCGCGGCCCCGGCGATGGTGCCGGGTGCGGCTCCGGTCGCGACCCGGGTGTGGGGTGAGCCATGACGGCTGACCCTGTTGATTCGGGCGCCTCACCGCCCAGCGAGTGCCCTGGGCCGGAGGACGTGCAGCCGGTGGCCGAGCCCGCGTTGGCGGCCGAGGGCTGGGTGGCGCGCTTCCTCGCCGATGGGAGCCGCGCTGAGGAGGCGATGCAGATCTATGCCGACCTGGGCTTCGAGGTCATGACGCGGCAGCTGGCGCCGGACCACGTGGGCCCGCTGTGCGCCGAGTGCGCGGAGTCGGCATGCCCGCTCTACGCCATGATCTACACGCGTCGGCGCACCGTCGACGGGAAGATGCCGTGCGAGCCATGGACGTGACGGATGATGCCCTGGGCGCCTATCGCCCTCGGGGCCTGACCTACGACCAGCTCGAGCTCGGCCAGCGCTTCGTGACGGCGGCGCGGACGGTGACCGAGGCCGATGTCGTGAGCTTCGCCGGCCTTTCCGGCGACTTCAACCCGCTGCACACCGACCAGACCTTTGCCGCGAGATCCCCCTTCGGGGGCCGCATCGCCCACGGCATGCTGGTGGCGGCCATCGCCACCGGGCTGGCGAACCAGCTCGGCGTGTTCGAGGGCACCACCCTGGCCCTCATGGAGCAGCTGGTGCGCTACCGCGGCCCGGTCCGCCTGGGAGACACCGTGCACCTGGAGTTGGCGGTGACGGCCATGAAGGAGACCTCGGACGGTCGGCGTGGCCTGGTCACGTTTGGCACCGAGGTCAAGAACCAGGACGACCAGACGGTCATCGATGGCCACTGGCTGCTCATGATGAGGAGGTCAGGATGAGGCTCGGGGGCCGGGTGGCGCTGATCACTGGCAGCGGCGGAGGCATCGGGCGGTCTACGGCGCTCCAGTTCGCCGCCCAAGGGGCGCGGGTAGCGGTCAACGACGTGGACGCCGCCGGCGCTGAGGAGACGGTGGCGCTGATTTGCAGCGCGGGCGGCGACGCGCGCCTTTGCCCTGGCGACGTCACCTCGGCCAGCGAGGTCGAGGCGATGGTGAGCGGGGTGGTGGGTGCCTGGGAGCGGCTGGACATCCTCATCAACAACGCCGGCATCACGCGTGACGCGCTGGCCGTTCGCCTCAAGGACGGTGAGGTGAAGCGGATGAGCGAGGCCGACTGGGACGCGGTCCTGGCGGTGAACTTGAAGGGCACGTTCCTATGCAGCCAGGCCGCTGCGGTGCCCATGATCCGCCAGAGCTACGGCAAGATCGTCAGCACCGCGTCCGTATCCGCATTCGGCAACATCGGTCAGGCGAACTACGCCGCCAGCAAGGCAGGGATCATCGGGCTCACGCGCACCCTGGCGCTGGAGCTGGCGCGGTACGGCATCAACGTGAACTGCGTGGCGCCGGGCGGCGTGCGCACGCGCATGACGGCGGCCATCCCCGAGAAGGCGATGAGCGCGCTGTTGGAACGCATCCCGTTCCGCCGACTGGCCGAGCCCGACGAGATCGCTGCCGTCCACTTGTTCCTTGCCAGCGACGATGCCAGCTACATCACCGGCCAATGCCTGGTCGTGGACGCGGGCGCGCGGATCTGACGCCGGAGCGGACGATGCGATACCAACACGCGTACATCCCTTACGGTGCCTACTGGACGTCGCCGTTCTGCCGCTGGCAGGGCAGCTTCGCGGGCCTGCACCCCCTGCGCTTCGCGGCTGACGTCGCGTGCCGGGCGCTCGACGAGCGCGGCATCCCGACGACGGCGTTTGACGGCCTGGTGCTTGGCACCACCGTACCATCGCGCCACGCGTTCTACGGCGGGAGCTGGCTGGCGGGCCTATTGGGCGCGAGCGAGGTTACCGGCCCGGTCGTTAGCCAGGCATGCGCCACGTCGGCGCGCGTTCTGGCCGTGGCCGCCGGCGAGGTCGAAGCCGCCGGAGACCGCTGCGTGCTCGCCATCACCGCCGATCGCACGAGCAACGGCCCGCACCTGGTGTGGCCCGACGCGGCAAGCCCCGGGGGTCGGCCGGAGGCCGAGGACTGGGTGTGGGACAACTTCGGCCACGATCCGTACACCGGTGGGTCCATGCTGCAGACGGCGGAGAACGTGGCGGAGGAAGCGGGCATCTCGACGATGGAACAGCACGAGCTGGTGCTGCTGCGATACGCCCAGTACCAGGCCGCTCTGGCCGACGATCGGACCTTCCAGCGTCGGTACATGGTGGCGCCCATCGAGGTTCCTGCCGGTGGCCGTCGCACGATCGAGGTGGTCGGCGACGAGGGCGTCTACCCCTCGACGCCCGAGGGCCTGGCCCGCCTCAAGCCCGTGCTGCCGGCTGGAACGGTGACCTTCGGTGGCCAGACCTATGCGGCCGATGGTAATGCCGGCGCGCTCGTGACCACCGCGGAGCGTGCGGCGGAGCTCGGGAAAGACGGCGTGACGGTGCAGCTCGCGAGCTTCGCCGAGGGACGGGCCAAGCCCGGCTATATGCCGCAGGCCATCGTTCCGGCGGCAGAGCGCGCCCTTGCCGACGCGGGCATCGCTGCCGGGGACTTGGCCGCCGTAAACACCCACAACCCATTCGCCGTGAACGATATCTACCTCAGCCGCGCGTTGGGGCTGGACATTACGGCCATGAACCGCTTCGGCTCCTCGCTCATCTGGGGCCACCCGCAGGCGCCCACCGGCCTGCGCTCGGTGATCGAGCTCGTGGAGACGCTCGTCACGCTTGGCGGCGGCTACGGGCTGTTCGTGGGCTGCTCGGCCGGCGACAGCGCGGCGGCGGTGGTGGTGAAGGTGCGGTAGGGTTTCGCAACGCCTACAGGCTTGGCAGAGGACCACAGGGCCTTGACAACTGCCATCTCATACCTCATACTGGGTCTATGCCGTTTATGATACGACACATCCCGTTGTGACATATGACCACCAACCAGCCCTCTAAGCAGAGCCACCAGCTCGTGTTCACGCTCTACGGCGACTACCTGCGCCATCGGGTGGACGACGTGTGGACCGGCAGCCTGATCAGCTTGCTGGCTCCGTTCGGGCTGAGCGCCCAGGCCGTACGCTCCACGCTGTCGCGGATGTCGCGCCACGGATGGCTCGCGGGTCGCCGCTCGGGCCGCCACAGCTTTTATCGATTGACAACCAAGGGCAAGCGCATCCTTGACGAGGGCGAACAGCACCTGTTCAAGCCCCGTCACGAGCCTTGGGACGGGCGTTGGCGTCTCCTCACCTATGCCATCCCCGAGCGCAGCCGACAGCTGCGAGACCGCCTGCGCCAGCGGCTGACCTGGCTCGGCTTCGGGCACCTCAGCGCAAGCGCCTGGATCTCGCCGTACGAGCCGGCCCCGGAGCTCCTCGGCTGGCTCGAGTCGGCCGGGGCCCGGCGGTACGTCGACCTGTTCACCGCCAACTACGATGGCTTCGGCGACGCGCACCAGCTCGTGGCACGGGCGTGGGATCTCCAGGCGCTCAACGCGGCCTACGGCAGGTTCGTGCGCGACATCGAGCCGGAAAGCGAGCGCGACCGCGGCGGGTTGGCCGAGCACGATGGCATGGACCCGTCCGCTTCGTTCGCCCGGCGCTTCCGGCTCACGCTCCGCGTCCTCTCGTTCCCTTACGTCGACCCCCACTTGCCCAACGAGCTGCTCCCCGAGGATTGGCTGGGGCAGCGCGCCGCAGCGCTGTTCCAGAGCTATCACGAGGCGCTCGCCCCGCAGGCAAACGCCTTCATGGAGAGCGTCCTCACGGCGGCCCCCGATCTTGCCGACAACCACGTCGGGCCGGCCCCGAGCGTGCCGGCGCTGCCTCGCGCACAACGGACCAGCGCCATGGTGAGGAGCTAGGCATGGAATCGGCTGTCTTCCTGAGCGGGAACCAAGCCCTCGCCCGCGGCGCGTGGGAGGCGGGCGTGCGCTATGCCACCGGCTACCCGGGCACGCCCAGCACCGAGATCCTCGAGACGTTGGTCCGCTATCCCGAGGTGGACGCCCACTGGGCGACCAACGAGAAGGTGGCCTTCGAGGAAGGCATGGGCTTCGCCGTCGCCGGCGGGCGGGCGCTGGTCACCATGAAGCACGTGGGCCTCAACGTCGCGGCTGATCCGTTCATGGTCTTCCCGTACGCCGGCACCAATGGTGGCTTCGTCGTCGTCTCGGCGGACGACCCCGGCATGCACTCGTCACAGAACGAGCAGGACAACCGCTACCTGGCCCGGATGGCACGGGTGCCCATCGTCGAACCCGGCACGCCGCAAGAGTGCCTCGAGTTCATGCGGGCGGCCTTCGAGCTGAGCGAGGTCTTTGGCACCCCCGTGATGCTCCGCACGACCACGCGCACCGCGCACTGCAAGGGGCGCGTGACCATGGGCGAACGCCGCGAAGCGCCACCCGTCGCCTTCACGCCCAACCCACGGCGCTTCTCGGTGCCGATCTACGGCCGTCAGCTGCGACCGCTCCTGGATGACCGGCTGACGAGGCTGACGGCGTACGCGGAGACGGCGCCTTTCAATCGGGTGTCGCGTGATGGCCACCGCATCGGGGTGGTCGCCAACGGCATCTCCCGCGCCTACGCCCGCGAGGTGCTGCCCGCGGCGGACTACTTCGATCTGGGCCTCACCTATCCGCTGCCGCTGCTGGGGCTCGTCGCCTTCTGCCGCGAGCATGAGACGGTGTATGTGATCGAAGAGGGCGACCCGTTCATCGAAGAGCAGCTGCGTGCTGCTGGGGCCACCAACCTGGTGGGCAAGGATCTCTTTGGCGCCGGGGGCGAGTACAGCCCGGAGCGGCTGGTGCAGGCCATCGAAGGACGAACGGCGCCAGCCGCACTCGACATCGGCGTCCCCATGCCACCTCGCCCGCCGATGTTCTGCGTCGGCTGTGGCCACCGGACGGTGTTCGACGTGCTGGGCCAGCTCAAGGTCACCGTGGCCGGCGACATCGGCTGCTACACCATGGGCGCGCTGCCGCCTTACGAGGCCGAGCATCTCACGTTCTGCATGGGCGCCAGCATCGGCAACGCCATCGGCCTGCAGCGCGCCGGCGTCACGCGCAGCCTGGCGGTGATCGGCGACTCGACGTTCCTCCACTCCGGCATCCCGAGCCTCATCGACGCCGTCTATACCCGGACGCCGGTGACGGTGCTGATCCTCGACAACGGCACCACCGGCATGACCGGCCAACAGCCCAACCCCGTGACCGGCTACGACCTGGCGGGGTCGGCGGCTCCGGTCTTGGATCTGGAGGCGCTGACGCGCGCCCTCGGGGTGAGCGATGTGGTCGTCGTGGACACGTGGGACCGGTCCGGCATCCGCAGGGCGGTGCTCAGGGCCATGGCCCGCGCCGGCCCCTCCGTGGTGATCTGCCGCGGGCCTTGCCAGCTGCTGCCCGAGATGCGCTCGCAAGACCGCCAGCCGCTGGTCGTGGACGAGGCCCTGTGCACCGAGTGCAACGCCTGCTACCGCATCAGCTGCCCGGCCATCACGCCGGGACCGAACGGCTTGCCGACGATCGACGCCGTCGCCTGCGTCACCTGCACCGTCTGCCAGCAGCTCTGCCGCTTCGACGCCATCCTGCCCCTGGCCGGAAACGGCCACGCCGCGCCGCCGGCACCGGGCCGGGCAGACAGGGGGGCGCCATGACCGCCTCGACCGCGCCGGCCACCTACAGCGTGCTCGTCGCTGGCGTCGGGGGCCAGGGCGTGCTGCTGGTCAGCGAGCTCATCGCCCGCGCGGCGATCGCCGCCGGGCTCGACGCCAAGCAGACCGAAGTGCACGGCGTCTCACAGCGCGGTGGCGGCGTGCACAGCCACGTTCGCTTCGGGCCACGCGTGCACTCGCCGCTCATCCCGGTGGGCCAGGCGGACCTGGTGGTCGGGCTGGAGAAGCTGGAGGCACTGCGCTTTGCGCACTACGTTCGGCCGGAGGGGGCGCTGGTCGTCAACGCGCACGAGATCCCGCCCATCTCGGCCGGCGCGGACGCGATGGCACGCTATCCCCACGACGCGGCGGACCTCCTGCGCCGCCGGGGGCTGCGCGTGCTCGAGCTTCCCGCCACGGACCTCGCCGAGCGCGAGCTAGGCAACGCCCGCGTGGCCAACGTGTTGGTGCTCGGCTTCCTGTCCACCCTGCTGCCGCTGCCAACAGACGTCTGGCCCGACCTCCTGGCCGAGCAGGTCCCCGCGCGCTACCTCGACCTCAACCGCCGCGCCTTCGCCCTGGGCGCGGCCCTGGCACCGGCGGTCACGCCTGCCGCCTCGAACGGCGAGCGGGTCGCCCACCCGACGGGCGGCGGCCGATAGGGAGGACTCCCAATGAACAACCCACCTCACCACGACTTGATCTACGACTGGAACGGCCGCGGCAACCGCGACCCGTGGCCGGCGAACGTGGCCGTCTCGGACGAGACGCTGCGCGACGGGCTGCAGTCGCCTTCGGTGCGCCAGCCGCAGATCCAGGAGAAGGTGTACCTGCTGTACCTCATGGACGAGCTGGGCATCGACATCGCCGACCTGGGCCTTCCCGGGGCCGGCGAGCGCTTCCAGCGCGACGTCACCGTGCTGGCTCGCGAGATCGCCAACCAGGGGCTCGCCGTCCGTCCCCAGGCGGCGGCCCGCACCGTCGAGGCCGACATCCGGCCCATCGTCGACGCGAGCCAGGCCGCCGGCATCCCCATCGAAGCGGCCATCTTCCTGGGCTCCAGCCCCATTCGCCAATACGTCGAGGGTTGGGACCTGGACCGGCTCACCAGCCTCACCCGGACGGCCGTCACGTTCGCCGTCGAGCACGGCTTGCCGGTGATGTTCGTCACCGAGGACACCACCCGAGCCGCACCAGAGGCCTTGCGCCGGCTGTACACCACCGCCATCGAGTGCGGTGCTCATTCCGTGTGCGTGGCCGACACGGTCGGCCACGCCACGCCAGACGGCGTGTACGAGCTGGTCTCCTTCGTTCGTGAGGTGGTGGCCAGCACGGGCGCGCCGGTGTCGATCGACTTCCACGGCCACCGCGACCGCGGCCTGGACGTGCCCAACTCGCTGGCGGCCATCCAGGCCGGGGCCAGCCGGGTGCATGCCTGCGCGCTCGGCATCGGCGAGCGCTCCGGGAACACGCCGATGGAGATCCTGCTCGTGAACCTGGGCCTCTTCGGCATCGGCGAGCGGGACCTGACGGTCCTGCCGGAGTACTGCCAGGTGGCCTCCGAGGCCTGCGGCGTGCCCATTCCCTTCAACTACCCGGTGGTCGGGGCCGACGCCTTCCGCACCTCCACGGGCGTCCACGCGGCGGCCATCGCCAAGGCCAGGCTGCTGGGCGACGAGTGGCTTGCCGAACGCGTCTACTGCGGGGTGCCCGCCAGCTTGGTGGGTCGCGAGCATGGCATCGAGATCGGGCCGATGAGCGGTGATCACAACATCCGCTACTGGCTCGAGAACCGCGGCATCGAGCTCGAGGAGGCGTACTTCGAGAAGATCCTCAATGCCGCCAAGCGCTCGGACACCTTGCTGCCGGAGGAGGAGCTGATGCGCATGATCCGGGTGATGCGCCGTCGCCACGGCTTGGCGGAGACGGTGAAGCCCTCTGAGGACGAGTTCGTCTTCGCTTGGGAGCGCTAGATGGCTCAGACCATCGCCGAAAAGATCCTGGCTGCCCACTCCGATCGCGAGACGGTGCGTCCGGGCGAGTTCATCAACGCGCGGGTGGACCTGGTGCTGGCGAGCGAGCTATCGGGCATCGTGGCGCTGCGCGAGTTCGAGCGCTTCGCCGGCGCCCGCATCTTCGACCCCCGGAAGGTCGTGTTCGTCTTCGACCACTTCACGCCCAACAAGGACATCGACTCGGCCGAGATCGTGCGCGAGTGCCGGGAGTTCGCGCTGCGCACCGGCATTCGGTACTACGACGTCGGCCGAGTCGGCATCCAGCACGTGCTCTTGCCCGAGCAGGGGCTGGTGTCGCCGGGCGACATCGTGGCCGGCGCCGACTCCCACACGTGCAGCTACGGCGCGTTGGGCGCGTTCGGGACGGGCGTGGGCTCCACCGACGCCGCCGCCGCCATGGCGCTGGGCGAGCTCTGGTTGAAGGTGCCGGAGTCGATCAAGGTGGTCTTCAGCGGCCAGCTCAAGCCGTGGGTCAGCGGCAAGGACCTGGTCCTATTTGCCATCAGCCAGCTCGGCGTCGACGGCGCCCGATACCAGGCGCTGGAGTTTGCCGGCGAGGTGGTGGAGGGTCTGGACATGGCCGGCCGCCTCACCATGGCCAACATGGCCATCGAGGCCGGCGCCAAGACCGGGTTGATCAACCCCGATGCCACCACGCTGGACTTCGTGCGCCGTGCCGGCGGCCGCACCGACCGTGTCTTCACGAGCGATCCGGATGCCGAATATGCAATGATCCACGCGTGGGACGTGAGCGACCTGGAGCCCCAAGTGGCCGTGCCGTTCCTGCCCGAGAACGCCCGCGACGCGGGCGACCTGGGCGACATCGTGATCCACCAAGTGGTCATCGGCATGTGCACCAACGGCAACCTGGCCGACCTGCGCCAGGCGGCGCACGTGCTGAAGGGGCGCAAGGTCCATCCGCAGGTGCGGGCCATCGTGATTCCCGGCAGCCAGGCGGTCTACCTGGCGGCGGTACGCGAGGGGCTCGTCGAGACGTTCATCGAGGCGGAGTGCGTCGTGAGCACGCCCACCTGCGGGCCGTGCCTCGGCGGGCACATGGGGGTGCTGGCAGCCGGCGAGCGCTGCGTGTCCACGAGCAACCGCAACTTCCGAGGCCGCATGGGCCACATCCAGAGCGAGGTCTACCTGGCCAACCCGGCCGTGGCGGCGGCGTCGGCCATAACCGGCCACATCTCGTCGCCGGCGGAGCTGGGCATCGCCGCCCCGGAGAGCTCCCGCGAGGCCAACCATGGTTGACCCGCTCCTGCGCTTGGAGGGTCGGGCCTGGACGTTCGGCGACCATGTGGACACCGATGCCATCATCCCGGCCCGCCACTGCAACACCGCGGATCCTGCCCGCCTGGCCGAACACTGCATGGAAGATGCCGACCCGTCCTTTGCCGGCCGCGTGGCGCGAGGCGACATCGTGGTGGCGGGCATCAACTTCGGCTGCGGCAGCTCGCGCGAGGTGGCGCCCATCGCCATGAAAGCGTGCGGCGTCGCGGCCGTGGTGGCCGCCTCGTTCGCCCGGATCTTCTTTCGCAACGCCATCAACCTCGGCCTGCCCATCTTCGAGTGCCCCGCCGCCTCGGCCGCCGTTGCCGACGGCGATACCGTGGCGATCGAGCCGGCCAGCGGCCTGATCTACGACCTGACGACCGGTGCCATCTTCCAGGCCGAGCCGTTCCCTGAGTTCCTCCGGCAAATGGTGGCCCTGGGCGGCCTGCACGAGTACGTCCAGGCGCGACTGGCGGGGCGGGCATGATCGACTTTGCGCTCTCCGACGAGCACCGCGCCCTGCGCGACCTCGCCCACCGCTTCGCGGCCGAGGAGATCCGCCCCGTGGCGGCCCGGTTCGACGAGGAGGAGGCGCTGCCTTGGGACGTGCTCAGGCGCGCCGCGGAGGTCGGCCTCACGGCCTACGCGCTGCCCGAGGCCTTCGGCGGCGGGGGGTTCACCGATGTGCTGGGCCGCTGCCTGGTCGACGAGGAGCTGTACTGGGGTTGTGCCGGCGTGGCCACGGCCCTCGGGGGCACGTTGCTGGCGGCCACGCCCATCCTGCTGGCGGGCACGCCGGAGCAGCAGGCACGTTATCTCCCCCGCCTCTGTGACCCGCGGGAGGTGCGCCTGGGCGCCTTTGCCCTCACCGAGCCCGCGGCCGGCTCCGACGCCGCCGCCCTGGCCACCACCGCCCGACGCGACGGATCGGACTACGTGCTGAACGGCACCAAATGCTTCATCACCAACGGCGGCGTGGCCGACACCTACGTCCTGTTCGCCACCGTGGCGCCGGGTAGCGGGGCGGACGGCATCGCGGCGTTCATCGTGGACGGCGCCAGCGCCGGCCTGGTGGCCGGGCGGAAAGAGCGGAAGATGGGCATCCGAGCCTCCCAAACGGCCACCGTATACCTCGAGGACGTGCGGGTGCCGGCGGCCAACCGGCTGGGCGCCGAGGCCGACGGCTTCCGCATCGCCATGCAGACGTTGGACCGCACCCGAGCCCAGATCGCCGCCGGCGCGGTGGGCATTGCCCGCGCCGCCTACGAGTTCGCCTGCCATTACGCCGGCGAGCGCCACCAATTCGGCCGGCCCATCGGTCGGTTCCAGGCCATCGGTACCCTGCTGGCGGACATGGCTTCCGGGATCGAGGCGGCACGCCTCCTGGCCTGGCGGGCCGCTTGGCTGGTCGATCACGGCATGCCCAACACGATCGAGAGCAGCATGGCCAAGGCCTTCGCGGCCGACGTCGCCATGCGCGTCACGACCGACGCCGTCCAGGTGCTGGGCGGCTACGGCTACTCGCGGGACTACCCCGTGGAAAAGTGGATGCGCGACGCAAAGATCATGCAGATCTACGAGGGCACCGCCCAGATCCAGCGCCTGGTCATCGCCCGCGGCGTCCTTGCGGCCGCTGGCGAGCGCGCCAACGGGGCCGCTCCCCGTCGCACCAGCGCCTGACGGGGTGCCCAGCACGGAGCGCACGGCGATGAAGACCTACCGCATTGGCGTCATCCCGGGCGACGGGATCGGTCCCGAGGTGACGGCCGAGGCCCTCAAGGCGCTGGCCGCGGCGGCCGACGTGTGTGGCTTCGGCTACCAGCTGTTCGAGTACCCCTACAGCGGCGCGCACTATCTGGCCACCGGCGAGCTCATGCCGGAAGGTGTGGTCGAGGAGTGGCGCGCGCTGGACGCCGTGCTCCTCGGCGCGATCGGCCATCCCGACGTCGAGCCCGGGCTGGTGGAGCGCGCGGTGATCCTCGGCCTCCGCTTCGGCCTGGACCTCTACATCAACCTGCGGCCGATCAAGCTGCTGGCCGAGCACCTCTGCCCGCTGAAGGGCAAGGGCGTGGGCGACATCGACCTGGTCGTGGTGCGCGAGAACACCGAGGACGTCTACAGCCAGATCGGCGGCCACTTGAAGATGGGTACGGCCGACGAGGTGGCCATCGTCACGGGCGTCTACACGCGCAAGGGCACCGAACGGGTGATCCGCCATGCCTTCGACCTGGCTCGTGAGCGGGCCATGGCGCGCGGCGCGAACGGCCGACCGGCGCACGTGACGCTGGTGGACAAGGCCAACGCCATCCGCCCGCAAGCCATCTGGACGCGCGTGTTTGCCGAAGTCGCGCGCGAGTACCCCGACGTGCTCACCGACCACGCCTACGTGGACGCCTGCTGCATGTACATGATCAAGATGCCGGAGATCTACGACGTGATCGTCACCACCAACCTGTTCGGCGACATCATCACCGACCTCGGCGCAGCGCTCCAAGGCGGCATGGGCATCGCCGCCTCGGGCAACATCCACCCAGGCCGCACCGCGATGTTCGAGCCCATCCACGGCTCGGCGCCCAAGTTCGCGGGCCAGAACGTCGCCAGCCCCCTCGGCGCCATCGCCGCGGTGGGGATGATGCTGGACTACCTGGGTGAAAAGGATGCGGCGGCCGCCGTCGAGGGCGCGATCGAGCGCTGCCTGGTGAGCCGGCGCATCCCGTCCGTCGACACCGACAGCGGCGTATCTACCAGCCAGGCCGGCGACCTGGTGGTCGAGGAGATCCGCGTCGCGCCGAGTCAGGCGGCGCCGGCAATCGAGGCGGTCGGGTGAGCCGCGCCGCCGCGGAAGTCGAGCAGTTGCTGACGACTGCTCTCGAGGTGAACGGCGTCCCCCGCACGCTCCTGGCGCCGGCGCAGCGCACGCTGCTGGAAGGGCTGCGCGAGGACCTGGGCCTTACCGGCACCAAGCACGGCTGCGAGCTGGGCGAGTGCGGCGCGTGCACGGTGCTCGTGGATGGCCAGCCGCGCCTTGCATGCCTCACCCTGCTCGCCGCCGTCCACGGGAGGGCCATCACCACCGTGGAAGGGCTGGGCACGACGGCGGCTCCGCATCCCTTGCAGGCGGCCTTCGTGGCGCGCGGGGCCGCCCAATGCGGCTACTGCACCGGCGGCATGCTGCTCACCGCCGCCGCCCTGCTCGCGGCCAACGCCGAGCCAACGGACGGCGAGGTGCGCGCCGCGCTCGCCGGCAACCTGTGCCGCTGCACCGGCTACGCCAGCATCGTGGCCTCCGTGCGCGACGCGGCCCAGGCAGGGTGCCAGGGTGGGTGACCACGACTTCGCCGTCATCGGCCAGCGCCGGCCCAAGGTGGATGCCTGGCCCAAGGTGACCGGCAGGACGCGCTACGCCGACGACCTGCCTTTCGCCAACCTGCTGTATGCCCGCTTGCTGCGCAGCCCCCATGCCCACGCCCGCATCCATGCCGTCGACGCCACGGCCGCGCTGGCGCTTCCGGGGGTGGTGGCGGTGATCAGCGGCGAGGACCTGCCTGTGCCCTATGGCATCCTGCCCGTCAGCCAGGACGAGCACGGGCTCGCCTTCGAAAAGGCACGTTTCGTGGGCGATCCGGTGGCCGCTGTGGCGGCCGAGGACGAGGCGACGGCCGACCAAGCCTTGGGGCTGATCCGGGTGGACTACGAGGAGCTGCCGGCCTACATGACGGTGGACGATGCCCTGGCCGCGACCGGGGAGCCGATCCACGCCGACGGCAAGGCGGCCAACGTCCAGAAGCGGGTGGCGCTGGAGTTCGGCGATGTGGCGGCCGGCTTTGCTGCCGGCGAGCACAGGCGTGAGGAGCTCTTCTTCTACGCCGGCAGCAACCACCTGGCGTTGGAGGAGCACGCCGCCGTAGCCGAGATCAGCCCGGACGGGCGCTTGACGCTGTGGTCCTCCACCCAAACCCCCCACTACGTCCAGCGCGCGCTGGCCAAGGCCCTGCAGCTGCCCGAAGGGCGGGTGCGGGTCGTGGCGCCGGCCGTGGGCGGCGGCTTTGGGGGCAAGACCGAAGCGCTGCCCCACGAGGTGGCCGCTGCCCGGCTGGCCATGGTCACCGGCCGGCCCGTGAAGTGCCGCCTCACGCGCGAGGAGGTGTTCTACAGCCACCGCGGCCGCCATCCGGTGCACCTGCAGCTCCGCGCCGCCGCTCGCGCGGACGGCACGCTCACCGCCCTGCACGTCCGCACCGTCCTGGACGGTGGCGCCTTTGGCAGCTACGGCGTGGCGTCCACGTACTACACGGGCGCGCTCGCCCCAGCGACGTATCGTCTCCCCGCCTACCGCTTCGAGGGCGCGCGGGTGTACACCAACAAGCCGCCCTGCGGCCCCAAGCGTGGCCACGGCACGCCCCAGCCGCGCTTTGCGCTCGAGGTGCTCCTGGACAAGCTGGCCGAGGACCTGGGGCTGGACCCGCTGGCCATCCGGCTGGTGAACCTGGTCGCGCCGGACAGCGTCACGGTCAACCACCTGCGGGTCACGAGCTGCGGGCTGCAGAGGTGCCTGGAGGAGGTGGTCGCCGCCTCCGGCTTCCTGGACAAGCACCGCCGGCTGCCCCGTGGCCAGGGCGTGGGCTTGGCCGCGGGCTGCTATCTCTCGGGCGCTGCTCTGCCGATCTACTGGAACGGCCTGCCGCACACCACCGTCCACATCCAGGCCGACCGCGCCGGCACCGTGCGGGTGGCCTGCGGCGCCACCGACATCGGCCAGGGCTCAGACTCGGTGCTCGCGAGCATCGTGGCCGAGGTGCTGGGGCTGGAGCCGGCCGATATCCAGCTGGCCACCGCCGATACGGCGTTGGCGGCGGTGGACCTGGGCAGCTACTCGAGCCGGGTGACCTTCATGATGGGCAACGCCGCCCTGCAGGCCGCCGAAAGGCTGCGCGACCAGGTCCTGTGCGCCGTCGGCAACGAGCTCGGCATCGGGCCGGGTGAGCTCGCCTTGCGCACGGGCCACGTGGTCCGCCGCGGGGACGGTGCGCTGCGGATGCCGTGGCCCGACGCCCTTCGGCTGGCCCAGGCGGCCGGCACATCGCTGGCCGAGAGCGGCAGCTACGCGCCGCCCGCGCTGGCCGGACCGTACAGAGGCGCCGGCGTGGGCCCGAGCCCGGCCTACAGCTACTCGGCGTGCGTGGTGCAGCTGGAGGTGGACGCGGACACCGGTCACGTGGCGCCGCGCGAGGTATGGCTGGCCCACGACGGCGGGCGTGCGCTGAACCCGACGCAGGTGGAGGGACAGATCGAAGGCGGGGTGTACATGGGCCTGGGCGAGGCCCTGTGGGAGGAGCAGGCCTTCCGCGGCCGCCTGCACGCCGGTCCTTCGGCGCTTGACTACAAGACCCCCACCGCGCTGGACATGCCGGTCGTGCATTGCCTGCTGGTCGAGACCGAGGACCGGGAGGGCCCGTTCGGGGCCAAGGAGGTCGGCCAGGGTCCGCTCTTGCCGGTGCCGCCGGCCGTGGCCAACGCCGTCTACGATGCCGTTGGGGTGCGGGTGGACGAGGTGCCCATCACCCCGGACAAGGTGCTGCACGCGCTGAAGCGCCAGGCCCGCGGGCAGCCCGCGCGCTACGGCCCCCGCCGCTTCCCCGACATCGCCTACCCGCCGCTCACGCTGGTCCAGCCGCCGGCCGGCGCGCCCGAGCTGTAGACGACATGCTGTACCTGCCGCCGTTCCGGTACCTGGCCCCGCGCAGCCTCACGGAGGCGGTCGGGCTGCTGGACGATCTGGGACCCGAGGCGCGCGTGCTGGCTGGCGGCACCGACCTGCTGCCCAGCTTGAAGCGCCGGCAGGTGACACCCAGCTGCCTGGTGGCTCTGGCGGACGTCCCTGAGCTGGACGGCGTTTGCCCAACAGGGGACGCAGCGAGCGACGCGGGAATCCGCGCCTCCGGGCTGACCTTGGGTGCCCTAACCTCCATCGCCATGCTGGCGGCGCAGCCGCTGCTGCGGCGCCACTACCCCGTTATCGCGCAAGCAGCCGACCGCATCGCCTCCCCGACGCTGCGGGCGATGGGCACCCTGGGCGGCAACCTATGCCTGGACACGCGCTGCACGTTCCTCAACCGCTCGCCGCTGTGGCGCGAAGCAGCCGGCGACTGCCTCAAGTGCTCAGGCGACGTTTGCCGGGTGGCGCCGGGCGGCGATCGCTGCTGGGCCGCGGTGTCGTCCGACCTGGCGCCGGTCATGGTCGCGCTGGGCGCCACGGTGCGGATCGCCGGCCCGTGGGGCGAACGCATGCTGCCGATGGAAGCTCTATACCGCGACGATGGGCTGTCGCACCTGGCGCTCGATCCCGGCGAGATCCTCGTCGAGGTCCGCCTGCCACCGCCAAAGGGCGTGTGTGCCAGCTACCTGAAGCTGCGCCCGCGGGCGACGTTCGACTTCCCGTCGCTGGGCGTGGCGGTCGCGTTGTGGATGCGCCACGACGTGTGCGAAGAAGCCAGGATCGTCGTGGGCGCCGTGGCCTCGCGGCCGCTGCGGATGTCCGAGGCGGAGGCGGTGCTCACCGGCCAGGTGCCCACCGCCGAGCGGTTGGCGGCCGCGGCCGAGGCCGTCCACCGAGCGGTACGGCCCATGGACAACGTGGACATGCCGCCCGCCTATCGCCGCCAGGTTGCCCGCGTGTACGCGGAGCGTGCGCTCCGCCAAGCCCTGGACCTTAGGAAGCAAGGAGATCGAGATGACGATGGAAGCCACTGAGATCCTGATGGATGAGCACCGCGTGATCGAACGGGTGCTAAGCGCGCTGGAGGTTGCCGCAGACCGCCTGGACCGGGGAGAGCCGGTCCAGGCGAGCTTCTTCACGGACTGCGCGGACTTTGCTGCCGGGTTCGCCGACGGCTGCCACCATCGCAAGGAGGAGGATGTGCTGTTCCCGGCCATGGCGGCGGCCGGCATCCCCCAGGAAGGCGGCCCGCTTGGGGTCATGCTGCACGAGCACGAAGAGGGTCGCTCGTTCATCCGCGGCCTGCGGCAGTCGACGCGCGCCATGGCCGGCGGCGACGCGGCTGCCCGCGACGAGTTGGTTTCGAACGCCCGGGGCTATGTCGCGCTGCTGCGCGCGCACATCGCCAAGGAAGACATGGTCCTATTCCCCATGGCGGGGGCCGCCATCGCGCCCGGCGAGCAGGCGCGGGTGGCAGAGGCGTTCGAGCACATCGAGCAGGCGGAGGGCAACGCGGGAATGCACCAGCGGTATCTCAGCTTGGCCGACCGGCTGGTGGCGGAGGCTGGCGGGGGCTGACCACGCCCGACGGGCGAGGCCGGGGAGACCATGGTTCACGGTCCCCAGTCCCCGAGCGCGTACCCGCTCGCACCGAGGTACGGCACGACCAGCATCGACAGCATCCGCGGCCAGTGGTAGCCCGCCGACTTCGAGACGTACGGGGCGACGCCGCAGACCGCCCAGGCCGGGTTCGGCGGCGACGCCGCGTACTCCTCGGCCACTCGCTCCAGGCGTGACCGCCAGCGCTCGGCGGTCGCCGCGTCGCCGCGGGCGTTGGCCAGCCTCAGCAGCGGCCAGCCGGCGGCCAGGAGGTCGAGGCCGGCCGGGTGCCCGATCTCGGAGACCCACAGCGATGGGCCGCCCGCGCGGCCGTCGTAGCGCGGGTAGTGCGTGCCGCGGCGGTACTCGCCGCAGGCGGTCGTCCAGGCCGGCACGCCGTCGACGGCAAAGCCGAGCCCCCCGCCGGGCGCGAGGTCGACGAGGAACTTCCCGTCGGGCGCATGGAGCGTCGCCTCGGCGCTGCCGGCGAGCACATCCCATTGCGCCGCGTCCGGCACCAGGCCCGGCCACGGTTGCTGAGCGCCCTCGGCCGAGCCGAACAGCGCGGCGCCCAGGTAGTACCAGGTCCAGCCCAGGTATGGGATCGACGGGACGTCGTCGGTGTGGTTCTCGATCCACAGCCGGTTCTGGCCGTGCGCCCCGCCCTCGGTCTCGGCGTTTAGCGTCCGGATCCGCTCGCCCGTCACCGGGTCCAGACGATCGAACGAGAGGGCAAACGAGGCATAGCGCTCGCCGGCCGCGCGCAGGCGGTCGACCTCGTCCGACGGGAGCGCGCCCTCCAGGACGCGCGCCGAGAGGATGGCGCCGGCGCCCATCCAGGCCAGCTCCTCGGCCGGCGAACTGCCCTTGTCGGCGTTCCAGTCGAACGTCCAGCTGGCGCTGGAGACCACCTGCCGGCCAGCCAGCGAATGCGCCGTGTGCTCGGGCGCCGTCCGCGTGGTCAGCCGCACGGCGTGCGACGGGAGCTGCTCTTCGGGCGCCATCTCGACCAACCAGGCCCGCGCGATCCCCGACAGCAGCTCCTCCACCTCGGACCGCGCCGCGGGGGTAAGCGCCCCCTGCGCGCGCACGAGGTCCGCGACGATGGCAATGTCGACGGCGCGCTGGGGGTTCTGCCAGATCGCCGCCAGCGTGTCCCGATGCCCCTCGCCGCCGGGGATGTCCTCCGGTCCGAACGCCAGGCGGGCCAGCTGGTGGAGCGCCACGTCCAGGTAGTAGGCGGCCCACGCCGCGTGCACGTGGGCGGCGGCGCCAGCGGCCGGCTGGCCGGTGGTTGCTGCCCGCCGCGCGGCGGCGCCGTGATACAGGCCCATGAACTCGGCCACCCAGGCGTAGCATGCCCGGTGGTGGGCGCCGGGACCGAAGGGTTGGCCGCCCATGTCGGGAAAGTCCGCGCACGCGACGTCGACGTTGGCCGCCGCGGCGCCCAGCGACGGCGCCCCGCCGGCCGCCGGGAACACGGCCGCCTCTGGATGTACCGCTCTAAAGCCCTCGACGGCGGCCCAAAGGCTGTCGGCGAGCTCCTCGTCGGGCCACCAGTTGGTGCTGATGGCGTAGGGGAGGTAGAGGCGCGGGCTGGATTGGGCGGCGGCTGCGGGCATCGCGCCGGGCAGCGCAGCGGCTGGTGCCGCGCCGGACGCATAGACCAGGCTGCCCAAGGTGAGGGCGGTCATCCGCGTGGCTGCGCGTGGGCTCATGGGCTGCCTCCGTTGCCGTCGAGATCGTGCTGTTGGCTCGGGGCATGGACGGCGGCTTCAGTGGGGGTCTTGCACGGCCTGGTTCGGACCGAGGCCGCCGCGACGGGCAAGCCGACGCCGTTGGCTGGCCCGCAGCACGCTACTCGATCGTGAAGTCGTGGTGCATGCCCATGGCCATGTGCATTGCGCCGTCCGCGGTCGCGCTGGGGAGGAAGCAGAGCAGGACGTAGTTGCCGGGCTCGAGGTCCAGCGTGAGGTGCGCGGTCTCGCCGGGATCGATCGGGGGCAGGCCCCCGACGCTGGTGAACGGCGGCCCGTCTGGCGGCCCGCCCTCGGCGTCGTCTTGGCCGTCGTCGCCCTCGTCATCATGGTCGGCGTCAGCGGTGTCAGCGCCGGCCTCCGGCGACGCGTCGCCCGCGCCCTCGGGCGGGCCGCCCTGGGAGAACGCGGTGATCATCTCGGCCACCTGGGCGCCGGTGACGCCCTCGCTCAGCTTCATGATGAGCGCCTCGTGGGGCTCCTGGCCCATGTTGTTGATGGCGATGGTCTGCGATCCGCTCTCCAGCTCGCCGGTGAGCTTGAAGGTGAAGTCGTAGAGGCTCAGCGTGGCGTCCGCCTCGGGCACGCGCGCCGAGGTGCCGTCGGGTTCGGTGACCTCCAGCTCCTGGATCATCCCCTTCTCAGCATCCGACACGTCCTCGCCGTCGGCCGACTCGAACGAGAAGACCGCGTACCGGCCGGGCTGGAGAGCGTGCACCACGCTGGCCCGCGCGCCGGGCGGGATGCCCCCGACGCCTCCAGCAAAGCTGATCCAATCCGGCATAGGGCCCATGTCGCCCAGCAAGGCCAGGACGTCGTCCGTGGTCCGGCCATCGCCGAGCTCGACCAGGACCAGGCCGTGGCTGTTGTCGCCCTCGTTGACCAGCTCGATCTCGGTCAGTCCAGCCGGGATGCTGGCCGGCCCCTCGTAAGCAAAGTCGGTGGCCACAAACGTCACCGGGTCGCGGTCGCCACCCGTGCCGGGCGACCAGCCGGTGGGCCCACAGGCCGCCAGGCCCACGAGCAGGACACCGCTCCCCATCGATGCGGCCAGAGCACGCACGCCAAATCGCATCTCCCACCTCCTGGATGGTCGCGTTGCCCCATGCCGCCGCCGCGGATCGGCGAAGGCTCCCTCGGGGCTATGATGGCGCGGGATGGTAGCGCGATCGCGGTGGGATAAACACAGGCTGCCTGGTCGCCCGCGTCAGCTCCAGTCCTCGAGGGCAACGCCCTCGAAGTGCCGGAAGTCGACGGGGTTCAACGTGGCCAGGATCAGGCCGTTCACAGCCGCGATCGCCGCGATCTGGCCGTCGACGAACGGCGGCGTCATCCCGATGGCGGCGAGCCGGGCACGTTCCCGCGCGTGCCACCGCGCGGCATGGACGTCGTAGTCCAAGATCTGGACGGTGGGCTGAACGGTCCGCAGCAGGTAGCGCTCGATCGCCGCACGGCGCGCCGACGCGGGCAGCCGATAGCATCCGAAGAGGAGCTCGTGCCAGACCAGGCTAGCCGTCGCGATCCGCCCGTCGTTCGCTTCCAGGCGACGAAGGGTGCCGGGGAGGGGAACCGGGCGCACGGGTTGGGAGAGGACGTTTGTATCGACGAGGAACGCCGCGCTCACAGCTCGACGTCTCGACCGGGAGACGGGTCGCGTACGCCGGTGAACGGATCGTCGCCGCTCAGCTCGGCAGCGTAGGCTGCCCGAAGCTCGCGGATGCCCTGCCAGAGGCTCCCTGGACGGGCCGTGAGGCGCTCGTAGACCTCGGCGGAGAGGAGGACGGCGACACCACGACCACGCCGGGTGATCTCGATCGGCGTGCCCGCCTCCGCCTCGTGCACGAGACGGGGGAGCTGATCCTTGGCTTCGGCGATCGAGACGCGGCGCGACATGGGACCTCCGAGATGGCTATCTGGATGGCCATTGTAGCATGCTGGGGCACGCTTGTGGAGCCCGCCGTCTACACCGGCACGCTGACGCGCCGCTGGGCGAGCTCCACGACGCGATCCTGTTCTTCGCCGGCGTCGGGTCGCCGGTGTCGATCGACGGCCTGGCACGCTTCCGCCCGACGCTCTCGCGACACGGCGCGCTGCGCGTGAGGGTGGTGCCGAGCCACGAGCTGGTGGGCGGACTGCGCCTGCGCGGCGGCTTCGCCGGGCACGTGATCAACCCCGAGCGCATCGGCTGGACCGACGCGCAGTACAAGGCGCTCTGGGACGCCGAGTTCCCGGACGACCCGCTGGAGATCGGCGGCGCCGCCGAACCGGGGGACGAGCCGGAGGCGAACGCCGCCTGAAAGGTGGCCGGCTACGGTTCACCGTAGCCGGCCCCGAACGACGGCGAAGCTGCTGTAACCGGCGGGCGGTCGCGCGAGGCGGCCGCCCGCCTTCGCGGCCTCGTCGTCAGCCGCATCCGCCCGCAGGCTCGGCAGCACGCGTCGCAAGCCCGTCGCGCTTGCGGCGCCGATTCGGCGCACCCCCCCCTATGCGACGCTGCCTGCGCCGATATGCTGGCCAGGACGGCTCCGGTCGCGGCTCCGAGCCGCGCGCAAGCCCCGTCCGGGAGCAGCCCACGGACCTGCTAGAATGGCGGCGACGCCCCGATCCCCAGCGAGGTGATGCCCATGGTCGTCAAGCCCATGCCCGTGCAGCGCGCGGTCACGTACCGCGAGAGCGACGGCAAGCCGATGGCTGAGTCCGACCTGCACCGGCGGGAGCTCTTCGATCTCCTATACATGCTGGAGACGCACTTCGCGGGGCGCGACGACGTCTACGTGGCGGGCAACAACTTCCTGTACTACCAGGAGGGCCAGCCCAGGTCGGTGATCTCGCCCGACGTCTACGTGGTCTTCGGGATCG
>Ga0326597_10000057_pt1 | contig 185034 bp, 148 predicted proteins | sample RVTome_12_FD_203789 | JGI IMG/M metagenome (GOLD analysis project Ga0326597, IMG submission 203789) | Soil microbial communities from uranium-contaminated site in the Upper Colorado River Basin, Wyoming, United States - RVT100D185 | ecosystem: Environmental > Terrestrial > Soil > Contaminated... | reverse complement strand
GGCTTCGACACCCACGCCCGTCAGGCTCTGGTTCATCCCGTGCTGCTACGGGAACTGAGCGAATCGCTCACCGCCTTCATCGACGATCTCAATCAGCGCGGCTTGGGCGAGCGCGTGCTGGTCGTGACCTTCAGCGAGTTCGGCCGGCGCATCGCCGAGAACGGCAGCCGCGGGACTGATCACGGAGCCGGCGCTCCCATGTTCATTGCGGGCAAATCGGCGAAGGCGGGCATCGTCGGCGGCCCGCCGCGGCTCGATTCTGGTGGCGCGGGCGTCCCGCCTGCCTTCGAGGGCGATGTGCCGCACGAAGTGGACTTCCGCCAGGTCTATGCCTCGGTCCTCGACGGCTGGCTGCGCGTGCCCCACGAAGCGGTGCTGGGCGAGCGATTCGCAAAAGTGCCCGTCCTGCGGTGAAGCGTTTAGAGCCCCGAACAGAATGGGGAGTGCGGACATCCTGTCCGCACGAGGCCCGCTGCGGACGGAACGTCCGCGCTCCCCGCGATTCCATTCTGATTGTCGCTCTAAACTGCATCCCGTCCACCGGCCGCTCCCTCCAGAATCACCCGCGCTATACAATCCAGCCCTCCTGAATCCTCATTCAGGACGCCGCTCGCTCACACACGCACACACTCTCACATTGATACACATCCGAAGGAGAAGACCGTGAAGAAGCACCTCACTGTGACCGCAATCATCGCTGCCGCCGCGCTCGCCGCCGGCCTCGCCACCGCGCCCGCAACGCAGCAGGATCCCCCCACCGGGGGCGAGGGAATGGAAGGCATGCCCCCCATGCCGCCCCCGCCCGGCGAGCACCACGAGTGGCTGCAGCAGCTCGTCGGCGAGTGGACCACCGAATCCGAAATGGCCCCGGGAATGCCCGACATGAAGACCACCGGCACCGACACCGTCCGCTCCCTCGGCGGCCGCTGGATTCTCTGCGACCACGCCGGCGAATTCCCCGGCATGGGCCCATTCACCGCCGTCCTCACCCTCGGCTACAACCCCGAGACCGGCAAGTACCAGGGCACGTGGATCGCTTCCATTGAAGACCACATGTGGATCTACGAAGGCACGCTCGACCCCACCGGCAAGATCCTCACCCTCGAAACCGAAGGGCCGGACATGATGAACCCCGCCCCCGGAAAGACCGCGAAGTACCGCGACGTGATCGAGATCAAGAGCGCTGACCACCGCACCATGACCTCCTCGGCGCTGGTCGAGGGCGAGTGGGTGGAGTTCGTCACGATGAATTATCACAGGAAATAGGAATCCAGATTCACCACTAAGAGTCGCTCACACAATGGGTGCGACGGTCGAGCCGCCGCGGCTCGCCCGTGCGGCATGTTCTTGCACGTTCGCACGGGCGACGCGAAGCACGTCGGCCGTGCCACCCATCTCGTTCATTTTGTGTGGCGCTCTAAGTCCTCACCGAAGGTCAAGCGAAGCGCACAGAGGCTCACCGAAGGTCAAGCGCAGCGCACACAGAGCAGGTTTTGTGACTGTGCAACGAACCGCGAAGCCCCCGGACCAGCCGGGGGTTTTTCCTTCCTGGTGGCACGGGTCTCCAGACCCGTGTTCTGGTAGCACGGGTCTCCAGACCCGTGCTCGGGTGGTGACACGGCCTCTCAGTCCGTGCTCCTTCCCCACCACCGGCCTGATGCACCCCTGGCTCCGCCTCGAACGGAAGTGATTCTCCATCGAAGCACTCCCCATCGAAGCGATGGGGACCCAAGAGTGGGGAGCGAGGACCTCCCGCCCGCACCGGGGTGCCCAAACGCATTTCATCGCGTTTGGGGCGCCCTCCGCGGAACGGAGCGGGAGTACGATCGATCTCGTTTCCCGGCCCCCACGCGCTTCGAGTGGGAGAAAACCCCGGCCTCGCCCTGCGACTGAAATGCTCGGAGAAGTCCATCGAGAAGCAACTGGAACGGATTTACCGTAAACTATCGCCCAGCCCGGACCCGGCAGATCGGTGCAAGAGCAGAACCAGGATGGTCGTGATCATTCTGACGGAAGTGATGAGGATGAGGGAGCAGCGTCAACACGGTACGTAGCCGACCTGAAGCTTACTATGGAGAAGCGACCTTCTATTTTCGTCATACAGCCCATCGAACCCCGTTTTGAGCCGGTATACGCGATTATCAGAGAAGCGGCATCGGCGGTGAGGGGGGAGGTCTTTCGCGCCGACGACATCACGCAGCCGGGCAAGATCATTGAACAGGTGTACAGTGCTATTGAAGCCGCAGATGTGTTGATCGTAGACGTTTCTTTCGCAAACCCCAATGTGCTGTACGAGTTGGGGATTGCGCATGCCCAACAGAAGCCTTGTATTCTGATCACGCAAGATGCGGAGCGACTTCCGTTCGATATCTCGACAGTGCGGACAATCGTATATGACCTAACCACCTCATCCGGCCCACGCGTGTTGAGGTTAAAACTGGGCGAGGCTCTGGCTAGCGCGTTGAAATCGCCGAAAGCCTTCAGTGATCCGCCCACGACGGATACAGCGAAGCATTTCGTTTTCATCAGTTATAGTCATCACGATGAAATGTACCTTCGACGGTTGCTCGTGCACCTGCGGCCGCTTGAAAAGAATGACTCTATCGATCTCTGGGTCGATACGAAACTTGAAGCCGGTGACAAATGGAACGCTGAAATTGAAACCGCACTTGCCCGGGCACGCGTTGCGATACTCTTAGTATCTGCGGACTTCCTAGCATCTGATTTCATCGTTGACAATGAGCTTCCCCCGTTGCTCGAAAGCGCCGCGAGCCGAGGCACGCGAATCATCCCTGTCATCGTTAGTCATTGTCGTTTTTCAAGAGATGAGAATCTGAAGGGGTTTCAAGCCATAAACGATCCAAGAAACCCTATTGCTAGTTTGGACGAGAACGGTCGAGAGGAAATCTACAACGAGGTCGCTGTTGCTGTTGAGCAGTCGCTCCGTCGAGGGCCCTAACCGATAGTGCGAGAACAATGAAAACCCGGAATGCAGCGAACTCCTCTGAGGACGAGTAGCGCGATGTCGGATACACCGTTAGCAACAACTCCAAAGCCGTTCGTCTTCGTGCTTATGCCGCTCGATCCTCGCTTTAAGGATGCCTATACGTACGGTATCAAGGGAGCAGCCAGCGACGTAGGTGCATACGCTGAAAGGCTCGACGAGCAGATCTTTACGGAGGGGATGCTCGATCGAATCTTCAATCAGATCAGCAAGGCCGATGTGATTGTCGCAGATATGACGGGCCGGAACCCGAACGTCTTTTATGAGGTCGGCTATGCGCATGCTCTCGGCAAGATCGTGCTCCTGGTGACACAAGATGCGAGTGACATCCCATTTGATCTGAAACACAAACAGCACATCGTATACGGTGGGCACATCGAAACTCTTCGGAAGGAACTGTCGGCGAAGATTCGTTGGGCCGTTGCAGAGGCGGCTCATCAGCGGGCGGGGAAGCGCGCGGATATGTCCGTGCGGGTATACAACACGTTGATGCGGGAAGGTGCTGAGTTGGAAACTGTCCCAGTTATTGCGGGCATCGCACCCGGCAAGAGTTTCAATCTTCCAATCTTCGTGCGGAATGAAGCACCTATTGGGTTGTTGGCCATAAGTCACGTCTACTTGTTCACAACATCTGCCACTCTCGTCGTTCCGAGGCTTGATTTCAGTATTCCATTGCAGACCTCGACGGTCTTATCCTCACGTGGCTTTGGATGGTTGGATGATGCAGGAGTCACAGTGACGCCCATTCATGAAGAGACGTCTTCACCGCTGGATTGGTTCGATGCGCACAGCGAGGATGCTAGCGATGGATTGGTGCGCCAGTTTCAACTTCCGATCACCTTCGTTGGAATTCCGCCGAGGGCAGTAGAGCGGCAATTCCTGAAGCTCATGTTCGGTGGCGACGATCAGAGCGCCGTAGAGTTATTTCGGCTCCGCCTTCATACAGAGGCACGTTTCTACGAATTCACATTCAAGTTAGATATCAAGATTGGGACTGATGATAGCCGCGAAGCATCCGACGAGACAGATGAAGAAGACAGAGCTGCGCCACAACAGGATGATAATAAGCTCTGATGAATGCCAAACGGGGTAGAAAACAGGGGCAGAGAACGGGATAGGTACGTTTACACTCTTGGGGCGGAAAACGGGGGCGGAAAACGGGTCGGAAAACGGGACACAGGTACGTTTTCGGTCGCGTGTTCGCCCCCTGTCGGCCCGGAGACTTGAATGCCGGGCATGGCTGCCCGCCGATGGTGGTCGCATGCGCAGCGTTTGCGTTTGCAATCTCCCCGGTTCCGTTTGCAATCTGGCGGTTTCAGTTCGCAAGTTGCCCGCGCCAGATTGCAAACAGAAACGTTCTGTTTGCAATCTCCGCCTTGCAGTTTGCGATCTGGGCGATTCTGTTTGCAATCTCCTTGCGCCAGTTTGCAATCTGAAGCGTTCAGTTTGCAATCTGGCGCGCTGCCTATCTTGCCAGGGGGCCGGCCCGGGGAACTAAACCGCGTTTTTTCGCTCAAGAATGCGGTTGCTGACTCTCAAGGCGATGGGGTCCGAAGAAGCAAACGCTTTGAGATTTCCCGGTCCCCGCGCATCCGGGGGCGGAGCGGAGCGGGAGCCCCCGCCCCCTGAGGGGAGGGGGTCAGGGGGTGGGTGGGATGGCGCGCGGGGGTTCGATCCCCCGGCGGAGCCGGGGGCTAATGGGGGTGTGGCAATCAAACCCCCGGGCAGAGCCCGGGGCTAATGGGATTGCGATTCCAGTTCCGCGGCGAGTTCCGCGGCGAGGGTGCGATCGTTTTCGGATTGAAGTCGCGCGGGCAACCCTGCGAGGAGCTCGCGGGCGCGGGCTTCGTTGCGGGCACGCCGCGTGTAGATGAGCGCGAGGATGAGGCGGACGTGGTCGGCCGAGCGGCTGGAGGGATACTTTTCGAGGAAGAGCTCGTAGGCCTGCTTCGCGTGTCGGAAGTCTTCCTCGGCGAAGAACTGGTTGGCGAGGTCGAGCTGGCGCACTTCGGGCATGACAGCCCGGCTGTCGAGCGCGAGGAGGGTTCGATATTTCGCCGCAGCCTTCTCGGTGTCGTGGTCGGCGAGGAGTTTCGCGATCTCGGCGCGTTGCTCGGCATGGGCGCGCTGGTTGCCCGTGAGCGCTTTGGCGGGCTTGCGTTTGGCGAGCTCCTCGGCGGTGTCGGCCTTGGGATTTTCCCACGCGGCGGCCCGGGACTGGCGATTGAGGGCGCGGAAGGCCTGCCTTCGCCTCATCTGCTTGAAGAGAAAGAAGACATCCGATTCCTCGCGCGGCAGGATGCCGAGGCCGAGGAGCGCGAAGCCGACGAGGAAGCCATAGACGGAGCCGGCGAGGTGGGCGGCGTAGGCGACCTCGCCGCCGCCTCTGCCCAGCAGGCCGGCGGTCTCGTTGAGGAGGTCGATGACGAAGAAGAAGAGGATGAACCACGCCGCGGGAATCTGATAGATGCCGATCACGAAGAAGAAGAAGAGGACGCGGATGTGCGAGCGCGGGTAGAGCGCGAGGAAAGCGCCTGTGACGGCCGAGATCGAGCCGCTGGCCCCGATGACGGGGGCCTGATCGATGGCGGCGTGTGCGAGTGCGGCCACGGCCCCTCCGATCAGATAAAAGCCGAGGTAGCCGGCGTGGCCGAGGCGCTGCTCAACCGCATTGCCGAAGACCCAGAGAAAGAGGAGGTTGAAGATGATGTGGCCGAGGCCGTAGGGATCGTGGATGAACTGGTAGGTGATGAGCTGCCAGACCTTGAAGTCTTCGAGATTGAAGTGGCCGTGTTGTGCGATCGCATGAGCGGGCCACAAGTCGAACCACGCGCCGGCGACGCCCGCGAGATAGACCAGCAGGTTGATGACAATGAGAGACTCGTTGATGAAGGGCCTTCGCCGCGCCGGCCGGTCTGTTGAGAGTGGGATGAGCATGGGGCGAGCGAAGGGGCGAAGGCACGGAAGGAATGAGTCTCTGCAAACTGCGTGCGGGCGAGACGCCCGCTCCACCGAACGGTGAGCCCGCACCACCCGGACGGTGCGCTAGTCTATTCGGACCTTGGGGTGGGTCGTCGAAATCGGGGTCAGAAGGGTGTAGGATCAGGCCGATATCTCCACAGGAAACGTGGCGGCCGAGAGGAGCTCTGTTCCGATGGCGGTGGATATGAAGCGAGAAATCACGGCGGGTCTGGCGTTGACAGGGAATCCCGCCGTGGAAGAGGCGATCGAGTCGATTCTCGGGGCGTTGCGGAGCGCGCAGGCGACGATCACAGGGGTTCGGCCGCCGCGAGGCGAGCTGGCGGAGAGCTATCAATCGTGGCTGCAGCGGCAGGCGGCGGTGAAGGGCAGGCCGCCCTATTACCCGTATATCGGATCGGGGATCGGCAACGGGCCGCTGGTCGAGCTGCTCGACGGCTCGGTCAAGTGGGACATGATCAACGGCATCGGCGTGCACATGTTCGGCCACAGCGATGCGGAGACGATCGCGGCGGCGGTGCGAGGGGCCATCGGCGACACTGTCATGCAGGGCAACCTGCAGTTCAATGCGGACTCGATCGAATTCGGGGAGCTGCTGGTGGAGGAGGCGTCGAAGGGATCGGGGCTCCGGCAAGCATTTCTGATCAACACAGGCGCGATGGCCAACGAGTCGGCCCTCAAGGTGTGCTTCCACAAGAATGCTCCGGCGGATCGCGTGATCGCGTTCGAGGATTGCTTCATGGGTCGGACGCTGACGATGGCGCAGATCGGCGACAGCGCGGCCTTTCGAGTCGGGTTGCCACTGGGGATTCACGTCGATTACATGCCGTATTACGACCCGGCGGATCACGAGGGGTCGATCGTGCGGGCGGTGGCGCAGCTCGAGAAGTTCATCAACCGCTATCCCGGCCGGCATGCGTGCTTCGTGATGGAGCTGGTGCAGGGCGAAGGCGGATTCAATGTGGCGCCGCGCGAGTTTTTCGTGCCGCTCATGGAGTTGTGCCGGGCCAGCAACATCGCTGTGTTTGTGGATGAGATCCAGACTTTTGGGCGAACGACGCGGATGTTCCATTACGATGTGCTCGGTCTCGGGGAGTTCATCGACGTGCTGACGCTGGGCAAGATGAGCCAGGTGTGCGCGACGATGTTCACTGAGGAGTACAACCCCAAGCCGGGACTCCTGAGCGCGACGTTTCTTGGTTCGACGGTGGCGCTGCGCACGGGAATGTCGATCCTGTCGCGCTTGCGCGAGGGCGGGTATTACGGCGACGGCGGGCGGATCGCGAAATTGCAGGGGAGTTTCCGCCGGCACATCAAGGCGCTGGTCGATCGACGGCGCGATCTGTTCCCGCCGCTCGAAGATGGGCAGCCGGTGTTCGGCGGTGTGGGCGGGATGATGCGTTTCACACCGTTCGGCGGGGAGAAGAAGATGGTGCTGGATGCGTGCAACGCCCTCTTCGACGACGGTGTCATTGCGTTTTACTGCGGTCACGACCCCTATCACGTGCGGTTCCTGCCCGCGGTTGGGGTGTTCGAGCCGGAGATGTTCGATGATGTGTTCGAGATCGTTGAACGGGGGTTGGATCGTGTCGCCAGGGGATGAAGCGCTCCCCTGGCGCGGAGCGCTCTCCGCGCTGCGCTTGGGTCGCGGCTAAACTCCGGTTCCGGGCGCCTTCGCGCCTCCGTGCCTTGAGCCTTCGTTCCTCCTCTCTCATGTTCTACATTCGCCAGGCAACACTTGATGATGCATCGACGCTGCTCAAGCTGGCGAAGATGGTTCACTTCATCAATCTGCCCGCAGATCCCGACATCATTTCCGCCAAGATTCAGCGGTCGCGCCGCAGTTTTCTTGGCGAAGCGCCGAGCCCGCGCGAGCGCGAGTTCATGTTCGTGCTCGTCGATTCCGACACGGGCAACGTGATCGGCACGTCATCGGTCATCTCGTGCATCTCGTGGCCGGGGAAACCCAGCGTGTATTTCCAGGTGCGCAAGCGCGAGCATTACAGCGAGGATCTGCAGACCGGCGCGGTTCATGTGACTCTGCAGATCGGCACAGATGAAAGCGGGGCCAGCGAGATCGGCGGGTTGATCCTCGGTCCCTCCTATCGCGGGCACAAGGACAAGCTGGGCGCGCTCCTGAGCCTGATCAGGTTTCATTATGTGGGCTTGCACCGCGAGTGGTTCAGCGAGCGGATTACCGCTGAGATGATGGCGCCGCTCACGCCGGACAGCCGCAACACATTGTGGGAGTATCTCGGCAGGCGATTCATCAATCTCAGTTACGCCGAAGCCGACCGTTTCTGCCAGTACTCCAAGGAGTTCATGACGTCGCTCCTGCCGAAGTCGGAGATTTATGTGTCTCTGTTGCCGCCGGAGGCGCGCAATTTGATCGGCAAGGTGGGGCGGGAGACGGTGCCCGCCAAGCGCATGCTGGAATCGCTGGGGTTCGAATACAAGGGACAGGTGGATCCGTTTGACGGCGGGCCGTATCTGGAAGCGAAGCGCGATGACATTCTGCTCGTGAAGGAAACACGCACGCTACGGCTGGGTTCGTTTGATGGTGAATTCACGGATACGGCGTTCGTCAGCTACGATGGCGAATCCGGATTCCGCGCTGCGCGCACTCTGTGCGCCGTTCGAGGGGAAGAAATTTCCATTCCGCCCGCCGAGGCGGCGGCGATCGAGGCCGAAATCGGAGCATCGGTGGGAGTGACGGTGTATCCGGCCCGCGAGAAGCCGTCCGAGCAGCGCGCAGCCCGTCCCGTGGCCGGACAGGCGCGGACATGAGCCCTGTGAGCATGAAGCGGGCCTCAATGAAGTCAGGCGAAACGCTCTCGCAGCCGCCGAGCGACTACATTGGCGGGCAGTTCCGTCCCCTTCCGGGTGATACAGTTGTTTCGCGCAACCCGGCTGACCCGGATGAGGTCATCTGGTCCGGCGGGCCGCGGCTCGAACACGTGGATGATGCCGTGGCGGCGGCGCGGGCGGCCTGGTCGGCGTGGTCGGCTGCACCGATCGAAGATCGTATTGCTGCGCTGCGGCGCTGGCAGAAATCGTGTCAAGCGCATGCCGAGCAGCTCGCCGGACTCATCACCGACGAGATGGGGAAGATCCTTGCCGAATCGCGCATGGAGGCTGGCGCGCTGGCGAGCAAGGTGGATATCACGCTCGATGAACACTCGATGGCGCGCGTGCGCGAATACGACATTCCAGTGTCGGCCACGCGCACCGGCTTCTGCCGGTTCAAGCCGCACGGCGTGATGGCGGTGATTGCACCCTTCAATTTTCCATCGCATCTCGCGAACGGCCATTTCGTGCCCGCGCTGCTCATGGGGAACACCGTCATCCTGAAGCCCTCCGAAAAGGTGCCCGCCGTCGGCCAGATGCTGGCGGAGATGATGCACAAGGCGGATCTGCCTGCCGGTGTGTTCAATGTCGTGCAGGGCGGGGGCGACGTCGCAGCGCAACTCGTCAATCACGAGGACATCGACGGCATTCTGTTCACGGGGTCGTGGCCGGTGGGAAAGAGGATTCTCGAAGCCAATCTCGATCGCCCCGGGCGGATCATCGCGCTGGAGATGGGCGGCAACGCGCCTGCGGTCGTCATGCCCAGCGCCGATCTGAAGCAGGCGGTGGTGGAGTGCATTCGCGCGTGCTTCGCGACCACGGGGCAGCGCTGCACCTGCACGCGCAGGATTATTGTGCACCGCGACATTGCTGATCGGTTCATCCGGGGGTTCTGCAAGGCGGCTTCGCTGCTGTTGATCGGATCGGGGCGGAGCGAAGAGCCGGTATTCATGGGGCCGGTGGTGAACGAGCGCAGCGCGGATGCGGTAATCGAGTTCCAGAGCAAGCTGGCGCGCGCGGGCGGGCGAATTCTGGTCGAAGCGACGCGTGTGGACCGGCCGGGCGCGTTCGTGACGCCTTCGGTCATCGAGGTGGATTCGTTTTCGCTGGAGCGCGATGAGGAAGTCTTCGGCCCGCTGGTCCAGATCTGCATCGTCGATGATCTCGAGGCTGCGATCGAGCAGGCGAACATGACGCGCTACGGCCTGGTGTCGGCCATCTTTACCAACGATGATGGGGAGTGGGAGCAGTTCTTCCGCGAAAGCCGAGCGGGGTGCATCAACCGCAACAACGGCACGGCAGGCGCTTCGAGCAAGCTGCCCTTCGGCGGCATCGGGCACAGCGGCAATCACAGGCCCGCGGGCGCCTTCAGTGTGGATTACTGCGCCTATCCCGTCGCGAACATGGTGGAGAACGGATTGGATGCGCCGATTCCGGTGGGGATGAAGTGGGCGGATGAATGGCTCTGATGCACAGAACCGAATCGGAAGTGGCGATCATCACATCCCTCCCGGCACTTCCGTAATTGACATCTGCTTGTCGTATTCCAGGCGAATGGTGTACTCGACGGCGGTATCGTCGGCGCCGTTGGTCTCGGCCGGAACGCTGATCTCCCAGCGCAGAATCCCGGTCTTGCGATCATCCTTCAGATACTCGGCATCCTCGCTGAGCGGAACGGATGTGGAAACGAGCGAGACCTTGATTCCCGAATCCGTCGTTCCGGGCATGCGGTCGATCAGGCGAAGCGGCATCGCCTCAGCTCCGAAGTTGCTGACGCTGAGCCGGTATGTCAAATCCACGATGCGGTTGCCGCCCTGAATGTTCTCTTCGCGACTGAGCAACTCGCGCGCAGCCCGCAGAGAGGAATCGATCCCGAATCCCACGTGGAAAGCTTCGCCGATCGCAACTGTGGGAATGCCGCCATGTCCGACGAATCGGCCGCCTACGTACGAAGCTACGGGTCCTTCGAGCAGAACCATGTCGCCGCGATTGACGATGACGGCCTCATCGAACACCGCGCTGGTGAGAACCGGAGTGGCGATCTTGTGGAACGCGGCGGGCATTGACAACGAGGCGATCTGGATCAGGTGAAGGTCGGATCGGCTGGGGATCGACGTGCGCTGCGCGATTTCGTAGGTGACGCTCACGCCCTCCTCACCCTCGGAGCGCGAAGCGGAGTTTGCTCCGGGCTGCTTCAACCAGCCCGAGGCGGCGAGTTCGAGAACCTGAAGATCGCGGGCGAGTTCATTGAGAGACTTGTCCTGGTCTCCACCACCGCCGAAGCCGGCGCCGCCGGCTGAGCCGGCTGATTGTGCAACTTGGAGGTTGCGGTCGCGTTCGGCCTTCTCGCGGCGAGAATAGATCTCAGCGGCAGCGTCATCAAACCTGAGTTCGTCCCCATCAGCAGGTCCCGCCTGCGCAAGCACAACAGACAAGGGCATGAGAACGGGGGCCGTGGCCGCGAGGGCGGGCGTGGCGGTGGAAAGGGTCATCCGCACGTCGTTCCAGGGTTCGCCGCTCAACTGCTGGACCGACGCATGATAATCGACCTCTACGCTGCCGCCGATTCCCGCGGCTCGGACGGCGTACGAAGGCGACCAGGTCGCGTTGCTCACAATGTAGCGCAGCCGCAGCATCGCGCCGCGTTCGGCAAGGACATTGGCGGAAATGACGGCTTCGCGCGCGGTCTGCGAGGACGACCCTGTGACCTGCTCGCGCTCGCGTCTCAGCAGGGCAAGTTGCTCTTCCAAATCCCGGGATTCGATCTGAAGTCGAATCTCCTCATCGGCGATCGACTGGCGCTGTTCGAAGATGAAGGCGGTGAGGTCCTTGAGCGCCTCCGGGTCGAGGACGCCCTGGCTCAGTTCGTTGGTGGCGGTTCTGGCCGTGAATTCCTCCAGTTTACCGAGATAGACCTTCCGTTCGCCCAGTCCCTGCGATTCGTGACGCACGCGTGCCAGCGCATCCTCAACGTCGCGGATCGCTCCATCCAAGCGGCGAACCTCTTCGCGAACATCCTGCAGGACCGGCCGCTCGCGGAAGCGGACCGAGCGGACCTCGACGCCTCCCGCGGATTCCGCGAACAGGCTCCCGGGAACGATATGAACGGGCAGATCGGTGACGATGATCTCGATCAGCCCGGGCCCATCCGGGGCCTCGACGAGTCGAGTGATCAATGCTTGGCCTCGATAGACCGTCACTTCATCGATGTGACCCCGGGTTTCGTGGGCGGGCGCAGCCTGGGCGGCGGCGTGAAGTCCCACCGGGCCGGCGAAGAGTGCGGCACAAAGGGCGACTGGAAGCAATTTCATCATTGACCTCGCGATGACTTGAGTGCAGCTTCATAGCAACTACGATCGAGTCACGCTTCTCTTAGACTGAGAGCGGGTATAAGAGTGGAGTCCGGGGAGCGCGGACGTTCCGTCCGCAGCGGGCCTCGTGCGGACAGGATGTCCGCACTCCCCATCCTGTTCGGCGCTCTCAGTTTCCGACGAGCCACACCACCGCCTGCGTCACGAGCGATGCATAGATCCCCGCGATGAGGTCATCCAGCAGGATTCCCCACCCGGCCTGAAGGCGCTGAAGTTGAAATGCGGGCGGCGGCTTCACGATGTCGAGCACGCGGAATGTCAAAAACGCTATCGCGGCGATCATCAGATTCCGCCCGCCCTGCTCGGGCCCTCCCCACGGCAGGAGCAGGAGCGCGATCGACTGGCCCATCACCTCATCGCTCACCACCTGAATCGGGTCCTTGCGCGCGAAGATCTCCTCCGCGTGCGCGCCGAAGCGCACGCACACGATTCCGCCCCAGAGCGCCATGAGACCCAGCGTCGCATCGATCATCCATCTCGAATCCGGTCCGAGCGTTCCCGCCAGGAAGAGTACAACCGCGATCGGCGGCAGTGACGCTAGGGTGCCCGGTGCAGGCCGGAGGTGTCCCAACCCAAGGCAAGTGAGCATCAATCGCGCTGCGCTCACGAACCCCGATCTCCATCGGATGGCGCCGCAGCGGATTCGCCGCCTCGAATGATGCGCGCGAAATCAGTCACATACGGCAGGCCTGAGATCAAGGTCACCGCCAGCGTCCCCCAGACGAGAACATCGCGCACGATGATCGCCCACATGGAACGCGGATCGCCGTGATCGAAATTCGCCGCCACCAGGATGGCCACGGGAATCGCGATGGTCTGCAGGATCATCTTGGCCTTGCCCCACCAGTTGCTGCCGAAGGAAATCCCCATGGCCTCGGCCACACTGCGCACCCCGGTGACGACCAGTTCCCGGAAAATAATGAGCACCACCATCCATGGATAGACGCCGCTCGCCATGGTGAAGAGATCGCCAGCCTCGACCTTCTCCGGCATGACGAAGCGCGGCCCGGCGAGGAACACGAACGCGCCCAGCACGAGGACCTTGTCGCAAACAGGATCCATGATGCGGCCGAAGAGCGACATGACATTCCACCGCCGCGCGAGATAGCCGTCGAATGCATCAGTGGCGGCGGCGAGAATAAACAGAACGATGGCGATATCGGCCCAGAGCGGATCAATGTCGCGCGGCCGATACTGCCAGCCGGAGATGGCAGCGAAGAAGGCTGCGGCCAGCAGCAGGCGCAGCAGGGTGAGGGTGTTGGGCAGTTGTCGCCGAAACGATGGTGACATGTGGAGACCGATCATACATCGGGGCGCCCCCGCGCGGATCGGAGCATCTGCTATCCTGATGGTCCCAGATGGCCCATATCCGACACATCAGGGAAGAGGAGGCCCGCGGCACGCTGAAGGCGGCGTACGAGGCGGGGGTGAAGCGTGCCGGCAAGGTCTCCGAGATCCTCAAGATCATGTCGCTCGACGAGCGCGTGCTCGATGCCTCGATGGCCTTCTACCTCGCGCTCATGAAGACCGACCGCCCCCTCACGCGGGCCCAGAAGGAGATGCTTGCCGTCGTGGTCAGCAACGTCAACGACTGCTTTTACTGAACGCTGTCGCATGCGCGCGACTTCGGTCTGGAGTCGAAGAACCAAGCGCTGGCGGAGCAATTGATCTATGACTACAGGCAGGCCGATCTGCCCCCGCGCGAGCGGGCGCTGTGCGATTACGCCGTGAAGATGACCCTCACTCCCGGCAACCTGAACGAAGGCGACATCGAGGCCCTCCGCGCACACGCGTGGAGCGATGAGCAGATCGCCTGCGCCGTGCAGGTGATCGGCTATTTCAACTACATCAACCGTCTGGCGGATGGCCTGGGCGTCGATCTCGAACCATGGATGACCTCACCGACGCGCCAGGAATGGCTCGCCCGGCGCGGTGATCGATTGCGCCCATCGTCCCGCTGATCATCGGCTGCGCTTGGCCTCGATCCGCTCCTGCGGGATGAGCCGCACCCGCCGCGCCAGCCCGAGCTTCTCCATGGCGACGATGACCCAGTAACTGAGGTCGAACTCCCACCAGCGCAGCCCATGCCTTGCCGAGGTCGGGAAGGCGTGGTGGTTGTTGTGCCATCCTTCGCCGAATCCGATCACGCCGAAGATGATGTTGTTGCGGCTCTCATCGTGGCTTCGGAACGGCTGCGTTCCCCAGAGGTGGCAGACGGAGTTGATCGACCAGGTCACGTGATGAACGAAGAAGATCCGCACGAGCCCACCCCAGAGCAGGCCCAGCAGCACGCCGCTCCACGAGCCGCTGATCACGCCGCCCAGCACGCCCGGAATGACAAGCCCCAGAACCACCCACACTGGAAAGAGGGCGCTCAGAGCACGTAGAAAGCGGTCAGCTCGCAGGTCTGCGTTGTATCGATTGAGGTCCACGCGCTGCGGCCCCACGACCCACCCGACATGGGCGCGCCAGAATCCGCGCAATACGTTGAGCACGCCGGCGCCGTACGTGTGGGGTGAATGGGGATCTTCCTCGTGATCGCTGTGCTGATGGTGGCAGCGATGAGTCGCCACCCAGCGCAGCAAGGGACCTTCGACCGCCATGGAACCGAGCAGCGCGAACACCGCCTGCATGATGCGGCCGGTCTCGAACGAGCGGTGAGTGAACAGCCGGTGGAAGCCGACGGTGACGCCCAGGGCAGTCCCCACATACATGCCGATGAACAGGAAGATGTAGAGCAGATCGACGCCTCGACCCCACAGAAGAACGATCGCCAGCACCAGGGCCGCGAACGGCGTCACAATGGCCAGAAGATTGATGATGCGATTGGCGACGTTGGCCCGTAACGGGGTGCCCTGAACTGAGCTTTCCACTTCGGCTACGGCCTGGTTGTCGATCGAAGGGTTATCTGCCTGGAGGGAGTGATTTTGACGAGCCATCCATGATGCTCCAAAGTGAAAGCCGCAAGACAGCGGGAGCGGAGGGCGTTCACCTCCGCTCCCGCGTGTTGACGAATTGAGCGTCGTTGCGCTCGAGGTGCTTACCAGCGTTCGCGCCGGCCGCCGCCATCGCCGCCGCGGTGTCCGCCGCGACCACCGCCTCCGCCACCGCCACCGCCCGCGGGGCGAGGCCGGGCCTCGTTCACGGTGATGCGGCGCCCGCCGAGATCAGTGCCCTCAAGGGCGGTGATCGCTTCGCGGGCAGCGGTATCGTTCTTCATCTCGACGAAGCCGAAGCCGCGCGAGCGCCCGGTCTCACGATCGGTGATGACGGACACTTCCGCCACTTCGCCGTGCTGGCTGAACAACTCGTTGAGCTCCGATTCGGTCGTGTCGAACGACAGATTTCCAACATAGATCTTCATCTGAAGGTCTCCAACCCGAGGAATGATTGCCGAATGAGATCCTCGGGGGGCGATCTACGTCGGGCTCGCCGAGCGGAAGCTGCGAACGCTTGGCGCGCGGCGGATCAATGAAAGGCGGACCATAATATGCCCCATTTTCACTCCGGACCACTCCTGTTGATGACCCTCCACCACCCGGGGACCCACCGCGCGGTATAGTGAATTTCACGGAGAGTGGCGTGTGCAAAGGAAGCGTTTCCAGACCGTCATATGCGGGGGATTGCTCAAGTGCAGCGCACTGACCGTATGTCTTGTCGCGATCGCACCTTATGAACGAGCACTCGCCGGCGAAACCGATGATTCGCAATTACCGGCGGTCAGCTTCACCAACGACATACGGCCGATCCTGGCCGCCAACTGCTTCGCGTGTCACGGCCCCGATGAAGGAGCCCGCAAGGCCGGTCTGCGGCTCGACCTTCGCGAAGTGTCAACCGCACCGCTTCGCCGCGGCCGCATCGCCATCGTGCCGGGCGACAGTTCACGAAGCGAACTGATCAATCGAATCACCGCCGCCGATCCCTTCGATCGCATGCCGCCGCCGGAAGCCGAGAAGTCTCTCACACCTGATGAGATCGAGCTGCTGCGCCGCTGGATCGATGAGGGCGCGGAATATGAGCCGCACTGGTCCTTCGTTCCGCCGCAGCGGTCGTCGTTGCCCGCAGTGTCGATGCCATCGTGGCCGCGAAATGAGATCGACTCATTCATTCTCGCGCGGCTGGATGTGGAAGAATCGGCGCCCTCGCGTGAAGCCGATCGCGCCACACTCATCCGTCGCCTTTCGCTCGACCTGACCGGCTTGCCGCCCGCGCCAGAGGAAGTTGTGGCCTTCGTGCAGGATGAAGCGCCGGATGCATATGAGAAAATCGTCGAGCGGTTGCTCGCATCGCCGCACTTCGGCGAGCGCTGGGCCCGGGTCTGGCTCGACCTCGCCCGCTACGCCGACACCAAGGGATACGAGGCAGACCGGGGGCGCACCATCTGGCCTTGGCGTGACTGGGTGATCGATGCCCTCAACGCCGACATGCCCTTCGACCAGTTCACCCTCGAGCAGATCGCGGGCGACCTGCTGCCAAGTGCAACACCGGCGCAGCGGCTGGCCACCGCGTTCCACCGCAACACCATGAACAACGATGAAGGCGGCACGGATGATGAGGAGTTCCGCATCGCCGCCGTGATCGACCGCGTGAACACCACCATGCAGGCGTGGATGGGCCTGACCGCCGGTTGCGCGCAGTGCCATTCGCACAAGTACGATCCGATCTCACAGCGCGAGTATTACTCGCTTTTCGCGTTCTTCAATCAGACCGAGGACAGCGACCAGCCAGATGAAGGGCCGACGATGGCGGTGGGGAATGCCGAGGCTTCAGCGCGGCTTGCGGCGCTCGATGTGAAGCTGGCGGAACTCGATGCCGCGATTCGAACGGCGCTTGATGCGATAGCCGACCCTCTCTTTGAACCCTCTCCCCCCGGAAGAGGGAAGGGTGAGGGGGGGACTCTCGAAGCGCCCATTGATTATCTCTGGATTGATGATGAGGTTCCGATCGGCGCGAAGGCGACCGTCGATGGGGTGCCTGCGTGGCAGTGGCTTTCTACGGATGGCGCTGCAGCGCCTCAATCGGGCGCGCGCGTCTTCGGCCTGAGCGCCGATGGTCTTCGGCAATCGTTCTTCAACGATGCGCTGATCCCACTCGAGATTCACGAAGGCGATGTGCTCTTCGCGCATGTGTCTCTCGATGCCGCGAACCCGCCGCGTCAGATCATGCTGCAGTGGCATGATGGCGATCGGGGGTGGGAGCACCGCGCGTACTGGGGCGAGAATCTGATCGAGTGGGGGCAGGATGGAACATCGAGCAGGATTCGACTTGGCGACCTCCCCGTGGCGGGGGAATGGGCGCGGCTGGAGGTCGATCCCAGCGAGGTGGGGCTGGCGGCCGGCTCGATCGTGGATGGCATGGCGTTCACCCAGTTCGGCGGGACCGTCGCGTGGGACGCGGCGGGCGTGCGGACGAATGCGCCGCCGGATGATCGCATCCTGCGATCGTTCGATCTGTGGGTTGGCTCGAGGCGCGAGCGCGGCGGGGCAGGGCTGCCGGCAGGACTGGCAACGGCGCTCACCGCTGATCCGGCCGCGATATCAGATGCAGAGCGGCAATCCCTGCGCAACTATTTCGTGCAGAATATTTCACTCGACCATCGAGCGACGTTCGAGCCACTCAACCGCGCAGGGGAGAAACTTCTCGCCGAGAAACAGGCGCTGGAGGCAACCCTGCCGCTGGTTCCCGTGATGCGCGAACTGGCGGCCGAATACCAGCGCCCCACGCACATGCTCATCCGCGGCAGCCATCTCAACCCCGGCGAGACGGTCCAGCCGGGCGTGCCGGAGGCATTCCACGACTGGCCCGAAGACGCGGCCCTCGATCGTCTCGGCTTCGCGCAGTGGCTTGTGGCGCGCGACAACCCGCTCACAGCCCGCGTGGTCGTCAATCGTCACTGGGAGCAGTTCTTCGGCCGGGGACTCGTCGAAACCCTCGAAGACTTCGGCACGCAGGGGATGGCGCCTTCGCATCCCGAACTGCTCGACTGGCTGGCGGTCGAGTTCATGGAGCGCGGCTGGTCCATGAAGGAACTGTGCCGCTTGATCGTCACATCCGCGACGTACCGCCAGTCCGCGCGCATCACGCCCGAACTCCTCGAACTCGATCCCGACAATCATCTGTATGCACGCTCGCCGCGCTTCCGCCTCGATGCGGAAACCGTGCGCGATCAGGCCCTCGCGGTCAGCGGACTTCTGAACCCGGCCTTGCACGGCCCACCCGTCTTTCCACCCCAGCCGGACGGTGTGTGGCAAGTCGTGTACAACGATGCGAAGTGGACGACTTCGCAGGGGCCGGACCGCTATCGCCGCGGCCTCTACACCTACTTGCGTCGCACCAGCCCGTATCCGTCGATGCTGACCTTCGACGGCGTGAGCCGCGAGTTCTGCGTGCCCCGCCGCATCCGCACCAACACGCCGCTGCAGGCATTGGTGACGCTGAACGATCCCGTCTTCATCGAAGCGGCCCAGGCCCTGGCGCGGCGGATCATAAACGAGGGCGGCGACACGAACGAATCGCGCGCCGCATTCGGCCTGCGCCTCTGTCTCGCGCGCGAAGCCGAACAGGATGAGGTCGATCTGCTTGTTTCGCTTGTGAATGACGAAGTTAAGAAATATCGTGCGCAGCCGGAAGAAACTCTCGCGATGATTGGCGGCGCAGGCACCGAAGGCGTGGACAACGCTGAACTCGCGGCGTGGACTGTTGCAGCAAATGTACTGTTGAACCTGGATGAATTTCTCATGAGACCATAAGGAAACGAAATGATCGGGTGGCACGGTCGAGATGCTTCGGCTCGCCCGTGCCTGACGGATCGAAGTTCGCACGGGCGACGCTCCGAGCAGCGTCGTCCGTGCCACCCTAGCCAACCCATGAACCCCTTCCTCGAATCAGCACGGCTCATCACCCGCCGCCACTTCCTTGGGCATTGCAACGCGGGCATCGGCGCCATCGCCTTCGCGGCGCTTTTTCAGGAGAAGGCCAGCGCCGCCGCGTCAAGCGCGCACACACTCCGGGCGCAGGATGCCGCAGTCGATCGAATGAATCCTCTCGCGCCGCGCCCGCCGCACTTCGCTCCGCGCGCCAAGCGCATCATCTATCTCCACATGGCGGGCTCGCCGCCCCAGCAGGACCTCTTCGACCACAAGCCGAAGCTGATCGAGCTCAACGGCCAGCCGTGCCCCGATTCCCTCCTCGAAAACGAGCGCTTCGCGTTCATCAAGGGCCACCCGAAGATCCTCGCCTCGCCGTACAAATTCGAACAAGTGGGCCAATCCGGCGCCACTATCAGCGAACTCCTGCCGCACTTCAAAACCATCATCGATGACACGCTCCTCATCCACTCGATGCACACCGATGAGTTCAACCACGCGCCCGCGCAACTCTTCCTCTACACCGGCGCACCCCGGCTGGGCCGGCCATCCATGGGCTCGTGGCTCACCTACGGCCTGGGCACGGAAAGCCAGGACCTCCCCGGCTTCGTCGTGCTCGTCTCCGGCGGCGTGACGCCCGATGCCGGCAAATCCCTCTGGGGCTCGGGCTTCCTGCCCAGCGTATATCAGGGCTGCCAGTGCCGGACCACCGGCGACCCGATCCTCTATGTGACCGACCCGGATGGCATGGACCGCGAAACCCGCAGGCGCATGCTCGACACCCTCCGCGCCCTCAACGAAAAACAGCACGCCGAAGTGGGGGATCCCGAGACCATCGCGCGCATCGCGCAATACGAACTCGCATTCCGCATGCAGGTGTCAGTGCCGGAAGTGATGGACATATCGCGCGAGCCGCAGGCGATGCTGGACATGTACGGGGCGAATCCGGGGGCGGGGGCGGGCGAAACATCGCTCGCCAACAACTGCCTCCTTGCCCGGCGGCTCATCGAGCGGGGCGTGCGCTTCGTTCAGTTGTTTGACTGGGGCTGGGACACGCACGGCACGGGCGAGAGCGATGACATCATCCACCAGTTGCCGCTCAAGTGCCGGCAGATGGATCAGCCCGTCGCGGCGCTGGTGCGCGACCTCAAGCAGCGCGGCCTGCTGGAGGACACTCTGGTCATCTGGTCGGGCGAATTCGGCCGGACCGCCATGAACGAGGAGCGCGACGGCTCGAAGTTCCTCGGCCGCGACCACCACCCGCACTGCTTCACCATCTGGATGGCGGGCGGGGGGGTGAAGGCGGGACACATGATCGGCTCAACCGATGACCTGGGCTACCACATCACCGAAAGCCCGATCCACATCCACGATCTCCAGGCCACGATCCTGCACCTCCTCGGCATGGACCACGAGCGATTGACGTACCGGTATCAGGGCCGCGACTTCCGCCTGACGGATGTGCATGGGAAGGTTGTGCAGGACCTGCTGGCGTGACTCCCCACCGAGGCAGTGGGGGGCCCAGGGAACTCCCCAATCGAAGCGATGGGTACCCGAAAGCCCCTCTCCCCGTGGGAGAGGGTTGGGGTGAGGACTGTCAGCCGGAAGGGGTCAACCCATTCCCCTCCCAAGCGGACTGTAGCGTTCTCCCGTAGAATCGGGCATATGGCTGACATCGTCGCTGTTCGCCCTGTCGACCTGCTATTTGATGGTGAGAATCCTCGCCTCGCGAAACCCAATTTGGGCCAGCGGGACCTTCTTAGGGCAGTTGCGAGCCTTCACCAGCGCAAGCTGTTGGCCCTAGTTAAGGACATTCTCACAAAGGGGACGAATCCGGGTGACCTGCCGTTCGTCATGCCGGAGAAGAGGAACAGCAAGCGTTACATCGTGCTTGAAGGCAATCGTCGCTTGGCGGCGCTCCGGGCCCTAGAGAACCCCGAATCGCTTGTGGGGGCGGTCGACGATGTTGTTCTAAAGCAACTTCGGGAGTCCAGCCGGGAGTACCAAGAGAGGCCTGAAGAATACGTGAATTGCGTCGAAGTCAAAGACAGGGACGAGGCGCGGCACTGGATCGAATTGAGGCACACGGGCGAGAATCAGGGAGCGGGCATCGTGCCTTGGGGGAGCGACGAATCATCGAGGTTTCGCTCGCGGACGGGGCGCACGGAGGTTCACATTCAGGCGTTGGATTTCCTGGAACAGCACGGACTTACACCCGCCGTGCGCAAGAAGGTGCCAGCGACGAGTCTGAGGCGACTACTCTCCACGCCGGAAGTTCGGACAAAGCTCGGAATCGATGTCGATGGGGGTGAGCTAAAGCTCTTGGGGTCTGAAAAGGATGTCGCGAAGGCGCTCCTATGGGTCGCGAAGGACTTGGCCGATAGGAACACGAAGGTAGCGGACATATACCACAAGAAGGATCGCATCGCCTACGCCAAGCGCCTGCCTGCGTCCATTGTCGTAACGAAGGCGAGTGGTACAAAGGGTGGAGAGGGCACTGGCAAATCTGCCGCCAAATCCAGAGCGGCCAAGAACAAAGGGCCGCGAAAGACTTTGATCCCTCGCGATTGCGTGCTCGCCGTCACTGACGCGAGGGCGGAGGATATTGAAGCAGAGTTGCGGAAGATGCACATTGATGAATTTCCGCATGGCTTTCCGAACGCCGTTGCCGTCCTCTTTCGAGTATTCCTTGAACTCAGCGTCGATGCGTACGTTGACAAGCACGGCCTGACACCCGCCAACGAAAAACTCCGAACGAAGATGCAGGCCGTCTTGAGTGACCTGCTGAAGGCCACGAAACTGACCGAACAACAGGCACGGCCGGTGCGCCGGGCGCTCAACAAGGATTCGTTTCTCGCTCCGTCCATCGATCTGATGAACGATTACGTTCACAATTCGAGCGTCTTCCCGGCGCCCGGCGATCTCCGAGCACACTGGAATAGTCTGCAACCGTTCATGGTGGCCATCTGGTCAGCGTAGGTTGAAGCTGCGAGTTCCCGACAGCCGATCGTCCGTAATAAGCTCATGCCGACGTACTCACCATTACGCTATCCGGGCGGAAAGAGGCGACTCACAGATTCCATCATGCGCTTGCTTGACGAGAACGACCTCGCCGACATCCATTATGCTGAGCCGTTCGCCGGTGGAGCCGCGATTGCATTAGCACTCCTCTTCGGGGAGTACGCCTCCGTCGTCCACCTAAACGATTTGAGTCGCCCCGTGTACGCCTTCTGGCATACGGCCTTGACGGAAACGGATTGGCTTTGTGAAAGGGTTGACGCCGTTCGAGTAACGATGTGCACTTGGCGTCGTCAGCGAGCGATTTATGACCGCCGACAGTCCGCATCACTGGCCGAGTTGGGTTTCGCATCACTGTTCCTCAACCGGTGCAACCGATCTGGCATCATCGGGGGGGGTGTGATCGGCGGCAAGGAACAACTTGGAGAGTGGGATATTACGGCGCGCTTTGGAAAACCCGAACTGATTGAGCGAATTCAACGTATCGGCCGCTACGCGTCGCGGATTCGTCTGTATCGAATGGATGCCATGAAATTCGTCGATAGGGTGGTCGCCAACCTCGGCAACCGCGCATTTGCCTTCATCGACCCACCGTATATTGACAGCGGGCAAATGCTCTACCTGAACGACTATGAAGTTGAAGATCATCGTCGTCTAGCGGAGCGTGTTGCAAGACTGTCTCAGCCCTGGGTCGTGACTTACGATCGTGCCGCAATCGCCTGTCGCCTCTATTCCAAATTCAGACGAATCGTGTACGACCTACACTATGTCGCTCACGAGCGATACCTTGGTCGGGAGGTCATGTTCATGTCGAACAAGTTGCAAATCCCTTCGCTGCCTGTGCTGATGGGGCGGAGGATGCATGTTGTTCGGCACCAGTCTCGACTCAAGGTTGTCTGAAGGTCCATAGCGCGGCGCGGGTCAGTCGCGCGCGTCTGCACCGTTCTTTCGCATCGATCCGCGCACCGCGCGGGCCAAGCGCCAGTAGCATTACGGAGTCGGAGGCAGCGCCGAACCGCCTACCGCCGCGATTCCCGCAATGACCCAGATGATTCCTCCGATCAATACCCCGAAGAATCCCGCGCCGAACATGATCGCCTCGAAGGGATCATTCAAGCCTCCATGCGAGGGTCCGGGCTTCATGTCGATGCCCTTACCGGTGAAGAGCCAGCACAGAACATTCACAACGAGCATCACTGCCGCGAGCACCAGGCATGCGATGATGCCGCCAACCGTTACACAGAAAAAGAAACCACCGATGATGTTACCGAGCCAATGGCTGGGGTCGAAAGGCCCAAGCGCTGACACGGCTTTGAAGACGCAATAGCTGACCGCGACAAGCGTCACCAGTCCTGAGATGATCGCCAGAATAGGCCGTTCTTCCGCAGTCCAGTTCCGCTCGCGCCATCTATTCTCTTGATGCTTGAGAACATCCGGGTGAATAGGAATCGGCATGTACGGGGAAGGTACTCCGGGCGGTGGTTCATGCTGCACGTGCCCATGGTGCACGTGCGGGGGATGGTAAGAAGGATTGTTCGGGTCCATCGGCTGTCCTCGATCTCTAGGGCGCGTGAGCTATGGCGTAAAACACCGCGGACGCCGGCGCCATTCTCAGGAGACTACGAGCGGAGGGCGATTCACGCAATGGCCCGTCCTAGCCGCCCTACTCTCGGGTCCCCATGGCTTCGATGGGGATGCTTCGATGGGGAATCACTCCCGGTCGAGGCGGAGCCAGGGGTGCATCAGGCCGGTGGTGGGGAAGTGCTCGGCGTGGGAGGGACGGAAGCCGAGTTTCTCCAGCATGCGGCTGGAGGCGTGATTCAGAGGATGGTGGCCCGCGAAGAGTGTGTGGATCGGCAGAGCCCGCCCCCGCCCCCGCCCCCGGAACGCGTGGTCGATCGCAGCGCGGCCGAGCTCGGTCGCGTATCCCTTGTTCCAATAGGCGGGGAGCAGGTGGACGCCGAATTCGAGGAGGAGGCCCGGGGGGGCGCCTGCGCTCCCCGTGCCCGGCGGGACGCCGGGCGTACCCGTCGTCTCCTCGGCGGTTCGGTGACCTGGAAAGGAGGGGGAATTCAGCGGCTTGAAGCCGCAGCAGCCGAGGAAGGCGCCGGTGTCGAGGGTGAAGGCGGGCCAGTACTGGTAGCCGCGGGTTTGCTGGTTCATGATCTCGCGATTCAGGCGCTGCTGGATTTCGTCTTCGGTCATCGGGCCGCGGACGCTCATGAGGCGCATGACATCGGCGTTGCCCCAGAGCAGTCGCGCGAGTGGAAGGTCGGCCGCGCTCCAGCAGCGCAGCCGCGCCCGCGGGGTTGTGAGGAGGAAGGTGTCGATGGAGGGATGGTAGTGTGCGGGTGTTTGAGTGTGGGGATGTGTGAGTGTGTGGGTGTCGGTTGCGCTCATGACCTTCAGCGTGAACCGCATCGATCTCTCGACCATTGAGGTCGAGAGATCGATCACGGGCGCGACGCCTGGTGCCACTGCCTTCCATCTTCTTCCCATTCCTGGTGCCCGCTCCGGCGGAGCCGAGCGGGAGTTGCCTCCTACCCGTCCACCTGTCTACCCGTCTACCCGTCTACCCGTCTACCTCTACAACCCTCCCCTACCATCATCTCTTTCTCTGTATGCATCTGTGTGCATCTGTGGTTTCTCTCATGCCCCGCACCCGCATCAAGATCTGCGGCATCACCTCGCTCGAACTCGCCAAATGCGCGGTCGAGCATGGGGCCGATGCCATCGGCCTTGTCTTCGCAGACGGCTCGCTGCGGCGAATCTCGATCGATGTCGCCGCCGAGATCGTCCACTGGCTGCCGCCCTTTGTGACGGCGGTCGGGGTGTTTCAATTGCAGGAAGTGAGCAAGGCATCAAGGCATCAAGGCATCGAGGCAGCGAGGCAGCGCATCAGCGATCAGCGGTCAGCGGCCAGCGGCCAGTGGCAAGCGCTCGAGCAGTGGAAGCAGATGGCCCACTGGGTGCAGTTGCACGGCGACGAAACCGAGCAGGTCGTCAAGCAGGTGGCCCGCGGCAGCGGCATTATCCGCGGGTTCCGCTTCTATGAAGGCCAGGTGCGCAAGTGGGATCAGTCGCCCCACGTGCGCATGCTGCTCATCGACGGCCACGCGCCCGGAAAGGGACGGGGGTTCCGGCACGGAGATCTGGCGGCGCTCATGCCCCGCATCAGCAAGCCGGTGATGCTGGCGGGAGGATTGTCGGTCGAGAATGTGGCGGCGGCGATCCGCGCGGTGCGGCCATACGCGGTCGATGTCAGCAGCGGCGTGGAAACCGAACCCGGGAAGAAATCTCCCGATCTGATTGCCGCGTTTTGCACAGCGGTGCGCGAGGCGGATGAGGATTGACGATTGTGGCCGACTTTCCCCCTCCCTCTCAGGGAGGGACTTCGGTGAGCTCGCTTCGTATGAGCTCAGCGTCGAAGACAGTCGAACCGGGTCAGGGGGCGGGTGTGATTGCGGAACCACATCGACCCACCGACCCACCCCTTGCCCCTCCCTGAGAGGGAGGGGAATGGGAATGGCAGCTCTTCAATACCCGTACGCCCCGAGATCGGAATTGCTGATGGCGATGGCGAGCGCAAGGCCGGCGGCAATCGCCACCGCGACCAGGCCCAGCAGGAACCGCGCCCACGCCGGCAATTTCGTCGTCAGCAGAACGATTGGCCAGAGCATCAGCGGGGCGCCGGCCGCGAGAATGAACGCTGCGATGAACGCGCGGGGAAGGCCGGCCACGTACAACCACGCGAGGTGCGGCATCGTCGTGAGGATCAACGCGATCGGCACCAGTGTGCCGCCGGAAAGAGTGAACGAGGGCGAGAACGCGCTGGCGACCGCCCCCACCGCGAGGACGGCGGCCGCGCTGGCACAGTAGATCGCGAAGAACTGGTTTCCCGAGAGGACGAGGATGGCGGCCATCGCCCCCGCCGCGATCGCAAGCGCGGCTGGGAAGAGCGCAGCGCGCCCGTCCCTCTCGCGCTGCGCCAACGGCTCCAGGCCGAGAACGAGGATCAGGAGCGCAGCCGCTGGAATCATGCGGATCCAGAACGGCTCATCCAGATAGAGTTCCCACCAGATCCATCCTGCCGCGGCGAGGCCCGATGCAAGCACCGCCGCGAGCGTGAAGGCCCACGACCGGTTGATCGAGCCTGCGAGCATGGCGAGCACCACCACGGCTGCGAGCAGATAGATGAACCGCTGCCACTTCTCCTGCGGCACGCCGAAGGCGCCCGCCCCGATGAGCAGCGGCAGCAGCAGGCCCAGCGCCGCCACCAGCGGCCGCGGCGATCCATCACCGCCCTTCATGAGTCGAAGCAGCGCCGCGCACGAGATGAGCGCCAGCCCACCGGGCAGGAGCGTGGCCCAGAGCAGTGGCGCGCGAATCTCCTCCGGGACTTGCGAGAACCAGGTTGCCATCTGTCTCCATTGATACGAGCGGTGCTATTTCAGTAGTCGAATCGAACAGGTCTCAGGGTGGCACGGTCGAACCGCCGCGGCTCGCCCGTGCGAATCACTCATGCTCGCCGTGCGCGCCAAGCACCTGTGACAATTCCGCACGGGGCGCCGCGAAGCACGGCGACCCGTGCCACCCCTGCTGATGCGATTTCCTCCATGATCAAGTCCTCTTGCCCTGCCTCTCGATGCTGCGCTACTTGCGCGCGCCTTCGAGGCCGATCATCAGCGTGACTTCATCCCCGAGACCGCCGTTCTGGATATAGGTGTCCATGCCGAACTCGCTGCGCTTGATCGTCGCCTGCACGCTAAAGCCGCGTTTGTAGCCCTGCTGGGTTTCGCCTACGCCGGTGGGGGTCACTGTGACGGTGACCGGCTTGGTGACGCCATGCAGTGTGAGATCGCCCGTCACCTGCATGGCACCATCTTCGCCGGCGGTGACGGAAGTGCTCCTGAAGGTGATGTCTGGATTCTCGCGGGCGTTGAAGAAGTCCGCGCTCTGCAGGTGCCGGTCGCGCTGCTCGTTGCCGCTGTCCACGCTGGCGGTCTTGATCGTGATGTTGAACGAGGCTGCGGCGGGATTCGATTCATCAAAGGTGAAGTCGCCGCTGATGTCGTTGAATCGGCCGAAGAAGGGCGCAACTCCCATGTGCTCGATTTTGTAGATGACGGTGGAATGAACGGGATCGATGCTGAACGCCTCGGGGGCGGCGCTGGCGGCCGGTGCGTGGTGCTCCGCGGGCCGGGCGGCGCCGGCGACAATGAGAACCGCTGCCAACAGAGTTCCGACGAAGAGGCACAAGTGCTTCATGATCTTTCCTTTCTTCTTGTCCCGAATGGGGTTGAGTCCGGCGAACAGAATGGGGAGTGCGGACATCCTGTCCGCACGAGACCCGCTGCGGACGGAACGTCCGCACTCCCCCGAATCCATTCTGATAGCCGCTCGAAGTCCGGCCTGTGAGAATAGAGCAAATGGCCCGCCCGGGTTATTCCCGGCTTGGAAAGGCACGAACGCAGACCAGTCCAGCCCTACATCGCGCAGAAATGACGGCGGTAGGGATGGGGAGGGCCTTCGTGGCCGGAAATTTTCGAGACCTTCGCAACTTTTTCCCTTGGCAACCCTACGACACCTGTAGTAGTATCTCCGACAGTTGTAGGAGAGGAAGCCGGTCGCCGCGAGATTGGGAGGTTGCATGGGACGCACCAGGACCGATGCCGGCGGAGACTTGAGCCGTTCCGAGCTGGAGGTGCTCAACGTGCTGTGGGAGCGCGGCCGGGGCACCGTGCGCGATGTTCTGACCGACCTTCACCAGCGCGGCAGGCGGGTGGCCTACACCACGGTGCTGACCTTTCTCACGCGGCTGGAGCAGAAGGGTTACGTGGCCACCGACAAGTCCGCGCTGGCCTACATCTACCGCCCGGCAATCGCGCGGGATCGCATCCGGCGCAGCAGATTGCGCACGCTCATTCAGCAGTTCTACAACGGCTCGGCCTGCCCGCTGGTGCTCCAGCTCATGGAACACGAGTCGTTCACTCCCGAAGAAGTCGCGCAGCTTCAGCAGTTGATCGATCGGCTGGATGCGCGGAACCAGATAGATTGAAGCGCCGCTGCCGTCAGGAGAGACGCATTCGTGCACGCATTCTCGCTTCAGCAACTCTGGATCAACGGCCTGCTGGTGGTTCCCGCCGCCGCAGCGGTCTGGATGTCATGCCGAGTGCTGCGATTGCGGGCCGCAACCCGGCACGGCCTCTGGCTGCTGGTGCTGGCGCTGCTGCTTCTGCCCAGTCTCGCCACGAGTATCGTTCCGAGTGACTGGGCGCGGGCGGTAATCGACATGGCAGCGCGGGTGGATTTCGATCAGTCACGGTTGTCGGAATTCGACCATGCGACTGCCGGCTCGATGCCCGGCTCGGGTCCCGTGCCCGCAACTGTCCCGAGCAATGAGCCTGCCAATATCGAGGGCACACCGCCTCCTGCGGCGATGTTGTGGCTGCCCGAAGCGCGGCCTCGGACTCATCGGACGACGCGGGTCGATTCGCTCCCGGCGCTGAGCAGCGACGTCGGCTCTCCGTTCAGCGGATTGTCGCGCTCCTCCGGGCAAGCCGGGTTGCAACAGTCGCCATTCCGCAGCGGCGCAATTGAACATTCGTCGTCGCAGATGAGGGCGACACCTGTGCCCATCGATCACTCGACACCATGGTTCGATGTGAATCGCAGCGAGTTTGTCGCCCCGGGCAGCGGGCATGTTGAAACGGAATCGTCAGCCTCCGCGGCGCCAAGCGAAACGTCGGCCGACTCGGGAACAGAGGAACCGGTCGTCCCGGCTTCGTCGCCCGAACGGCAACCTCGCGCCATTGCTTCGTGGCGCGCCTATCTCAACGAGTTGTTTGCAAGCGCTGCGGCCTTGCGCGAGGCGTTCGTGCGGCTGCCCGCCCTGCCGGCAGCGCTCTGGTTCGGGGGTGCGATTCTGATTTTCACCATTCTCGTGGCCCGCCTGCTGCACGTGCGACGGCTGGTGCGCGCTGCCGCACCGGCATCGCCCGACATCCTCGATATCGTTCGACGAGCTGGGCGGCGCATCGACCTCTCATCTGTACCGGAAACTCGAATCACCACTGCTGACGTCCCGCCCATGGTGTGGTGTGTTCGCCGGCCGGTTCTGATTTTGCCCCGGCGGCTGTGGTCGCAGCTTGACGACGCCAGCCGGCTGGCGGTCATCTTTCACGAGCTTGCGCACCTTCGCCGGCGCGACCACATTCTCTGCTGGATGGAAATGCTTGCGGCGGTCTTTTTCTGGTGGAATCCTGCGGTCTGGTGGGTGTGCCGCCAGGTTCGCGATGAGGCCGATGCCTGCTGCGACGCGTGGGTGGTTCGCCTCCAGCCGACCGGCCGCCGAGCGTACGCCCAGGCTCTGCTCGCATCAACACACATGAACGGGACCGTGGCGTTCGCCGGGCCGGTGGTCGGCCTGGGCGCGCTGCGGCCTCGAACCCGCAGACTCGCAAGGAGGTTGACCATGGTCATGACCGAACACCTTCGTCCCGGACTTTCGTTGCGCGGCCTAGCCGCGCTGACAGCCCTTGGCGCGGCTGCGTGCCTCGTCGCGCCGATTGCCGCCTGCCCGCCCGAGGAGGAGGCGAAGCAGAAGGAGAAGGAGCTCGTCAAGGCCGCGGAGGCCCAAGCCGAGATGCTGACGGGACAGGTCGACGAAGCGGCATCCACCTACGAGCAGTTCGTCCGCAATCGCGATTCTCAACCCGCGATTGAACTGTATCACAACGCGCTCCTGACCTACACCGCGGCGGCGGCCGACGATCCCTACGCGGCGCAGGACGACGTCAACGCGCGGCTCGACGCCCTCGAAGCTCGACTGGATCACATCGCAGCGCTGCTCGAACACCTCGGGATGGCGAGCGATGGCGCTGCGAATCATGCGCAGGGATCTCTGCAGTCAACGCAGAACACAATTCGGGCGGACGCGTCGGTTGCAGGCGACGATGTCATCACGCGCACGTACGCCCTGCCCAAAGGCAAGCTGAAGGAGTTGACCGACCTGATGGTCCTTCAGGATGTTCCGATTCTCGTCACGCCGCGCGTCGAGGAAGGCGTGATCGATGTGCACGCAACACCCGCGCAGCACGAGATCTTCAGCGCCTTCCTGAGCATCATTCATCCCGAAGGCGTGAAGGTGACCGGCCAAGCGCTGCAGGGGCTGAAGCAGAAGATCACCACCACTTCAGACTTCAAGTTGCAAAGTGAACAACTGAAGCAGAAGAAGCAGCAGCTCTCAGCGGAGCTTCAGGCCGCCAAGCAGCGCTCGAGCGGTCACGAGACCCAGGCCATGGACCTCGAAGCGGCCATCGAGAAGCTGGAGGCCGAACTTGAAGCTCTGGAAGAGAAGTCGCAGGACACCACTGGCGAAGAGAAGAAGGCGATCAACGAACACACGAAGACACTCAAGCAGCAGATGAAGCACTTCGAGGAAGCGCTTCGCCAGCAGGAGCGCGAGATGGAAAATGCCGAGCGCGAGGCAGAGGAGGCCGAGGCCGCCATCGACTCAATCGATGAGGACCTCGAGGAGCTGGCGGACCTTGCCGACGTCGATGACACTGGTGGCGCTCGCTGATCGCTTCATCATGACGTTGCGGGTCGGCGAGTCGATTGCCGTGATTGTGACAGGGCTGTTGACCGCCGGCCCATGAGCGTCGATCTTCATCTCGCTGCGGGAAAGTTCGTAGGCGCAATGGGTTGCGCGAGTACAATCCGTGTGGGACCTGCATCAGGGAGGATTCTGGGATATGAAGCGGACAACCACCGCCTTACTTTGCTTCGCGGCGGCGACTGCCATGGGGGCAGCGGTTTCAACCGGATCGGTCGCTGCGCTCGCCACGACAACTGCGCAGGATGAGAATGATCCCGCGATTCTTCGCGACTACCTGAGCGGCAACGGTCTTCTCAATCGCGGTCTCTATGACCTCGCCGCGGAGGAATACCGCAAGTTTCTCGCGGCTCATCCGGGGCATTCCAAGGCACCCGTGGCGCGCTACGGTCTGGCGGTGGCGCTCTATCGCATGGACAAGGTTGATGAAGCCGCCGCCGAATTCGCCACGCTGTTCGACGAGGTCGAATTCGAATATGCGGCGGAAGTGGCATTCCTGCTCGGCCAGATTCGCATGAGCCGGGGCGAGTTCGAAAATGCTGCGGCGGCCTTCGAGCGCGTGATGCGGACGCAGGCGCGGCACGAACTCGCCGATGACGCCACCGCGCTTCTTCTCGAAGCGCTCTATCGGGCCGACCATTTCGATGCCATGTCGGAGCCGTTCCGGATTCTCGGCGAGGAATATGCCAGCAGTCCGCTGCGCGAGCGCGGCGAGCTCTTCTGGGGTCTGTCGGAGATGTCGCGGCAGCGTTACGCCGAGGCCGCGGACCATTTCGATCGGATGCTCGAACGTGCTGGAGAGAGTGGGCTTGCGCCGCGTATTCGGCTCCTGCTCGCCAAGTCGCTGCATCAGGCCGAGGATTTCGATGCCGCCGCAGAGCGCTACCGCGAGGTCATTGAGGAGGGCGATGAGGAGCTGGCGCCCGATGCCTTTTTCGGCTTGGCGACGATTGTTCGACGCGATGGCGATGCTGCGGAGGCGGCGGTCCTCCTCGATCGGTTCTTCGAGTTGGCGAATGAGCATGAATCCGCGCCAACAGCGCACTTCGAGCGCGGCCGCGTGTACTACGACCTTGGAGAGTTCGAGAAGGCCGGCCCGCAGTTCGCGGCTGCGGCGGACGCTGATGACTCCCTGCGCGATGGCGCCGCATATTGGCAGGCCAAGACCGAACTGCGCCTTGAGCGATATTCCGAGGCGGCGGCGCGACTCACGGATGCGATCGCTTCTTTTCCTGAAAGCCCGCTGCTGGCGGAGATGCACTATGACCGCGCGGTGGCCCTGCACAAGGCCGAGAAGCCTTCGGAGGCAATCGACGCACTGCGTGAATTCCGCAGTGCATTCCCATCGCACGAAATGGCTCCCGAGGCGCTGCACACAATCGTCGTGACGCTTCATCAGCAGCAGAATTACGCCAAGAGCGCCGCCGAGTGCCGCCGCTTTCTCGAAGAGAACCCGCAGCATGCTCTGAGGCCGCAGATGCTGTTTCTGCTGGGCGAGAATCTCTATCTGGCGGGCGAGCATGAGCCGGCGGTGAGCGCGTTCGAGGAGTTCCTCGAAGAGTACCCCAGCGATCCGCAACGGCAGAGCACCCGCTTCCGCCTCGGCATGGCGCTCGAGCGCCTTGGTCGCCATGATGATGCCGAGAAGCACCTTGCGGAGATCGTCAGCGGATCGGAGACCGAGGAACCCTTCCGCGCCGCGTTGCTCGTGCTCGGCGACCTCGCCTTCGAGCGGCGCGACTGGGCGGCTGCTGCCGCCCGCATGCAGGAATACCTTTCCATTGAAGGCAACCTTCCCGACGCCGATGACGCCCTGATCAAGCTTGGGCTGGCCCAGCACCGCGGCAACGATCTCGAGGGCGCGCTCAGGAACTATGCGCGCCTGATCGATGAGCACGGCGAGTCGCCCCACGCCACGCAGGCGCGGTTCGAGCGCGGCCAGGCGCTCGTTGCGCTCGGCCGCGATGACGAAGCCGCCGCCGCGTTCGCCGCCGTGCTCGCTGACCAGGGCGCGGAGCGCTTCGTGCCCTTTACTCTGAGCCATCTCGGCGCGCTGGCCATGAAGGCAGATGACCACGAAACTGCGATCGACTACTACCAGCAGTTGCGCGAGGTCACCACGGATCCGGCTGTGCAAGCAGAAGCGATCTTTCAGCAGGGGCAGGCCCTCATGGCCATTGGCCGCTACGAAGATGCGGCCGCTGCATTTGCGGAAGTGTCCGGCGCCCAGACCGATTCCCCGCGCATTCCCCTGGCCCGCGCGAATCGCGCCCTCTCCCTCGCGAAGACCGGCGCTGCGGAAGCGACACTGCAGGCCATCGACGATGCCCTCTCACAATCAGGCGAGAATCTGGAAGATCCGCTTCGGGCTTCGCTGCTGTACGAAAGGGCCTGGGCCCACAGAGCGCTGCAACAAGCTGATGAGGCGCAGAAGGCGTATCGCGAACTGATGTCGCGCCATGGGGATCACGTCCTCGGCCGCTATGCCCGCCTGGAACTTGGCGAGATGCTCGCCGACGCGGACCAATACGATTCCGCCGCCGAATTGCTCGAACCGCTCCAGCAGCTTCGCGAGGACGATCCCGCGGACATTCACGAACGAGCGACGTATCGCCTCGGCATATGCCGTTATGAGCAGGAGCGGTACGAGGAGGCTGCGGTGGCCTTCGACGCGTGCATGGCTCGAGCCCCGAACACCAGCTTTGCAGCATCGTTGCACCTGCTGGCCGGTGAATCGCTCTTCCGGCTCGACCGGCACGCCGCGGCCCGCGAGCACCTCGAGCTCGCACTGGCTGCGAGCGACGAGGCCGCTCTGCGCGGACCGGGGCTTCTGCGGCTGGGCGAAACTCTGGCGTCCCTGCAGGAATGGCCCGCCAGCGAGAAGGTGTTCCTGCAATACCTCGATGAATTCGAAGATTCTGAGCTTCGCTACCAGGCTGAATTCGGCCTCGCCTTTGCGCTCGAAAACCAACAGCAGTACGACAGGGCGATCGAAGCCTATACGAGCATCGTCGATCACCATCAGGGCCCGACGGCGGCCCGCTCGCAGTTTCAGATCGGCGAGTGCCTCTTCGCGCAGGGCAGGCATCAGGAAGCGGTGCGCGAACTGCTCAAGGTTGACATTCTTTACGCCTATCCGGAATGGAGCGCGGCCGCCCTGTTCGAAGCGGGTCGATGCTTCGAAGCGCTGGCGGAGACCGGGCAGGCAAGGAACCAGTTTGAGCAGGTGCGCCGGCGGTTTGCGGAAACCCGATGGGCCGAACTGGCGGGACAGCGACTCGCGGCCCTGGCCGCCCAGTCGCCCCCGGGTCGCTCGCGCTGAACGAATCTTGAAATGATCAATGAAACTCCACCCGGAGGCATGGACGTGATCAACATCGAAGGAATCATTGCGAATCTCCTGGCCGCTCCCGGCGCGACCCCGGTGATCGACGAATCGGCTGTCACCGTTCAGTCGGTGTGGGATTTCGTCGTCAAGGGCGGGCCCGTGATGTATCCCATCGCTGCCTGCTCGCTGGTGGGGTTGGCCGTGCTGGTCGAGCGGCTGATTGTTCTGCGACGGCGCCACGTCATTCCGCCATCCTTCCTCGGCGGTCTGAAGAAATCGCTGGTGCAGTCCGGACGCGATCGCCGCGCCGGCCTCGACTATTGCCGCAAGCATCCGAGCCCTGTGGCGCGTGTGTTCGCTGCGGGCATCAAGAAACTGGGGGCTTCTCCCGAAATCATCGAGAAGCACATCAGCGAAGCGGGCGAACGCGAAGTCCTCAAGCTCCGCAAGAACCTGCGCGTCCTCTCCGTCATTGCCGCGGTCGCGCCGCTCCTCGGTCTCCTCGGCACCATCTTTGGCATGATCGAGGCCTTTGCCACCGTTGCCTCGTCGGGCGAGGCCCTCGGCAAGACCGAAATGCTCGCGGGCGGGATCTACGAGGCCATGATCACCACCGCGGCGGGCCTCATCGTCGCCATCCCCGCGCTCGTCTTCTATCACTGGCTTTCCGCGAAAATCGAACGGCTGGTGATGGACATCGATCACATGACGGTGGAGTTCATCGAGGAATTCGTCGAGCCCGCATCCGCAGGCACGGCCCTCCATCTCAAGCCGATGGAGGAGTCGAGTGATGACATCCACGCGGCCGACGTGGCCATCGCGTCGTGACATCGACGGGCGAACATTGATCGAAAGCGACTCATCGAATGATCAGGGCACGACATTCAGAATCCGGCGCGACGATCGAGCTGACGCCGATCATCGACATGGTCTTCCTTCTGCTCATCTTCTTTCTGGTGGCAACGACCTTCCATCAGACCGAGCGTGAGATGCAGATTGCCCTCCCGTTCGCAGCCTCGGCGGGGCCGATCAGCGCGGCCCTGCGCGAAATCATCATCAACATCGACGAAGAGGGCCGCATCATCGTCAACGGCGCCTTGATGAGCGCGGAGGAGCTCGCAGCACTCATCGCCAGGGCCGTCGGTGACAATCCCGAGCAGAAGGTGACGGTCCGCGGCGATCGCGGCACAGCGTATGGCAACGTGGTCCAAGTGCTCGACATCTGCAAGAACGCCGGAATTCAGGAGCCGTTTCTCGACACGGTCATGGAGGAGTAGACGCGAAGCATCGCGCTGCGCGATCGCATGAAACGGGCGCTCACCATCCTGATGATTGTGTCGGTGCTTGGCGCCATGATCGCGGCCGCGGCCCTGGTCGCTTGGCGCGTGCGCCTCAATGACCGTTCGTTCTATACCGACGCCGAATCCATCGAGGTGCCGGTCGAAAGCGCGGATGTGCGCGATGTGCTTTGGCGTCCGGCGGAGCTTCTGCAGGGGCCGGTCAACTCCCCCGCCGATGATCTCGATCCGCGCATCTCCGCGGATGGAATGACGATGTACCTCGTCCGCGCTTCCGATGAGGGCGATTCTGACATCCTGGTCAGCACGCGCTCAGCCGACGGCTGGAGCGAACCGCAACCATTTCCGCCGCTCAACAGTTCATTCGACGATCTCGGCCCGACTCCCGCGCTCGACGGTCGCGCCATCTATTTCTACAGCAACCGGCCGGGCGGTCACGGCGGATTCGACCTGTGGCGCATCGATCGGACCGAAACCGGATGGAGTGATGCCGTGAATCTGGGTGCGGCCGTCAACAGCCGCTGGAACGATTATGGCCCGGCGGTCTCGAGCGATGGTTCATTGCTCTACTTCGCGTCCGATCGACCCGAGACCGGGCGGGAAGGCCCGGCATCGGATGGTGTCGAACTCCCCGAGGGTCTACGCGCGAAGATCGACTACGACCTCTATCTCGCGATGCGCGGAACGGATGGAACGTTCGGGACGGCTGCGGCCGTCGCCGCGCTCAATACCGGCGCGGATGAGATCACACCCGCGCTCAGTCCATCCGGGGACTTTCTTTACTTCGCATCCGATCGCGCGGGCGGCCTCGGCGGCTTCGATCTCTATCGCTCGCGGCGGGTCCATGGCGAACACCGCGAACCTGAGCACTTCGGAACTGAGATCAACTCGTCCATGAACGAAATCGCTCCCGCGCTCGACATGGCGGGGTTCGCGCTCCAGTTCAATTCCGATCGACCCCTGCGAGCCGGGCCGTCCGAGCGAGCCGGGGTGTCCACGTCCCCGGCATCCACGGGAGAAGGGGACGCCCCTTCCGATCACAACATCTATCGCGCCCTCTCCCGCGAGGTCTTCACAGCCCGCGCGGATGCAAGGATCGATTGGTGGGGAATCTGGAACGCAATTTGGCCGTCTCTGCTCTGGCTCCTGCTCGGGCTCCTTCTGCTGCTGGCTCTGCTCCGATATCTGCAGAAGTCGCAGTTCAACAGATTGAGTCTGCTCGCGCGGTGCCTGCTCGTGTCCCTGCTGGTTCATCTGATGGTGATGATGCTGCTCACCGCGTGGTCGGTGACGACGACGTTGAGCGAAATGATGCAGGCGGATGGCGCCACGCGCGTCGCCCTTGTGTCACATGCCGCGAGCCAATCTCTTGAAGGTCAGATTCGCGGCACCATCACCGATGTCGAAGTCGCTGCGCCGGCCCCGACTGCGACCGAGCAGCGCGAATCAAGCTTCGAGGCACCTCCACCACCCCCCCTCACGACTGTCACCACGGAGGTCGCCGAACAATCCCGCGAAGTCATCGAGCACTCCACCGTGGAGGCCGAGCTTGCCGACGTGTCGCCCCGCGAACCCGCCGCAAGAATGGAGCGCCCGCGGCCGCCTGAGCAGGCGGCCATGACCGAAGCGGTCAACCTGGCTCTGCCGGCGCCTAATCAGCCACAGCCAGTCGAAGAAGCTGACTTGAGCGTCGCCGACGCTTCGACGAACCTGCCCTCGCGCCCCGCGCAGGAGCACTTCTCAACCCACTCCGCTCCGTCCGCGATTTCTGCGGACCTCCCACCACAGCCGACGAACCGATCGAACGACGTCGCTCAATCCTCGCTGGCCGCCCCAAGTGAACTCCGCGAACGCGCTGCACCGAGCGAACTCATTCGGGCCGCTGCAAGCGACGTCAGAGTTCCGGATATTGCGACCGCAGTCGAAACTCCGGCACTGCCCGAAGCAGCCCCCCCAGCGCCACAGTCGGAGCCCGGCCTGCGCATTGCAGGTGCCGAGGCGGTCTCGTCAAGCCCTGGCCCACGCGCTGTCGCGGACTTGGCGACGGCTGGACCACAGCCAAGCACCGTCGATTTTTCACCTGCTTCCACCACGGACGATCAGGCCGACCAGCCATTGGTGACAAACGCTCCGACCCTGCGCGAGAGCCAGGCAGGCGAAACCGTGCTCGCAACGCCTCCTCCCCCCAGCGATGTCGTGCTTCGACCCACACTGGCGGCAGCCGATCTTTCGCTGCCACGCGAAGTAGCGGCGGCGAGCCCACAACCTGAAGAACAATTGGCGGTGACGCCCGGCAGTGCGAGCGGGCCGGCCTCGCGGGCGCAGGTTGGAACAGATCTGCAACTGCAAGTCACCGAAGTTTCGACCGCGGCGTTGGACATCCCGCCTGGACAAGGCGCGACGGCGCCGGCAGACTCGGGATCCCTTGCGAATTCCACCGCCATCATTGATTTCACCGCCGGTGAAATGCCGTCACGGGCATCTCCATCCCAACTGGCATCCGCCGATGGCTTGCCCTCGATCGATGTGGCGCTTCCCGCGATGCAGGAACGCCATGCAACATCGCAATCCGAGTCTCCCACCGATCCATCAGGCACCCGCCTGCCAGTCGCCGATGTTGCCGGCGCAGCGCCGGGTCGCACCCTCGATTCAGAATCGCCCCCGGTTCTTTCGGTGCCTCGCGCTGACACTGTCAGCAACTTGGCGCCCACTGCGACAACTCGCGATGCCTCTTCCGAGCGCGCGCTCTTCGATCAGTCGGCTGCTCCAACCCTCGAATCCGCGACCGCGGACATTGCACTGTTCGCCCCGGCTCAGGTCGGCAGCGAAGTCGCTCACATGCCGTCGCCGCCGCTGACTGCCGCGCCGCTGCGCATGCCAACCGATCTCCCCCCTCCCGCCGATCATTCACTCGCACAGCGCACCTACGAGCAGCGGGCCGAGATCATCGAAGACATGGGCGGCAGCGCGGAAACCGAGCGCGCCGTCGCCGATGCCCTCCGCTGGCTCGCCGATCATCAGAGTGACGATGGTCACTGGGACGGCAACGATTTCGACATCTCCGGCGAATGCGGCGGCGAAACCACCGCCGAGGTCGATCTCGCCCTCACAGGCCTCGCCCTCATGGCCTTCCTCGCCTCCGACAACACCCACGACAAGCCCGGCCCCTTCCGCGACAACGTCCGCCGCGGACTCGACTGGCTCGTCGGCCAACAGCAGCACGACGGCTCGCTCATGGGCGAAGAAACGCTCTACAGCCATGGCATCGCGACCATTGCCATCTGCGAAGCCCTCGCGATGACCGATGATCCCGGACTGGAGGATCATGCGCGCCGCGCCACCCAGTTCATTCTGGATTCCCCCAGCCGCGAATCCGGCGGCTGGCGCTACGCGCCCGGCCAGTTCGGCGACACCTCCGTCACCGGCTGGCAGGTGCTCGCCCTCGCCAGCGCCCGCCGCGCAGGGCTCCAACTGCCTCCCGATGCCCTCGGCCACGTGCGCGACTGGATGGAGCGCGTCCGCGATCCTGCCCAGCCCGGTCGCTACGGCTATCAACCCCAGGCCCAATTCTCGCCCGCCATGACCGCCGAAGGCATGTTCATCCGCCAAATCCTCGGCGTACCGCGCGATGATCCCGACATGCGCGCTTCCGTCGATTTCATGCTTCGCAACCTTCCCGAATGGACGCGCGAGCGCGAGCAGAATTCCTACTACTGGTATTACGCCACCCTCGCCATGTTCCACTACCAGGGCGATGAGTGGGACCAGTGGAACGAAGAGCTCAAGGAGGTCCTGCTCGCCAATCAGCGCCAGGATGGCTGCGCTGCGGGATCGTGGGACCCCATCGACCAGTGGTCGAAGATCGGCGGCCGCGTCTATCAGACCGCCATCTGCGCCCTCTGCCTGCAGATCTACTACCGATTCCAGCCCATCTACACCAGCAACGAAGTCATCGCGCCCATCGGCACCATCCGCGGCGAAGTGCGCGACAAGCTCACTCAGGAGTTCCTGCCGGGCGCCACCATCCGCCTCGACCTGCCCGATCGCGAGCCCATCATCGCCACCACCGACTATTCCGGCCGCTATTCCCTCGCCGCTCCCGAAATGCCGGAATTCTTCGCCATCACCGCCACCATGCCCGGCTATTCGCCGCAGAGCTCAGGCGCCGCCGCGGAAGAGCTTGCCGGCAAGGTGCTCGTCCGCAACTTCCTCCTCGACCCCCTCAGCGAGCAGTTGATCTCGATCGAGGATGATCCCGAGGTCCACCACGTCGGCAACGACCGCTTCGAGGGCGCCATCAACAGCCAGTTCCAGCGCCGCAGCGAAGGCGAAATCTGGAGCGCGGTGTTCGAGCTCAACGAAACACAGGCCACCGGCTTCCGTGATGCCGAGCTCATCCTCCTGTGCAAGGGCGTGCAGGCCGCCAACATCATCACCATCAACGGCCGCCGCCTCTCCCAGCGTCTCAGCTCCTCGCCCTCCGATGGCAGCTACGGCGAATTTGTGACCCCCATCGAGGTGCGCCTGCTCCGCGAAGGCGAGAACGAGATCACCATCCAGTCCTCCGATTCCCTCGGCGACCTCGACGACTTCGAGTTCGTCAACGTGCGGATTCGATTGATCAATCCGCGGTGACGCCCGTGAGCGGCCGGGCTTGTCCCGGCCAGTTACGGTGAATGAATGGACTCCGGGTGCCACGGCCGAGCCGCCCCGGCTCGCCCGTGCGAGAGCTACGCCTTCCTCCTCCCCACCCAGTCAATGCTCAGCTCACCCTTCGTCGCCTCGCGAAGCCGCAGGCCGATCTGGGCGGTGTGGTGCTGAATGTGCCGCAGGTTCACCAACTGATGTTCGAGTTTCGGCATGCGATACCAGAAGCCGGATTCCGGCGCGAGGAGATCCATGTCGTCAACGACACCATCCACAAGCCGATCGCACAGCGACCAGTATTCGAGGATCTCCGCCTTCGTGAGCGGTCGGCCGGTTCGCGGCGGCCGATGCGGCAGCTCGCAGTACTGCGCGATGGAGGGAGGTGTAGGGTCGTCATCCAGATCGTGAATGCCGGTCTGATGATGCTCCCACGGCGCGAAATCCTCCAAGCGCCGTTGCAGGTACAGGTGCGTGAAGTAGAGCACGTGGTACGCGATCCGCCACGTCGGATTGACATACGCGCGGCTGACCCACACCTCCTCCGGGCAGCGCTCGATTGCCTGCTTCAGCATCGCCAGCGCTGCGTGATACTGATGCTTGAGCGCGCTGCGCAGCGCATCGAGCGGAATGGTCTTTGCTTCCTTCATGGCAGCGATCCTACCGCGCGTTCTCGCACGATGAGCCAGAGCGCGATGGACGAGAAACATGCCTCGATTCTCGATTTCGCGATGGATCGAGCCGGGCTTCGATCGTAAGATTTCCATATCAAAGGGTGCGCGCAGCACGGCCGCGCGCAGGATCCCGGATGGTCGGGCCGCCATCCATTCCTCATTTCGCCACATTCAATCAACCGAACCCCGGCGAACACGCCAACGACGGAGGCCCACCCATGCCGCGCATGTCACTCCCCATCGCCGACGCGAACCCCGCCACCCCCCCCACGTCCTCCCCCAACGGCCTGCCCGCAGGCCCGCCCGGTCCCCCGGGTGCCGCCGGTCCTCCCGGCGCTTCCGAAGCAGGTAGCGCGGGCATCGGTGGCGCGGACGTCAGTGGCGCGGGCGTCCCGCCCGCGGCCTCCACTCCCAACCGCAAGGTCAAATACCTCCGCACCGTCGATCAGGTCCCCAACATCCCGGAAGACCAGCGCGAGAAACTCCGCAAGGTCTCGGAGAAATATGTCTTCCGCGCCAACGACTATTACATCTCCCTCATCGACTGGAACGATCCCAACGACCCCATCAAACAACTCATCATCCCCCGCGAGGATGAGCTCAACGACTGGGGCCGGCTCGATGCCAGCAACGAGGAGTCGGTCACCGTCGCGAAAGGTGTCCAGCACAAATATCCGCACACCGTGCTCCTGCTCTGCAATGAGGTCTGCGGGGCGTACTGCCGCTATTGCTTCCGCAAGCGCCTGTTCATGGATGAGAACGATGAGGTGACGAACGATGTCTCCGAAGGCATCAAGTACATCGCCTCCAACCCCAACGTGACCAACGTGCTCCTCACCGGCGGCGATCCGCTGCTCATGTCCACCCGCCGCATCGTCGAGATTCTGAAAGCGCTGCGCGAGATCCCCCACCTCCAGATCATCCGCATCGGCTCCAAGATGCCCGCCTTCGATCCCTGGCGGCTCACGCGCGATGAAGAACTCCAGCAGGCCTTCCGCACGTACTCCACACCCCGCAAGCGCATCTATCTCATGGCCCACTTCGATCACCCGCGCGAACTGACCGATGCCGCGGTCGAGGGCATCGACTGCTTCATCAAGTCGGGCGTGATCTGCATCAACCAGTGCCCGCTCATCCGCGGCATCAACGACAACTGGAAGACACTGTCGGACATGTATCGCACCCTCTCGTGGATCGGCTGCCCGCCCTATTACCTCTTCCAGTGCCGGCCGACAGCGGGCAACGAGCCCTACAGCGTGCCGATTGTCGAGGGCTGGGAGATCTTCCGCGAAGCGTTGCGCTGGGGCTCGGGCCTCGCCCGCCGCGCGCGCTATGTCATGTCGCACGAGACCGGCAAGATCGAGATCCTCGCCGTCGATGAGAAGCACATTTATTTGCGCTACCACCGCGCCAAGGACGCAAACCTGCGCGGCCGCTTCATGATCTACAAGCGCAACGACGCCGCCCACTGGCTGGACGACCTCGAGCCGGTGAACGATGCGGCCGCATCCAAGCACCGGCCGCGGGTTGACGAAGCGATCCTTGCGGATGGACCGGAGTAAGGGGACGCCCGGCGCAAAGGCCGACGCCCGGCGCAAAGGCCGACGCCCGGCATGACCGGGGGCGCCGGGCCGGCACAAGGGGACGCCCGGCGTCCCGCCGGGCCGGAAGAAAGGGAGTCACCACGGCAGCCACGGAGAGCACGAGGGCGTACCTCGTCATTCCCGCGTAGGCGGGAATCCAGACCCTTACGCCGCCTATCAGCACCACCGGCCCAGGCGTATCTCCGCGGCGTGGCCCGCATCGCTTCCATCCGCCTTTGTCCTCTGTCCGTGTCCGCCCCTCCCCCATACCCAAGGACGAATTCTGGTCATAACTTGTTGTCAAAGAGCAACTTACACGAATGTCCGCCCCAAGGGGTAGGACGTCCGCCCCCGGGGGCAAAGAGGTCAGAGGTCAGAAATCAGAGATCGCAACCTCAGGTTCCTTGCCTGCGTGCCTAGGTGCCTTCGTCCCTAGCCGAACCATACCATACAAACGCCGTACTGTCAAGCCGCAATGACAGGATTTCGCCTTGCTCCACCGGGGCAAGGCCCAGCAGGCAGCGATCAGTGGGAGAAGCGACAAACGTGTCTGAGAGAAATGAACGTCCCGTTTTCCAACCCGTTTTCCGACTCGCGCGCGGCCCATGGAACTCCGCGCCCCGCCTTCGTTCTCCCGCGCGCCACCGATCGACTCCCGCCCGCTGACCTCTGACCTCTGCTCACCGAAGGTCAAGCGAAGCGCACCTCTGACCTCTGGTCTCTTCCCGCCGACCCGCCGCCAATTGCCGCGCCCGCGGAACGGATCATTCACCACGGAGGGCACGGAGGGCCACGGAGAAGTGGGTTGGCGGATGGAGAGGGCGAGCGTTGGAAACCTCTACAAAGTCGAACCCGACGAGCAAGGCGTTTCACGAGCGAAGTAGTCCTCGTAGGTGGACCTCCGACTCAGTGTCTCGCGGTACACACTGTTGGTCCTGATCATTGTTATGAAGTGCTCAATTGCGTCACAAAAGCGGTGCGTGAGTTCTGCCGGATCCGGAAAGAGTACCGCAACCTCGCTTGCGTTAGTGAGCAACCGAAACAGTTCGCGCTTGATCTCGCCACTATCCGACGAGTAGTACTTTCGAACGAACTCCTGATCGATCACGACCTTAAAACAATCGGGATCGAAGTCATCGCCCCCTTCCACGAAGTAATCCGGATGATGCACCAAGAGAAATGGCCCAGGGTGTTTGATGAAGTTGGCCCACTTCCGAACATCAGCCAGGACACCAAAGTGCCGGAACCTGTACTCCTTGATCACCTCGACAATTTCGAGAATGATGTCCATCCGTTCAACAAGAAGATACAGGCGCAGTAAATAGAATCTGTACGCATCAGCGTCGTCGCCAGAATTCCCCAGGTGTTTGAGGTGCCTGCAAATGGAGTGCGTCTCCTCGTTGAAATTGCACCCAAGGCAGTTATGGCTCGAAACGCAATCCGCGCCAAGCATCGAGTGCAATCGGCACATGATCGAACTCCCGCCGGCTGGATGGATGCGTTTGCAAAACTCCTCCGAGCACTTCTTGAATTGATTCGTCAGGATCGACATTTGGATCTCCGTACATTCGGTTAGCCCGGGACGATGAGAAACTTGATGATGTTGCATGAGCGCGCAAATCGCGAGCGCCAAGGGGCTCCTGCGGGTCGCGCAGAGGCCCCGTTGGCGTTGATTCAATGGGCCTTACGAACGGCGCTTCTTGATTCCGTATTCAAACAGGAAGCTCTTCAGCTCGCTGTAGCAGGCAGTCCACACCGCCTCATCACGACCGACAGCGTGCAGACTGTCTTTCTTCTTGGCCAAACCAGCAATAGTCTTCGCCAACCGCAGGCAGGCCTCGCGGAAGTCCGCCTCGTCCCAATCGGTGGGCGCCTTGCCACCAACCCACCGGTACTCGCCGTTGGCGACGGTGAGACAGCTTCGAAAAGCGCACATGAGCGGGAAGAAGAGTGAAGTCGGAGCCCTGAACGTCCGGCGGTTTCCGTCGGGATCGAGGTAGTACAGAATCTCACGCTTAGACTTGTCGGGACGCTGCCCCTTCTTGCGACTCTTCCGAGGAGAGAGGACATAGGCCCAGCTGCGCGGGAGCTTGCCAGGATTCGCCCCGCGGAACTCGTCGTAAACCTGTGGAATCCGCTCCCGCAGGGTGTCGTAGAGTTTAAGGAGATCGCCCAAGACCGGAAGCATCTTGTGGTATTCGGCGATCCGATTCTTCTCGTGCTTCGGGTCCCACAGCTCAGGAATTTTGCCGGCGTTCTTATAGGCCTCGATCGGTTGATCGGTTTCGCTGTAGTTCGTGACGTCCATGCACATCATGAGCTGCAGAATGTTGATCCCGGGGATGGGCTTGTAGTTCCTCTCATCCTCGTCATTCTGAGGTTCGAACTGCTCGTTGGGCTTGAACGCGACCTTCTCGAAGTACCGGGGATGGACAACTTTCAGGCGCTGTTCCACCTTCTCGAAATCACCGCGCAGATTTGAGATCGCGTAGGCCGGAACTGCGCGAGAGGTATTTCGGCCCTCGCTGAGCCGGACTTCCTCATCCTTGCTGAGGCCGACCCAGACCTCGCACGAGACGTACCGGTCGATCGGAACCACATCGTCTCCGTTCGCCTCATCTTCGTCAGTTTCCTCATCATCCAAGTCGTCTTCGTCGATCTCCTCGCTAGAGGACGCCATCCCCGAAATCAACTCGTCAACGATCTTCGCGAGAGTGTGGGCGCCATCAAGAATCCCGTGGCGCTTGGGATCCGAGAACACGATCTCAATCGCACCGGTACCGGTATCCTTGTCCACCTTGTCCCAGTGGACTGACTCGGCGCTCAGGACGATGCCACGATTGATCCGGTGGAACTCTTGCGGGAATTCGTTCCACGTCCGCTCGACGGCCTCCATCACGGGGCTTGAAAGCTTTCGACCCCTGGGATTCACACGGGACCACCCGCTCTCGGAGATGAAGTCACCGCCGAACTGGTTCTTCATCTCCTCGTCTGCCAAGAGCTTAAAGGTGTACTGTTCAACCGAAGTGTTCGCGTTCGGTTTGCCGCGTGCGAGAGGAGGCTGCGGATGTGGCTTGAAGCCAACAGCAGTCAGCCTGACAACCTTCCGGGCAGGTGCCTGCTTTCCGTTGAAGACGACTCGCGGATTGACGACGGGTTTCGCGCTGCCCAAGCGGGCGCGCACGGTTTGAGTGGCCATGTTTGGCCTCCATGTTGTGTGAGGCTCATTCGGGCCAGCAGCCGATAGCCGCTGTACCTCGCTGGGGCGTACAAAGCCACACAGCGACCTCACCTTCATAATCCGCCAAGGGAACCCGATTGTCAAGCAACACGGCCGGCGTGGATAAGTTGACGGTCCCTTTTGCCCGGAATCGTCCAACAATCTCACGAAGGGTTCCGTTCACGCCCCCACCCGCACCGGCCCGAAGCCCTCGCGGTACTCGCGGCGAACGATCGTTTTCGTCGCCTCCGCGTGATTGGTGAACGAGAGCGTCCTGCGATCCCACTCGAGCACCTGGCCGGGATACTTCGCGGCCTTGACGGCGAGCAGGCCCGGCTCGGTGCAGCGCAGGCCGACGCTGAACGGCATCCACAGGTGCGGCGTGTCCACCCCCAGCGACTTGTCAACCCATGCGTGCCAGTGGTTGAAGGATTCGTACGCGGGCAGGCCGGGCCACTCCATTCCATCGGTCATCTGGCCATCGCGCCAGATTTCGAGCGGCCCCTCGGGCGCGAGCACCAGCGTGCCGCCTTCGCACACGACAATTGTAAGAATGCCGCCCCCCCCCGGCCACTCGCCCTCGCCGAGGCCGAGGTGCGCGCGGTCCGGTTTCAGGTCGCTGTCGTAGAAGTAGAAGTTGCAGGTCGAGCTCGCGAACTTGTCGCTGGCGACGGGATAGGTGAGCGTCGAGAGCACGCGGTCGGCGTGGAAGTTCGATAGATCGCGCGAAGGCGTTCGCGAGCAAACCTGAACCGGGCTCGTCAGTTCGGGGAAGGCATAGAACAGCACATCGGTGAGGTGGACGACCCAGTCGGCCATCTGGCCGCCGCCGTACTTCCACCAGCTCCGCCACTGCCGCTGCACCATGTTCGGCCGGCAGGGCTCTTCCTGTGCGCCGTTGAGCCAGAGGTTGTAGTCGAAGCCGGCGGGCGGATCGATGGGATCGGCCAGCACGCCGTCGGCGAAGTAGTGTCCACCCGCCCGCGCGCCGCCGCCGAAGATGATGTGCGCTTCGATGACACGGCCGAGGCCGCCGCTCTTGAGTATGTCCACCGCAGCGCGGCGTGGCGCGTGCTCGATGCGCTGGGCGCCGGTCTGCGTGACGAGATCCGGGCGGGCGCGAGTCGCCTGACCGAGGATCTCCAGTTCTTCAAGCTGCTGGACCAGCGGCTTCTGGCCGTACACGTGCTTCCCGCGCGAAAGCGCCATCGTCATGATGCTGCAATGCGAGTGATCGGGTGTGGCGACGATGACGGCGTCGAACGTGTCGCCGTGTGCGTCGAACGCCTCGCGGTAGTCGGCGCAGGTGAACGCGGCGGGGTGGTCGCTCGCGGCCTCGGCCAGCGCGTTGGAATCCACATCGCACAGGCCGACGATGTCAACGAGGGGATGCGCGGCGATGGTCTTGCGGTCGTGGCCGCCGATGGTGCCGATGACCCCGATCGAGAGCACGCGCAGCCGGGTGTCTGCCAGCGCCCAGCCAAATCTCGGCGCAACGAAGGCGGCCGCGCCGGCGGCGGTGACGTTTCGGATGAAATCGCGTCGGGAGCTGCGTTTGGATGTCATGGAAAATCCTCGCGAAGAGGGTGGATAGGCCGATCTCGCGGGCAGTGTACCCAATCGCGCAGCGGGCGTGGCACACGAAGCGGCGGATGCGCGACTTCCGCGCCCGCCTTGCGCGAAGGATCAGCATCTTCGGGACCGCGGCATCCTGCTCTATCTCCTACTCTCTCTCCTGCTCCGCTTCATCATCCTCATAATCATCGTGCTCCTTCCCTCCTGCCCCATGCGGGCGGGACGCCCGCACTCCCGGCCCCCATGCGGGCGGGACGCCCGCACTCCCCTCGAGTGGGAATAATCCCTTACGCCCTCGAACCGCCGCCAGGTCTCCCTCAACCTCAACGTGCGCGGCATGAATCAGTCCGCCACGCCGCGCGCAACCTTCACGCCGGTTCGCAATACAGCCAGGTCCCGAGGAGCGTAGCGATGATCAATTCAGCCAGGGTCCACGTCGCGGCAATCCACAATCGCCCCCCCGCGAGCAGACCCAGATCGCTCAACATCAGCAAGATCACGAGCCCCGCGGCAAGAAAGACGATCGCGGCGGCGATGATCGCCGTCAGCGGCCCCGGGCCAAAGCGCGGGCGGAATCCCGCGTAGATGAACATCGCCAGCAGACCGAACCAGAAGCGCAGACTGACGTGCTTGACGAACATGAGCATCTCGGATTGCGGCGGCATTTTCGATTTGAAGTCCTCGATGTACTGCGGCTCGAGGACGAAATGAGCCATCACCACGCCGCTGATATTGATGACCAGCCCGGCGAGGAGCCCGCCGAGAATGACTCGAACCCAGTTGATGTTCGACATGATCGATCTCCGGCGTGTTGCGGCAGCACTGCATGGTAACGCCCCATCGCAGCCAGCGTGGAGGCAGGATCGTATCTTCGATGGCAACGTCGGCCCGTAAACGCGTCGAATTCACTCAATCGCTGGCACACCCCTCTCCTTCCCCTTGCGTCGGCGCCCTCCTGCCTCCATCCTCTCACATATCATGGCTCCACGGAGGTGGCGCTGTCATGACAGCAAACCGCAGGCAGGTCAGTCTCAACCTCAACGTGCGCGGGATGAACCAGTCCGCGACACTCGCGATCAAGGAGCGCGTCCGCGCGCTGCGACGCGAAGGGCGGCATGTCCACGACCTCGGCCTCGGGCAATCGCCCTTTCCCGTGCCCGGGCCCATTGTCGAAGCGCTGCGGCTGGCGGCCCCGGAGAAGGACTATCAACCGGTCATGGGCCTGCCCGCGCTCCGCGAGGCGGTGTCGGAGTTCCATCGACGCAAGGATGGCATCGATCGTGACCCGCAGGATGTGCTTGTCGGCCCGGGGTCGAAGGAATTGATGTTCCTCCTTCAGATCGCGTTCTACGGCGAGATCCTGCTGCCCACGCCCTGCTGGGTGTCGTACCTGCCGCAGGCGCGCATCATCGGCCGACGGATCTCGCTCATTCACGCTTCCTACGAGAGCGAGTGGAAGATCACGGCCGAGCAGTTGCGGCATTCGCTCGAAATGGTGAACGATGCCACCCGGCCGCGGGTGCTTGTGCTCAATTATCCCAGCAACCCCGTGGGCAATACGTACAGCGAAGATGAATTGCGCGAGATCGCGGAGGTCGCGCGCGAGTTCGGCATCATCATTCTGTCGGACGAGATCTACGGCCAATTGCACTTCACGGGCGGGCACGTGTCGATCGCGCACTATTACCCCGAGGGGACGATCCAGAGCTCGGGCCTATCGAAGTGGTGCGGCGCGGGCGGGTGGCGGCTGGGGACGTTCACGTTCCCGCCGGATTTGCGCTGGCTGCGGGATGCGATGGCGGCGGTGGCGAGCGAGACCTTCACTTCCGTGAGCGCGCCCATCCAGCACGCAGCGGTGCAGGCATTCCACTGCGGCGCGGAGATCGAGCGATACCTGCATCACGTGCGGCGGATTCTGGCAGCGCTGGGGCTGCGGTGCGCCGCGATGTTGCGCGAAGCGCGGGTGCGCGTGGTGCAGCCGGAGGGGGCGTTCTATCTGTTTCCCGATTTCTCGCCCCACAGCGATGCGCTGGCGTCGCGAGGCGTGACGGATGGCGGCTCGATGTGCGAGAAGTTGCTGGAGGATGCGGGCGTGGCGGCCATTCCGGGGGTTTCGTTCGGACGGTCGCGGGGCGAATTGACCGCGCGGCTGGCGTATGTCGATTTCGACGGGGCTGCGGCGCTGGCTGCTTCGGAGATGATCCCGCTGGATCAGGATCTGCCGCGTGACTTTCTCGACAAACACTGCCGCAATGTGCTGGAAGGTGTGGCGAAGATGTGCGAGTGGGCAACGACTCCGGCGAAGTCAGTTGCAGCCCCCGCGCGCCCTGCCGCGAGGAAGGCACCAACGCAAATCGGTTCAGCCCGCCGAATCCAGTGACACCTCATGTCCTCGCGCTGCGACGGGCTCGATCGAGCGGACTTCGCCGTTCTCGATGATGATCGCTTCATCAGCGAGGTTGACCGTCGGGCAGACGTGGCGGGGGATGAGGAGGAGCGCTTCGCCGCGCGCCGGCGCCTTCGCGCCCGGCGCGATGCGCAGGGGCAGGTGCTCCTCGCTGGGCTTGAGCGCTGTGAGTTCGGGATGATCGAGCACGCGGCAGCAGGGATCGCCCGCTTCCGCCGCGATCGACTTGGAACCCGCATCGCAGGTGACAATGTCATCCACGGGATGACTCACCACCCGCGCCAGCACCATCGCAGCGGGTTGCAGATCGAGGTCGGGTAGAAGCTCGCGCGTCATCTCATCGTGGAAGACGACTGTTCCGGGCGAGACGCGGTGCCTCGTCACTTCAGACAACGACTGGAACGAGGCGGCCTCCAGGAACCCGGGCGTGCCGCTGGTGATCACTTCCGGAACTTCGATGCCGCGCGACCGCAGCCACTCGACCAGCTCAACAAGTCGTGCGAGACCCGCGTGCACCTGCTCCGCGCGGGCCGCGGCGTCGGCGGTGCGGATGTGGCCATCGTAGAAGTGCAGACCGCGGAAACGGTTTTCCGCAGCTCCGGCGATGCCGGGGCGGCCCCCGGTATGAACCGCCCGGCTCGCGAGTCGCGCGATATGTTCGATGGTGTCGCGGTCCTCCAGCGGAACGCCCGTGCGGTTCATGCCGGGATTGAGATCGATGAAGATGCCGAGCGAATGCCCGGCCCGAGGCCGGCCGCGCCTCGACTCGCCGGCGGGACGCCGGGCGTCCCCGGCCTCCATTCCGAGGGAGTGGCTCGCCTCCTCGGCGAGGTTGGGATCTTCGCACAGGACCGATAGCTGGACCTCGTGCGACTCGGCCGCCAGTCGTCTCACCCGATCCAGGTTCGGACCGCGGTGGGGATAGGCGACCAGCAGGTCAAGATCGTGCAGTCCACGTTGTCGCGCATGGTCGATCAAGACAGCCGCCTCGCGGGTGGTGGCGCACTTGAATGATCGAATCCCCGCGGCGATCAGCTCCTTCCACACCACCGGCAGCTTGGTGGTCTTGAGGTGCGGCCGCCAGCGGTCCGGCTCGCTCCCCAGCCGGTCGAGGACGGTGTCGATATTGTGGCGCACCGCGTCCAGAACGACCAACAGGGCCGGGGACAGCACCTGATCGGCCAACCCTTCCGGCAGCGCAGCGCGGACGGCTTCACTTTTCGCGATGGCGCTCATCGCCGCGCAGGATACCAGCACCCGAGTTCTCCTGCCCGGCGGGACGCCGGGCGTCCCTGCGGCGCCGCGCGCCCGCTCGCAAAGAATGAATCGAAATTGACAGAACTCGCGCTCTTGATCATCCGAAATCTTGAGTGGTCAACCGTCGCATTCTGACTCTCCTTATTACCTGTCCACAAAGAAAGCGGATTCGCGACGGCCGCAGCCGACCTTCACCGGTCGGCTGCACTGTTTTTTGCGATGCGCTCCCATGGAGAAGGCCCGCGCCATCCGGGCGCAGGCTTGTGGGCTGAGGGTCCGGCAACCGGTCACTCGAGATCGATCTCCGCGAGATCGAGATAGGATCGGAACTGGCTGGTCGTGAACGATGCAAGGACAGTGTGGCGAATGCTGAGCAGGATTCGCCCATCGCTTGCGCGGACCAGCCCGGCGGCATTGACGCCCTCCACAGTGCGGTCCATCCAATCGACGCCGATGGAGTGGCTATCCAACACCTGCCACGTGTTGTTGGTCCACTTTCGAAGTCGGACGAGCGCCGTGCCGCCGGGGGTGTTGAGGCGGTAGCGCACACTCACCTCGAGCTCGTCGGGAGTTGCGAGGGTCGTGAAACGCACTCGGGCCTCCATGATGTTCGGATCATTGGCGTTGAAGCCGGCCACGCTTCGAACTGTGACGAACCGGCCGTCAGCATCATCGAGCAGATCGACAATCCCACCGAAGAGGAGAGTTCCCTGGGTGATGGAAAGATTGTTGATCCATGCAACGGCTGGTTCGTCGAATTGCACGGCAGCGGCGGCATTGATCCGGCCCGCGCCCATCATTCCCTGATAGCCTGGATTCAACGGGTCAATGTTCACGGCGCTTCCCTCGAGCGTTCCCTGCACGAGGGCGTGGCGGGAATGATCCTCCGCCCACTCGGGATGAAGCGACACCAGCAGCGCTGCGGTGCCGGCCACGAGAGGCGTGGCCATACTCGTTCCTTCCCAGCGCGCGTAGGTGTGTCCTTCTGAGTTCTCAGGAATGGAACTGAAGATGCCCACGCCCGGCGCCGAAAGATCGGCCTTGTCGTTGAAGTTGCTGAAATCGGCCTTGATGTCGTTGCGATCGACCGCGACAACGCCGATGCCGTCGTCCTTCATGGCGGGGAACTCTTCGAGGTCGCTCGCCTGGTTGCCCGCGGCTCCGACGACAACGATTCCGCGCAGCCGGGATTCGAAGAGGGCATCCTCCAACGCCTGCGAGCTGTAGGTCGAGCCGAGGGACATGTTGATGACGTCCGCTCCTTTGTCGATGGCTCGAAACACACCGGCCGCGAAGGAGAATCCGGCGCCTCGTCCGTCGCTGTCGAGCACCTTGATGGGCAGGATGCCCGCATCCGGCGCCACCATGGCAATCAGGCCGGCGACGAATGTTCCGTGTCCATGAGATTCATCGACCAGGCCGTCGCCGTCGTTGTCGAGGTTGTCGCCCACATCGGCGGTTTTCGAATTGTTATCGACATAGTTGTAGCCGCCGGCGACAATGCGCGGCGCCAGCAGCGGGTGAGTTGCATCGACACCGGTGTCCAGGACTGCGACAATGGCTCCACTGCCGGTGCTCATGGCGTGGGCGTTTTCGAGTTGCAGGGTGTTGCGGGCGTACTGGCTGCCGAAGCGGTTGCCTGCGATCAGTGAAGAAACATAAAAACTGCCCGTGCGGCCCTCGCCATCCTGGCCTTCATAGTTCAACTCCGCCCAGCGCAGCGCGGCGGGCGGATTGCCAAGAAGGTCTGCGAGCCACTCCTCTTCATCTCCCTCGGGAACGGGCAACTGCAGGAGGTAGATTCTTCGAGATCCGATGGCCCTCAGCGTCGTCGTTCCGTACTGGCTGTTGAATTGGCCGATCGTCATGCCGGCCTGGAGGCGGACCATCGCCTGCCGGGGCAAATACCCGTCATCATCGCCATCGTCGCCCGCCGCAATCGGGCAGGCACAGGCGAGCGCCACCGCTGCGGTCGCGAATGTCGACCAAAGCCGGGTCCAGCGACAAACGGAATTCTGAAATGCTCTCATGTCTTTCCCACCAAAATGAAAGGCGCCCAGGAAGAAGGATGACACCCCTTTCGCAACAGTTCGCACTGGGATTGACGCAGTGCCGCAGCGGCCCCGCGGAACCCGTCAGCCCTCTCCAGCTTCGCATAATAGAAGCTCCGCATCAGAGCGATGGTTGATGCATCCTCAACCACCCAGAGCGAAACGACTGCCGAAGCGGCCCCGGCCGCGAAGAACCCGCGGAGCAGCCCAGCCAACTCATCGCCCGAGCCGACATGGCTGAGTCCCGTTTCACAGGCGCTGAGCACCAGCAATGTGTTCTTCAAGCGCAACCGATAGGCGTCGCGCACGGTCAGCCACCGATCATGCATTCGCAGGCCCGACCCCAATGGGTTCTGGGAATCGAAACGGCCGTGGCAGGCAAAGTGAACAACTGACGCCGCCGCCACTGCGTCCGCAACAGCCGCCACCGTGGCATCCGCATCTGCGAGCATCTGCACCGGGTGAAGCATGGCCGCGACTTCGCGGGCCTCATCGCGAACATGGGGAGCGAGATCGTCAGCCACGCTGACGACGACCGCCTTGCCTTTCCCGTCCTCACCGGCCGGACGGCTCACCAGCCATGCATACAGAGCCGCACTGGGGCAGGTGACGATCTCGAAACGCTCGACAAGGTACCTCTCGCCATCGTGCAAAGCGGCGAAGGGCACGCTGTGCAGCGGCCCGTGCGGGATGATGATCAGGCTCGATTCATCCGGCACTTCCGCGATGATGGGCCCAAGGATCGCATCGTGCAATGCACGCATGGCGCGAATGGTGTCGGCTTCGAGGTTCTCCCTGCGAGTTCCTTCGAGCGCTTGGGGGCGCAGGGCGCGGCCGATCTGGAATTGCACGCGGCGCACGAGATCGCGGGCGTGCTGCATGCGAATTCCAAGCCGTTGAGCGTTGATGGCATGGCGGGTCGCCTTGAAGACAAGCAGCTCTCCGTCGACTTCGAAGAATTCCACCAGCACATCCTGATCACGCAACACCTGCTGAATTGCCTCGGCGCGCATCGGCGAATTCACGTCGCCGGACACGCGCTGGGTGGCGGCGATTCTCGCCTCGACCTGGGACAGCCCGTGTTCGAGGTCATTGGCCCGGATACGCCACGCATCGTCGGTCGCTCCGGGCTCCAATCGGCGATACCAGTTGTTGAGTTGCTCCTGAAAATGCCGACGCGTGTTGGAGAGCTCGGCGGCCATGGGATCGGACCCGCCTTCATTGATCGGCGGCAGCGTTCCGCGCACGAGGTCGCTCAGGGCGCGGCTTTTGGCGAGCTCGGCCGCCTCAAAGGCCTCGGCCGCGGCGGAGCTCCCGCCCCGATCAAGCATGGCTCCGACCAGCGTTTCGTAGGCCGCCAGCCGACCTCCGAGAAACGCTGCACGAAAACGCTCGGCCTGGAGTGCGCCGCGAACTCGCTCAAGGTGATCGATTGCGCTTCGCAGTTCATCGACCGCGGCCGACAAGTCGCCTTGCTGCCGCAGAATCCGCCCGCGCACGTGGAGAAGGTCGGCGATCAGCGGAGTGACTCCCGCGGATCGGGCAACCTGCAGGGCCTCGTCGACGAACGACTCCGCCGCATCGACAGCTCCGCGATCGAGCAAGAGGCACGCAATCCGATGCCGTGCGAGCGCTGCATCAAGCGGCCGGTTCTCCGCACTTTCGAGCGCGCGGCGGGCCAGGGCCATCGCATCCTCCGAGTGGCCGCGAAGGTCGGCCAGTTCGGAACGCACGAGCAGAAGTCGCGCCTGCGTGCTGCGCTGACCCAACGCTTCGCACTGCGCCAAGGCGTCGGCCAGCGCGTGATCGGCCTCGTCGAGGCGGCCGAGTCGCACAAGCACAGGAGCCAGGCCCGCGCGGGCTCGGGCTGCCTCCGCCGCCTGTTGGTGTTCGTCAAGGACAGGCAGTGCCGCCCGGTAGTCCGCCATGGCGTCGGCCAGCATGCCCAGCGCCGATTTCGCATCGGCCTGCTCGACCAGAATCCGCGCAAGATGCGTCGGGGATTGATCTCGCTCGAGATGGCGCCGTGCCGATTCAAAGTGATAGAGCGCGCGATCCAGATGACCCTGACGCACTGCAAGATCGGCGAGATTGCCCTCGACGATCGCGGACCCCCAGCGATGGCCCGCGGCATCGAAGACCGGCAGGGCTGCGCGAAAGGCGGCCTCGGCTCCCTCGAGATCATCGATGGCCAGCAGCGCTTCGCCCCGATTGCTCTCGAGCTGCGCGAGGATCATGGGCTCATCCGTCAGCGCTTCCCTGGCGCGATCGAAATGCTCGACTGCCTGCCGCGGCCGATCCCACTTGCGATAAATGACGCCCAGGTTCAGGTCGGCGCGAGCCGCCAGCGCAGGCTGCCCGGCGTCGGTGAGCATCTGCCACGCCCGCATTCCAGTGGCCGCAGCCTCCGCATACCTCCCCAGCTCGCCCAGCGCGTGAATCGACGCCAGTCGGGCCCGCGCTGCTTGAACATCCTCGTGAGCGTGTTCGGCGATGGCCACCGCATCTTGGCACGTTCGCAGAGCCTGCTCGAACCGTCCGGAATAGGCGAGTGCCTGGCCGAGCGCGCGGCGGGCCCGCGACTGCGCCGCCGGGAGTTTCATCTCGTCCGCCAACGCCACGATCAGCTCGGCCGACGAGACGGCGCTGCTTACCTCTACCCCCACCATTCTCTCCGCCTCGTCCCCCAGGGCGATGAGCAACTGTTCCGCATCACCCAACGCGCGCAATTGATCCGCGCGCTGCCGGCTCGGCAGCGCGGAGAGTTCTCGCAGAAGGGTCGAGTGACTGGATTCTGGCATGGAGATTTCGCCCGTGTTCACTCAGATCTCGATCTCCATGGCGGATACGACTCCGGAAGGCAGGCGCACGTGGAGGTCGTACCGCCCCCGCTCAACCGTGACCTCGAACAGGCCACCCTGATCGCAGACTGTTTGTGCAATTGCATCGTGAGATCCCGCCGTCGTCAGCACGACCGGCGCGCCGCCAGCGTCATCGGTCGCCGTGATCTGCCCATACACACTGATCCGCGTCTGGCCGGATTCATCCTGGGGGTTCAGCTCCAGATCGATTTCAGCGAGATCGCTTTCGAAACTCAGGCGCACCAGTTCGGCCGTCCCGCGGAACCCCGCCAGCGCCGGCCGGGTGCGGCTGTCAAATATGAGTGCCGCCACCACGCGATCGAAGGCATCGAGCCATTCCTGTACCCTGCTGCGCAAAGAGGCCGCCGGCACGGGTTGCATCTGCTGAAAGAGTGCCTTGGCCCGCGCCACGACTTCCGCGGGAGCCGCGACAGAGTCATCCTCCCGCAATGTGCTTCGCACGATCTCGATGAGCTTGTATTGGCGGCGAAGTTCAGCATCCGAGGCAATCATGTTCTTCATCTCCATCGCCTCACGCTCCGGTAGCTCCCCCGCAGCGAAGGCCAGCAGCCGCTCGATCTTGACATCGTGATCAGTCATGGTGGTGTCCAGAGTTCCATTGAGCAGAGCGGGCGAGCCAGCCTCGAAATACGGGCTGCTTCCGCCATTTTGACAGCCTTTACTCATCCCAGCCCTCCATGCCCAATTCGCGCAGGATGGCCTCCAACTTCTGCAGGCAGCGGGCACGGGTCGGGCCAATGCTGCCCACTTTCATGCCAAGCGAATGGGCGATGGTCTCATAAGGCGGAGCGGCCGGCTGCAGGAAGAGAGTCTCCAGCAGTCCCCGGCAGGGATCCCCCACCGCTTCGAGGCCCAGCCGCACCAGATGTTGACGCTCAAGCCTTCGAACCGCCTCCTCCGGCAGCGACTGATCAGCCTGTTCGTTGGCGGGCAGAGCGGGAATGCGTTGAGCCGCCCGCCGCAACCGCCAGCATTCGCGATGCGCCGTCGTGATGATCCACGATGAAAGCCTGGTCTGGTCCTGAAGCTGCCTCAGCTTCTCAGCCAAGATGCGAAACACGTTTTGGTGCACGTCATCCGCATCCGGCTCGGAGAATCCGTACCGCCGCGGAATTGAATAGACCAGCCGAGTGTAGCGCTCGACCAGCTCGTTCCACGCCGATTGATCGCGGCTCAGGCACGCCTGGATCAGTGCGGGATCGCTGCGGTGGTTCTCTCCCATGGCTCTTCCTGTGATCCGTCGAGCATCGTAGAGCGCCAGAGGCGACGACCGGGGCTGGCAGCACTCGAGCCGCACCGGCAGACTGGTCAATCCGTCCGCACCAGCGCAGAGGACCACGAGGGTCATAGGGGCCGATCGTCCGTGCCCGCGCGCCGCAACAGACCTTACCTCGTATTTCTCCGGCTGCTCGACCCTCTGTTGAGGTTGATTTCACTCGTTACAAACCGCATCAATCGCCCAAAGGAGCACGAATCGACATGCGACGAACATCAGGAATCGTGACCCTCGCCTTCGCCCTTCCGCTCTCGATCGCTCTGGCCGGCGCTGCGCTCGTCGCGGCACCAACCCCTTCCGCCGATGCCGCTGTCCTCAAGGCCGAACGCCTGAGCTGGTATAAGGCCCGCGCGCGCCTGTTCTGGAACGGCGGCAAGCGCGGCAAGGCCGATTACAAGGACCGCGAACGCGATGAGGGATTCGAGCAGCGCCTCCAGGTCAAGACTCAGAACATGAGCCCCAACACCGAGCACGACGTCCTCTTCAACGGCGTCTTCCTCGGCACCATCACCACCGATGAGTTCGGCACGGGAAAGCTGAAGCTGCGCACTGCTGAGTTCATCGATAGCCCCGACTGGCTGCCGCTGCCGGACAATTTCCCGCGCATCATCGACGGTGATGAGATCGAAGTCGGCCCGGCGCTCGGTGTCTTCGCGGAACGCGATTGAGCGCTGCCGGCCCCGCGCCCTTCTCCCGACCGCCCCCTCTGCGCCTGGTCGATGCGCTCGTGCATCGACCGGCTACTCACGTTCACGGCTATGCTTGTGCCCTATGGCCAAATGGGAGCGAACGATCTTCGTCACCGGCGGCGCGGGTTTCATCGGCAGTAATTTCGTGAAGTTCCTTCGGAAGGAGCGGCCGAAGTGGCGCATCGTGAATTTCGATGCCCTCACCTACGCCGGCAACCTCGACAACCTGCGCGAACTGGCTGATGATGAAGGCCATCACTTTGTGCACGGCGACATCCGCGACCGCAATGGAGTGACGAAGGCCATCGATGGATGCGACGGTGTCATCCACCTCGCTGCCGAAAGCCACGTCGATCGCTCGATCAACGATGCCGGCCCGTTCGTCTCCACCAATGTCGTCGGCACGCAGGTCCTCTGTGATGTGTGTGTCGAGTCCAAGGCCATAGATCGTTTTGTCCATATCGGAACCGATGAGGTGTACGGGTCGCTTCCTCTCGAACGAACCGATCTCAAATTCGTCGAAACAATGCCGGTTCAGCCGCGCAGTCCTTATGCAGCGAGCAAGGCCGCCGGCGACTTGTTGGTGCTGGCCTTCGCGGAGACGTTTCACTTGCCCGCGGTGGTCACGCGCTGCTCGAACAACTTCGGCCCCAACCAGTTTCCCGAGAAGGTCATCCCGCTGTTCGTGACCAATCTGATCGATGGGAAGAAGGTCCCCCTCTATGGCGACGGCAGGAACGTGCGCGACTGGCTGCACGTGCTCGACCACTGCGAGGCGATTCTGGCGGTCTTCGAGCGCGGCCGGGTGGGCGAGGTGTACAACATCGGCGGCAACAACGAGCGCAGCAATCTGGAATTGACGCACACGATCCTCAAGCTCATGCGCAAGGATGAGTCGATGATCGAGCCGGTGGCGGATCGACCCGGACACGACCGCCGCTACGCCATCGACGCCTCCAAGATCGAGAAGGAGCTGGGCTGGAAGCCCACGCGCAGCCAGTGGCCGACCGCGCTCATGGACACCCTCGAGTGGTATCAGGATCATGAGTGGTGGTGGCGGCCTCTCAAGGACAAGGCGTTCAACGCCACAATGCTGAAGCGGGAATAAAACGGGAGTGGGCCGCACCCGAAAGCGCGGGCCCACTCCGCCGTGGGGGGACAAGGATGTCGTCGTGTGTCAGTGAAAGTGTGTATGTGATTGTCAGAATGAGAAGGAGGGGCGACTTTTCACGAATTTTCACGAAGTGGAGTGCTTCTTCCGCCTCCCTGATACCACTGCCACGATCCCCAAACCCGCCGCACCGATCAGAACCGCAGGCGGCAGTGGAATCACCGTGAGGTTGAAATCGAAGTGCCCGTTCTCGTCGAAGAAGCCGGTGTAAATGACTTCCCAGCACTCGCCATCCCATGAGACGAACTGGAACGTGTTCTGTGCGGTCAGCCCGGGATAGCTGGAAAAACGCGGTCCGTCGAGGTCGAAATCGAATGACATTTCCTGATCGACCTCGAGGTTGGACCATGCGAAAGCGTCGCCGCGCTTTGTCGATTTCCACGTAAACATGCCGAACGCGGTCCGGGCGCCGCTCTGCTCGTCAAACGACTCCTGAATATCCTGCTGGCGGTCGTTGACCCAGCTTTGGTTGCTCAGATTGGCGACCGTTGTCATCCGCATCTGCGAGTCGAACTTCGCCTTCATCGATTTGGGCCCGACGGTGTTGTCATCGACGAGGGAGATGAAGGACAGCCCTTCGTCGGTGTCCGCGAGAACAAAGGTGACAAAGGTGTCGGTCGTCACGCCGCAGTCGTGCAACGCGCGGTGGGTCCGGTCGAGTGCACGCCTGGTGTAGAGGGGCGAATCGGCGCGGAAGACGCGCCTGATTTCGCTGGAGTTCATTTCAAAGATGTCGCCGTTGACGTCGACGTGGACTTCGCCCGCCGCTGCGCCGGGCGCGATCGCAAGGCCGATGACGGCCACGGCCGAACCAATTGCTGCCCGATCGAGCATCCGTTCCTCTCTTTTCCGCCCCACGGGGCTGTTGTCCCGGGGGATCAACCCCGCGGGATTCCAGCAGTACACCTACACACTGACACGGCACGCCCACTCGTCAACACTCTTCCGGGACACGCCGTGTCGCAGAGATGATCTGTGCCGGATAGGCGCCATGGGCCGCCGCCGACAGGAACTGCACGGCGGCGCAGCTCGCAAAGGCTTCCCATTTCTCCTCCTGCCCGGGCAGCCCGCGATTAGGATGAAGCCCGTCCCCAGCGCACAAGGAGAAAGCGGGCCAATGAAAAACAGCTTGCGGATTGTCGTGCCCTTCTGGCTCGCTGCGGCGGGAGTGGGCCTTATCGCGGCATCACCTCTGATCGCACAGAACCTCCCTGAGCGCCTGAGGTCGGACGATCGCCCTGAAGTGAGCGACAGGGAGCTGGATTCCTCGATCCCGCTGCTTCGCGCGATGATCGAACGCTACGAAGCCGACCTCGGCTCGCTGCGCCGCTTTGACGATGCCCCCCTCTCGGACCGCCGCCTCGAGCGTGAACGTGCGTTCTACGAATCGTGGCTTCAGAACACCGATGAGATCGAGGTCGGCGCGCTCGACCTGGAGGGGCGAATTGATCTGACGCTCTTTCGAAACCACCTCCACCACGAGCTGCGGGCTGTCGTGCACGAGCGCCGCCGGCGCGAGGAAATGAACCCGCTTCTGCCCTTTGCCCAGGCCATCGTGGCATTTCACGAAGCCCAGCGCGATCTTGCGCCCGCCGATCCGCCCGCGGCGGCCGCCACCCTTACGACGCTGGAACGAAGCGTCACCGAACTTCAGCAGTCGCTCGCTCGTGAAATCGAGTCGCTGAAGGAGCAGTCGAACACGAGGCCTGTCCATCTGAAGCCCACGGTCGCGAACCGGGCAGCCCGCGCGGTTGATGACCTGCAGCGATCGCTGCGCGACTGGTTCACTTTCTACAACCAATACGACCCCCTCTTCACCTGGTGGGCCAGTGAACCGTGGAAGAAGGTCGATCAGGCTCTCGCGAATTACGCCAGATTCCTGCGGGAAAAGGTGGTCGGAATCAATGCCGGCGATGTCAACGCCATCATCGGCGACCCCATCGGGCGCGAGGCGCTCATCGACCTGCTGCAACATGAGATGATCGCATACACACCGGAGGAGCTCGTTGAGATCGCCAACCATGAATATGCATGGTGCCTGCGCGAGATGCTGAAAGCATCGGACGAGCTCGGCTTCGGGGAGGACTGGAAGGCCGCCCTCGAGCACGTGAAGAACGATCACGTCGCGCCTGGGAATCAACCGCAGCTCATCGCCGACCTGGCGCGCGAAGCAATTGACTTCATCGAGGATCGCGACCTCATCACGATTCCCGAATTGTGCAAGTCATCGTGGCGGATGGAGATGATGTCGCCCGCGCGGCAGAAGGTGAGCCCCTTCTTCCTCGGCGGCGAGACCATCCTGATCGCCTTCCCCACCGCCGACATGTCGCATGAAGAAAAGATCATGGCCCTGCGCTCCAACAACATTCACTTCGCGCGGGCCACGGTGCAGCACGAGCTCATCCCCGGTCATCATCTGCAGGGCTTCCTGATGGATCGCTACCGCACGCACCGCGCCCTCTTCAACACCCCCTTCTGGCTCGAGGGATGGGCTCTCTACTGGGAGATGCGGTTGTGGGACCTCGGCTTCCCCCAGTCGCCCGAGAACCGGATCGGCATGCTCTTCTGGCGCATGCACCGTTGCGCCCGAATCATCTTCTCGCTGAGTTTTCATCTCGAGGAGATGACGCCTGCTGACGCGATCGAGTATCTCGTTCAGAATGTCGGACACGAGCGCAGCACTGCGGAGGCGGAGGTGCGGCGATCGGTGAGCGGGGATTACGGCCCGCTCTATCAGGCGGCCTACATGCTGGGTGGCCTCCAGTTTCGAGCCCTGCACGAGGATCTGGTGACATCGGGCCGGATGACCGAACGAGAATTCCACGACACGATTCTTCAGAACAACTCGATGCCGGTTGAGATGGTGCGGGCACTGCTGATGAACTCGCTGCCACCACCGGATTTCAAGGCGATCTGGCGATTCTATGGGGACCTGTAGGTCAGGTCGGCATACCTGAAGGCGACGGAGCGGGATTGTCCGGTGCACTGCCACCATGCCCCCTTCCGAGGGTACAATCACATCGTCCCCACCCTCTTCCAAGGAGACCGAATATGAGAGACCGCAGACTGTTCGCCGCGACATCGGCGCTGCTGCTGGGTGCGTGCTTCAGCGCCCCGGCGTTGGCGCAACTCGACGGCGGCGAGTTCAACAAGGACTGGTTCTACGGCGATGAAGAGCAACGCAAGGCTCACGCAGCTCTGGCCGGCAAGGAGGCGCCCGACCTTCACGTCAGTGACTGGATGAATGTGGACAAGGAACTGATGAATGTCGAAGACGGCTTCGAGTGGAAGGACCTCGAAGGCAAGGTGGTCCTGATCGACTACTGGGCCACGTGGTGAGGGCCGTGCAAGAGTGCAGTTCCGCACTTAAACGAGCTCTACGAAGAATACAAGGAAGAGGGTCTGGTCGTCCTTGGAGTCTGCACGTCAAAGAACGGGCAGGAGAACTTCGCCTCCACGGTTGAGTCGACGGGCATCAAATACCCGGTCGCGCGTGATCCCGAACTCAAGACCATGAGCGAAGCCGGTTGGGTCGTGAAGTGGTTCCCCACCTACGTGGTCGTGGACAAGAACGGCGTCGTTCGCGCATCCGGTCTCTTCCACGATGAAGGCACCGAGGAGATCATCAAGAAGCTCCTCGCTGAAGAGGTCGAGGCAGGCGCGGGCGATGAAGATGTCGGCGGCGAGGAAATGTCAGGTTCGGTCGAGATCCCGGCGGATCTTCTCGAGCAGCGCGATGACCGCGAGTCGATTCAGTCGCTCGCGGGTCGGAAAGCACCGGCGCTCGAGGTCGCGAACTGGATGAACACGGAATCGCCGATCGACCTCGCCGACCTTGCTGGGAAGGTGGTCATGATCGACTATTGGGCGACGTGGTGAGGGCCGTGCAGGGCTGCCGTGCCGCACGCCAACAAGCTCCAGAAGAAATATGCTGACCGCGGGCTGGTCATCATCGGGATCTGCGCCACCAATGGCGCGGAGAGCATGGCCGCAACCGTTAAGGAATGGCCAATCGAATTCCCGGTTGCCGCCGACATCGACGGCAAGACCAACGCCGCTTACCGCGTGAACAGCTACCCCGACTACTACTTCATCGACCGCGCGGGCAACCTCCGCATCGTGGATTGTGCCAACGCGAAGATCGAAGAGGCGATCGAACTGCTGCTTTCCGAATCGGCTGAGTAATTGACTGAACTCTGGCCTGTCATCATAGAGCCCCCGGCATGCCGGGGGCTCTGTGTTTCGGCCACCTGTTCAGTTACACTGTGAATATGGCGGAAACACCCCTGACTCACCTCGACGAACACGGCCGGGCCTCGATGGTCGATGTCGGCGGCAAGCCGATCGTTCGCCGCGTCGCGGTAGCGGAAGGATTCTTCATCGCCGCGCCTGCCACGCTCGACAAGGTCATGGCCGGCCAGTTACCCAAAGGCGAAGCGCTGGCAGTGGCCCGGGTCGCCGGCATCAACGCCGCCAAGGAATGCGCGCGACTCATTCCGCTGTGTCACCTGCTCCCCCTCGATTCGGTCGGGGTCGAATTCACTCGCGCTGCTCCCGATCGCATCGTAGTGCGCGCCACAGCCGCAGCGACCGCCCGCACCGGCGTGGAGATGGAGGCGCTGACGGCCGTGGCCCTCGCCGCACTCACCCTCTACGACATGACCAAGGCGATCGACAAAAACCTTCGCATCGAGGGGATCCGACTGCTTGAAAAGTCGAAGAGCCCGCCGGAATGATCCGCAAGATTCCGGACAGGTCGGGCGGACTCGATGCCGGACGGCCACGAGCTAGAATTCTCCCGCGTTCGCGGGCGTAACTCAGTTGGTAGAGTGTCAGCCTTCCAAGCTGAATGTCGAGGGTTCGAATCCCTTCGCCCGCTTTCCGGAACGAATGGGGGCACGGGCGGTCCCGCTGCTCTGTAGAAGCTATTGTTCAGGGGGTGGCACGGTCGAGCCGCCGCGGCTCGACCGTGTCGGGATGCCACCGTCGTTCGCACGGGCGACGCTCAAAGCAGCGTCGTCCGTGCCACCCAACTGAGCATTCCTACAAAGCAACGTCTGGCCTGTGATCGTCTGCCGCGGCGGACGATGCGAATGGCGACCGGGGCGCCGACTTATTCCGCGCGGTGCGGCCACCTCACCGCAACCCGCGCAGCCATTCGTCCAAGCGATGGCAGCCTTCGCGGATGTGATCCTCCGAACATGCGAACGACAGCCGCACGTGGCTGCGGGCACACTGGCCGAAATCCTCGCCCGGCACCACGGCGACCCGCGCTTCTTCGAGCAGCGCCTGGGCGAACGATTCCGCTGAACTGATCCGCCTGCCTGCCTTGGTCGATCGGCCGAAATATGAAGAGATATCAGGAAACAGATAGAACGCACCGGTTGGTGCAGGGCAGCGCAGATCCGGCATGCGCGACACCAGCGAGTGCATCAGCTTGGCACGCTTCGCAAACTGCTGTCGCATGCGCTCGACCGACTCCGCGCCGTTCGTCAGCGCCTCGACGATCGCGGCGTAGCAGAAGGAGGTGATGTTGCTGGTCATCTGGTCCTGGAGCTTGGTGACCGCTTTCGCAACGGCTCCCCCGCTGCCCGGCGAACACAGGTAGCCGATGCGCCATCCGGTCATCGCATATGCCTTGCTCAGACCGTTGATCGTTACGACCCGCTCCACGACTGGCGGCAGCGATCCGATCGAGAAGTGCTCGATCCCGCCGAAGATGATCTTCTCGTAGATTTCATCGGTGATGATCTGCACGCGCACCCCCGGACCATCTGCGAGCACCTCCGCCAAGGCGCGCAACTCCTCCTCGGCGTACATCGTGCCGCATGGATTGCTCGGCGAGTTGAGGATGATTGCCGCGGTGCGGGGCGTAATCGCATCCGCCAGTTCCCGCGGCCTGATCTTGAAATCGTTGTCCAGCGCGGCGGGGAGTTCAACAACGCGCCCGCCCGCCAGCTCGATCATGGGCGCGTAACTCACCCATGCGGGCGTCGGCAGGATCACCTCGTCGCCGGGATTCACGATGACTTGCAGCGCCATGTACATGGCATGCTTGGCGCCGACGGTGATGACGACGTGCTCGGATGCACAGTCGATGCCGTTCTCGTCGCGGAGTTTCCGCGCAATGGCCTCGCGGGCTTCGTTGGTGCCGGGCGTGGGCATGTACTTGGTCAGCCCTGCTTCGAGGGCGCTGATGGCCGCCTGCTTGATGTTGGCCGGTGTATCGAAATCGGGCTGGCCCGCTCCGAAGCCGATGACGTCGATGCCCCTCGCCTTCATCGCGTTCACCATCGCGGTCACGGCGAGGGTCGAGGATGACCGCAGCCCGCGTGCGCGATCGGAGATTTGAATACGCTCGGGCTGCATGGTGGGCATGAGAGAAGGATATCAAAAGGCGCGCCTGGCACTCCGATCAACGTCAGGACATCCACCAGTGGATGACTGGACTCGCTGTCGCGCGCTACCCTTGCACCCAGGAGAGAATCCACATGCCCCTTCCAGATCCGCACCAGCATCGCGCCGCCGATCATCCGATCGAGCCACTCTTCATCCGGCGCTGGTCGCCGCGGGCCATGAGCGGCGAGGCGGTGAGCAACCAGGATCTCCAGCGACTCTTTGAAGCCGCACGGTGGGCCCCTTCCACCTACAACGAGCAGGAGTGGCGCTATCTTTATGCGCGCAACAGATCGCAGCAGTGGGACACCTTTTTCAACCTGCTCGCGCCCGCCAACCAGGTGTGGTGCCGGCAGGCCGGGGTGCTGATGGTGGTTCTCTCCAAGAAGACCTTCACCAGGACGGGGAAGCCGAACCCGGTGCACACGTTTGATACGGGCGCTTCGTTCGAGAACCTCGCGCTGCAGGGAACGTCGATGGGACTGGTTGTCCACGGCATGGCCGGGTTCGATCGCGACAGGGCGCGGCGGGACCTGAACGTCCCGGACGATTACGACGTCGAGGCAATGGTGGCCGTGGGCCAGCCCGGCGATCCGAGCGATCTCCCTCCTGACCTGCGCGAGCGTGAGGTCCCTTCCGGCCGGAAGAAGATCGAGGAGTTCGCGCGCGAAGGGACTTTCGCATTCTGATTCAAACCTTCGCAGACTCACGTGTGGCGATTCTCGGCCCTGGCGATGGCGCTGCAATCCGCGGGGAGCGGTCGATCGCGATCACAGCGCGCGAAAGCGAGGAGTTCCCCTTGTTCGATCTGCAGTGAAGCGAGGCTCCCAACTCATGTCCCGCGGATTCACCGACCGCGCTGGCGCAAGGCGCGCTTCACTTTTCGCGCAAACGGATCCATGAACGAGGGCACAAGCCCCGCCAGCCGCGATTTGTTGTGCCGATGCTCGTCGGGTATGGCGTTCAAGCGCTGAACCTTGCTGCGAAACTGCTCGACCTCGCGCGCATCGAGGTGCGCCTGATGGTTCGCCTCCAGCCAGCGCGCCAGGCCGAACAATCTGAAGGAGAGGTCCGGACTGGTTCGCCGCAGCAGTCGAATCTCGCGCAGCCAGCGGTAATCCGACGCATCCACGACCTGCGCGAGATGCCGCTGCACCTGCTCGTTCCCGCGCATGCCCAGTGAGCCGGCCCAGTAGCCCTTGCGCTGAGCGCACACCTCCTCGGGCAACCCGAGTTCGCGGCAGAAATTCGCTGCGAAGCGCTTGTCGAAGCCGCGTTCGCGCTCCGGGACCATCGTCTTCGCCCATGCGTACAGCCCCGAGTGCATGTACGGCTGCAGTGTGCGCAGGCCCAGGAGATTATTGGGATCGATCGACTTCCAGATGACGAACGCCTTGCGGGTGTAAGGTCCCGTGATCGCTCCGCCGAAGATGCCATCCCCTCCATCGCCGGTGACGACGAGATCGTAGCCCAGCGCCTTCGCTTTCTCGCTCGCGAGGTAGGCATAGATGACATCCTCGTAGGCATACGGCTCAGGCAGGCGCGGGGCGATCGCCTCCGCGGCCTCGAGGAACAGTTCCGGGGTGATCGAAAGCTCGTGCAGCCGGCCTTTCAGCGTCGCGGCCAGCGAGCGGGCCTTTGGCGATTCCGGGCCGGTAAAATGGATGTAGTCCGCGTCGGGACGATCATACAGCGCGGCCAGAATCGCCGAATCGAATCCGCCGGAAAGGTGCAGGGCGAAGCGCGCTTCCGGCCGCTGCGCCGCGAGAATGTCAGGAAACGGCTTGCCGATCCGAGAGTACACCGCATCATGCGCGCCCACCCGAACGACGGCGCGGAAACGGCCTTCGTGCAACGTGACCGGAATGGAGTAGTGCCCGCGCGCCAGGAAGTCGCGGATGGCGCGAAGGTTCAGCCCATCCGCTTTGCCATAGAAGATGCGCTCAAAAGACCAGTGCACGGTGAACGTAGTATCGGCTAAGCCCCGGGATCGCAATCATGCGATTCGCCCAATTCCCGTCAGCCGCGGTTCAGTTCGGGGGCCAACTTGTATTTGATGCGCTCAACGACACGATCATCTCAGTTTGAAGCGCCGGCCTCGGGCGTGCGGGCCGCAAGCAAGGCAAGGAACTGCGGCGGCATCTGATGACCCAGATTCTGGGCCGCGTGCACATGCCGCCAGGCGCCCGCATCATCGCCGCCGTAGTAGCTCCAGATGGCCAGCCGCTCGTGCGCCGCCGCGCGATCCGGATCCTGTTCAACCACCACTTCCATTTCGGCGAGCGCATCCTCAGGCTGGCTCAACATCCACAGGGCCATCGCGAGGTGGAAGCGGGCATCGGTGAACTGCGGATCAAGCGCGAGAGCCGTGCGGTGCGCCGCCGCGGCCAGATCGACCTTCCCGTGGGCGAGTACCGCCTCACCCAGTGAAAAATATGCCTCCGGTAACTCCGGCGCCATGCGGACCGCGCGAACGTGCGCGGCTGTCGCATCGATGTACCGGCCGTAGTTGTAGTGCTCGATGCCCTCCTCGCGCAGTCTGATCGCCTGTTCGAAATCGCCTTCGAGCGGCTGGATGACAACGACCACGCCGGTTTCGAACGACACACCCTCGATTGCGAGATTGAACCGGGCATGCTTGTCAATCCAGACCTGCTCTGCAGGGCTGGTCCCGGGCGTGGCTTCAACGTTGGCTTGGCCGCCCCCGGAGGAGCAGCCGGGCATGCCTGAGCCGACAACAAGCACGACAAGCGCGCCCATGGTCGCACGATGAACGATCAGGTTGGACCTTTGCATGAATCCGCTCCTCTCCGCGCCGCGACGCCACTCTTCGCGAACCGTGGCACCATTCTAACGAATTCAGCCCGATCGAGGCGCAGAAATTGGTCCCCACTGCCTCGTTCCTTGGACACGCGAGGAAAAAACTCGGGTGCCCGCTTCCCTTTTCGTGTATTCTGCCCGGCATGGGGGACGGCAGGATCTGGCCCCGTTGGCGAGGAGATTCGGATGATGACGCTCACTAGCTCAACCTTGCGGTTCTCTGTTGCCGCGTTCGCGCTCTGTGTGGTGCCCCACATGTCCTTCGCTCAGATCGTCGGCCCGCCGGTGCGGATCGATCCGGGCGGGGGAACCGCGGCGGCCAACGAAACCACCGCCTCCGCCAGCGAGTTCAACCCAAACGTCGTCATCGCCGGCTGGAACGATTGGCGGCAATCCACTTCACAGGAGATCATCCGCAGCGGATTCACGGTCTCTTTCGACGGCGGCCAGACGTGGACCGACTTCCTGCTGCGTCCGCCTGCCGCCAATCAGAGCACGGTCGAAGGCGATCCCATGAGTGCCTACGACGACCGCACCGGCACCCTGTGGGCAGGCGCCATCAGCTTCGCGAGCAACGGTGGGTTGTACGTGGCGCGCCTGAATCCGGGCGATACATCGTTTCAACCCTCCGTCATGGCGCGCGTCACCGGAAGCGCTGACAAGTGCTGGATGTGTGCGGGGCCGCGCCCCGGGTTGCCCGACACCACCCGCGTGTATATCGCCTACAACCAAGGCGTGATCTTCTCCGATGACATGGGCCAAACCTGGACCAGCCCGGTTTCACTCGGCAGCGGCATCGGATTTCTGCCGCGCATCGGACCCAGCGGCGAGCTCTATGTCGCCTATTGGAATTTCGGCACCAGCATGCTCCTCAAGCGCAGTCTGAACGGGGGCGCGTCGTTCACCACGCACACGATCGCCACACGCATGGACACCTGGGGGACCCAGGATGGCTCGCGCTTCCCCGGGAACTTCCGCGTCCCTCCCATGTGCTACATCGCGGTCGATCCCAACGACGGCACGCTCTACGCCGTTTACTTCGACACGACCAACATCCTGTCCAATGGGCGCAACGTCGATCTCTATTTCACGAAATCCACCAACCAGGGGACTTCGTGGACAACGCCCGTTGCCATTAACGGCGACGGCAATCCTCCAGGCGATCAGTTCTTTCCCTGGATCGAGGTTGATCAGGAAGGCCGAATCCAGATCGTCTTCTTCGACTCCCGGCACACGAATCAGAATGACAATGTGATCAACGGCATGTTCGACGCATACTTCATGTTCAGCGAGGACGGCGGAACGAACTGGACTGAGATCCGATTGACGCCCCAATCGTGGAATTGCAACAACGACGGATTGAACCGCTCGCAGCAGTTTCTCGGCGATTATCTTGGCATGGCGGTCGCAGGCGACCGCGCCTACCCGGCCTATCTTGATACCACGCTGGGTGATCCCAATGTGTACACGCGCGTGATTGAATTTGGCGTGGCGACCGAAATCGTGGATTTCGAGGTGTTTCGCGGCACGCACGTGGGCGGCGGCCTTGCCGAGATCGAGTCTTCAGACAACCTGTATCTGAGCGCCCGCTCTGAGTTCGGAGTCATGGCGCTCGAACCAAACGTGCTTGATCTGCGCGTCGGCGCGATCACCAACCACGCCTCCCCGGCTCTCATCGACCTTGCCATTGAGGAGCGGATGAATCAGTCCGGCGGTGTAGCGCGAGTCAGATTGCGCAACTGGTCCACGAATCAGTTCCAGCAGGTCAACCAGCACGCAGTCAGCACAACCGATCAGACCATTGCCCTGGCTGATCTGCCCGCATTGAATCGCGTGCGGGTCAGCGACGGGCGGATCGAGATTTCGATACGCCATGCAGCGGTGGCAACCTTTTCTGTCCAAGGGTTCCGTTCGTTCTTCGATCTTGTTGAGGTCGCTGTTGAGTGATTGCAAAAGTCATGTCTAGAATGCCAGCCACGCGGCCATTCGCCATGCACTACGAGAATCACCAGCCGATCATCGACGACCTTCAGGCGCGGATCACAACCATCCGCGACTCTCTTTGACTTCGACACCAAGGTCTCGCAGCGGGAATCGTTGCAGGAGCGGATGAACTCCGCCGACTTCTGGTCCAGCCAGGAGAAGGCGCAGAAGACCATCGCCGAGTTCAAGGTTCTCAAGGCCCAGACAGAGGGTCTTGAGAGTGTCATGGCGGACTTCGAAAACGCTCGGGTCGGCTACGAACTGGCGCGGGAGGCCGGCGACCGCGAGCTTCTGGAGGAAACCGACTCGGTCCTGCACGACCTGGTGCAGCGGATGGAGAAGGTCGAACTCCAGTCGCTCCTCTCGGGCAAGCACGACCACCGCAACTGCTTCGTGTCCATTCAGGCGGGCGATGGCGGCACCGAGGCGGACGACTGGGCCTCCATGCTCGACCGCATGTATCTCTACTACTGGCCGAAGATGGGCTGGAAGGTTGAAGAAATCAACCGCAACTACGGCACCGACACCGGCATCAGCGAAGTGACCTACCACGTCAAGGGGCCGTACGCCTACGGCTACATGTCGTGCGAGCGCGGCACGCACCGCCTCGCCCGCGTCAGCCCCTTCAACGCCCAAGGCAAGCGGCAGACATCCTTCGCCACCGTCGATGTGACACCCGAGTTCGAGGAAGCGGATGTCGAGATCAACATGAACGATGTCGAGATCACGCCCTTTGTGCGGGCCTCGGGCCCGGGCGGGCAAAACGTGAACAAGGTCGCATCCGCCTGCCGGCTGGTGCATAAACCCACGGGCATCATGGTGGTGTCATCCACGTATCGAGATCTGCCGCAGAACAAGAAGCAGGCGCTTTCGATCCTGCTGGCGAAACTGGAGCAGATGGAGGAGGAGAAGCGCGCTGCCGAGATCCACGAAGCCACCGGCGGCAAGGTGGATCGCGGCTGGGGCACGCAGATCCGCTCCTATGTCATTTACGACAACCGCGTGAAAGATCACCGCACCGGCCACGAGGTCGGCAACCCGCAATCGGTGCTCGACGGCAACATCGAGGACTTCATCGATGCGGAACTGCAGCGGAGGCGGCGCGAGGAGAAGGCGCGGGTGTGAGGCTTTGAGGAGTCGAACCGAAATCGCATGTCACAGTCAAAGCCCACGCCGTGCACGGCGTGGGCTTTCGTCTTCGATACGACGGTTTCCTGATACTTCGAGCGCGTCGTCACACCAGCAGCGTCGCCGGGCTCTCGATCAACTGCTTCAGGGTGACCAGGTATTCCGCCGCCATGGCGCCGTCGATTACGCGATGATCGAGGGACAGCGTCGCCTGCATTTCCCGGCCGATGACGATCTTCCCATCCCGCACCACCGGCTTCTCCATCGCCGCGCCCACCGCGAGGATCGCCGTGTTAGGCGGGTTGATGATCGCGGTGAAGTGCTCGACGCCGTACATGCCGAGGTTGCTGATCGTGAAGGTCGAGTCCGCCATCTCCTCGATGGTCAGGCCGCGGGTGCGCGCTTTCTCGGCGAGCTTCCGCGTCTCATCGGAGATCTGGCGCAGGCCCTTCTGATCCGCGTTGCGGATGGTGGCAACGACCAGCCCACCGCCGCGCTCGCGCGGGATCGAGACCGCGACGCCAATGTTCACCTCCGGCTTGACGGTGATCTTGTCGCCGCCGAAAGTCGCGTTGAACTCGGGATGCCGATGAATCGCCAGCGCGCAGGCCCGCACGAGGAAATCGTTGACGCTGAGTTTGACTCCCTGAGATTCCAATTGCTTGTTCAGCGTCTCGCGTAGATCAAGCAATGCATCCATTTCGAAGCTCATCGTGACCTGGTAATGCGGGATCGATTGCTTGGCATCTACGAGACGCTTTGCGATTGTCTGCCGCATGCTCGAGAGCGGCTGGTCGCCGGGTTCGAATTCCGGTTTCGTGCTCACCGGTGGTTGGGAGCGCACCGGCTCGACACGAGCCGGCTCGCGGGATGCCACGCGCGACGCCTGCGGCTTCGCGTCTTTCGATTCGATCGCTTCGAGCACATCGCGCTTGATGACACGCCCTTGTGGGCCGCTGCCGTTAATGGAGCGCACGTCGAGCCCGTGATCATCAGCCAACCGCCGCGCCACCGGGCTGACGCGCTGGCGTCCGTCGTGTTCGTCCTCACTTGCCTCGGGTTCCTCGCCGCTTCGATCGGCGGCTTGCGCGGGAATCGGCGGCCGGCTCGCGACCCGCGGCGCTGTCGCGGACTCGCCCGCCTGGGTCTTCTCCGCCGGCTTCGAGGGCTCGCCGCGGTCAAGTTTCGGTTCCCGCTCGCCCGCTTCCTTCGTCTCCTGGGATTGCCCGTTCGCGGCCGCCGCCTTGGTCTTGCCGCCGGATTTCGCCGCGTTCGCGACCGAGGCGACATCCTCATCCTCGCCCGCAAGCACAGCGATCACCGTGCCGACATCCACCATCTGTCCTTCGGGCACCAGAATCTTCGCGAGCCGCCCTTCGTCGTACACCTGCATTTCCATCGTCGCCTTGTCAGTCTCGATGTCGGCGATCGCCTGCCCGGAGGAGACGGCGTCTCCCTCCTTGACGTTCCACTTGATGACGGTCCCGGATTCCATGGTGTCCGAAAGCCGCGGCATGGTGACTTCGATAGGCATCGTCGGTATCTCAGTTCGTCGTGATTCTCGATCAAAAGCCCACGGATCCAAATCCGTGGGCTTTGGTTTCATGCGTTGTAGGTCGCTGCTCGCACCGCTTCGCAGATCTTGCGGGGGTTCGGCAGAAACTCCTGTTCCAGGTTCGATGCGTAGGGCGCGGGCACATCGTCCGCGTTCACGCGATGCACGTGATTATCGAGATCGTCAAAGCACCGCTCCTGCACCTGAGCCACCACTTCGGATGCAATCGAGGCAAATGGCCAGGACTGGTCCACAACCACGCAGGCATTGGTCTTGCGCACCGAGGCGACGATGGTCTCGATGTCGAGCGGCCGGATTGTCCGCCCATCGATCACCTCGACGGAGATTCCTTCCTTCTCGAGCTGGCCAGCCGCATCCATGCAAAAGTGCACAGGCCGGCCGAAGGACACGATGGTGCAGTCGGTCCCCTCGCGCCGAATCTTTGCTTTGCCGAAGGGAATGAGGTATTCCTCCTCAGGGACGTGCCCCTTGTTGCCAAGCATGCGCTCGGATTCGAGGAAGAACACGGGGTTGTCATCGCGAATGGCGGTCTTGAGCAGTCCCTTCGCATCGTATGGATCAGACGGTATCGCCATCTTGAGGCCCGGCACGTTGGCGTAGAGCGCCTCAACGCACCACGAATGCGTGGAGCCCAATTGGCCCCCCGCGCCGTCGTTGCCGCGGAACACGATCGGGCAGCCGAACTGCCCGCCCGACATGTAGAGCATTTTGGGGGCGTTGTTGAGGATCTGGTCCGCCGCCACCAGCGAGAACGACCACGACATGAACTCGATGATGGGTCGCAGCCCCATCATCGCCGCGCCAATGCCAAGCCCGGCGAAGCCGTTCTCCGAGATTGGCGTATCAACGATTCGCCGCGGCCCGAATTCATCCAGCATCCCGCGCGACACCTTATAGGCGCCGTTGTACTGAGCGACTTCCTCGCCCATGAGAAACACCCGCTGATCGCGGCGCATTTCTTCCGCCATCGCCTCGCGCAATGCATCCCGGAATTCGATTTCACGCACCTGTGTCATTCAGTTTCACCCTCATGCAACATCCGAGGGACCGATGTTCCCTTGTATGGACCGCACGAGTGCGTGTACACATCGGTGTACAACTCTTCGAGTTGGGGCTCGGGCGATTCCTCCGCCCATTTGATTGCCTCACGGACTTCCGACCGCACCTCGGCGTTCAGTTGCTTGAACTCCTCTTCATTGAAATCGCCGTGATCGCGAAGGTAAGTCGCAAGTTTCTCAATGGGGTCTTCTGTCTGCCACTTCTCCTCTTCCTCGCGCGTGCGGTACTTGCGCGGATCGGACATGGAGTGGCCCTTGTAGCGATACGTTCGCATATCGACGAACGCGGGCCGCGATTTCTCCCGGCAGCGCTCGATGATCGCCTTCATGCCACTGTACACCTCGAGGATATCCATGCCGTCAATCAGCGCGCTGTCGACGCCGTATGCCGCCGCCTTGATGGACAGATCATGCGCCATGGTGGTGCCGCGCTCGATCGAGGTTCCCATGGAATAGGCGTTGTTCTCGCAGACGTAGACGACCGGTAGGTCGAAAAGACCCGCCAGATTCATGGCCTCGTGAAAGGCACCCTGGTTGAGCGCGCCATCACCCAGAAAGCACAACGTGACCCGCGTGTTGTGCCCGCCATTGATCACTTCATCTTCGTACTTGGTCGCAAAGGCGAGGCCGGCGCCGACCGGCGTCTGCGCGCCCACGATGCCATGCCCGCCGAAAAGGTTGTTCCTCCGGTCGAACATGTGCATCGAGCCGCCCTTGCCCTTGGCGCAGCCGCCGATCCTGCCGAACATCTCCGCCATGCAATACTTGGGCTCCATGCCGCGCGCCAGCGCGTGGCCGTGATCGCGGTAGGCGGTGATGATGGGATCCTCCCGGCGCGTCGCGGCGGTGCACCCAACAGCGACAGCCTCCTGGCCGATGTAGATGTGACAGAATCCCCCGATCTGCTTGTTTTGATACGCCTGCATGGTGCGAACCTCGAACTCGCGGATCAGCACCATGTCGCGAAGCCACTTGCGCAGCGTCCCGCTGTCGAGCGGGGGCTCCCGGTCAGAACGCATGTTCCTGGTTGTCGTCGCCGTCGTCATGCACTATTCCAGCGCCCCCGGGCGGGCGGTCGATGCGGGGAAAGACTCAATACTAGGTTCGGCACTCCCGAAGGCCGACTTTTCCGATAACCAGCGGGTTTGTGCGATCCGGGCTGGAGCAAAGGAAAGGGCGACCCTGATGCGGGTCGCCCTGAGTGCACCGTCGTCGTTCACGCCCTCAGTCCAGCCGGGCCTGTGGCACGCCCAACTCCGCCACTGCCCGAGCCTGGAGGATCAGGAGGGCCATCTCGAGTTGCGGATCAACACCCGTGGTGATCAGGTCGCTGGGATGCGGGCGCTGCGCCTGCTCGCCGTTCGCGTTGACATTGTCGATGAAGTCGGCCGCGTCCCGCAGATTGATTGCACCCACAACCTGATCCGGAGTCATCTCGACGTGGATATCAGGATCAACGCCCCACTCGGTGGCGCCGGGTCGCTTGTGGACCAGCCGACCGACTGTCTCATTTTCCGCGGGGGGGAGCCGGTAATAGTGGGTTGTCAGCTTGAGTTGCGCCTCTGGCTGGATGGATGCGCGATAGACCCGCTGCACGCTGCCCTTGCCCCAGGTGCGGGTGCCGACGATGATCGCCGCGTCGTGCGCCTGAAGCGCGCCCGAGACGATCTCGCTGGCGCTGGCCGACCCCTTGTTCACAAGCACGACCACCGGAATTCGAGCATCGGCGATGTCGGCGCGGTTGGGCTCAGCCTTCAGCGGCGGTTCCGCCAGCTTGCCGCTCTTGCCTTCGATCGAAACGATCGTTCCCTGGGGAATGAACAGGTTGGCGACCTCGCGCGCCTGATCAAGCAGCCCGCCGGGGTTGTATCGCAGGTCGAGAATCAATCCGTTGGCGCCCTGCGCCTTCATGGTCTGCCATGCCTCGCGCAAGTGGTCGGTGGTCTTGTCGCTGAACCCTGTCACGCGCACATAGCCGATCTTGTTGATGGGATCGATCATCCAATCCCAGCGCGCCTCGCCGGCGTCATCGAGTCCTTCTTTGTACCACCCCATGACCGAGGGCAGCTCGATCTGCTCGCGAACGAGATTGTATTCGATTTGCTCGCTGCCTTCGCCCTCGCCGCGCTTCACGAGCAGGCGGACGCTGGTGCCCTCCTTGCCGGTGATCTTGTCCACGGCGTCATTCAGCGACCACCCGACAGCGGCCTCCTCGCCCACCGCGAGGATCACATCATCGGGACGGATACCGGCCCGGAACGCGGGTGTGCCTTCAAGGGGGTTCACGACAACGATGTCCTGCCGCTCGTTGTGCTTGATGTAGATTCCGACTCCGACGAAATTTCCTTCAGTCTGCTGCCGGAATCGGCGGACTTCGTCAGGCCAGATGATGTCGGAATAATCATCTTCCTTCGCGGCGGACAGTTCGAACATGGCGCCGTCGCCGAACTCCCGCACCAGGACTTCCTGCTGAACCAGGCCGGTCCGCTCATTCAGTTTGATCAGCCCATCGAGGACGGTTTGGAGCGTGAGGCGGTTGAGCGCCTTGTCCGCTGTGCGCGCAAGCTGCCGCTTCTGTTGTTCAATGAAGTCAGTCCACTGTTGGACCAATTCGGGATCATCGACACCAGGAAAGCTCTCCTTCAGGGCCCGCGTTGTCACGAGCATTTCCAACGAGCTGAGTCCGCCATAGAGGAGTGGTCGCCAACCTTCGCTCCCTTGCGATTCAATGTGCTCCCACGCGGTCGTCCCGAGCGACACTTCGAGCATCTCGGGATTGACGCCTTCGACGCGCTCGCGCCAGTCATTGAGGATCATGTCCGGGTTGAACGGCGGGAGCGGTTCTTCGCCCAGTCGCTCCGCGAGCCCCTGGCGCATCGCATACAGGCGCTCGGGCGCGTATTGCTGAAGCAGCGAGACGCGCCGATTGACGGCCTTCAACTGCTTGTCATACATGTCGTACAGAGCCCGCTCCCTTGTGTCGTCGTAGAGCGTGCGGAGCCGGAAGACCAGCTCCTGCACGTACAGCCAGTCCTCATCCTGCTCCGCGATCGGGATCTCCGCCTTCGCAAGGTCGATCGCATGAATCACCTGCGGTTCGGTGAGAGCGGCATCCACAGAGACCGCCAGCGACTGATATTCAACAGCCGATTGAAGCGACTGCGAGACATCGTTCTCCTCGAGCGCTTTGGTCAACGCGTCGAGGGCCTCTTCCCGGGCTTCGGCAAGCCGCTGTCCGGCAGATTCACGATTGGTTCGATAGAGTTCGAGCCCCTCGCGGAGCCGGGCCAGCCGCTCATCGTTGAAGCCGACGGGCTCGCGGGAGAACAATTGCTGCAGGGCGGAAAGGTCACCTTCCTGGGCGGAGGCCCAGATATTCCGAGACCAGTCGCGCACGGAAATCGGAGCATCCTGTCGTGCAACCGCGTCCTGCCCGCGGGGCGCGTGGGTCAACCCAAGTGCCGCGGCAGCGGACACCATCACCGCCGATGAAAGCGCCAGCCAACGTCGTGATTGGATCAGCATGTTGCCCTTTCCCTCCAGGTCAGAAGGGTTTGATTGAGTGAGAATCTGCAGAGATGCACCCGCCGACTTCGTCCGCTGTCGAAGTCACACATTTGAGTTGCCTCGCGGGCGTGGCTTGTCCACCGTGACCCCATAAACTTCCTCGACCTCCTGTCGCATGGGATGGATGCCGAAAATTCTCCCCGTTCAATCGCCCGGTTGGGGCCTCTTCCGTGAAAATCATACTCGGATCGGAGAGCCGGGTTCCGCTCCCGCGCTGGATTAGGCATTCTGCGCCACCCCGTTGTGCCAGATCATCCAAGTTATACTGGGCGGCATGGCGTGGAGTTCTCCGGTATTCTGGGTTACCGCAGCCATCCCCCCAACCGCGGAGCAGGCGCAGGACACCGGCCAGGCGCTCATGCTGTGGGTTGTTGTTGCCGGTGGGCTGCTCGTGTTCCTTGTAGCCCTCGTGCTGGTTTCTTTATCGCGGCGGGTTCCCCGGCTGCCGAGGCCGGAGAAGCCCTCCGCGGAACTCGATGCATGGAAGTCCGCCGCCGAGCGGCTTCAACCGCCAAGGCCGCCAGAGGGACCCTGAACAGGCCGCAACCGGGGCTGGGTCAGCCTCCGCCGGCGGACCCCGTTCGCGAATCCTCGGTTGCCGAGGAGTCGCGAAGCCGGGCATAAAAATCGCGAACCTCGTGTGCTGATGGCGCGATCAGTTCGGCCCGCCGAAACCACCGCCATGCCTCGTCGATCTGTTCTGCGCTGAGGGCATGCTCAGCCGCCGCCAGCGCTGCACGCCAATCTTCAGTGAATCGGTAGCGGTGGGCCCACGCGTCGATCGCCTGTCGGAACTGACCGAGAGCAATGCTGCTTGCGGCAATCTCTGATGCCACTGCCTGTTCCCCGCGCTCCCGTTCCGAAAGGGGCAGGAGCAGCGTCAAGGCGCGATCTGGATCGCCGTTCTGCCTGTGCAATCGCGCCTCGACCACGCGAATCCCCAGTTTGTCAGCGGGTCCAGCCAGTTCCCGGGCCTCGGCGATGCGCTCCAAGGCCTCGGTCGCGTGTCCCTGCTTCGCAAGCACCATCGCCAGCGTGGCGAGCGCGTAGGGCTCCTCTGGGTCAAGCTTCACAGCGCGGTCGATCGCTGCCCGGGCTTCTGAGATGCGATCCAGTTGAAGCAACAGGTTGGCCTCGAGTAGCGGATTCGATGGATCGGCGGGATCCAGCTCTGCCGCCTTGCGGAAGTGGGTGAGGGCCAGTTCGGTCAAGTCGGCGGCCAAGGCCACCCTTCCCGCCGATTGCTCCAATCCCGCGCTTGGTGCGGTCTTGGCAAGGAGGGCCGCGTAATGCTCATAGGCGCCCGCAAAGGCGTCCGCTGCGGCTTCTGAATCGCCCCGCTGCGTGAATCCATCGGCGCGCGCGATCAGGATCGAGGCCATCAGCTCATGAGCACGCGGCTGATCCGGCTCGCGCTTGAGCAATGCAAGCACAATCGTTTCCGCTTTCTCATTCTCGCCATTGTCAAAGTATCGCTCCGCCGCTGCTAGCGATGCATCGATGCGGTCCTGCGAGATCCGTGCCTGCTCCGATGCGACGGCCGGACCCTCAGGCAGGTCATCGCCGCATCCAGCAAGGATGGTGATAACGAGACTCAGGAGGAAGTGACGGCCGCGTGTGGAAACCATACAAATCCTGCCTTGCACATTCGGCAGCGTGAGATCGAGAGGTTTATCATACTCGCCCTATGCATGCCGCCGAAGCGCTTCCCAAGGTCTATACGCCTGGCCAGTTCGAGCCGCAGGTCAGCGCGCGCTGGGATTCGTCGCAGGCCTTTCACGCCGATCCTCGCGACACGACCCAGAACGCTCGGGCACCCTACTGCATCCTGATTCCACCGCCCAACGTGACCGCGGCCCTCCACCTCGGCCACGCGCTCAATAACACGTTGCAGGACATTCTCATCCGCTACCACCGCATGCGCGGCTTCAACACGCTGTGGATGCCCGGCACCGATCACGCCGGCATCGCCACACAGGCGGTGGTCGAGAAGCGCCTGCTTCAGGATGGCAAGCGCCGCACTGACTTCACTCGCGATGAGTTCATCGGTCTGGTGCAGGCGTGGAAGGATGAGTATGAGGCCACCATCACCGAACAACTCAAGGCAATGGGTTGCTCGTGCGACTATGCGCGTCAGCGCTTCACGATGGATCCCATCTGCGCCAAGGCGGTGCGCGAGGCCTTCTTCCGCCTGTTCATAGCCGGCCTCATCTATCGCGGCAAGCGACTGGTCAACTGGGATCCCGAGACTCAGACCGCGCTCGCCGATGATGAGGTCGAGATGGAGGAAGTGCAGGGAAAGATGTACTACCTCCGCTACCCGCTGGAGGGTGATCTTGGCCATGTCACCGTTGCCACCACGCGGCCGGAGACCATGCTGGGCGATGTCGCGGTGGCGATGAATCCGAAGGACCCGCGCGCCAAGGACCTGGTTGGAAAGAAGGTGCGGCTGCCGATCGTCGGCCGCGTCATTCCCATCATCGCTGATGACTATGTTGTGCTGCCGCGCGAGATGGTGGTGGAACGGGTCTCTGACCTGTCAGGGTCTCTGCGGCTCTCCGAGCCGCAGCAACCACCGGCTCAGAGAGCCGGTGAAACCCAGCACGGCTCAGAGAGCCGTGCCACCACCGACAAAAAGTCGGAGTTCGCGACGGGCTTCCTGAAGGTGACCCCCGCGCACGATGTGAACGACTACGAGATCGGCCGGCGGCACAATCTGCCGGTCATCAACGTCCTCGCGCCCGATGCGTCGATCTCGAAGGATCACGGATGGCTCGACTGGGATCAGTGCGAGCACAAGAAGATCGAACCCTTCCTTGGGCTTTCGCGCGAGGCGGCGCGGGAGAAGATCGCGCTCTGGTTCAAGGATCACAATCTTCTTGAAGATGTGCGCGAGTATGCGCACAGTGTCGGGCATTCCTACCGCTCGCACGTGCCCATCGAGCCCTACTTGAGCGATCAGTGGTACGTGAGGGTGACCGATGACCGCATGGCGGGCGAAGCCCTGCGCGCGATGAACGATGCGCAGTTTGAGGGACAGAAACCGGCGCAAACAATGGAGCCGGGGCGTCCCGCCCCGGACCGGGCCGGTGACGGCCCGGCTCGAATTGAGGGGGACAACGAGCTGACCTTCTTCCCCGCGCGCTACGCGCGCACGTTTCAGTCGTGGCACACGCCCGGCAACCTCCGCGACTGGTGCATCTCGCGCCAACTCTGGTGGGGACATCGGATCCCCGTGTGGTATAAGCGCGTCAATCTGACTGAGGAGAACTGGCTGGATGAGCTCGTCGAGACCGGCTTCGACCACTACATCAAAAACGCAAAGAAATCGCGGTCATCGATTGCCTTTTGGGAGTCGAAGGGCGAGGGATGTGCGCTCGCGATCGTTCGATTGCCCGATCGAATCCCGCACAACTTGGCGGACGATCCGCTTATGCCGGTCGTGCCCGACACGGTCGGCGAATACGACATCTTCGTTTGTTGCAAGAGCGATGAAGATGGGCAGTATCTGGAAGAGCATGGGTATCTTCAAGACCCCGATGTTCTCGACACCTGGTTCTCCTCCGGCCTGTGGCCGCTCTCGACCATGGGCTGGCCAGAGCCCGAAGCGTTTCCGCGCGAGATTCCCGAAGGCAGCGATCTCCTCCGCGCCTTCAATCCATCGTCAGTTCTCTGCACCGCGCGCGAGATCATCACCCTCTGGGTGTCGCGCATGGTGATGTTCAACCGCTGTCTCACCGCGGATGACCACGATCCCGCGCGCCGGCGCCGATTGCCCTTCCACCACGTGTACATCCACCCCGTGATCCAGGATGGCCACGGCCAGAAGATGAGCAAGTCGCTGGGCAACGGCGTCGATCCCCGCGACATCATCACCACCCACGGGGCCGATGCCCTGCGCTTCACGCTGTGCCAGACCGCCGCCGCCACGCAGGATGTCCGCATGCCGGTTGACACCATCTGCCCCCACTGCGGCGAAACCTTTCACCCCGCTGAAATCACGACATCAGCAGGTCATCGGGTCGCCGCGCCCGAGCAAACCTGCCCCAAGTGCAAGAAGAAGATGGTGACGGTGTACGGGACGACCTCGGGGAAGGCGAAGGCTTCCCCCGAGACTCCGCTCGCGCTCAATACCTCAAGCCGGTTCGACTTCGGGCGCAACTTCTGCAACAAACTCTGGAACGCAGCGCGGTTTGCACTGACCAATCTGGGCGCATCATCCGATGCGGACACGAAAGCCCACGGATTGCAATCCGTGGGCTTTGACTCCCTCTCCACAAGTGGTCTCCCCCTTCCCGACAGATGGATCCTCGCGCGTCTCCATCGCACGCTCCACAGAATCGAAGATGCGCTTGCGGACTACCAGTTCAACGCCTACGCCGAGGCGATGTACGACTTCATCTGGCGCGACTTCTGCGACTGGTATCTCGAAGCCATCAAGCCCACCGTCAAGACCAACGCCGCCCAACAGCAGGTGCTGCGCACGGTGCTCAACGCCTCACTGCGACTGCTGCACCCGATCTGCCCGTTCATTACGGAGGCGCTGTACCCTTCAGTCCGCGCTTGCGGCATCGCCCAATTGCCGGGGGTGAATCTCGGGGAGAGCGATCTCATTGCAACCGCTCCTTGGCCGGACATCGCCTGCTCCATCGACGACAAGGAGGCGCACGACGACTTCGCACGCCTGCAATCACTCGTCGAGTCCATCCGCACGCTGCGCGGCGAGCATCGCGTGGCCGATCGCAAACGCCTGACACTCCTTGCGACGCCGCAAGCGCTTGAGCTGGTTCACTCAAGCGCCGGGGTTGTGCAGGTCCTGGCCGGCCTCGAATCCGCCGAACCGGCCACAGCCCGGCCTCCTGCGGCCGTGCCATTCACCTTCGAGGGCGAGGAGCAATGGCTTCTCGGACTTACCGAGGATGTCGATCCCGCCGTGCAGCGGCAGCGTCTGCTGGGTGAAATCGACAAGCTTCAGAAGTCGATTGCCGCTCTGGAAGGCCGGCTCGTGAACCGGGGCTATCTGGAGAAGGCCCCGCCCGAAAAAGTCAGGGAAACCCAGGAACAACTGGAACAGGCTCGCCGGGATATCGAAGTGAGAAGGAAAGAATTGGACTCGCCAGCCGATTGAGTACACTGCGGGTCCGATGCCCGGAGACGCCCACCTCGTGAAGTTGACTGGCCTTCGAATCCTAGCGCCGACCGTGCTGCTGGCCGGCCTCCTTGCCGGCTGCGGTCAGCGGGCCACCGGGTCAGGGGGCGCCGTTGGCGGGGATGATGCCGGGGTTTCCGCCGTGGCAGCCGCCGGAACGGAGGCGCAGCCCCGCGATCGTGTAGGTGCCGCTTCCCTCGCCCCGGCGGCGGAGGAATCCGGCGAGACCGCTTCCACTCAGCGCCTGCCATGGAGCTTTCACGGCACCAAAGGTGCGCTGCTTTCGACACCGCACTACCGCATCTATACCACAAGCGCCCGGTCGTGGATTGAAGAGGATGCTTCCGCGTTCGTCGAGGAGGCACTTCGCCACTATCGCACGGCCATCGCGCCTCTGCCGGCTCCTGCGCGCCCGCTCGATGTGTACCTCTTCGATACCCGCGAGCAATGGCAGGAACAGACCCGGCAGATCATGAAGGAGCAGGCGGCCCTCTATCTCAACCTTGGGCGCGGGGGATATGCGACCCGCGGCACAGCGGTCCTCTACGACATCGGGTTCAGCGACACCTTCTCGATCCTCTCGCACGAAGGGTGGCACCAGTACACCCAGACGGTGTTCAAGCATCCGCTGCCCACGTGGCTCGAGGAGGGCCTGGCGACGTTCATGGAAGGCCGCCGGCATGCACCTGGGGGCGCTGTCGAATTTGACCCCTGGTCCAATGCCCAGCGCCGCGCTGCGCTCGATCGCGCCGCGCGCATCAGCCGGCGCACCAACGATGACCGTCTGATCCCGCTCATTGAGCTGCTTGACACCAGTCCACAGGATTTTCTGGAGGGCGACACAGGCGATCTGCTCACTTACTACGCGCAGGTGTGGGTGCTGGCGCAGTTCCTGGTCTACGGCGAGGATGGAAAGTACCGCGAGGGCCTGGCCCGGGCGCTCGACGACGCCGCGCACGGGCGGTTGGTGTCCGGCATCATGAATGCACCTGTTTCAGCCACGTTCGCGGAACGGCGGCGGTGGGCCCTCTCCAGCCGCGGGCCCGGAGTCGTGCTCGCCTACTTCAACAGCGACCTCGGCTCCTTTGCGGAAGAATACGACGCGTTCATCAGGGACATCGTTTCCGGCGAACTGCCGGTCCGAGTTGATGAAGAATTGGATGAACTCGAAACCGCATCGTCAGAGTGAGTCCGCGCGAACCCTTGGAATTCTATCTGATTCCCATGGCCGGACATCGATCACGCGACAGGCCGTGGCGGCGCTGCGCGAGGGCGGCGCAAACTTACTCCTGCATCTCGGCGACGTCGAAACCGAGGAGGTCATCGATGAGCTGGCGGTCATGCCCGCCCGAATCGTCTTCGGTAATTGCGACTGGGATGCCGCTGCGCTGGGCCGATATGCGCGCTCGCTGGGAATCGAGGTCGATCATCCCGCTGGTCGCATCGAGGTCGACGGCAGGCAGGTTGCATTCACCCACGGCCATCTTCAGGAATGGATGGAGTCCGCGCTGCAGGAACAGGTGGATTACCTGCTGCACGGTCACACGCATGTCGTGCGGGACGAGACGGTCGGATCGACGCGCCTGATCAATCCCGGCGCGCTGTTTCGGGCTCGGCGTTATACTGCGGCCCTCCTCACGCCCGCCACGGGCGCGCTCAGGTTCGTGACCATCTCGCACTGAATGGGCTCGCATGACTCAGGACCGAGAGACCCGTTTCGACAAGACCAGGGTCATGGTGCGGCCGGCCGAGGATGCCGACCTGTCCGTGTTGTCCGAGCTCTTCGACATGGGCGTTCTGGAGGGGCAGGTGCCCGACAACGACACCGGGGCCGACATCGAGAACTTTCGCGAAGCATACGGATCCGACGATGCGATGAGCGGCTTCTGGGTGGCGGTGTACGAAGGAGCGGTCGTGGGCATGGTGGGCGTGCAACGCCACGACAAGAACGTTGCGGAAATCCGCCGACTGCGCGTTCGCCCCGATCGGCGCAGGCGCGGCATCGGCTCCATGCTCATGGAAAGAGCCATCGCGTTCTGCCGGGAGCGTGACTACCTGAAGGTCATTCTCGATACTCGCGTCGAAGAGGAGCCGGCCATCCGCATCTTCAGGAAATTCGGTTTCCAGCTCGGGCGCACCCGTGAGATCGATGGCCGGCGGCTCATCGACTTCTATCTCGACATCTACCGTGAGCCGGAGATCAGGGAATAGGCCTCGCTCTCCGAAAGGAGAGAGACCGCCTTCGTTATCCATGCCGTTCCTGCCGTGCCCGAACGTATGGTCGGAGCATCAGTGGGCTCACGAGCAGAATTGAGGCCAATGCGACGGCGATAATCGACTGCTGCTCTGAGACCTTGAATTGGTCGGGAGCATCGCGGAGGTATTCCGCCGCGGTGATGCCGATCATCCCCGCCAAGGGACCAGCCGCATATCCGGCGCCGATCAGTGCTTCATGGACGCCGCCCGCCTCGACCTCAGCCCGGCCCACGGCCATGGCGTAGTAGAGCGCGGCGTAGTAGGTCGCCCCCTGGGCCGCCCCGAAGACCGCGAGTGCGATGAGGATGGCCGCCGACGACGGCGCAGCGACAATGGCCGCGAAGCCAACGGCCAGCCCAATGGCGGCTGCGAGCAGAGTCCCCCACCGGCCATGCCAGCCGGGCCAGCGCCACATCAGCGAAATCGCGACCACCCGCGCGAACATCCACGTGGCTGCCACCGGCGTTTTCCAGCCATCGGCGACCTGCAGGTCATCAAGCAGATAAGGCAGAAGCGGAGAGATGGTGCCCACAAGCAGGTAGGACAATGGAAGCAGCCAGCGCGCCGCTCCCAGCAGATGTCGATACTCCGCTCCGACGTGGGCGCGCGAAAGATCGTCATCGTGCGGCGAGGGGCGCCTCGGAAACCAGTGCAGCGCGAAACCCGCGAGCGCATACATGGCGCCAAGCGCGACGATGGCATATCGGGCGCTTTCCGATTCCCCGCTCATGAAGGGCGCCATCCCCAGCAGGCCAACACCCACCGCCAACGTCCATGTGACGTTCCACCAGCCGATGGTTGTGCGCATGTCGCGCCCGTGACGACCCGCTGTGACGTAGCTTTCGATAATGGGCCAGAGCATGGCCGCCAGGACGCTGGTCGCCGCAGCCACGGCCCACAGCATCCACTCCGCGGAGGCAGCCAGCAGGCCAAGGCACGTCGAGGAGAGCAGAACCAGAATGAGCAGGAGCACGGAGCGAGGGGCGAGCCGGCGCTCCACCAGCCGCACCAGCGGCCCCGAGGCGAAAGCACCGGCTATGTAAAGCACCGCCATGAAAAGCGCGAGCGAGAGGTTCCGCAGCTTGGAAAAGTGGTAGCCCTGCTCCGCAACGAAGGCGATGCCGTTCCAGAGCACGCCCGTCCCCAGCGAGCAGAGGGCTGTGACAAGCAGCACCGGCACGATTGGAGTCGCAGGAAGGGTCGGACGGTGCACGGGGCTCGACATGGCGGGCGATGGTATTCACCGGGCGGCTGTTGATGCGGCACGCGCCGATCGCTCAACCCGATTGAGGAGGGCACCGGACATCGCGTCGTGCGACCAAAATGACACCCGCCCCGGCGTTGCGGCCGGGGCGGATGCGGTTGTCAGTCAGATTGTCGATCCCGTTGGATCAGTTGCGACGACGCTTCCGGGAAGCCAGGCCCGCGAGGCCGAGCAGCGCGATCGCGCCCGGTGCAGGAACCGGGGTGCCGCCGAGGCCCAACGAGTGGTCCCAAGTGCCGGGGCCGTACACGTTCGCCGATTCGGTCCAGTTGAGCCCGAAGGTCGAGCTATTCCAGAACGAGTTGCCGTTGGCCAGAGGGGCACCAACGCCGTTGGCTCCACTGGTCACCGAGAGGAACCCGTAGTTGCCGGCGCCGCCGCCGGAGTTGGGGCCCAACGCAACGGCGAGGAAGTAGGTGCCCGCACCAAGCTGCCAGCCTTCGGCGGTCACGTCAGCGGTGTGGGTCCATTCCGTCAGGCCGAAGCCGGCGCGGCCGGTGGTGGCCTGCGAAGTCACGTTGCTGAAATGGCCGGCAATGATGACAACGCCGCCGTTGCCTTCGGAAATGCCCTGGCGAACTTCCCACCACAGCGAGATCTGATTGCCGCCGTTTACTGTCTGCATCAGGGAGTTGTTCAACACGCTCGTGATGTTGGTGGCGGAATTGAGCGTGACTTCTTCGTAGATCGCCGAGAACACGCCGCCGTCCTGCTGGGAGGCGCCACCATTACGGCCGTCGAAGTCGCCACCGTAATAGTTGTTACCTGCCAACACCGAACCGGCAAAGACGGTCGCGGTGGCGGCAGCCACAAGACTCTTCATCATTTCTCTTCTCCTTCGTGTTGAAACTTGCTCCAGAAGAGTCGTGACACACGCCTCCACTGGCAAAGGCCTTGAAAATCATCAACCGCTCGATCGGACACCGACGCCCTGCGCACACTGGGCGAAGGGGCCCCACAACCACATGTCTGTACTGTACTACGATGACTCTCGCGTGCAAGGGGGTCAATGCTGGTTTTTCGAAAGTTTTTTCCCGCCCGGGCGGCCCGCAAACAGCGGCCGATTGGGCGTTTCCCCATCTTTCCAACCAAAGGAGCCCGGGCCAGCGGTTCACGTTGTTTCCCAAGTGCAGGTGCGATAAACTCAGCGTTTTTGGACTGTCCGCGTAGCTCAGGTGGATAGAGCGCTGCCCTCCGAAGGCAGAGGTCGCAGGTGACGGAACGTGACGCTGGCACATCCCCCGTGAGGTTGATGCCAGCCGCAGAACCTGTTCCTCGTACCCCTCTACGCCTGCCTAGGTCCGGTTCAGCGCTTCAATGAGCCCCTGCAAATGATGTTTGAAATGGGAGCTTCGCGCGATTGAGGATCGAAAGATCGGCTGCCGTACCTGGCCCTCGCTGGGCGTCAGGGCAACTCGCTTTGACTCGAAAAAACGGAGGCACTTGCTGTCCCATGGCAATCGGCAGTACGCGAGCACTTCCCTGATGACCTTCTCCAGGTCCTCCACAAGCTCTTCATACCGAACTGTGAGAAACGGCACCCCCAGAGTCCCACGCCAATGCTTCATCAACCGGTCGTATTGGCGGTAGGTCCGCCCGAGCTCCGTCAAACTCGTCGCAAAGCCCAATGCTGACGAAAAAGCATTGGCATAACAAGAGAAACAGGTGTCGAGCGGGTCGCGGACGGTGTTGATGATCGTCGCCTCTGGGAAAAGGAGTCGGATCAAGCCCACGTGCAGGTAGTTCATAGGGAATTTGTCTGTCACTCGCGGCTTTGTCCCACGGAACTGGCGCAGCCGATCGAGGTGCGTGCCTGCGATGTCGGTTGCGACCTGGGCGGTGAGCTCCGACAGGCATTCCGGATATTCCTCCCTGGCCCCGACGATCTGCGGCAGCGAAAGGGCCATGCGATGAATGTGTGTCAGCTCCCCTGCTGCATGAACTTGCGGATGACACGCGAGGATCTGTTCGAGGAGTGTGGTGCCCGAGCGGTACATGCCCACGATGAAGATGGGAGACGCATCTTCATTGCGGGCTCGCGGCATGCGATCGAAAGCCACGCGCGAAAACGTCTGCACGAGTCGATCGATGCCGCGCTCATGATCGTCGCCGTCCCACGTTTTTGGATGCAGCCCATTCGCCTCGGTGTAGCACGCCCACGCATCGTCATAGCGCCCTACGTTTTCATTCAGTTGTCCAAGCCGAAAGAGAACTGCAATTCGACCCGCAGTTGTCATCTGGTTGTCCCGGAGGACCGTCTCGAGTGGGTCGCGGGCCTCTTCGGGCGACTTGCGATGGGTGCAGATTCGCGCGAAAGTCATTGCAAGCGTCGGGGACCGCTGCCCCTGCGCCAGGCAATCCTTCAAGCGACCGTACGCCTCCTCGCGTTTTCCCCATGATTCTTCAATGTTGGCGATTCCGATGACGGCCTCAAGCATGCCGGGCGACAAGCGTAACGCCGTCCCGTAGGATGCGGCCGCGTCCTGAAGGTCGCCATTGATCTGCTGCGCGTGGCCCAGGTGCAAGCGGTAGTCGGGGTTTTTCGGCTGTCGCTGAACCAGCCATTGAAAATGCGACAGATCGACTGGCCGCCGGCCAGACTGCGCCAAGGTGACAGCCAGAAGAAAGCGATATTGTTCGTTGTCGGGCGCCAGGCCCGCAGCCGCAGACAGGTGCTCGATCGCCGGCTCCATTTCGAAGCGCGCGGCTGCCGACCGTCCGAGCTGGAACCGGATTTCCGGGTCCTTGGGAGCAAGTTTGGCCGCCCTCTCCAGGACCTCCACTGCTTCAGCGTGCCGCTTCAGGTGGATAAGCGCAATGCCAAGCCAGAAGTGGATATTGGGTGAATGTGGCGCAAGCGTCATGGCGCGGCGCATCATTTCGATTCCCCGGCGATCCTGCTTTCGATCGACATAAAGCCGCCCCAGCATCGCCACCACTTCCGGATGATTCGGATGATGCTTGAGGAGGCGCTTGTATAGCTTCTCGGCGCGCGCGTGCTCGCCCGCCTGGTGAACCCGCATGGCTTCATGGAACATCGCCTGAGGATCGGTGATCGTCATCCGTATTCCCTTGTACGATCGAAAAGGGCAGGATAGCGGGCTGAATCACTCCATTTCGCCAACCGGGACCTTTGGTGCCGGCTTCGGGGGATCACGTCCCACCATGACGCCGCGAAGTTCGCCATTATGCCGCGTAGCTGCCCACGCCCCGGCCGCCATTGTCGGGACAACTGGCAAAAACGGCACCGCCCCAAACGGGGCGGTGCGGAGATTCCCAAATCGGAAATCGTTCGTCAGTGGCGTGGATTACGCGCGACGGCGGCGACGGGCAGCGATGCCCGCAAGGCCGAGGAGGGCCATCGCGCCGGGCGCGGGAACGACGCCTTCAATCGTCATTGAAATGTCGAAAATACCGTTGTCCGTCATCGGACCCCAGTTGGTGCCCGCGGGGAGACCAAATGACCCACCGGGGTTGCGGTAGGCGTCAGAATCTCCCAGATTGTTCGTTCCACTCAAATGGAACTCCTGGCCGAAAGTGCCGAAGTTGGCGGACGCGGTCAGACCCACCCACATGGCGCCCGAGACAGGAATATTCAGTCCCGAGGCCACCAGAACGCCATGGTCGCCCATGTTCGTCCAGGTCGCGTTCACCAGTGTGCCGGCTGTCGGGTCGTCCGTACCCAGGGGGAGAGAACCAGTCTTGGTGAAAAGGTTCAAGCGCGCCAGCGTGACTCCACCCCAGTTGCCAGATCCGACCGTGGTGTAGACGGTGATCTGGTTGATGACACTGCCGGATGCAAAAGTCACATCGGCGACCTGGTAGGTCGAATAGGTCGGGTAGTCGCCAAACTCCTGGTCGACGAAGTTGCCTGTGCTGCGCGGATTGTCGTACAGCACGTCAGCGGATGCAGCGCCGGCCGCGAACGCCGCGGCCGCCATGGTCATGCCAAATGCTTTTCTCACTGTCTTTCTCCTCTTGCTTACCCCTCAGGAAGTACGAGATTTGCGCAAACCTCTCCACACAGAGAGGGATCCTCGCTGGTGTTCAACATACCCTGACATGATGCGCCGTACAAGATGGTGCGGTGGAAAAACCCGAGAAAAATCAAAAAACGAAACTTCCCCAGGATTGCCAGAATCGCCCTCGTAGCGGCGAGCAGAAATGCCCTTTGCGGTAAGATGGGGCAAGCTGAGCGATCCGGGTGATAGATGCTTGCAGCAGAACAGCTTGCGGTGAGGGCCATTTCAACTGAACCATGGAACCATTCTGATCAACTCATGTCACCACGCTTGTCCGGTACACTCATGTGTCGCGGTCCGCGTAGCTCAGCTGGATAGAGCGCTGCCCTCCGAAGGCAGAGGTCGCAGGTTCGAATCCTGCCGCGGACGTTGATTCTGGGCTTTTGGCTCTTTGCTTTTGGCTTTTGGCAAGACGGAATCAGCCATCGGCTTCTTGCCAAAAGCCACAAGCCCGAGAGCCAACCGCTTTCTCCCCATGACCATCGCCGACTTTCAGACCCTCATCCGCGACCGCTATTTCGCCACCGACTCCGTCAGGGGCGCGGCCGGGACCTTTGTCTGGCTCGCCGAGGAGTTCGGCGAGCTGGCCGAGCAGATCGGCCGTCACCTGCGAGGCGATGGCGACCCGGACAAGCTCGCGGCCGAGTTCGCCGATGTCCTCGCGTGGCTGGCCACTCTGGCGAACATCACCGGCGTCGATCTCACGGCCTCAATCGAAGCCAAGTACATCGCACAGGGCGGGCCGAAGGGCACGAAGTAGATTGACGATTGTCGATTGCTGATTGACGATTGCAACGTGCAGCGGTCGCTCCCATCACTGAATCGTCAATCGCCAATCCAATGTCTCGCATCGCCACCATCTTCAGGCAACTACGCGCGGAAGGCCGCACCGGTCTAATGCCCTTCGTGACCGGCGGGTATCCATCGCTCCGCGCCACGGAAGAAGCGCTTCCCGCGCTGCAACAGGCAGGCGCGCACATCGTCGAGATTGGGATTCCCTTTTCCGATCCGATCGCCGATGGTCCGGTCATCGCGCAATCAATGCACCTGGCGCTGGAGGCGGGCGTGACCCCCACTGCCATCTTCGACACGGTGCGCAGCGCGAGACCCTCGCTGTCGCTGGGGCTGGTCGCGATGGTCAGCACATCCATCGTCACGAAGATGGGCAAGCGCGAGTTCATTTCCCAAGCCTGCCGCGCTGGGTTTGATGGACTGATCGTTCCCGATGCCGACACCGACGGCGGTGCATCAAGCCCGGCCGGCCGCCTGGCTCGGGCTGCCGAGGATGAAGGGCTGACCTGCTCATTCCTGATCGCTCCGACGACCACGCCCGCACGGCTCAAGTCGCTCGCCTCGATTTCGAGCGGGTTCGTGTATGTGCTGGCGCGGGTCGGCATCACCGGCGAGCGCGACGAGGCGCCGCAAATCGTGGCTCGAATCGCGGCAGTCCGTCAGGCGACGGAACTGCCGATTGCGGTGGGATTCGGGATCGCGCGACCCGAGCACGCGCAGGCCGTGGCTCAGCACGCCGATGCGGTGATCATTGGCTCGGCCCTGGTGCGGCGCATGGGTGAATCGCCCGAGCCGGTCAAGGCGGCGGTGGAGTTCATCGCCTCGATCGCCGCAGCGCTGCGGTCCCGCGAGGCCCCTCTGTGAGCGCCCTGCCGGACTATCCACACGCGCTGGAATGCGTGCTTTCGATTGTCAAGACGCTTCCGATTGAGCGAATGGCGCTCGCGGATGCAATCGGCTGCGGACTGGCGGCGGATGCCCGCGCGGATCGCGATCTTCCGCCCTTCAATCGCGCCATGATGGACGGTTACGCGGTTCACGCTTCCGATGTCAAGCCGGGCGCGCAATTTGACGTGGCGGCTGACATCGCGGCCGGCGCTTCCCCGCGCGTGAAAGTCCCTCCCGGCGCCTGCGCCAAGATCGCGACGGGGGCCGCGGTGCCTGAGGGACTCGACGCCGTCATCCCGCACGAAGAGAGCGACCGCGGCAATCCCGTGGCCTTCCGGAGCGATTCGATCGCGGTCGGCCATGCGATTCATCCCCGCGGCGCGGATGCCCGCGCGGGCGATGTCGTCGTGTCGAAGGGGACGATTCTCGCGGCCCATCATCTGGGAATCCTCGCGTCCATCGGCTGCTCCCTGGTGGATGTGATTCGCGGGCCGCGCTCAATCGTGCTGACGAGTGGCGACGAAATTCGGCCGATCGAGGAACGGTCGATCAAGCCGCACCACATCCGCAACTCGAACGCCGTGATGCTCGCCGCGCTCCTCCCGCGGATGGGCGCGCGGTTTCTTCGCGCCGAGCACCTGCCGGACGAGCGCGAGACCACGATCCACGCAGTGGCGCGCGCGATCGAGGAGGCGGACCTCGTCGTCACCGTCGGCGGGGTGAGCGCGGGCGAACGCGATTACTTCCCCGCCGCGTTCGACCACGCGGGCGCGGAGATGGTCGTTCGCGGGGCGCGCCTGCAACCCGGCCGGCCCATTCAGGTGGGCCGCGCGCCCGACGGCGCGATCATCATCGCGCTGCCCGGCAACCCTGTCTCCGCGCTCGTCACCGCGCATCTCTTCATCTGGCCGATCATCCGCGCGATGACCGGATTGGGCTTCCCCCTCCCTCTCAGGGAGGGGGTCAGGGGGTGGGTCGGACCAGAATCCACAACGTCATCGCCACATCTCGCCTGGAGATTTCATCCTCTCGCCGCCCCCATCAAACCGAACCCCTCGCGCCAGGCGTTCCGCCCCGCGATTCTGAACGAGGATGGCTCGATCACGATCCCGAAGTGGGCGGGCTCCGGCGACCTCGTGCACACCGCCGCAACACACGGCATCGCGGCACTGCCGGAGCAAGCAGCGGAGGTCGCGGCGGGCACGCGCGTGCCGTTTCTCGCATGGGCGTAGTCCATCAAGCGCGGGCGTCCCGCCCGCGACGCCATCCGGCGCATCGATCTACGATCCAGTGCGATGCATCTGACAATCCTTCTCTTCGCCCAACTCGCGGAATCGATCGGCAAGCGATCGATCGAGATCGAGGTTCGCGATGGCTCGACCGTCAGCGACCTCCTGGCCGCATTGGAGAAGAAACATCCTCCGATCGCGGCGCTGCGCGGCCGGCTGGCGGTGGCGATCGAGGAATGCTACGCCACCCATGACACGATCATCCGCCCGGGTCAGACAGTCGCGCTCATTCCCCCAGTGAGTGGCGGATAAAGCGCGACGAGCACTCATGGCGCGTTGCACCGCTCGCACCGTTCTGGTGTCCGTACGCGCGGACGATTCTCGTCCAGCCACTCTCGAATTTCGCGTAGAGATTCCGCGCAGACCTTGATGTATCCATTTCTTGTGAACGAATCGCGTCGATATCCCTTGTGGACCGAAATGCTTGGGCAGAATGACCGATGGATGACGAAATACTTTGATCTTTCCGTTTTCCGTGTATTCGCGACGAACCCTTTCGGATGATCACTCATCCATGCGAAGTACGGTCCATCACCATTCTTGAACACTCCCGCTGGCATGGGCCACCCCTCACTTCTTCCGCTCGTACTTCCAGTTCCGCGATTTGCCTTCCGCGATCCACTCGACCGCCTGCGCGATGCGTCGGGCTCGAGTGTCATGCGCCTTGGCCTCCATGACCCACTCGATGTACTCGCGCTTGTGCGACGGACTGAGCGCCTTGAACTTCGCGGCCGCGCCCTTCGCCTTCCGAAGCGCTGCGGCGAAATCCGCGGGCGTCTTGGGCGGCGGCTTCTTCGAGGCCGGCTTCTTCGGCAGTTTCACGCCCGACTCGTTGAGCGCAACCGCCTGCTTCACCAGCCGCACGATGACGGCATCCGAAGGCAGGTCCTTGATGCTGGTGATTCGCGCGGGCACGGGGTCCCTACCGTGGGCGCCCCAGTTGAGTTTCTCGCGGACTGCCTTCGCTTCCTTGCCGTCGCCGAAGAGGATCGCCGACTTCCAGAACCCGAAGACGGCGTGCTGCTTGAATGCCGCCATGCCGCAGAGAATCGACTTCGGCGGGTACTCGAACGATGGCATCCCCCACTTCACTGTCTCGATGACACCCGGGCAGCCCTTGTGCACCAGCACGCGCAGTTTCTTCAGGATGGGCTTCGCGAAGGGCGCTGCCTTCTTGATGTACGCATCAATGCGCGGGTCGTTGGTGGGCATTCAATCTTCTCCATGTCCTGCGCGCTCGCCTGGGAGCGCGCGACTAAACGGTTGCGTCAATGCTTGCGCGTTCGCGGCTCTTCCGCTTCATCCTACGATTCGGAAAAATCGCCGTGGACTTGGGCCCCGATTCCTCGCGCGGGACCATGCCCACCTTTGTGATCCGCTCCCATGCGCTCGCCGCGTTCGCCTCCGAGTACTCGATTCCGATCGAACGTCGCCCCAGGGCGCGAGCCATTGTCGAGGTCGTGCCCGAGCCAAGAAAGGGATCCAGCACAAGCGACGCCGGCCTTCCATCACGCATAGGTTTCGAGCACGCCTTGATCACCCGCTCCAGGTACACCTCCGGAATCTGATTGTGATGCTGCGGCCGGCGTTCCTTGTTGTTCCCCTGGATGCGGCCCCAGTACTTGCCGTACCAGACATCCATCGGCACGCGCAGGCCTTTGTTGCTCTCTTTGTTCATCGTGCGCGGGTCGGCGTAGATCGCAGCCCGATCCGACATCTCCAGAATGTCGTTCGGATTCCAGATGCGATTGTCCGGATCCTTGACGAAGTAGAGCACGTGCACCTTCGACAGGATGAACGAACTCTCGCGGTTCTGGCCGAAGCGGAAGTGCCAGATGCACCAGTTGATCATGGTCAGCCCGCGGCGCTTGAGGTGCATCACCACCTCCGCGGCCGAATCGTCCGGAATGTTCACCCACAGCGCCCCGTGCGGCGCGAGCGCTTCGATGCAGCCATCCAGCCAGTCGAAGGTGAAGCGCTCGTACTCCGCGCGAGGCATGCCATCCTTCCACGAGTCGTACGGCACATCCCAGTTGAAGGGAGGATCGGCGAAGATGAGATCGACGTCGCCCTTCTCGGGAAGGTTTGCGAGGACATCGCGGCAGTCGCCGACGTAGAGGCGTGTGTCGGGATCGGAGGCGTGGAAGGCAGGGGATTGACGATTGACGATTGACGATTGACGATTGGGAATGTGGGCTGGAACCGTGTCGCCATAGAGATGGATGTCCGCCTGGCGCAGCGCCTCCGCCGCCTTGCGCTGGATCTGCGTCGATCCCTTGGGCATTGCGTAGCCGCCTGGCCGGTCAAAGTCGGTGTTCTTGCGTTCCGCCATGGCAACAGGATACTTGGCCAGCGCACGCCATGCTCCAGCGACAAGTTGTCGACGGTGCCGGCCCACGGTCGGCGCCCTGCGACCCGGAACAAAAGAGGCCCGGGCATTGCGGCCCGGGCCCCATCCTCTCTCTCCTCGCTCATCCCCCGCGATCGATGGCGAGCAGCGTGGTATCACTTCGCCAGCACGCCGATCGAGTCGAGCATCTCGTTGACCTCGGGCACACCGGCGCTGTTCTGGTGCCAGAGTTGATCGCCCGCGGCGGTGATCCCGGCGGCGGTGCCGTACAGCACATGGATCATGCCGCAGTCAGCCGCGACTCCGAGGTCCTCAGAAATCGCGGTCGCCACAGCATCCATGATCCCGTCGCCATCGAAGTCGCCGACGGCGACGAATTCGCCGAGACGGTCGCCAACCTCGTTCAGATTGAGAATGCCGGCGGTGTTCTGATGCCAGAAGGTCGAGGCCGGCCCAGTCCCGGGACCGCCTGGTCCGCCCGGGACCACGGAGAACAGGCCAACATCCGCCAAGCCGGCGAGGACTTCACCCGGCGAGCCGATCAGGCAATCGCCGAAGAGATCGCCGTTGAAGTCGCCGATCGCCACCGACCGGCCGAACTCGTCCGTTGCCTCGGTCGCATTCACGCCGAACATGCCCTGCGTGAACGGCAGGATGCCGAGGATCGCTCCGCCGGGTGCGAAACCGACCGCATGCACCAACCCTGCATCGGCGAGACCCGCAATATCCTCCTCGGGCGCGCCGATGAGCAAATCGTCGACCATATTGCCGTCGATGTCTCCGGCTGCCAGCGAGTAAGCGAACTTGTCGCCCGGCTCCGAAGGATCTCCGAACGCGCCCTGGGGCAAGGTGGCAATCGGACCGGTCAAGGGACCGCCCGGCCCGCCGAAGAGCATGTGGACGAGCCCCGCATCGGGTAATCCCGCGATGTCTTCATCCGGCGCGCCGACGACCGTGTCTTCGAAGGGATCGAGATCATGGTCACCCACTGACAGTGCCCAACCGAAGTGGTCACCGGCCTCATCGGGGTCGCCGAGCATGCCCTGGATGATGGCGGGCGCCGCACCCGGAGCGAAGCCGCCGACGGGCAGCCCCAGCGCGACGTGAATCATTCCGGCGTCCATGAAGCCCGTGTCTTCGAATGGCGCGCCGATGATGAGGTCGTCGAGAAAGTCGCCGTTGACATCACCCGCAGCGAGCGACCATCCGAAACTGTCTCCAGGTTCGGGCGGGTCGGCAAACATCGGCTGCGTCAACGTCAGATCGCCTGCGGCGCTGAGTCCGCCTGCGCTGCCGTAGATCACGTGAACCTGGCCGGCGCCCGCAGCGCCAGCGATGGTCTTGCCTGGTATTCCAATCGCGAGGTCGTCGAACCCGTCGCCGTTGAAGTCGCCCCAGGCCAGCGAGCGACCGAACATGTTGCCCGCGGCGCTCACGCCCACGATTCCGGGCCTGTTCTGATGCCAGATCTGCGCCGCGATCGGTGCACCCCCGCCGAGCGTCCCGACGAGCCCCGCAGCCGTGCCATAAACGACGTTGACGCAGCCGGCGTCAACGATCGCCCCGACATCCTCGCCGGGGACGCCCCACGCGAGGTCATCGATGCCGTCGCCGTTGAAATCCTGCGCCTCGGTCATCGCGGGCACGAGCCACGCTGTGACGCCGAGCAGGAAGAATCGGCGAACCTGAGAGTTGAAGATTGCACGAATCATGACTGAACTCCTCTCTCGCTTCGATTCTGAAGCGAATGGATTTTGTCGATCCGACCAACTGGTTCGCACACACCGTGCCAGCCGGTGAAGAGCCAGTTTCGAGTTCGAAATCGCCGCCCGTTTGCTCCCATGCGGGGTATCACCCACCCGATTGGGGGTTTGCACCCATCGATGCAGGAAAGCAGGCAGTAAGAGCCATGCGTCGCCGGTTTCGGCCAATCTTCATATACTGTCGAACCCAGCGCGCCCTCGGTGGCGCGCGAAACCACGCGCTCCGTGCGCCATCCGAATCCACTTTCCTGGAGGCAACCATGCGTAGGAAGATGATTGCGATGCTGCCAGCCGCGGCAGCGTGCTGTGTGACAAGCGCCCTTGTCGCCGCGCCCCCGCCCGTTCAACCGCTGCGCCCGCAGGAGGTCGAACCCCCCGCCCAGATCAGCGAGCCGGTGGTGCGCCTGCTCGATCAGGGCGCCGCGCCGCAGCGCGAGCTTCGTCTCGCGCCGGAGGCCGGCCTCAAGCAGCAGGTCGAGATGGTGATGCGCATGAACACCACCGTCACCATGAACGGCATGCAGATGCCGGCACCGGCCATGCCCGCCATCAAGACTGTCATGATCATCGAAGTCACCGAGGTCGCGGAGAACGGCGATATCACCTCCACCTTTGAAACCACAGAAGCCGGCGGCGCGGACGGCCCGCTTCCACCGATGTACCAGGGCATGTTCGATGGCCTGGTCGGCATGTCGGGAACGACGGTCATGACCAACCGCGGTCTTACACGCAAAGCCGATATGCAACTCCCTGCCGACGCCGACCCGATGATCCGGCAGCAGGTCGAGTCGATAGAGGAGAACATGACTCAGATGAGCGCGCCATTCCCCGCTGAGGCCGTGGGTGTCGGCGCCAAGTGGGAAGTCAAGCAGCGGATCACTTCCGGCGGGATCACGATCGACCAGACTGCGGTGTACGAACTCGTCAAGTCCAACGAAGACGTGATCGAACTCGCGGTGCAGATCTCGCAGACCGCCGGCGAGCAGCCGCTCAATCAGCCCGGCCTGCCGCCCGACGCGAGCATTACTCTGAAATCCATGTCCTCGACCGGCTCAGGCATGCTGTCGCTTCTGCTGGGTCACATCGCCCCCGAGTCCGCCACCATGGACATGGACTCGAAGGTGAATGCAACGATGGCCATGCAGGGCCAGTCGATGAACTTCGATCAGGCAATCAAAACCAGCATGGCGACATCCTCACAAGTCGGCGAAGGCGATTGAGTGAGATGTGCAAAGTCATGGGACACAAGGAGCCGCATCCGCAGCTCCTTGTTCGTCATTTATCGCGAACAGGAGCTACATCCGCTGCGGCGCTTCGATCCCGAGCAGAGCGAGTCCATCCGCGATGACATCGCGAGCGATCAGCGAAAGTCGCAGCCGGGAGAGGCGCACCTCGCGCGTCGCCGCGCGCAGCACCGGACACTCCTGGTAGAACGCGCTGTAGGCATTGGCGAGATCGAAGAGATATGTGCAGAGGCGATGCGGCTCGAGCGAATCTGCCACCGCCTTGACCACTCTGCCATACCGCAGCAGCAGAAGAGCCATGCCCCGCTCCGCCGGCTCCACGATCGTCAATGGCGCCTTTACGATTGTCTCCGAATCGTCATCTGCCTTGGTGAAGATCGAGCAGATTCGCGCGTGCGCATATTGAATGTATGGACCAGTGTTGCCCTCGAACGCAACCATCCGATCCATGTTGAAAATGTAGTCGCGCCCCAGATCGCTGGAGAGGTCGGCGTACTTGACCGCGCCGATTCCGACGGCGCGACCGATCGCGTGCAACTCCTTGGGTGAAAGTCCGTGTGTGGGCGCGTCGGGCGAATCGGCGCGCTTCACCACCTCTGCCGTGCCGCGCTCAATCGCCCCTGTCAGAAGCGCCTTGAGGGTGACATTCTCGCCCGAGCGCGTCTTGAGCGGCTTGCGGTCCTCGCCCAGGACCGCGCCGAAGGGCACGTGCACCAGTTCCACGGGGGCGCCATCGTCCGAGGGCGGCGAGCGGTCCCAGCCGATCTTCCGCACCGCGTCGAACACGTCGCGGAAGTGATCGCGCTGGCGTGCATCGACGACGTATATGATGCGGTCCGCGCCGAGGTCGCGCACGCGGTGGCGGATCGCCGCGAGATCGGTGGTTGAATAGAGATACCCGCCATCCGATTTGCGAATAAGCAGCGGCCGCTCGCGGTCCTCGAAGGGCACGACGATCGCGCCCGCATCCTCGCGTGCAGCACCGGAGCGCAGGAACTCGTCGACCACGCCGCTCAATCGATCACGGTAGAACGATTCGCCCCGCTCGGTTGATCGATCGAGGTCCACCCCAAGCATGTCGAGAACTTCGTACACCGCGCGCATGGTGACGTCGATCATCGCCTGCCAATCGCGCACGATGGCCGGCTCACCCTGCTGCAGTTGCACCAGCGTGCGCTTGACCTCGGCGAGAAACGCCTCGTCCAATTCCGATTTTCTCTGGGCTTCGCGATAGGCTCTCTCCAGTTGCTCGATGTCGAGCGAGGCGAGGTCGGCTCGCTGGATCCGCAACATGTGCAGGACCATCGCGATTTGCAGGCCCCAGTCGCCCAAATGGTTCTGGCGGATCACGGTGCGGCCCAGCCGCTCCATCACCCGCGCCAGCGCATCGCCGATGATGGTCGAGCGCAGGTGGCCGACGTGCATCTGCTTGGCGACATTCACGCCGCAGAGATCGATGACGACCGAGTGCCGATCGGTGTCGGGGGCGACGCCGAAGGAGTGCGCGTGCATGCGCCCGAGCATCTCCGCCAGCGCTTCGGCGCGGAGCCGAATGTTGATGAATCCCGGCCCGGCGACCGCGATCTCCTCCACCAGCGAGGAGAGCGATTCCGATCGTTTCGCGATCTCGACCACGCGCTGCGCCAGGTCGCGCGGCTTCTGTCCGGCGCGCTTGGCGAGGCCCATGGCGGCATTGGACTGGTAGTCGCCAAAACGTGGGTCCTGCGCCGGAACGACGGCGGAATCGATCTCGTCGTGGCCGGTCGCCTCGTGGAAGGCGCCCGCCAGTTCCGCGCCGACAGCCTCCGCGGGGTCGACCCACAACATCCCGTCAACCTTGCTGTCCGACTTCGTCATGGGTGGTGAGTATAAACGAGTGCGCTTGCGCCGCGGCTATACTGCGATGATGCCGGACGAGCGCACTCGCATTCTCTTCCTCTGCATCGGCAATAGCGCGCGCTCCATCCTAGCCGAGGCCATCGCGAACGAGTTGTTCGGCGACGAACTCTTCGCCTTCTCCGCCGGCTCCGAGCCGAAGAAGGAGCCCCACCCCCTTGCGATTGCTACTCTCCGCGCCCACGGGCTGCCGGTTGATCGTTGCACCTCCAAGCCCATAAGCGCGGTGCAGCACGAATCGTTCGATCTCGTCATCACCTTGTGTGACGCGGCACAAAGGGCCTGCCCGACCTTTCCTGGAGCCGCGGCCCAGACGCACTGGGGGATACCCGATCCTCCCTCCGCCGATGATCCAGAAGAGATGTTTGAGCGCGTGTTCAACGTGCTGACGGACGCGATCGGCGCACTCGTCAGCCCGCCGCGCTACGACCTCGCCGCCAAGGCGCAGATCGTGGCCCGGCAGGTCCGACTTCGCTTCCCTCAATCCGCGGCCACGTGACAACTGAGTAAACTGAAGCCAATGCCCCTGCCCACCACCGAACCCACCACCTCCATCGAGAAGAAGGATCGCTGCCGCGACCTGCCGCACCGACCGCGGGTGCTGCTGGGCAAGATGGGGCTCGATGGCCACGACCGAGGCGTGAAACTCATCGCGCGGGCCATGCGCGATTCGGGCATCCACGTCATCTATTCGGGACTCTGGCAGACGCCACGGTCGCTCGCCATCTCCGCCCGCGATGAGGATTGCGACCTCATCGCCTCCTCGATGATGAGTAACTCGCATCTCGTCCTCGTGCCAAGACTCCTCGAGGAAAACGCGAAGGTCGGCCGGCCGGACATGGTGGTCAACGTCGGTGGCATCATTCCGCAGGAGGATGTGCAGCCGCTTCTCGATGCCGGCGTGCACCGCGTCTACCATACCGGCACGTCGATGGACGCGATCGTGGACAGTGTGCGCGAGGTGACGAAGGAGTATGCCCCGCTTGCCTCGTCATCGAAGCATGCGGTTCTCGCGCGCGAGATCAGCTTGGTCCACGCGAATCTCAAATCTCAAATCTCAAATCTCACATTGCGCCGCCCCGCCCAGGTCGTCGGCATCACCGGGGCCCCCGGGGCGGGCAAATCCACGCTGGTCGCGGCGATGGCGAACGAGATTGTGCGACGCGGCGGGCGCCTTGCGGTCGTCGCCTTCGACCCCATGAGCCCGATCACTTCCGGCGCGCTCCTCGGCGACCGGCTGCGCGTCGATTTCAACACCGTCGACGAAAACGTCTTCTACCGCTCGCTCGCGATTGTGGGCGAGGACTATTCGACACTGCCGGAGATCATCGAACTGATCGGCGGGGCCGGATTCGATCACCTCATGATCGAGACCGTGGGCGCGGGTCAGAACGACACGGCCATCCGCAAGTACGTCGATCGCACCGCGGTGGTGGTGGTGCCCGGCATGGGTGATGCCGTGCAGATGGACAAGGCGGGAATCCTCGAGATCGCCGATCTGTTCGTCATCAACAAGGCGGACTTCGCGGGCGAGAATAAGCTCAAGCGCGAACTGCTCGATATCGCCTCCGGGCGGCCGATCTACGAAACCATCGCGACCCAGGGCAAGGGGGCGGTGGAGTTGCTGGAGGGGTTGTTCGATTAGGTCTTTTCCGGTGATCCCCGACAACGACGAACAATACTGCCCCTATCACAACGAGCGCAATTGCGCCGAGATGACCGACGAGCACATCATCCCCGAGGAGATTGGCGGGCGACCAGACTTTACGATTCGTGTGTGCAGAGCCTGCAATAATGACTTGGGCAGTCGTGTCGACAGCAAGTTGACCCGGCATGTTGGGTTGCGCTTCATGGCGATGTCTGCTGGGTGCTTCGCGAAGAGGAACGACCGCCTCGAGGGGTTTGTCAATCTAAAGGACGGTCGGCAACTTGCAGGGCATTGTTACTGGGAGGAACTGCAAACATCGATCAAGCCAGGAACACGATCATTTCGCGTCGCGTTCGACCCGAAGCGAGTTCAGCCAGATGGATCGCGATGGGTGAGCGAGAAGAATCACAGTGCCAACTCTGCTCCTCCCTGCATCAATGTACTTCGAGACGAAATGATTGCTGGCACCGGACTTCCATTTGACAGCGGAGCGGGAGAGCCAATCCAGCCAGCCATGCTCAAAATTGTTCTTGGCGCGATTCACTACGCGCTGGGATCAGGAGTCACCTCCCTCGCGGGGTTTGATTCAATTCGCCACTCCATAGCGTCAGAATGGGACAGTAAGATCTCGAAGTCTTGGGTTGATGTTCAACCACCCATCCCTTGCGACCAAGGGAAACATCTAGTTTGGTTCGGGTGCGAGGATGGAAAGATTCTTGATGCAGGCGCGATCTTATGGGGGAAGGTTGCGTCGCGATTCAGCATCTCCGATTTCGGCCGGCGCATTGCAAGCCATGCAATAGAAATAGTAGCGCCACGCCGTTGGAACAGCGTGTAGCTGGCTGGAATGGTTTCACCGATTCTTGTACAGCTTCAGGCCTGGGCCAGCCGAGCCACCGACATCCGCGCCCAGACGAACAACGCCGCGAAGCCGAGGTCGGCCCACGCGAAGGGCACCCAGATCGACGGAATCGAGCCGTAGAAAAAGTGGTACAGCACCACGCTCGCGTACGCCAGTTTGAAGAGGATGCCGAGAAAAATGATGTCGCGGTTGCGCGAGGGGTTGGCCGCCACCATCCAGAACGCGATGCCAAAGACGGCCACCACCGCCGCGCCCCACTGCACATAGCCATCGTGGTTGGGCAGGGTGATGTTGTAGTGGGCGTACACATCCCTGAAAAAGAGGAGCGCGCCCACGCCCAGCACGAAGTCGTACAGGCCCGCCAGGATGAAGAGCCATCGCATCGTGATCGCGTTCATGCCGCCTGCTCCTCGATCTCGCGGGTGCGGTGCGCCTCGCGCACGCCGCGGAAGAACCGCTGCCGGCGGTCCTTGATGAAGTCGCGATCATACAGCCGGGTCGCGAGATCGATCAATCCGCGCTGCAGGCGCTCGGGACTCATGCGCCGCGGAATGTAGTTGACATCGAAGAGTGTGCACATGTCCCACGCGCAAGGCCGGATGATCCGGCCTTCCGCCAGCAGACGACCGTAGAGCGGCGTGCCAGGGAAGGGCGTCATCACCGTCGCCTGCACCTCGTAGAGACCGGTTCGATCAACGAAATCGTACACATCCTCGAACACCCGTTCATCGTCGCCATCCAATCCCAGCACGAAACAGCCGTTCACCGAGATGCCGTACGACTGGATCGTGCGCACCGCCCACTCATATCTGTCGCGCTGGCGGAGTTTCCAGTTGCCGCGCTGTTCGACACCATCCAAACCCGAGCGATTGGGACTTTCAAGGCCGATCAGCACCTGGCGACACCCGCTTTCGCGCATGAGATCGAGCAATTGGGGATCATCCGCGATTGACACATCGCATTCCGTGAACCAGCGGATGCGTTCGCGCGCGAGTGCGGCGAGGAGCCTGCGGGCCTGCGGGCGGCGGACGAAACTGTTGTCGTCAGCGAACTCGATGAAGGGATCGTCCCAGAGGTCCTTGATGGCGCGGATCTCCGCCAGCACGCGCTCGACCGGCTTGGTCTTGTACTTCGTCGTGAGGAGAATCGAACTGGCGCAGAACTCGCAGCGGAAGGGGCAGCCGCGGCTGGTCTGCACCGTGAGCCGGTTGTATCGATCGATGTCCAGAAGGTCGTATCGCGGGACGGGTGCATCGGCGAGATCGAACTCATCGCGATCGGCCACCGTGTATCGCCGGCGCAGGTCCCCGCGGCCGGCATCGTCGAGAATCTGCCGCCACAGGAGCTCGCCTTCGCCGACCGCCACGGCGTCGCAGTGCTGCGCCGCTTCGTCGGGCAGGACTGTCGCGTGCAGCCCGCCCATGATGACCGGCACGCCCGCTGCGCGGAATCGATTGGCGAGGACATACGCATCCTTGATCTGGGCGGTGAACGAGGTGATGGCGATGAGATCGAAGTCGGCGGGCAGCGGATCGTCGGCGCGGAGATCGCGGACCTCAAAGTACTGCACCTCGTGCTCGCGCGGCGTCAGGGCCGCGAGTGTGAGGAGCGAGAGACTCGGCAGCGAGGCGATCACCCTGCTGCGCTCGACGAACCCCGGAAGGGTCAGCCCGACCGCCGTCAGTTCCTCGTTCGCAGCGCGGACGCCGCTCATGGCGATGAGTGCGACTTTCATGACACGACGCTCCCAATCGCCATGATTGCAGCAGCACAGATCAGGGCGATGACGGGCACGACAAAGCATGCTCTCGCGCGCGGGAAGCGTGCGGTCAGGATGCAACACAGTGGCATGGCAAAGCCGCCCGTAATGAACAGCCATGATGCGGATTGACGCCAACGATCCGACAGCGCCGACCCATCGACCGAAACTGCAAAGAGAACGTTCACCATGCCAAGCGCGACGAGCGCGATGTGGCCAAGCCGGATCAGGCGCCTTGGGAACGATCCATACCCGCCCATCCACGCGTCTTCATGAAAATGCAATCCCAGGAAGAGCCCGCTGACGAACCCAAGCAGCACCAGAGTCCAGCCAATGACAAGGTTGTCCGCCACAGGTGAACCTCCAGATCCGGGGGCGCATGAGCCCAACGATACTTAGTATACGCAAACCTGACTCCCGGGTTTCATCCCCGGTGGAATTTCCGATCGCTGGACGGAGGCAGCGACTGCGTGCCGCCGACCAGCGAGACGCCGCGGAGACGGAATCGCGCGGCTGTGGATGCGGGCGAAATCGCCCCATCGTCGTTACCCTGTGGAAGACCGCGCGAGGGCCGCGGCGCATGGGTTTCTCTTTCAGGAGCCGAGGGGATGAGACATCTCGCATCCATCATCAATCTGGCCACGATTGTGGTTGCATCGCGGAGCGCCGGGGCATCCGAGGTAGGTTACTACTCGCAGCCGGCGCTGCACGGCGACCGTGTCGTCTTCGTGAGCGAGGGCGACCTCTGGAGCGCGGGCATTCCCGAAGATGAAGGAGCCAAGATCGTTGCCTATCGGCTCAGCACCGCTGAGGGCCGGGAATCGCACCCGCGCATCAGCCCCGACGGCACGACTGTCGCCTTCACCGCGGAATTCGAGGGAAATCGCGACGTCTACACGATCGGGATCGACGGCGGCAATCTCACACGCCTGACCTTTCACCCCGGTGAGGACATCTGTGTGGGTTGGATGCCGGATGGCGCATCGGTGCTCTTCCGTTCCGGGAGACAGCACCATTTCGGCCGGCCGGAACTCTGGAGGGTTTCCGTGAAGGGCGGCATGCCCGAGCGATACGATTTCGGCGAGTGCTCGCTGGCGGCTGTCAACCAGAGCGGCAAGGTCATCGCATTCAACCAGTGGTCCAACGAGAACTGGACGTGGAAGGGATATCGAGGGGGAACAGCTCCAGAAATATGGATCGGGGAATTCGCGAGCAACCGCTTCTGGAGGCTCACCGCCGACCCAGCCAACGACCTGTTCCCAATGTGGATCGGTGGACGCGTCTTTTATCTTTCCGACCGATCCGGACAACCCAACATCTTCTCGGACAGCCCAGCGGGGGGCGACCTCAAACAGCACACGCGCTGTGTGTTGGATCCAGAGGATCCGACGGCCGCGGACGGTTACGACATCAGGTGGCCGAGCGCTGATGCGGACATTCGGGGCACGCGGATCATCTTCGCACAGGCCGCCGACCTCGTTCTGCTCGATACGCGCGATGATTCAATCCGGCGACTTGATGTACAGCTTGCGACCGACCGGCTTGCATCGCGGAGGCGCTTTGCTGAGCCGCAGACAACATTGACGGAGTTTGCGCTGTCGGCTTCAGGGACCCAACTGCTGATCGGAACGCGCGGCGAGCTCATCCGCTTCGCGGTGCACCACGATGAGGCGCATCAACTCACGCACACCAGCGGGGCGCGCGAATGGGGCGCTTCATTCATCGATGAAGATCGGATCATTGCGATCACTGACGAGGGAGGCGAACAGCAGATTGCCGTTCTCCAGTCGCAGGACGGCGCTGTTTCGCCGCTGACCACCGACCGCGCCGACTGGTTGTTTCCCCCCGTTGTCTCACCTGACGGTCTGAGGGTCGCCTTCGCGGATAAGACGCAGCGCCTCCATCTGATGAACATCGAGGATGGCGAACGCGACATCATCGATCGGTCGGATGCATGGGAGATCACGGATTATCGCTTCAGTCCTGACGGCCAGTGGCTGGCATACATGAAGCCGGCCGCCAACGGGTTTGGGCGCATCTACCTCTATTCAGTTCGCACCGGCCGCTCATTCCCTGTGAGCGACGGACAACACAACGAGCATCATCCGCGTTTCGATCCCAAGGGCCAGTATCTCTACTTTCTAGCGGAGTCGGAGTTGAATCCGCGCATGGATCGCATGGACTTTGAAGGTGCGTTCATCGAAACGACCGAGGTGTATGCTGTGCCGCTTTCCAGCGCCACGCCCCCACCCCAGCGTGACCTTGCAGAGCGCGCCGGATTTGATCTCGAGGGATGGTCCAACCCGGACAGCGAGGACGGGGTCAATCGAGTTGAAGTTGTTCCGGCCGAAGACGATGCCGAGCCGGGTGGACAGCCGGAAGACAACTTGGGGCCGCTGGCGCCGATGAGGGTTGATGTGGATGGCATGGCAGATCGCGCCTTTCGTCTTTGCATCGATGCGAGCAACTACACGGCGCTCGAAGCGGTGTATGGCGGGGTGGTGCTCCTGCGCGAGCCCGTGAAGGGCCTTCTCGATCAGCCGTGGCCGCCGCCACCTCCGGGTGTCGGTGACGGCGTGGTGCTTCTCTTTGATGTGATGCAGGAAGAAGCGACCACTGTCGCCGAGAATGTCACTGTCTTTCGCCTCAGCGCTGCTTCCGGCACGATCGGCTATCCGGTCGAGGGTGGAATTGCCGTGAAGCCCGTGCGCAGCGAGGAGGAGCCCGAGATCGTCGAGGTCAATTCGTTCCCGTTGCGAATCGATGCCACCCGTGAATGGCGGCACATTTTCGTCGAAGCCTGGCGACTGCAGCGCGATTTCTACTGGGCAGCCAACATGGCTGGCCTCGACTGGCATGTCGTGCGCACGAAATACGAAGCCCTGCTCGACCGCGTTGCCACCCGCGTCGAGGTCAACGACCTCATCGGCGAGATGATCGGCGAACTCCGCACCAGCCACACCTACATCTGGGGCGGCGAAGAGCGCGAGCAGCCGCACGAGATTTCCGTTGGCCTGCTTGGGGCGGATATCTCCGTCGTCAATGGCCAATTCAGGATTGATCGAATCATTCCGGGAAAGGCCTGGGATGACGACCTTCGCAGCCCGCTGGCGTTGGCACACCTCGATGTGAACGAAGGCGATGTCATCACCGCGATCAACGGGCAGCCGCTTGGATCACGTGACAACATCTTCGACCACCTCCAGGGCCAGGCGAACAAGATCATTGGGCTCACGATCCGCGCGAGCTCAGGCGTGGTGCGAACCATTGAGATACGCGCGCTCAGCGACGAATCCGCGATCCGGTATGCGGCATGGGTCGAAGCCAATCGCGCCGCAGTCGCGGAGGCAAGTCAAGAGATCGGCTACCTTCATCTGCCCGACATGGATGCCGCGGGGCTGGTCGCGTTCGGCAGGCAGTTCTATGGCCAGATCGACAAGAAGGCGCTGGTCATCGACGTTCGAAACAACGGCGGCGGGTTCGTCAGCCAGATGATCATCGAACGGTTGGCCCGGAAGATCTGGGCATATCAGCAGCCGCGGCACGGACGGGCGTACAGCTACCCGGACAAGGCGCTGCACGGGCATCTGGCCGTGCTGATCGATCAGCATGCCGGCAGCGATGGCGATATCTTTCCCGAATCATTCCGCATCCTGTCGCTCGGCCCGTTGATCGGCACGCGCACTTGGGGAGGCGTTGTAGGCATCCGCGCTGACAAGCCTTTTCTTGATATGGGCGTTTCGACGCAACCGGAGTTCGCATGGTGGACGCCGACCGACGGCTGGTCGCTCGAAAACCAGGGCGTTGCGCCGGACATCGAGGTCGCCATCACGCCCGGCGATCGCCAGCGCGGAGTCGATCCGCAATTTCAGGCGGCCCTGGAGTTTCTCAAGAAGAAGCTGGAGAAAGAGCCGATGGAGCGCCCGCAACCGCCGGAGTTCCCGGTTCGGAGGCGGTGATGGCCGATGGCATCCGCAGCGAGAGACGCACCACAATGAACCAGCAGGATCCCACAACGTCTATCGAAGCACGCCTGCGCACATTGCAGATGCTGGTCGGCGCTCTCATTTTCGGCGTCATCACTTTTGCGGCAATCGCGGCATTCGCACCGATCCGACCCGGGGCTCCGCTCAACCCGACCGTCCAGACGACACTGATGGTTGCGATGGTCGGGATCATGATTGCCGCCATGGCCGCGCGATCGCTGTTCCGCAGCTCCATTCTTCGCTCGGTGGACGGCGAAGTTGACGAGGGCCGTTTGTTCGGGCGCTTTGCAGCGTTGACGATCATCACCGCTGCCATCTTCGAAGGCGCAGCGCTCCTTGGGGTCACGCTCTTTCTGCTCTCGCGCGATCCCACAGATCTTGTCATCGCTGGGGCAGCTCTCCTGCTCCTGTACAGCGCCGCGTACCCGACGCGATCGCGCTGGGAAACACTCCTTGCAGATGCGACCTATCGCCCCCGCTGAACCACATGGGCATGACGCGAGCGCCCGCAGCTACTCGATCTTCCCACGGTCCGCGATCGTGAAATCGTGCAGCGTCGCGATCTCCTGTGCCGACTTCGCGCTGAGATTGCTGAATCGCGCCACGATCGGCCTCGGATCATCCGCCGCCAACCGCCCCAGCATGTCGAATTTCACATCGAGAATGTCGCGCAGTTTCGCGGTGGTATTGCGCGCGTGACCGGCCGGGTACATCACCAGTCCGCTGTCGAATTTCGAGCCATCCTTCATGGTGATGACGATCGAAGTCGGAATGCCATCCGGATACTTTTCGTCGTATTCCTTCCCGCCATGTTCGAACGTGATCTTTTCCATGAGTGCCCGTGTGTCTCGATGAAAGATCGCGTCGCTCGAATAATCATGCGGGCCGAGCATCAGCGCCTTCCACAGTGCATCGCTGCTTCCACTCCTGCCCCCTCTCCCTCCGGGAGAGGGCTGGGGTGAGGGGGCTGCTGGAAGTGCACCGACCTTCTTGACATGCTCAATCGCCTTACGAAGCGTTGTTGCGACGATGTACGCCATCGAATGGTCCGCGCTCTGCCGCGTTTTCGGGTCCTTCTTGGCGGGGTTGCCGATGATCCCGAACGCGGGCTCGTATGCGATGATCCGGATCGACTGGATGTCTTGGACGTCCTCCAGAATCTCCGAGTTTTCTTGCAGGAGTGTCAGCAGTCCCTGGAGCGCGCCCGCCGACTGGTGCTCGTAGAGACCCATCTTGAAGTGCATGCCCATGACCGCGAAATCAGCGCCAGAATGAGAGAGCACAAGATCGAAGGGCGACGGGCCAACCTCTTTCCAGCGATCCTTGCCTTCCGTGGTCGGCTGGAAGAAACGAAAGATGGCCTCGGGATTGCGGAAGATGTCCTTCGGCCCGATGAACCCCGGAACGCGCATCGCGCGCTTCATCGAGAGAACGGCCACTTCGGTCGAGATTGCGGCAGAAGCGCCCTTGGAATCGCTCAACTGCTTGCCGGCCCGGATGGCGCGGAAAGGGATGTAATGCGCCACCACCATGCCGATGGCGCTTTCGATCTGCTCGGGCGTCGCGCCCATCATGGCGCCGTAGGTCGCCGCGGATGCGATCGCGCCATGCACAACGTGGTCAATCTTGTAGGTCTTGAGCGAGAAGACCTCGGCAAGCCGGCCGCGGATTTCGTCCAGCAGGATCATGCCGCGCACCGCGGCCTCGCCATCCAGCCCGCGCTGCTGGGCGGCCGCGATCGGCACAGCGTAGAAATCGTTGTGGCCGAACTCGCCAGCGGTGTGACCGAGCGCCGGATTGTAACCGAAGTTTGTTCCGTTGCTGTCCCATTCGCGCACGGCGGCGCAGTTGGCGAGAATCGCTTTCTCCGCCGCGACATTCTTCGATGATCCGAACACGGTGGCACCGCGCGGATCTTCGTATTCCAGCGCTTCGGCGCGGAGAATCGTCGGCGCGTTCGTCCCGAGCGCCAGGGCCGACAGCCCGCACAGGACGGCATCGAGGAAGAAGAGCTCCGTGCGCTCGATCACTGAGCGATGCGGCGTGCCGATTGCCCCATGAATGAAGTCGCAGGCGAATCGACCCAGTCCGAGGGCCTGATTCTCGCCTCTCGCGAGCGTCACGGTTGTTCGCCCCGCGGCGGAGGAGGAAATTGCGGTTGCCATGGCGGTGGAGCGTATCCCACGAGCATTCGGTCGTCGATGCGTGGTGAATCTGCTCGACGGATGATGGCCGGCTCCGTAGCATCACCTGACCTATCGATGAAAGGGAGCCGGCCATGTCCACCGCTGTCATTCTCGCCGCGAAGCGCACGCCCATTGGCAAGTTCATGGGCGGCCTCAGCCGCGTGCCATCGCCGCAATTGGGCGCCTTCGCCATCGCGGCCGCGCTGAGGGAAGTCCCGGCCATTACGCCCCAGAGCGTCGATGAGTGCATCATGGGTTGCGTCCTGCAGGCGGGGCTGGGCCAGAACCCCGCCCGTCAGGCGGGACTGAAGGCGGGACTGCCCGACACGCTCAATGCCATGACGATCAACAAGGTGTGTGGATCGGGTCTGCAGGCGGTGATGCTCGCGGCCCAGTCGATCAGGGCAGGGGACAACCACCTCGTCGTAGCGGGCGGCATGGAGAACATGTCGTTGGCGCCACACCTCGAATACATCCGCACTGGTGTGAAGTACGGCGACGCAAAGATGATCGACCACATGGCGTTCGACGGCCTGTCGTGCCCCTTCGAAGGCTGGGCCATGGGCAACGCCGCGGAGCACACCGCCAGCAAGCACAAGATCACGCGCGAAGACATGGACCGATTCTCCGCTCAGTCGCACCAGCGGGCGGCAAAGGCCACGAAGGAATGCTGGTTCGAGAAGGAGAAGGTCGCGCTCACCGGCGAACAGGTCGGCAATCGCAAGCAACCGGGCCCCGAGGGCGGCGTGAAGGATGATGAGGGCATCCGGCCGGATACGACCGCGGAGGCGCTGGCGAAGCTCCCGGCGGCCTTCAGCAAGACCGGCTGCGTCACCGCGGGCAACGCCTCGCAGATCTCGGATGGCGCGGCGGCGATCATCGTGGCGTCGGAACAACGCGCCAAGGAACTGGGCGCGAAGCCGATGGTTCGGATCGTCGATTCCTACACCTCGGGCGTGGCGCCGAAGGACATCTTCGAAGCTCCGGCCATCGGTGTGAAGACGCTGCTGGAGCGCAACAAGCTGAAAGTCGATGACATCGACCTCTTCGAGATCAACGAGGCCTTTGCGGCCCAACTGCTGATGAACATCGGCTCGCTGCGGGTGCCGGAGCAGAAGCTCAACATCTGCGGCGGCGGGATCGCCCTGGGCCACCCGATCGGGGCTTCTGGCGCCCGCGTGCTGACGACGCTGCTGCACCAGATGGCGCGCACCGGCGCGAAGCGCGGCCTGGCCTCCCTCTGCCTCGGCGGGGGGAACAGCGTGAGCATGCTGGTGGAGAGGTTGTGAATCGCCCGATTCTCTATGTCGCTCGGAGGTCTTTTGGACCGCACAGCGAGAACTGGAGCGGGTACCTGGACTTCTCGCGATTGTCCCTGCTGCGGGAGGTCATCACTCTCGACACGATGCTTTGTCCTTCCATCGTGACCGAACTGAGTGACGCGGATTGGCAACACAATGTGGTTGTCGATTATCGGGGCGATTACTTTACCGATTTTGACTACCTTGTTCGCCGAGTGCGATCAGTTGACCACTGCAACTTGCTTGCAGTGGTGAAGCGACCTGCAGAGGGTCAAGTCGTGCAGCCACCACGTGCAGGTTTCGTCTTCAGAGGGTTCGATCTCATTGAAGCGGAAACAGGAATCAGCGCACTGACGAACTGCGGTGGATTCGATCGGGCGTTTACGAATGATGAACTCAAAGAGGTTGGCCTGCTCACCAACCTTGAACGCGCGACCGATGTGCAGAAGACCCTTCGAGCCGAATACCCTGATGAGCACCACGCTCGCTGCGATGTGTGGGCTATTTGGAGATTCGAAAGTCCGATCGAGTTAGAGGGTGGTCCCCGCAACCTCTCATAAAACTCCCGCGGCGAGAGAATCGGGATGCCGCGTATTTCTCTGAGCGCGAGCAGGTCCGCATCGCCGGTCACAAGCGCATCGACCGAGCCCGCGACCGCTGTCCCCAAAACCGGCAAGTCGTCAGAATCGCGTCATGCATTTCGCGGCAGCGGAACAGGGTTGACCAACTGACTTTGCTCGCGCAGGAGTCGGTCGATGGCGCGGAGCAGCGATTGCGGCATCTTCAGTTTCGCTGCAAGCACTTCACATAGTGAAGGTGAGGGGTGGCACGGTCGACGCGCTTCGCGTCACCCGTGCGAACGTGCAAAGTCGCATTGCTCACGGGCGAGCTGCAGCGGCTCGACCGTGCCACCCATTTCACAGGTGCACTCATCCCTCCTCCAGTGTGAACCCAACCTTGAGCGTCACCTGCCAATGTGCGATATCGCCGGCCTCGATGTGGCCTCGCAGATCGATCACCTCGAACCATCGCATGTTCCGCACGGTCTTCGCCGCCCGCGCAATAGCTCCGCGCACGGCACTCTCGATGGAATCCGTCGCGGTGCCAGTCAATTCAATCGACTTGTACACATGGTCCGGCATGGGCAAGCCTCCAAATGGGAATGAGTCCCCTATTCAATGTGACTGGAGGAGCGGAGTAAAATACACTTGGCGTCGTCAGCATCCGATCGACTCAAGGGCAGCGGGAGGACTTCATGCAGATTCAGATCAACGCGGCTGACCTCAGCACCACCGACGCTCTCTGGACATTCATCAACAAGGAGGTCGAACACGCGCTCAGGCGTCACGCCGAGCAGCTCACCCGCGTTGAGGTGCACCTGCACGACCTGAACAGCAAGCAGAAGTCAGGAACGGACAAGCGCGTGGTCATGGAAGCCCGGCCGCGCGGACACCAGCCCATCGTCGCTCAGGATGAATCGACTGACATCTACGAGGCAGTTCGAGGCGCTGTTCGGAAACTCGATCGCGCCCTCACGCACAAATTGGAGCGCATCGGCGACAAGCGGGCCGGAGGAACGGCGCGGCCGACTCAGCCCTTTGAGGGGGCCTGAGCGGCTGTCGATTCCAGCCGCAATCGCCGCCCCGCGCGCCAGCCAATCAGCGCCGAAACTCCTTTTCATTCTTCCAATCCGCCGCTCATTGTGGTACCTTCCGCCGGCCGGCAGGCAGAGTGGGTCTGCGGTCGGCCAGTTCAATCCAGAGGAGGTTGCGCAATGATCCGAGGCATCATCGGCGGCGCACTTGTGGCTTTGGTGGCGACAACCGTCCAGGCGACATCGAGCGGCGAGGTCGTTCTGCGATGGAATCGCGTGATGCTGGAGGCCATCGAGCAGAACCCGCCCCGCCCCACCGTCGTCTGCCGGCAGATGTTCATCGTTTCGTCCGCGATGTACGATGCATGGTGCGCCTATGACAATCGCGCGCTGGCGACGACATGGTTCGGCGACGATCTGCGGCGGCCGGCCAGCGAGCGAACAGTCGCCAATCAAAAGGCGGCGGTCTCCTACGCCGCTCACCGGGCACTGGTGAGCCAGTTCCCGAATCAGAAGCCGCTGTTCGATGCAGTGCTTGCTGATCTGGGCTATGCGCCCAGCAACTCTCTCCCTCCCACGACGCCCGACGGAATCGGCAACCTATGCTGCGACAGCGTGCTGGCGGCGAGAGCAAACGACGGCTCGAACGCCGCGAACAACTACGTGGATGCCACATCCGCGACGTTCCCGCGGCTGTACAAACCAGTGAACGTGGCCAACCCGGAGAGTCGCAAAGCGCCGGGCGGCTCCAGATTCGATGCCAATCGCTGGCAGCCGCTGCGAATTCCCAATGGGACGCTGCTCGATGGCAACGGCGTGCCCATCTTCGACAACGATGACCCTTCGACGTATGTCGATCAGGGGTGCCTCACGCCGCACTGGGGAGCGGTGACGCCCTTTGCGCTGGAGCGCGGCGATCAGCTGCGCCCCGCGCCGCCTCCCCAGTTCGGGTCCAACGAGCTGTACACCGATGGTCGTGGCCGGCGCATGACAAACGATGAGGCATGGCATGATCAGGTCAACGAAATCCTCGAAATCAGCGCGGAGCTGACCGACCGCCAGAAGGTGATCGCGGAATTCTGGGCGGACGGACCGCACACGTGGACTCCTCCCGGACACTGGAATCAGATCGCGCATGGGATTGCCATCCGCGACGGTCACAATCTCGCCGATAATGTCAGGATGTTCTTCGCATTGAATGGAGCGCTGCTCGATGCCAGCATCGCCTGCTGGGAAAGCAAACGTGCCTATGACCTCATCCGTCCGGCCTCTGCCATCCGGCACATCTATTTCGATCAGATGATCGAGGCCTGGGGCGGACCCAATCAAGGCACGCAGACGATCCTCGGCCAAGACTGGCAGCCGTATCAGGCCGCGACCTTTGTCACGCCGGCCTTCCAGGAGTACGTCTCGGGCCACAGCACCTTCAGCCGTGCATCCCGCGAGGTCCTCAAGGCGTCTTCGGGCAGCGATCGGCTGTACGATGGCCAGACGCGCCTCGGTGAGGATTTTGATGGCGATGGAGTCGAGGACCTTTTGGGCCAGCACATCGCCCTGCCCGGAAGCAACACCTTCGAGGACAGCCCATCCTCCACCGTCGTGCTGCGCTGGCCCACCATGCTGGACGCGGCGATCGAGGCGGGGATGTCGCGTCGCTTTGGCGGCATCCACATTCAGGACGGCGATCTTCGCGCCCGCGACTTGGGCAAGAAGGTCGGCCTGATCGCGTTCGCACATGCGCAGGCGCTGTGGGATCCGATCGAAGGCGATGTCAATCGCGACGGCCGCCTGAATCAGCGCGATCTGAACCTCGTCGTATCGGATTTCGGGAGCACCGAACGGCGCTCCGACCTCGACGACAATGGCGTCGTCGATGTCATCGATATTGTCCTGATCGCATCCCTGGTGAATTGAAGCAGCTCGGGGCCCTGTGAAATGAGAGGCCGGATGCTCGGCATCCGGCCTTGTTTTCTTATTCGTGCCGCGGCGGCGCTGATCAGGCCACGTGATATGCCTCCTCCGCCGGTCGAACCGCCCGGGCGAACCAGAGCGGCCGACGAAGATTGCCCGGGCCATGCGGAGGCGCAGGTCGTGTGAGCGCCAGCCACTCGCGATACGCCTCCATCGATTTGTTGAGATCGACGAAGACATCCGCGTAGCGGTCGCCCGGCTGGGCGCGCGTGACCGTCACCTTCTGGTGCCAGCATTGCATGCCTGACACCGGATCGGGCTGCACGCAGAAGGTGAGGTTCTGGTGCACGCCGCCATCGGTCCACCAGATGCGCGATGAGTCGGGATCGCGCGACTTGAAGGGACCGACATCTTCGATTCTGCGGAAACGCATCTGGCCCGGCCCGATCTCCTCTTTCTCGACCTTGGCGCTGGCCCATCGGTCTGCCCCGGGATCGGGGGCATCGAATAACCGCCATCGGCCGAGATGGTGCGAGCACGCCACGACGCCCGGCCGTACGCCTTCGGTCACCCACGCCTTGTTCACGTAGTAGCCGATGCGGGTGGTGATGCGGACGAGTTCGGCGGTCTCGATCCCGATTCGTGCGGCATCTCTCGGATGTATCCACACCGGGTTGGTGTTCGAAAGCTCGTACAGCCACTTCGCGTTGGCGGAGCGGGTGTGAATCAGTGTGGGCAGGCGGAAGGTCGGCACAAGAACGTATTCGTTCTTCGCGCGATCCATGAACTTTCGATGAACATGACTCTCGATGTATGCGGGCAGAGCATGCTCGGGCCAGCCCCAGCCCTTCATGGTCTTCGAAAAGATCTCGAGTCGCTTCGAGGGAGTCTTGAACCCGACGCAGGCGCGCATACTCCCTCCCCCTTGAGGGGGAGGGTTGGGGTGGGGGTACGTCATCGACAGTTTGGAAGCATGGGCCCCCCCCCCCCGACCCCCTCCCTCCAGGGAGGGGGAACTGGGCGCACTGTCCATGACGACGCCAACCAACTTCCCATCCCTCTTCACCACCATCTCGTCGCGATCGAACTCCGCGCCTTCGAGGTCCTTCGACGAGAGCGGTTTCGCATGCGCCTCCCACGTGCCTTCCTCGACAAGAAATGCGCCGAATTTCTGCATGTACTCGAGCGGCGAGAGGTTGTGCTTCGCGGCCTCAGCAGGGAGGCCCGGCACCGTGTTCTCGAAGATCCACTGGTAATACTCGTGAACGGTGACCCGCTGGCCGGGACGATATGGTGATTCGTAGTACTTCCGGATGCCAAGCGATCCATCGGGATCGATCCGCCAGGAGAGCGCGATCCAGAATTCATCCTCCTCCCACACTTCGCCGGGGTTCACTTCGTGCGTGTATTCGAACTGCTCGCCCGCGGCTTCCCGCGCCACCCGCTGCACGGGCTGGCGAAACGAAATCCACTTGGCGGCGTGGGTTTCCTGCGACATGAGGTCGTGCCGCTCGGCGCCCAGGCCCATGGGCAACACGTAGTCGGCGTACTGCGCCGTTTCGCTCCACATGGGAGTCAGCGCGGCGTGCAGCTCGATCTTCGACTCATCGCGAAGCACTTTCTCCCACATCATGCCATCGGGATTGGTCCAGACCGGGTTGTACACGCGCGTGAAGTAGGCCGCGAGCTTGCCACGCCCCTCCATCAGGAAGTGCGGCAGGAGGATCGACATCTCGTGGTAGCAAAGCGGATACTCACGCGGATAGAGCAGTTCATTCCACACCCGCTGCGGCGGCGGCTGTAGAAATGGCGCGGGCACGAACTTGTCCTGGGTGTTGAGATTGGTTCCGCCCTTTGCCCCGACCGCGCCCATGAGGACGCAGATGAATTGCAGGCAGCGCGCCACCTGCCAGCCGCCCAGGTTCCCCGCCGCGGCGTTGCGCCAGACGTGCGTCGCAAGGGCTGAGCCCGCGCGCCCGATCTCGCGCGCGATCTCGATGATTTTTTCTTCTGATACCTCACATTCCTCCGCCGCCGCTCGCGGCGAAGCATGCGCGTATCTCCTCTTCAAATCTTCGACAAAGTCATCGAACGACGTCTTCCCGGGGCAATACTCGCGCAGATATTCGCGCCAGTTCGTCCAGTCTTCGACGAAATTCCTGTCGAAGAGGTGCTCGTTCAGGATCACGTGCGCGAAAGAAAGCAGCAGCATCGCCTCGGTGCCCGGATGCGGGGCCAGCCAGTAATCCGCCATGGATGCGGTGTTGGAGAGCCGGATATCGATCGCGCAGATCTTGGCGCCCCGCAACTTTCCTTCGATGATCCGCTGGGCGTGGGGATTGAAATAGTGGCCGGTTTCGAGGTGCGAAGAGAGCAGCAGAATGAACTTCGCGTTGGCGTGATCTGGAGACGGCCGATCCGCGCCCGACCACAGCGCGTAGCCGATGCGCGCCGAAGATGAACAGACATTCGTATGGGAATTGTGGCCATCCACACCCCACGATCGCAGCACGCGATCCATGTAGCCATCGTGCCCCGGCCGGCCGACGTGATACATGATCTCGTTGTGTCTCTTCTCCTGCAGCGCCTGGCGGATCCTGCTGGCGAACGTGTCGAGCACTTCATCCCACGTCGTGCGCTCGTACTTTCCCGATCCGCGCGGGCCGAGGCGCTTCAACGGATACAGAATGCGCTCGGGGTCTTCGATCTGGTTGAGCGTCGCCGGGCCTTTGGCGCAGTTGCGGCCGCGCGAGCCGGGGTGAAAGGGGTTCCCTTCGAGTTTGCGAATCTTGTTGGTCTCTTTGTCCACATAGGCCACGAGGCCGCACGCCGCTTCGCAGTTGAAGCACGTGGTGGGAACAAGTCGATAGCGCCGCTCGACTTTGCGCGGCCACTGCGCGGGGTCATACCCCGCCCAGTCATCCCACTGCTCCTGGGGCGGGAACGTGGCAAGCTCTGTGACGCGGAAGAAGTTGGAGTCGTGATCGAGGCCGGGCATGTTGATGAGGCAGAGAGTGAGAGAATATTTGTTCCAACGCCCACGGATTGCAATCCGTGGGCTTTCGTTTTTGATTCATGACAGCGGCGGCAACTGGCCGGCACGGATGAAGGCATATTCGTAGACCAGAAGTCCTGTCAGTGCGGGAACCCACGCCAGCTCGGGGAGAACGAAAATCGACAGCACCGTCAGGCCGACTCCGACTAGTAGCGACTCTCGAAAGGGCAAAAACGGGCCGATGCGGATGACGCTGAGGAAAGCCGCACCTTGCCGCGCGTTCGCCGTCGCATGATGCTTGAAGCGTTCCGCCAGCGCCAAAGCCGCATGGACGACAGCGGCGACCACCGCGACAATGAGCAACCCATTGTGCACAGGGTCGAACGGCATCAGGCACACCGCGCCCGCCAAAAGGGCTTGCACGATCAGATGTGGAAGCAGCAACTTGGACTGCCAGAGATCGCGACCTTCGCACTGCGCAAAGAGGAAGGCGGTGTATCCCGCCACCGCTATCCCTGCGACAGCACCAGCCCAGCGCAACGCATCCGCCGCCGCTTCTGCGCCGAGAACGCGAAGAAGCAAGCTCGCCGAGATGACCGCGACAAAGATGTTGATCACCCACGCGCCCTTGACGAGCCAGCTCCTCCAGTTGGGGCGCGAGAACAATCGGATGAACGCGAAGGGCTTATACAGATCTTCGACCAGCAGGAATCCCGTGATGGCGATGAAGACGAGCGCGAGAATCTCCGGCAGGTAATTCGCGGCGAACCCTTGCACTTCAAACAGACCAACGACGGGCGCGAGCATGGCGACTCCCGCCGCGATCCCCTTCGTCACCAGATACGCCGCCACACCCCAGCCCCACTGCACCTTGTGCTCGGTGTCGAGCACCGTCCGCGTGTTTTCGACCACCGGCAGCGAAACCGGCCACCTCTCCGGCTTGCGCTGCGGCCGGTCGGACCAGAGGAACATCTCCTCCTTCGAGGCGACGCCCGGCTCCAGCGCCTCGGGCAGCACGCCCAGGTAGTGAACGTTGGGGCCCGTGCGCTGCTCCGGCCGGCGAACGAGTGTGTCGTTGGCGCGAATCAACTGCGAAATCGTTGATTGGGGATCGTGCAGGTCGCCCGCGATGATGGCGTTCTCCGGGCACACGACCGCGCACGCCGGCTCCAGCCCCTTCTCAACGCGATGGGCGCAGAAGTGGCACTTCTCGACAGCTCCGTGATCTTCGTTGAGATAGATGGCATCGTACGGGCACGCCTGCATGCACGCACGGCAGCCGATGCAGGCATCGCGATCGATATCGACGATGCCATCCGCGCGCTTCTCCAGCGCGTTCACGGGGCAAATCGTGACGCATGGCGCATTGCTGCAGTGGTTGCAGCGCAGGACGGCAAAGTGCCGCCGGATGTCGGGGAACTTTCCCTTTTCCGTGTACTTCACCCAGGTGCGGAAGTCGCCCACCGGCACATCGTTCTCGCTCTTGCAGGCGACGGTGCAGGCGTGGCAGCCGATGCAGCGCGTGTGATCGATGAGGAAGCCGTATTGCATGCCGACGGTGAGTGTAGCGGATGCAGGCCGCGACGCTTACACCTCGAATTCGCGCACGTCGGGGTCATTCTGGAGGAGTTGCACCATGGCGGCGTGCCGGGCGGGCACACCCGAAACGAACCATTGGCCAACGAGGTGGTCGCCATCCTTGCTCCACTTGTGCGACGAAACGCGCAGCCCGCAGTCGCGGAAGCGCTGCTCAATTTCGTTGAACTTCTCCACGCTGGCCCCGCAGTTCACACGATAGATGCGCGAATCGTGCAGCCGATCGATCGTCGATTCAAGGAACGGGAAGAGCCAGAGAACGAGCAGGGCCAGGAGCGTCGCCGCGCCCGCCAGAAGCGCGTCGCCTGCGCCGATTCCCATCCCGATGGCTGCAACGAGCCAGATGGTGGCCGCTGTCGTGAGGCCAACCACGCGCCCGCCTTCGCGCAGAATGACGCCCGCGCCCAGGAAGCCGATGCCGGTGACAATATTCGCGGCAATGCGCGTGCTTTCGCCCTCCGGTTCGCCGATCCGCATGGACAGGATGGTAAAGAGCGTCGATCCCACGCAGATGAAGATCATGGTGCGGAAGCCGGCGGCCTTGTCGCGCCATTCGCGCTCCAGGCCGATCAGCCCGCCCGCGATCATCGCCAGCAGCAGCTTCAGGATGTCGATGGCTTCAATGGAGAGGGTCATGCAGCGAGGCCCGGCTTCCCGGTTTCGGTGGATGATACCTCCTCCCGCGCCAGTCGCGCCTGACGGTGCCCGAGGGCCAGCGAAATCACAACTCCCCCCAGCACGACGGGCGCCACCACGAAGGATGCCGCCGACAGCGGCCAAGCCAGGATCTTCGTCACCAGTGAGAAGAACCACGCGTTCGCCACGTCGCTTCCCCGATATACGACCGTGTCGATGAATGTCTTCGAGGCATACTTCTCCTCGCGCGGCAGAATGGTGTAGAGGACCTCCCGCGACGGCTTCGACAGCGCGTAGCGCGCTGTCCGCTGCGCCGTCTCGAATGCCACCAGCGTCCACAGGATCGTCTCCGCCGCGCCCGTTGCCCCTGCCATCGCTGCAAGCATCGATCCGAGCACGATGAACCCCGCACCGTTCACGATGTGCAGAAACGAGAGCGTCCACCCGACGCCGATCGTGCGCATCAGTCGAGCTACCACCAGTCCCTGCACCACCATCGTTCCGAGTTGCACGAGAAGGTCGATTCGGGCCAGGAACGCGGTCCGCGCATCGCGGTTCACTATCGTCTCCTCCACCAGGTTTGAGCGCACCATGTACAGGAAGGTATTGCCCAGCGAATAGAGCAGGATGTATCCGCAGATCATGAGCAGATACGGCGACCCAAACACGACTACGAGCGATCGCAGGAATCCCATTCCCGGGCGCGCCGCACGCCCCCTCCCTTTGAGGGAGGGGGCCGGGGCGTGGGTCGCGCCGCTCGAATTCTCAAACTCGTTCCTGCCTCGCGCAAGACGGTCGAGTACGGGAATGCACAACATCGCCAGCGCCAGGAATCCCGCCGAGACGACCAGCAGATCAAGCCGGCCGATCTCCTTCACCAGGAATGTCGTGATGCCCGATCCCGTCAGCGCGCCCAGCGTTCCGCCCGCGGCGATCGCGCCGAACAGCCGGCGGCCCTGCTCTTGCCGAAACAAATCCGCCATGAACCCCCAGAAGACCGACACCGCAAAGAGACTGAACACGCTCGCCCAGACATAGAACGCCCACTCCGCCCACTGTGCCGCCTCGGCCTTTCCCGCCGGTGGAATCAGAATCACCCGGAAAGCAAGAATGTTGACAATCAGGAAGAGGTACACCGCAGGTAAGAACACCCGCCGGGACCAGCGCGTGACCAGCCATGCGTACAGCGGCGCCACCACCAGCATGACGAAGAAGACAGTCGTCCAGAGCGCATCAAGGTGTTCATTGTGATGCGCGCCGATCTCGTCCCGCACCGGCCTCAGCACGTAGTAGGACGCCAGCAGGCAGAAGTGAAAAAGGAACGCGGCCGCCAGATGCAGTTCCTCGCCCCGCCGCACCTCCACCAGCCACCGCCATGGCCCGGCGCAATCTTCCGGCCTCGCTTGCGGGGAATCCATGGCTTCTCCAGCGTCCTTCCCGTGCAATTCCATGAATGATGACGGCAGACCGCGTGTCTCACCTGAGGAGACCCGCTCGCCTCGCGAAGGGAGAATAACGGTACAGTGGAGAGGACAGCGGGATGCCCCGGTTCATTCGTTGAGATTCCCTGAAATGTCCCTGACGCGACGTCATTTCCTCCATCTCTCCGCCGCTTGCGGCGTAGCCGGGCCACCAGTTTTCATCGGCCGGCCCGCCTTCGCGACCCCCGCCCTCCCTCAGGACCGCGAGCCCAGGAAGGTCCTCATCCTCGGCGGAACGCGGTTCCTCGGGCCTGCCCTTGTCGAAGCCGCGCTCGAAGGTGGCCACGAGATCACTTTGTTCAACCGCGGCCAATCCAATCCTCATTTGTTCCCCAATCTCGAAAAGCTCATCGGCAATCGCGATCCACTGGTCGACAACGGTCTCAGGGCCCTCGAGGGCAGACAGTGGGATGTTGTCATCGACACCTCCGGTTTCGTGCCGAGAATGGTCCAGGCATCTGCAGAACTCCTTGCGAACAATGTTTCGCAGTATGTCTTCATCTCCACGATTTCTGTCTACGCCGATCAGAGTAAGCCCGATCTTCAAGAGAGCGACGAGGTCGCGTCGCTGCCCGAACCCAGCGAGGATGTCCGGCGGTTCTACGGCCCACTCAAGGCACGATGCGAGCAGGCCGTGGAATCAGCACTGACCGGACGAGCCACCATTATCCGGCCCGGTCTCATCGTCGGCCCCGAAGATGGCACGGATCGCTTCACATGGTGGCCGGTGCGCATCGATCGCGGAGGCGAGGTCCTTGCCCCCGGCCATCCGAGTGATCCCGTTCAATTCATCGATGTGCGCGACTTGGCGCTATTCTGCATTCGCTGCATCGATACCCAAACGATGGGGGTCTACAACGCCGTGGGCCCGCGCGGAAGGACCAACATCGCCGAGTTGCTCTACGGTTGCAAGGCGGTGACCGCCGCCGATGTCGGCTTCACATGGGCGACCGCGGACTTCCTCGCCTCGCACGGCGTCGAGCCCTGGGTTCACATGCCGGTGTGGGTTCCTGCCCAGGGGCCATCGGCGGGGATCGCGCAAGTCAACAACGACAAGGCCATCGCGAAGGGCCTGACGTTTCGACCGCTTGCCGATACGGCCCGCGACACGCTGGAGTGGTTCAACTCCCTGCCGCCTGAGGATCGTGCGCGACTGGGTTCCGATGCGGTGTATGCGACTGCGGAGAATCGCAGCAACCCCACGCCGAAGCGCACAGTCGGTCTGTCCGCGGCCAGGGAGCGCGAAGTTCTCGAGGCGTGGAAGGCCGTCCGACCCACCGGTTGAACCGATTCTTCTCAACCCTCGGAGCTCTCAATCCCTGACGCACTCCGATGGTCCCCATTCTCAGGCAACGTGCTTCATTCATGGGACGCCGGTCACGACGGCTCGGCCGTGTTTCGATGCGGAGCTTCGTAGTGCTTCCGAACAGCAACGGCGAGAATCGTGAGGTCTGCTGGTGTCACCCCGGCAAGTCGAGCCGCTTGTCCAAGCGTTTGAGGTCGGAACTTGATCAGAGCCTCGCGAGTCTCTCTTCGCAGGCCGTTGATTGCATGGATATCCAGATCACGCGGCATGCGTGAGTGTTCAGATTTCCTCTGCCTTTTGATCTCGGCCCGCTGGCGAGCGATGTAGCCCTCGTACTGGAGGTCGATCATCACGCGCTCGAGCAGGGAGAGCATTTGGTGATCTGGTGATTTGGTGATGTGTCGATGTGGTCCAATCCCTCTGCTCAGCGCGCCGTTGAGATGCCATGCGATCTCATCAACAGTCACAGTCGCGCGCTTCGCGTGGTCCGCGAGCGATTTGCCGTTGTGTCGCGAACACTTAAGCGTTGTCCGAAGCGCTTCGATCTGCACTTGACGCTTTCGGAACAGATTCCACCGGAGATCATCCACCAATCGCAATTCGCGCCCCAGCGATGTCAATCTCTCATCCGCGTTGTCGGCGCGGAGGAGGAGCCGGTACTCCGCTCGGGAGGTGAACATGCGATATGGTTCTCGCGGCGTCTTTGTCACGAGATCATCCATCATCACGCCGATATACGCCTGATCGCGCCCGATGCGGACCACGTCCTCTCCCTGCGCGTACCGCGCTGAGTTCACGCCCGCGACCAGGCCCTGTCCCGCCGCTTCCTCGTAGCCGCTCGTGCCATTGATCTGGCCGGCGAGAAAGAGCCCCGCGATGCGCTTGGTCATGCCCGTGGCATCGATCTGGTGCGGCCAGACCATGTCATATTCGACGGCGTACCCCCACTTGAGGATTTCCGCCTTCTCGCAGCCGGGCATGGTGTGGACGATCCGCTCCTGCACATCCTCGGGGAGCGAAGTTGAGATGCCGTTGCAGTAGATCTCGCTGGTGTGCAGGGACTCCGGCTCGAGAAAAACGTGATGCGTCTCCCGATCGGGGAACCTGACGACTTTGTCCTCGATCGATGGGCAATAGCGCGGGCCGCATTCGGCCTCGATCGCGCCCGAGTACATGGGCGCGCGATGGAGGTTGGCGCGAATCAGGTCATGGGCCTCCTTCGTCGTCGATGTCTCGTAACACGACACCTGTGGCAGGTGCGGGAATCGTTGAGCTGGCAGCGCATGGGGCGAGAGATCGGAGAAAGGTGTCGGAGATTCGTCGCCGGATTGCGGCCTGAGCGCGCTCCAGTCGATCGACTGTCGCGCCAGCCGCGGCGGAGTGCCCGTCTTCAACCGCCCAATCTCGAATCCGAGATCGCGCAGCATGCCCGAGATTCCTACAGCGCTGCCTTCCCCAATCCGCCCGCCTTCGGATTTCCTTTCGCCGGTGTGCATCAGCCCGCGCATAAAGGTGCCGGTGGTGAGGGCCAGAGCGGAACAATGTACGATCTTAGCGCCCGACGTCCGAGCCGACGCTTGCGGTTTCGCGACGTACACCGCGCGCGGCAAACCTTCATTCGCGATGTTCCACTCGATCGCATCCCGATCCGGCTGAACGGCCTGCGCCGCTGCCGGCACGCGCACACCCACGATTCGCCCATTCTCGACGATGAGGTCATCCACCGTCGCGGCGATGACATCGACGTTCGGCCGGGTCGAAATCAGCCGCTGGACTTCGACGGCATAGGCGTACTTGTCGCACTGGGCCCGCGGCCCGCGCACTGCGGGACCCTTGGACAGGTTGAGCATCCGGAACTGGATTCCGGTGGCATCGGTTGCGAGGCCCATGAGGCCGCCGAGGGCATCGATCTCGCGGACGATCTGGCCCTTGGCGAGGCCGCCGATGGCGGGATTGCACGACATCGCGCCGATCTTCGAGGGGTCCATCGTGATGAGCGCGACAGTTCCACTCCCCCTCCCTCTCAGGGAGGGGGCTTGGGGGTGGGTCAAATCATGCGCGCACTCGACGGGTGCACCCACCCCCTGACCCCCTCCCTCTGAGAGGGATGGGGAACTGAGCGGCACACCCTCATACGCGTTGAGCGCATTCGCCGCCGCCCACGCCGCCTCCGCGCCCGCGTGCCCGCCGCCGATCACGATGACATCGTACAAATCGCGCATGTGCGTCGATCATAGGAACGAAGACTCAACGCGGGGGCCGCGGAGTTGATTGAATCAGTCAGCTGGTTTCAGCGCCGATCGCGGTTGGAGCGCGGTGAAATGTCCGGCCCATTCGTCAGCGGCTCGATGCGCGTGACATGGCGCGGATCGATGTAGATCGAACGACGTGAAAGGCCGCTCGCATCAGGGTCAATGCCGATGAACATCTCCATGCGATTCACAGCCGCGATGCCCTCTGATTCGATGTCGTACGAAGATCCATCCGAGATGTACACTCGAAGCGGCTGAAACAGCTTTCGCGTGAGCTTCTCCTTGATGTCGTTCGGCGCCATATCCACAGCATATCGTCAAAACAGGTGTGCGGTTCCCGAATTGCTGACCCACAGCGGCGGTCCTACCCTCACGTCGTTCCGCCGCCGTAGCTCAGTTGGTAGAGCGCGTGATTTGTAATCTCGAGGTCAGGGGTTCGATTCCCCTCGGCGGCTTTGGCGCTCGATAATCTCTTTTGGGGGGCCAGGGGCAAACGGAGTTTGCTGTGAGAGCGGAGCGCTGTGCAGGGGCGTCAGACGCCCGCCCCAACAACCCCGGCTCCCGACTCAGTTCAGCACACGCTTGTGATAACCTCTCTCCATGCGAATGTCCGCGACAATCGCTGCGCTCGTCGATGATCCGCGAATGGCGGCTGGGTCAGCCCGCGCGGGCCAATCGATCGAATCCATCAATCCCGCGACGGGGAAACCCATCGCTTCCGTGCGATTGCACTCACGCGCGGAGTACGACGCGATGGTGGCCCGCACGGTCGAAGTCCAGAAACTCTGGCGCCGCCTGCCCGCGCCGCAACGCGGCGAGATCATCCGCCTCATCGGCAACGCACTCCGCGAACACAAGAACGAACTCGGCGAACTCGTCTCCCTCGAAGTCGGCAAGATCCGCGCGGAAGGACTCGGCGAAGTGCAGGAATGCATCGACATCGCGGATTTCGCTGTCGGACTCTCGCGCCAACTCTATGGCCTCACGATCCATTCCGAGCGCCCGCAGCACCGCATGTACGAGCAGTGGCATCCGCTCGGCGCCATCGGCATCATCACCGCCTTCAACTTCCCCGTGGCGGTGTGGGCGTGGAACGCCATGCTCGCGGCGGTGTGCGGCGACACCATGATCTGGAAACCCTCTCTTCACGCGCCACTTTGCGCCATCGCCGTTACGAAGATTGTCCATCGCGTCATGCGCGAGCAGGGAATCTTTCGACCCGACAGTCTTGACCCCTGTGATGTGTTCGGATTGACCATCGGAACTGATCAGGAAGTCGGCGAGGCGATGCTCGATGATCGCCGCCTGCCTCTCATCAGCGCGACCGGCTCCTGCCGGATGGGTCGGATCGTCGGACAGAAAGTAGCGATGCGGCTCGGCCGTGCTCTTCTTGAACTCGGTGGCAACAACGGCATCATCATCATGCCCGATGCCGACCTCGAGCTCGTCGTGCGCGGCGTCGTGTTTGGCGCGGTAGGCACCGCGGGCCAGCGCTGCACCTCGACTCGCCGATTGTTCGTTCATTCGAAGATCGTGAAGGCGGTGACGGATCGACTCGTGAGCGCGTACAACTCGATCCCTATTGGCGATCCGCTTGATTCGCACACTTTGATGGGCCCGCTCATCAATCGGCAGGCGGTGGATGCCATGCACGCCGCGCTGGAACAGGCCCGCGCGGAGGGGTGCGAGATTCTCAGCGGCTCTGCTTCCCCTCTCCCCTCGGGAGAGGGGTCAGGGGTGAGGGCGTCACCGAGCAGCCATGTGGTGCTTCATCCACTATCTCGAGTACCCTCACCCCAGCCCTCTCCCAGAGGGAGAGGGAGTGGCGGGTACTTCGTCTCCCCCGCCATCATCCGCGTGCCGAAGGGATTGCGCCCGAAGATCGCGCAGGAGGAAACCTTCGCGCCGATCCTCTACATGTACGAAGTGGATGACCTCGCTGAGGCGATCGAGCTCCACAACTCCGTCAGTCAGGGGCTCTCAAGCGCCATCTTCACCGACTCAATCCGCAGTGCCGAGCGATTCCTGTCGGTGGACGGCTCGGATTGTGGCATCGCCAATGTCAACATCGGAACCAGCGGCGCAGAAATCGGCGGGGCGTTTGGCGGCGAGAAGGACACCGGCGGCGGCCGCGAATCCGGCAGCGATGCGTGGAAGAACTACATGCGCCGCCAGACCTGCACCATCAACTGGGGCACCGATCTCCCCCTCGCGCAGGGCATCCGCTTCGGCGGCGAGTGACACTCTCCGCGCCACGCCGCCCCCCGAGTCTTGGACGGTTCCGTTCGCCTTCTGACCCCCTGAATTCGCCTCCCGATCGATTCCGAGGCCTCCATCGATTGCGATGGAGCGTTGCTCACCTCTCCGAAGTCAGCAGCACGACCCCCGCCAGCACCAGCGCCACCGCGATTCCTTTGCGCACCGTCATGGTTTCGCCGAGGACCAGCCAGCCGAGGAGGACCGCGACACACGGCGCGATGGTGAACGCGATGGGTTTGATGCGCGAAATCTCCCCCGTTCCCAGCGCGAGGTAAAAGAAGATCATCCCGCCCGCGCCCGCGATGAGGCCCGAACCGAGCACGAGTTTCCACAGAGTCGGCCCGCCTGCGTTCGTCAGCCAGTTCACGGGCTCCTGATTCATGCGCTGCACCCACAACACGTACACGATCCAGAGGACGGGCAGCGCAATCGTCGAGCGCACCGCGATCGCGGTGATGGGCCCGACCCTGTCGGTGTGCAGGACCGACTTGGTGAACACCTCGCCGATGCCCCAGCACAATCCCGCGAGGACAGCAAAGAGAATCGCCTTCATGGCGGCAGTGTATCGCGCGCAGGCGCGGCCAACCTACGGCACAACCTCCGCGGGGATCGGCGGGAATCGCAGCTCCATCGCGCCGCCGGGCGCGACCCCCGACCAGGCGCGGAAGAGTTCATCAATCCGCGCGCGAATTCGGGCCAGCGAGCCGGCCGCGACCACCAGCGGCGCGTGCCCCAACTGCTCGCACATCGCCCGCAACTGGGAGTTGAATGCCTCGGCGTCCGATTCAGTAAAACTGGCGCGCTCGATTTCCAGGAGGTTGACGATGATCTCCGTGAGTCCCGCTCCCGGCGGCAGGTTCAGCCGCTTGGCTGCGCCCGGCTGATTGAACGCCTCGATGTCCAGCCCGCCCGCGACCAGCCGATAAAACGACCCGGGCAGGTCGAGTTCCGTCTCGACCGCGTAGTGCACGAGGTCGTGCGACGCACGGAACTTCGAGGCGGTGATCGATCCGTCATCGCGGATGCACGTGAGAGTGTCTGAGCGCCGCCGCGGATTCGCGTCGGCAGGGTGCTTCGACTTGGCGAAACGGAGGAGCACTTCCTCCGATCGTATGCATGTACATCACCCGATTGCGCAGATTTCACACCTGCAACACGCCCGTCCTGAACTCACCTTCGATGGGAAATGTCGCCGCCACGCGCAGCGCGAAGATCAGCTCCTCGCGCGTCTTGTCCGGCTCGATCAGGCGATCCACCCAGCCCCGCGCGACGCCATAGCGGATGTCCTGCTGCTCCGAGTATGACGCCTTGATCGCGGCGAAAAGCTGCTGCTTCTCCTCCTCGCTCACCTTGTGGCCGCGTTTCTCTTCCGCGGAAATCCGGATCTGGAGCAGCGTGTTGGCCGCCTGGGCCGCCCCCATCACCGCGCACTTCGCGCCCGGCCAGGCCAGCGTCAGCAGCGGATCAAACGCGCGGCCGCACATCGCGTAATTCCCCGCGCCGTACGAGTGGCCGATGATGAGCGCGATCTTGGGCACGATCGAGTTGCTCATCGCGTTCACCATCTTGGCGCCGCTGCGGATAATCCCGGCCTGCTCGCTGTCGCGTCCCACCATGAACCCCGTCGTGTCGTGGATGAAGATGATGGGAATCTTCTTCTGGTTGCAGTCCATGATGAAGCGCGCGGCCTTGTCGGCGGAATCGTCGTAAATCACCGCCGGCATGTTCATCGACTTGCTGGGCCCGGGCTTGCCGGCGGGAATCTTCCGCTCTGTCAGCATGCGCTGATTGGCGACGATGCCGCAGGGCCAGCCGCCGATGCGCGCATAGGCGCACACCAGCGAGCGGCCATACTCCGCCTTGTACTCGTTCCACGACTCATCATCGACGATGCACTCGAGCAGTTCGAGCGCATCGTACTGCTGCGCCGATTCCATGCGGAAGATGTCGTAAATCTGGTCAGGTTTGCGCCGCGGCGGCACTGAAGGAAAGGGCGCTTCGCCGCCGGGATGAACCGACATGTCCGCGTGCACGATGGCGCGCACGCGCTTGAGGCACGATTCATCATCGGGCTCGCGGAAGTCGATCGTGCCCGAGATCTCCGCGTGCATCTCCGCGCCGCCGAGCTCTTCCGAATCCACCTCCTGTCCGATCGCCGCCTTCACCAGCGCGGGGCCCGCGAGGTACAACCCCGATCCTTCAGTCATCAGCAGCGTGTCGCAAAGCACGGGAAGATACCCGCCGCCCGCCACGCAGTTGCCCATGATGGCGGCGATCTGCGGTATCCCCTTGGCGGAGATCACGGCGTTGTTGCGGAAGATGCGGCCGAAATCGTCCGTATCCGGAAACACATCCTCCTGCAGCGGCAGGAAGACTCCGGCGCTATCCACAAGATAGATGAGCGGCAGGCGCGCCCGCTCCGCGATCATCTGGGCGCGGATGATCTTCTTGCAGGTCATCGGGAAGAAGGCGCCCGCCTTCACCGTCGCGTCATTGGCGATGACCATGCAGAGCTTGCCGCCAACCGGCGCGATGGTGGTCACCACTCCCGCCGCCGGCGCGCCGCCGAACTCCTGATACATGTTCCACGCGGCGAAGAGACCGCACTCGAACTCCCCGCTGCCCGCATCGACAAGCCGCGCGATGCGTTCGCGGGCCGTCAAGCGGCCGAGTTTGTGCTGGCGCTCGGCCCCGCGCTCCCCGCCGCCCTTGCGGATCTCGGCTGCCTGGGCAACAAAATCCGCAGTCGCCGCCCGGAGGCCAGTGGTCGTCTTTTCCGGCGAATGACTTTTCATCGAACTTGCGAATCTCCTCTCGTCCAGAGTCCATGGTAGCGATTGCGATCGGTCTGAAATGTTGCAGCCTTCTCGAATCCGAGACCCTGCATGGTCCCGTCGAAACCCCTCCCCTCCTCGACGAGGATGTGTGAGGGAAGGCCACCGCCGATCAGTGCATCGGGTGTCACCGATCGGATCAATCGGTTGAAGTAGAAGCGGAACTCCTCGTTGAGCACCTGCTCGTCCGGATCGATCTTCAGAGCAAAAAGCGGCCGATCGCCGATTAGATCTGCCGCCTGCCGGGCTGACTCTGCAAACAGCCCCACTCGATCGGTCGGGCTCTGGCTGTATTGGTTCCATCCAATCGTGGTGGCAAGCACCATCCAAAGCGCAATAACGACCCCGGCCACAAACGAGCGATGGCGGGCATGCCAGCGCCAGCCGAAGACCGCTACGGCGAGCAGAAGGGCGCCGGCGGCGACAGCCAAACCAGTCGCAAGCGGCGGGAGTGTCTGCCATTCGGTGATCAGTTGCCGATCCAGACCCTCAATCCGTTGCGCCCACGCCTTGAGCCGACTGCCGAAGATGAGATAAATCCCAAAGAGGACTGATGCACCGACCATGGCACTCCAGTGAACAGTTCGCAGGAGGCGGCCGGTGGCCACGCGGCCCTGCAATCTTCGCTCCACCTCATGATCTTCGAAGACGCGCGCTATCAGGAGCGCCGCCGCAGCGACCAACGGCAACACGTATCTTTGCTGCTTGGTCCCGGGAATCGAGAGGAGGACCAGTGGGATCGCCAGCCAGAGAAGCGCGATCAGACGGTGGCGCCTTGTGCGGGCATCGGTCGGCATGAACGGATGCACCAGCCCGGCGATGAACCACAGCGTCCACGGGATCATGAGGCCCAGGAAGCCAAGGTAATACCAGAACGGCTGACTGGATCGTTCCTCAGAGTACTCCAGCGCCCAGATCTCGGCAGCGCCCGGCACGGTGGACCAAATGGCGATGTACCACCACGCCGTGGCAGCGCCTGCAATCACAAGCGCCGTGGCGGCGCCGATCGAACGCCGCGCGCGGCGCTGCGGAAGCAGAACGATGGCCGCGGCCACTGGAACGCTGAAGAACAAGAGCGGAAGCGGCCCCTTGGTCAGCATGGCGGCGGCAAGCGTCAATCCGGCGCCGATCCACCCTGCCACTTCGCGTCGCAGTGTCGGCGGGGCGGTCTCGCGCCGCGATTGAAGTCCCGGATCAGCCGGCAGTGAATTCGACAGCGCCAACGTGCTCAACCCCGCGGGTCGAACTTTCATCGCCCAAAACGCAAAGGCGACCGCGAGGGCGCTCCACGCGGCAATGTGAACGTCGTAGGACGCAGTTCGTGCCTGGCGCTCGACAAAGATGTTCGCCCCCGCGACGAGCATGGCCAGAAAGCCATATCGCGTGCCCAGAAGCGATGTGCCGAGCCAGAAGACAGACGCGATCAGAATGACCCCCAGGGCCACGCTGACCACCCGCGCCCTGAGGGTGAGTTGTTCGGGCGTGGCGGTCGCAGGATCGAGATCGGCCCACGCCAGGAGGTGCAGCCAGACGAGCATGGGCGGCTTGCGCAGGCGCGGCTCGAGCTCGATCGACGGGATCAACCATGCCCCGCGCTCCCCTTCGTGAAGCCGCAGCCATGTCTCCTGCGAACTCAGCAGCGCCACATTCTCCATGGTGTGCGTGCTCAGCCGTTCACCCAGGCGAATAACCATCGGGGACAGGCACAGCAGAATCCCTATCAGAAGGACCATCCACGACCCGGCCCTGGTTGTGAACAACCCGTGATCGCGGGTGGGGGGCCGTTCCGGCTGGTGCGGATGCTGAGCGAGGTCATGATCCGAGCCGGCGCCACCCATGGCCGGGATTGTAACGATCCCCGCCCGGCGGGTTTTCCGCTTGACCCGCCGCTCACTTTCGCGGAACCTGTTGCGGCTGACGAGCAATGCTCACGCGCCTCACTCACCGTGTGGAGGGTGCACATGACCGGCGAAATCACGATTCAGCGCCTGCTTCTGAAAATGCAGGAGGTGGAAGCATCCGACCTGCACATGAAGGTCGGTTGCAAACCGGTGCTGCGCATCGGCGGCCGATTGTTCGTGATCGACGCGGACGAATTGACCCCGGAATCAACAGAAAAACTGCTCATGCCCATCGTCCCTCAGCACCTGAAGGAGGCGCTGCGCGAGAAGGGCGGCATCGACTTCTCGCATCACGAGGGCGCCCACCAGCGCTTTCGCTGCTCCGTGTTCCACGCCGGCAACGGGTTGCACGCCGCCATCCGCCGCGTCAATCCCAAGATCCCCTCATTTGAAGAACTTCACCTGCCGCCCATCTATCGCAGGATGGCGGATGAAACCCACGAAGGACTGGTCGTGATCTGCGGTGTGACCGGCTGCGGCAAATCCACCACGCTCGCTGCGATGATCGATCACATCAACGAGGTCCGTTCTGAGAACATCATCACCGTCGAAGACCCCGTCGAATATGCGATGCACTCGAAGAAATCCTTCATCAGCCAGCGCGAAATCGGCCTCGACGTGCCTGAGTTCCCGCTGGCGCTGCGCGCGGCTGTGCGACAGGACCCTGATGTGATCATGATCGGCGAGCTGCGCGATCGCGTCACCATGCTCGCCGGCATTCAGGCTGCGGAAACCGGCCACCTCGTCTTCTGCACGCTGCACACCGCCGACACCATGCAGAGTTTCGCGCGCATTCTGGAATTCTTCCCCCAGTCCGATCACGCGTTCCTGCGGTCATCGCTGGCCGCTGGGTTGCGCGGCGTGATGGCCCAGCGCCTCATTCCTTCGGTCAGGCCCGGCGTCAAGGTCGTCCCGGCAACCGAGGTCCTCCTCAGCACCCCGATCGTCAAGGACAAGATCCGCGAAGGCGAGGATGACGACCTCCCCGCGGTCATGTCCGGCAGCGAGCACGAGGGCATGCACTCGTTCACGAACTCGATCGCGAAACTCGTCGAAGACGACTGGATCGACCTCCGGACCGCCGAGCACTATGCCCCCAACCGCGAAGCCCTGCGCAGCCGCGTGAAGGGCATCCAGGTCCGGGCGGAGAAGCTGGTCTCACGCGTGAAATCGTAATGACAGCCAGAGTTCGCCCCGGAAAACCGACGCTGGCTTCAGGAGCGGTGTTTGATTGAGTGTGCCTCCGCGCCCTCCGCCTTCTCCGTGGAGAATTGTTGCCGATTCCACCCGCACTCCGGGCAACCCGCCGCCAATTTCCCCCGCAGGTCATAGCCGCAGCGCGGGCACCGGCCGCGCTTGATGCGAATGAAGCCCTTCCATCTTCATTTGGACTTCATCGCTTCTGCCGCAAACTCCGCAAACGATTGACCTTCGACTCGCACATCCACAATCGCAGCCGGGGGATAGCGATCATTCAAGCCCTTCGTGACTCTTCCAGTCGGCTCAATATGAACGTATTGACCGAGCAGCGCCCCCTGAAGTCGCGTCAACGCAGCCGCATATTCCCCTTCGCCGTCAACGAGTTGAGGCGGGTCAGCTATCCAGATGACTCCGGGCGCCCCATTGACGTCCACAACCAGGCTCGCATGATTCGGCACGGCTCGGACGAGGTAATCGCCTGCTGGCAAGTTGTCCGTCTCGACATATGTCCGCTCAACCTGAAGCTGCGGCGCCGTCGTGATGCTCTCGCACCCGCAAGTGAAGGAGGCCATTGCCACCAGCGCGATGTGCGATCCCCATGAGGCTTTAGTGAGCCGTCTCATGCACGTTCTCCTTCCGATTCCACCCACATTCTGGACAGCCCGTGGTGGCACGGCTCCTGGTGGCACGGCTCTCCGAGCCGTGGCCGGTTTCTCCGGCTCTCCGAGCCGGAGAACCCTGCGACTCAGAGAGCCGCAGAGACCCGCGCAGGTCGGAGACCTGCTCCACCTTCTGCCCTCTCAGGTCATAGCCGCAGCGCGGGCACCGGCCGCGCTTGGCGCGAAGGAACCGCTTCCCGCTGGTGAAGCCGAAGAAGACCCCGAACCAGATCGCGGCGTAGAACACGGTGTCGATCACAAACCCTGGCCAGATGGGGCGCAGGGGCAGTCCGTCAAGAACAATAGCTGTGGTTGGAAATCTCGCGATCCATTGGACTTCCTCACCTGCAAACTCGGTTTCATAGTCAAAGTCCCAGTGGGTGCCGCCATCCATACATCGCTTCGGCCATCCCGCTGTCTGGATAGTCAGCGAATCCATGGGTGAATCAGGTACGAGGTAGCCAATTTCAATGACGTCAGAGCCGTCTCCGACACGCCAACGACCGGTCAACCAGTCACATTCGTCAGAATCAATGCGCCCGTACGTTTCCAACCAATTCTCAACGCGCGCGCCAGCAGAGGTTCTGTCAAGCTCGCGCTCTTCAGAAAAGGCCCAATCGTCGCGGTCTAGCCACGCCAGTCCCCACGCCACGGCGACAGTCGTGATCGCGCCGAGGATCAGGCAGAGGAGAATGTGGAGCGTCCATCGCCTCATGCGAGGAGTATAGGGATAAGGGGTGAGCCACCAGCCACCAGCCACCAGCAATGATTGACTCCGCGGTCCTCCGCGTTGAATCAATCAGCCTTGGCAGCTTCTGCCTTCAACTCCCGCCTCAGAATCTTCCCCGTCGGATTGCGCGGCAGTTTCTCCATCACGCGAATATCGCGCGGCACCTTGTACTGGGCCAGGTCCTTGCGGCAGTGCGAGCGAAGCTCCGTCTCGTTGAACTCCGCGCCTTCCTTCAGCTCCACGAACGCCACCGGCACCTCGCCCCTGCTCTCATCCATCATGCCGATCACCGCCGAGGCCGCGACCGATGGATGCTTGTTCAGCACTTCTTCGATCTCGCGCGGGAACACGTTCTCGCCGCCGATGATCAGCATCTCCTTGATGCGGCCGGTGATATACAGGTGGCCGTCTTCATCGATCTTCCCCATATCTCCCGTGCGGAAGAACCCCTCATCATCGAACACCGCCTTCGTCTCCTCCGGCAGCTTGTAATACCCCTTCATCACGTTCGGGCCCTTGATGCAGATCTCCCCCTCCTCGTTCACGCCCAGCCGCCTGCCTTCCGGCGAGACGATCTTCTCTTCCACGCGCGGCAATGCCATGCCGACACTCTTCCGGTTCCGGGGGTGGTCCTCCGGCCGGCACCAGTTGGTCACCGGGGCGGTCTCGGTCAGGCCATAGCCTTCGTTCAGCGTGACGTTGAATCGCTCCCGATACCCGTTGAACACCGCCTCGGGCAGCGGCTCGCCGCCCGACACCACGTATCGGAAGCTCTTCCAGTGCTCGGGCGTGGCGCTCTTCGCGCCCAGCAGAGCGGCATACATCGAAGGGATCGCGACGAACACCGTCGGCCGATGCTCCTCCATCAGATCCAACAGCTTCTTCGGCGCGAAGCGCGCTGTGTACACCACCTTGCACCCCGCGCTCAATGGCAGCAGCGTCAGCACCGTCAGCGCAAAGGTATGAAACTGCGGCAGAACACCCAGAAGCACATCCTTCGGCGTGAAATCCACCCAGCCCCGAATCTGCGCCACGTTCGCTGAGAGATTCCCATCGGTCAGCATCACGCCCTTGGGCTTGCCGGATGTTCCAGATGTGTAGAGGAGCAGCGCGAGGAAATCCTCCGGCACGCGCTTCGGCCAGCGCGGCCGCGGCAGACCCTTGAACTCCCGCGCCGCCTCATCCAGCTTGATCGCCTTCACGCCCTCCGGCAGCTCGCCGAACATCTCCAGCATCTTCGACACCGTCACTACAGCATCCAGCTCCGCATCGCCGATGACGTACGCGAGGTCTTCCTTCTTCAGTAGGTAGTTGAGCGGCACGACGGTGCGGCCCAGCACCCACCCCGCGATCATCGCCATCGGGAACAGCCCGGATGTCGGCAGCATCACCCCCACGTGGGGCCGCTCCGTCGTCCGCTCAATGACTCGCGCCAGGTGAAGGCTGCCCAGCAGCAGGTGAAACCCCTTCCACCGCCGCTGATCATCGACGATGATCTCCCGCCCGGGATGCAGCAGCAGATTGCGCAGAATGGGGCTGAGCGTTCGCATGATGTGAAGGTTACAAGACAGGTCCGCCGCAGGGTGCCATGGGCAAGCGGCAGCTTACCCGTGGTCGCATTCGCCGGACTCTGCCGGTTGCAGAGGAGGCAGTTCCGCCCACGATGATCTCTCGAGCGTTCGCACGGGCAAACTCCGTTTGCCCATGGCACCCCCGCAACCCCCGACACCGCAAAACTTTCGCGTTCTTCGACCCCGCTGTACGATACGGTTCGCTGGCGATCGCGCCAATTCCCACACCCAGCCCGCTGGGAACGGCGTCCCGTCCAGTCGTCGGTAGCGTGGGCGTCCCGCCCAGTCGCCGGTAGCGTGGGCGTCCCGCCCAGTCGCCGGTAGCGTGGGCGTCCCGCCCAGTCGCCGTTAGCGTGGGCGTCCCGCCCGCGCGAGTTCACGAGGAAAGGACTCCTCACCATGGCGAATCACGGTTGGTTCCCCGCCACCCTTCTGGCCGCGCTCTCACTTGTCGCCTCCGGCTGCGAGAGCGACGGCTCGAACGGCGACATCGCCGCATCCAACACCACCTCCAGCTCCGCCGGCCTCTCCGCCGCCACCGCCGACTACAACGCCGGCCGCTACGACGCCGCTCACGCCAAGTCGCTCTCCGTCATGCGCGATGCCTCGGGCGAAGGCGACTCCGCCGAGCGCGACCGCGCCGCCTACCTCGCCGGCCTGAGCGCCTTCCGGCTCCGCCAGTTCGATGAAGCCGAAACCCGCCTCCTCACCGCCGCCCAATCCAGCGACTCCCAGGTCCAGGGCCGCTCCAAGGCCCTGCTCGGCCTGATCCGCCTCGAGCAGGATCGACCCGCCGCCGCCGCCGAATATTTCCAGAGCGCCGCCGCGCTCCTCGAAGGCTCCGAAGCCGAAGAAGCCCACTACCACGCGAGCATCGCCTATCAGCAGGCCGGCAACCCCCGCGCTGCACAGGCCGTCGGCGCATCATCTTCCGCGCCAGCCGCCTCGCACAGCGCCTCGCCATCAACTACTTCTGCAGGCCCGGGCGGAACAGGCGTCTTCGCCATCCAGGTCGGCGCCTTCGCCGACCTCACCAACGCGCAGTCCGCCGCCGCGGAAGCCCGCGCCCTTGCATCGCAGCATCGGCTGGGCGAAGTGCGCATCGTGCCCCGCCGCGACAGCCGCACGCGCACGCTCTACATCGTGCAGTTCGGCGCGTTCTCCTCGCGCAGCGACGCCGAAAACGCCCGCCGCCAGCTCGGCCGCCTGAACTACATCGTCGCCCCGATCAGCCGGGGGTGATCGCCCGATCGACGATCGCGCCTGTGAGTCCTCAGTGGCACAGCGCGTCTCGCCTGTGCGGTGGCACGGACTTTCAGTCCGTGCTGCGGTTTCAGCAGGTCGTATCAGAGCCACCGGCCTCATCGCCAGATTGAATGTACCTGACGCAGATGGACACCATATTGGCAACATGCTGTGGATTAACCACTTGCGCGGCCGCCGAACACTGGCCGATCAGCGACGCCGACACCGACTACTCGCGGGATGGGAACCAATACTCGAAAAGATTGTCATCGTGGTCGTAGCAGTAATACGACTGGCCCTTCATCCGCCCCTCCCACTTCTCCGGACCGTACACCTCGATGCCGTGCTGCCTGGCGTTTTGGAGAAACTCCTCGGGAGAAGGTTGTCCCGCCTGCAACGCGAAGTGCACCGGACCGAAGCGCTGGCCCTGCGGTCTCGGCGAATGCTCTTCATACAGCAGGTGCCCCTTGCGCAGCCCCAGCCATTGCGGATTCGCAAGCGAAATCGTCGCGAAAATCGCCCACTCTTCAGTCGGCTCTGCGCGCAGGGTGAGGCCGACCACATCGCGATAGAACTGCGCCGCCTTCCTGACGTCCTTCACCACCAGCACGATCTCGTGAATTCCGGCGCTCATCATGGCGAGTCCTCCGGGCCGGTTGGTTTGCCTGCCAGGTAATGCGTGATTTCCATTGGATTGCCGCTGGGGTCGCGGAAGTAGATGGAATGGGCGATGCCGTGATCGACGGGTCCGCGAAAGACTACGCCGCATTCTTTTAGATGCCGCTGCGCCTGCGCGAAGCCGCCGGCATCCGTATGCCAGGCAACCAGGTGCCAATGCGGCGTGCGCGAGGTGCAGGGGTCGGGGTGGAGCGGAGCGGATCCCTCGGCCTTGAACAGCGCCAACATGGTCCCGCCGCAACCCATCATCACGGGGTGCGGGTCCCAGCGGCAGATTTCCTTGAGCCCCAGCACCCGGCCATACCAGCGGATCGATTCCGCGATGTCATCGACAAAGACTTCGACGTGGTCAATCCGGTCAGCTTGGAACATGTTCGGCCTCTCAGTGCAGACGGAGCGCCGGCTCCCGCGGCGGCCTGGTCCTCGCCGCATAGATGTAGAACACCTCGCCGATCAGGTTCCGTCAAGACCGGCCGGCTGCGGTACCGGTGGCACAGGGCGTCCCGCCTGTGATTCTTCAGTCCGTCCCCCGCAGGATTTCCTCGGCGTAGCGCTGGACTTCGATGAGCCTCCCTTCGGTCTGCCTTCGGCTCTGAGGCTCAGGCTCGAAGAGAGCCCTCAGAGTCGAAGACAGTCGAATCGCGGATGGAGAGGGCGAGCATAGAGGCTTGTCAACTTGAGTAGTTCGCGAATGCGAAAAAGGAATGCAACAGTCCCCCCAAGAAGCCCGCGAGCCCAAAGGTCGCGCAGACAACACACGCTCGATTCCAGAACTTGAACCAACCGTCCGCGTAAAGCGCGTTGTACTTGAAACACTTTGCAAGAGCGGTCAGAAAGACCCCGGCACCAAAGTACAGCAGCGCGAACGAGAAGGTTCGGATGGATGACGTAGCGTCCTTCGCAACGAGATGCGCAAGGAATCCAAGCAGTGCTACCGCCGCCCCGCCGTTTATCAAAAGGACCGCTCGCAGCGCCGCATCTCCAGCAGAATTCACAGTCCTGATCTGCTCAATCTCCCCTGCTGTCAGCTCCTGTCTTTCCAAATGCACATCGGTCAGATCGTTCTCACCCGCATCGATGGCAGCTTCCATTTCGTCCAGGTAGCGATGAAGCGCTGAAATGCGTATCGTCGTTCGCCCGTCTTCATCACGCAAGGCGGTCGAATCTCGTCGAAGATTCTCAATGATGAGTTTCGCGTCGCCTGCGAGTTGGGACAAGCGAGCAGTTTCTTTCGGTGCAATTGCTCCCATTCTCGGCACTCCACAGGGTTCCGAATGGACGCCTCCGGGCTGGCGGATGGAGAGGGCGAGCATGCGCACACAGCCTGGGTACTAGTTGCCCCGTCCGTCACGTTTGTCAATGGCATCCCGTTTGTCCGCGGGAAGCTTGCCGTAGATCTCATCCATCTCCTTTGGCTCCGTGATCAACTTCGTTGCAACAAAGTTCACTAGCTTGAAGAGTTTTGAGGCGGTGTCCCGGTCGTCCCGTAAGTCTAGCTGACCGGGGTGGACCGACTCGTTCCCAATTACTCGAACACTGTCGAGTGCTTCCTGAACTCTTAGTGGCAGACCTTGCGCAACCAACGCCTTGATGTCTTCGTTGATGTTCTTGCCGGGCTGACCCATATGTTTGCAGAGATTCTGTATAGCGAGCCGAAGCAATGCGGCTGCTCCTCGAGGGGACTTGTTCAGGATTGAACGCGCTTCGTCATAGTCACGTCTGATGTTCGTTGGAAGGTCTAGATTGGGAGGCTCGGCAGTAGTGTGGTCCGGGTACACAATCTGCTTGCCAAGCCAGATTGTTGGGAACCCGCAACTCCCACAGTATGAAACAAGGAATCGTTCATCGAAACGATTCATACCGAAGCCATCAGCTTGCGATGCCGCCTGCATGAACATCCAATCCTGTTTCGCATACACGCGACAGTTTGGGCAGTTGAATGCCTTCGCCTGCAACGTCGGTGGAATGTATTCAGCTTCTTTCATGTAGAATCAGTGACGCTCTCGGCCTCGCTTATTGTGGGGACGTTACCAGGGACGTGTGAACTGCTCCTTAGGACTCATCAGAGCTTAAGAGGGGGGCGGCTTGGGCGGGCGCTGCTCTCGCATGGGCGCCTTTCGCCCTGGAGTTGGTTCCTGTCGCCCGGGTGGCGGTGCTGTGGGGTGAGACGGGCGCGGCGCCGGCGGTTGTGCCGGCCGAGGCGGCGGCGGTGCCGTTGGGCGTGGCGGCGCAGGTTGCGGTGGTCGCGCAGGTGGCGGCTGGGCTGGACGTGCTGGGGAGGGCTGCGACGGGCGGGGAGGTGCTGGTTGGGATGGGCGTGCCGGAGCAGGTTGCGACGGGCGCGCAGGGGGTCGTGGTGCGGTCACTGCAATAACTCCTTGCATTTGTGCCACGTTGAGCAATTCCAGCCCCTTCCGGGATTCGCAGAATTGGAGACGTGGCTATAAACTGCGAAACTCTCGACCATCTTCGGAATCAGAAAATCGAATTCAAACACCTCGGTTTCACCAGCTTCGATAGCGCATTTAGCATTGGTAATTGTCTTCTCTCCAATCTTCGGCCAACGACCTTCAAGCATGAATTTATCAGCAGTTTCGAACTCCCTCACCGCATCGCCTTCGCAAGGCGCGATTTGCTGAATTCGTACGAAAAGGTCAGCCACGTTCAATCTTACAGCTCCCACGTTCTTGATGGTGAGCCACAATCGGAGAAGGAGCTTGTCGCTGCTTACATCACACCCCAGTACCAGATGTTCCAAGCCAGCGCGCGCATACGGCTCGCCTGAAACCCGGAAACGTCGCCAGACCCAGATACCTCCAACAACGATTGCGACAACAGTCGCGATGTTAGCCAACCCGCCTGTAAAATTCAGAAACGACTCGTATGCCATGGTGTAGGGACCGGATTTGGAAATTCTTACATCTTCTGAACATGCTCCTCATCCAGATCGGCCGATACCTTCGGTGAGCCTGGACGGTGAGGAGTTTGACGGTCAACAGCACTCTACTGGCGATACCTGTACAAAGTCGCCCATTTCGGTCCATCCGCGTTTTCCCGTGTCAAGCCAAATCACATTGGCATAGAGGTCGCGCTTGTCACCAAAATGTCGAAAGCCGGTCACGCGGCAAAGCCGACCCCGGTTCTTCCGCTTGTTCGGGCTCAGGGGTTCAATCCGATAGGTATTCCCGGGCGCCACTCGGCAGGTTTGCACCTTACCACAGTACCCGGAACCTGCCTCGACATAGTCAATATCGGTTGACACTCGACGACTCCTTTCGACCAGCCCGGCAATCATACCTCGGGCTCGTACAGTCCCTTCTCACCCTGTGCATTTCTTGTCACTCGCGGCGCTTTCTTGAACGTCGCGGCGCGGATGTCCGTCGAGCGCGGCATGCCCACCGGTCTGCCATCCAGGAGTTCTTCGATAGTAATCACCTGCAGGCGGCTGTGGCTGGTGCCCCACGGCGAATCGTACATGCCCGCGCTGGCGGCCTCAGCCCGCATTTCGCGCGTCGGCTCGTTCAGCGAGATCAGAACGCCGATCACCGCCCCACTTCCTGATTCACGGTCGAGGACGCCGCGGAGGTCGCGAACATCCTTGACGCCCGTGCCGCCGCCCTTGACGGAGAAGATCACCTGCTTGGTGTCGGCCTTCTTGGGGTTGGGGTCATCCATGAAGAAGAGTTTGCCGTCGATCCCCTTGTCGGCTCCCTTCTTCGATGATCCAGCCACGCGGGCACCGACCAATCCCAGCGCCCACGCCTGGAACTGGAACTTGTCCTGCGCCGCCAGCGCCTCCGCGCCGGCCAGATCAGTCGGCTCGCCGATGACATCGTAATCCTCCGGCGGCTTGATGTTGAAGGCATCGCGCAGCCGCGTTTTGATCAGGTTGATCGCAAGGTGCGTGATGTCGATGCCGATCCACTTGCGGTGCAGTTTCTCCGCGACGGCGATCGCAGTCCCGCAGCCGCAGAAGGGATCGAGAACGACCTCGCCTTCGTTCGACGACGCCTTGATGATGCGCTCCAGCAACGCTTCGGGTTTCTGCGTGGGGTAGCCGAGGCGTTCTTGGGCTTGCGAGTTGATGGGAAATATGTCTGTGACTACGTCCTGAATTGGCTGCCCGGCGTCGAGATAGCGTTTGACTTCTGGCGTTCCGGCTTGCCCATCACGCCGTTTCGGCCAATGAATGAAGCCTTGGGCGTCGAGATAGTCGAGCTTCTCGTGGACGGACATTTCTTCAAGTTCATCTGGGCCGACCAACTCCCGTAACAGTCCCATGGGCACGGCCCAATGTCTTCCAACCGACGTGGGGTCATAACCTCGCCAAGCTTGGCCCGATTCGCCTTGCGTCGCGCCAGGCCCTGTCAATACTACGAGTCGATACCGGCCCCTTTCATCCTCAAATCTGTACTTCGATTCCAAGTAAGCGTCGGTATGCGCCTGCAACTGTCGTTGCCAAGTGCGCTGCGCACCGCGCGCGTAAAAGAGGATCGTATCGTGCACAGGTCCCCAACGCGTCGGTGCTCCGTGCGCGTATGTTCGCTTCCAAGTTACTTCGTTCACAAAGTTTTGCGGCCCGAACACCGCATCCATCAGCAACTTGAGATAGTGGCTGGCGGTGGGATCGCAGTGGAGGTAGATGGAGCCGGTGGGTTTGAGGACGCGGTGGAGTTCGATGAGGCGCGGGGCCATCATCGACAGATACGCCAGCATGTCGGATTCGCCAAGGAAGGTCTTGAAGGCCTGCATGGCCTCGGGCACCTTGGCGTGGCCGGACTGCACCGCTTCGTGGAACGCCTTGGCCGCCTCGCTGTCCCACTTCCACGTGTCCTCGAACGCCTGAATCTGCGCTGCCGATTCGGTGCGGTCGTGCTCGGCGAAGAGGACGTTGTAATCGGCGTTGGAGTTGAAGGGCGGATCGAGATAGATCAGATCGACCGATTCATCATCAAGGTGGCGGCGGAGGACTTCGAGGTTGTCGCCGAAGTAGAGGCGGTTGCGAACCATCGAAGCGAACGATGGGCGCTGGGCTGCGGGCTTCCCTGCCGCGGCCGACTTCTCCCGCCCGCCGCCGCGATGGTTCCCCGGCTTCGCCGCCGGCGTCCTGGCCATATGCGAGGCATCCTAACGCAAGGCGACCGGGCGAGCAACAACTCCACAGGTCCACAAGGCCACAAGGCCACAAGTCCGCAAGGCCACCAGCCACCAGTGATCAGGACTGAGGACTGAGGACCGAGCCACCGGCCACCGGCTCAATCGTCAATCGTCAATCTGCAATCATCAATGACCCACTCGTCCACCTGATGAGTGATTAGCGATTAGCGATCAGCGACCTCTTCACCTCTCCCGTCCACCCGTCTACCCCTTCACCTCTTCACCTCTTCACGCCTCGTCAGCGTCCATCTGCGTGCATCTGGGGTTCGTGCGAATGGCCGGGGAGGGATTCGAACCCCCGAAGGCGTAAGCCAGCAGATTTACAGTCTGCCCCTGTTGTCCACTTAGGTACCCGGCCGGGATCTTGCGTGGCCGGGACTCTATTCAATTCTCGAATCGTGATCAAACCAGTGGGGACGCACGCGCTCGCTCGCGCCTGCGTCCCCGTCGCCATGCCCGCCGCAATCCGCGGGGTCGCTCGCACTATTCCACATTGACCCCCAACTGGTCCACCAGCGTGCGGAAACCCAGCGCAGAGAACGTCGCGATCACGCTGGTCCGCACGCTCACTTCGATCCGGCCATCGCTCTGCCGGACGTGGTCATCCGCGTCGATTCCGTTGACTTCGAAGACCTCATCCGTCTGATTGATGGGGCTCGTATCGAGGAGGTCGAACGATCCGCTCGTCCAGTTCCTGATGCGCAGCCGGGCCGTGCCGCCGGCCTGATTCAGGCGCATCTCGACCGCGAGGTGGAGCGCCCCGGCCGCGAGATTGTCCGACAGCAGACCCACCCGGAGATCAACCAGATTCGGTTCGAGAGCAGTGAACCCGGGCCGCGATCGCACGATGAGGCGCGCATCGTCGGAGTCCTCGAGCTCCGGCAATCCGCCCGAGAGCCACGTGCCGAAGGCGACCGTGAAGTCCGCCAGCGTCGCCGGCGTGGATGGACGGACAACGATCGTCTGGTTCGCGGCCACGCCATTGAGGATGGTGGTGAGCCCGTTCGGCCATTCGACCCGCAGCTCATCGATGGTGTCGGCGGCGCCGAGCCCGAAGTGCACCGAAGCTTCGCTCTGGCTCAGGAAATGAGTGCCACTGCACATCAGCCGCGAGCACGTGGTGGCGCCGAAGGTGGCCCGAACCGTCGAGCCGTAGCCGTCGGGCGCGAGCGTCGGGCTTGCCGAGGTGTCGAGCGCCACGCGCAGCCAGTTCGTATCGGGACCGGACAGGTCGTTGCGGAACAGCGTCAGCGGCTCGGCGTGCGCGAAGATGAGAACATCGCGATCGCCATCGTTGTCGTAATCGAAGTGAAGCAGCCCGCGACCCTGGCCTGTGTGAATGAAGCCGCAGTTTTGCGCCACCTCGTCGAAGGTCAGATCGCCGTTGTTGAGCCACATCCGTGATGGAAAATTCTCGTGCTCGGGGGTGTACCAGCCGTTGGTTTCGGCCAGATCGGTAAGCCCGTCATGATCGAAATCGACCGCCACCGTTCCCCAGCCCCACCCGCCGTTGTACACGCCCGCATCTTCTCCGATCTCGGCATAGATGTTGCCGCCCTGATTGATATACAGGCGGTTGCCATCCTCGATGACGCTCCAGTTGATCGTGGTGACGTACCAGTCGAGCAACTGATCGTTGTTGAAGTCGCCGATGTCCTGGCCCATCCCGGCGGCCTCAAGCGCGGTGCCCGAGCCGCTGGTGAAATCGCTGAATGTGCCGTCGCCGTTGTTGATGAGATACTTGCTTGTGAAGACATCGCCGATCACGAGCAGCTCGAGATCTCGATCGCCGTCCATGTCGGAAAAGACGCCGCCGAAGCCGCGCACTTCGCTGAGAACACCGGCGATCCCGGCTTCGGCTGTCGCATCCGTGAACGTTTCATCCCCATTGTTGCGGAAGAGCTTGTTTCTGTTCGACGACTCCGTTCGCCATCCGGTGACGAAGAGATCGAGATCGCCGTCAGCATCGTAATCGCCCCACGCGGCGCCCATGCCGTCGGCGACGTCGCTGCTCACAACATTGACTCCCGCCGCGGCGGCGACGTTGGTGAACGACGCCCCTGCATTGTTGCGGTACAGCCGGTGGTGCCCGACCATCTCTCCCGTCGAGGGGCCGAAGCTGGTGACATAAACGTCCGGCCAGCCATCGTTGTTGAAGTCTCCCACCGCGATGCCTGATCCGAGATGGAGCTCCGTGAGCCCCCACTGCGCCCCCGTCTCGGTCATCGTTCCATCGCCATTGTTCAGGCAGAGGCGGTCGGGATTCGTGCCATCACTGGGGATGAACACATCCTGCCACCCGTCGCGATTGAAGTCGCCGACCGCGCCGCCGCTGGTGAACTCCTTCACCATCGGCTGCGGATAATTCGCCGATGGCTCATGGAGCAAGTCGAGCCCGACCGCTTTGGACTGATCGGTGAACGCCAGTTGCGCCGAGATGGACCACCCCGGCAGCGCAGACACGACCAGCGCGCTCATGGCGCGCCGCCACACACGCATCTTGTCTGTCATTTCTGTACCCCATTCATGCCAGGATTCCTGAGTGCCGGCCGAACCCGCCGCTCGGGTCGAGACACCGGCCACGATTCCCCGGCCGAGGCGTCATCCACGCAGCGCGCGATGGAATTCACCTCTGAGACATGTTGGCGATCTGCGGTCGCCATCAAGAGGATACCACGCCCTCTGGTCTGGTGGAAACGGAAAAGTCCCGATCCATGTGACAATCGAGGAAAGGGCCGCCACCTTGGCGCCGAGCCGCTGGAACGCGGCTGTTTCCGTCCTCCTTCACCCCCCGACTCTTGAGCACCCACTTTGCCCTATGGTTTTCGGATGAAATCCCGCGAGCTCATCAACCTCGGATTCGAGACGACTGATGTGCTCTACGCGGCCCGGGCGGCGGCGGGCAAGGCCGCCGTCGCCGGCATGCGCAAGGAGATGGTGCGCTCGCGCCTGAAGCAGATCCGCCGCGATCCCGGTGATTTCCTCGATGACCCCATCTTCGGGAAACTCGCGGCCATGCTGGTGCCGGCGGGATACAAGAAGCCCCCCTTCGATGAACGCGCGGAGACCGCTCCCTGGAAGCAATGGGGAACCGATCTCGACCCTGCATCCATCGAGCAGTTGCACAACGCCTGCCGGTTGCCGGTGTCAGTGGCGGCGGCGCTCATGCCCGATGCCCACGTCGGCTACGGCCTGCCCATCGGCGGTGTGCTCGCCACGGAGAACGCCATCATCCCCTACGCCGTCGGTGTCGACATCGCCTGTCGCATGAAACTCACGGTTCTCGACCTGCCTGTCTCCGCCATCAAGGGTCAGACCGATCGGCTGGTGAATGCCATCGAGCGCGAGACGCGCTTCGGCATGGGCGCGAAGTTTCAGAAGCCGCATCACCACGACGTGCTCGATGCGGACTGGAAGATCACTGCCATCACCGCGCAGCAGAAGGACAAGGCCCGCGAGCAACTGGGCACCAGCGGATCGGGCAATCACTTCGTCGAGTTCGGCACGCTCACGCTGGAGAAGGGTGATCTGGGACTGAAGGCGGGGACGTATCTCGCGCTCCTTTCGCACAGCGGTTCGCGCGGGGCAGGCGCGCAGGTGGCCGGCTATTACTCGCGGCTCGCGATGGAATTGCACCCGGAGCTGCCGCGCGAATTGAAACATCTTGCGTGGCTTGATCTCGATTCCCAGCCCGGGCAGGAATACTGGAACGCCATGAGCCTGATGGGTCAATACGCCGCGGCGAATCATGCGGTCATTCATCGCCAGATCGCGAAGAATCTCGGCGTGGATGTTCTGCTCGATGTCGAGAACCATCACAACTTCGCGTGGAGGGAGAAGCATTCGATCCTGGCTGAGGACACAGCCGGGACACCGGTCTGTAGAAACGATCAGTTCGGGGTGTCATGGGCAAGCGCTTCGCTTGCCCGTGATGTGCTTGCCAGTGGGCGCGGAGCCACGGGCAAACCAGAGTTTGCCCATGGCACCCGAGGGTTTCTACACAGCAGCGGAACGCCAGCGCCACGCGACGTGATCGTCCACCGCAAGGGGGCGACCCCCGCCGGGCCGGGTGTGCTCGGCATCATCCCCGGCTCGATGGCCAGCCCGGGCTTCCTCGTGCGCGGCAAAGGCAAGCCGGAATCACTCGAATCGGCCTCGCACGGCGCCGGCAGGGCCATGTCGCGCACGCAAGCCCGCTCGACGCAGTCATGGTCGGACGCGAAGAAGCTGCTGAAGGAGCGCGAGGTGCACCTGATCTCCGCCGGCCTCGACGAAGTGCCCGCGGTGTACAAGGACATCGAAACCGTCATGGCCGCCCAGACCGACCTCGTCGAAGTCATCGCCCGCTTCGACCCCAGGATCGTCAAGATGGCGCCGGAGGGGGAGAGAGCGGAGGACTGAGTTACAGTGATCAACGGATCGAAGCAAATTCGGCGCGGGCGATTCCGATTGACTCGCGTGCAGCGCGTCATTGTCATCATTCTGCTGGGAATAAGTGGACTGTTTGCATTCGCAGCAGTTTTGCTGACATGGGATGCAATTCTCGCGTTTCGTGGCGAACTTGATGTCGGCAGACTCAGTGGGTCTGCGGCCGGGTGGCTGTGCCTCGTCGGCGCAGTGGTGTGCGCACTGCCGTTTGCGATTTGTGGCGCCATGCTCCTGGCCGACTCGCGAACGCGACAACCGACGCCCGTTGGCATCTGCGCGGATTGCGGCTACGACCTGCGTGGCAGCCAGGAAAGCGGCGTGTGTCCCGAATGCGGTAGGCCGATCGACGGCGCGCACTGATCCTCACGCTACACTACTCCCTCATGCCCACCGCCCTGAATAAGCGGCTTGAAGCCAGCATCGCGGTCATGCTCTCGCTGCGCAAGCAGATTCGCGAGATCGAATCGATCTGCGAGGTGATTGTCGAGCGGCTGCGCGGCGACGGCACCGTGTACACCTGCGGCAACGGAGGCTCGGCCGCGGAAGCATTGCACCTCGCGGAGGAACTCATCGGGCGCTATCGCGCCAACCGCGCTCCCTTGCGCGCGGTGTGCCTCAACGCCGACCCCACCGCCCTCACCTGCATCGCCAACGATTTCGGATTCGATGATGTCTTCTCACGCCAGTGCGAAGCGCTGGTGACCGAAAGAGATGTGCTGGTGGTCTTTTCCACCTCCGGCCGCAGCCGCAACGTCGTCCGCGCGGTGCGCGCCGCGAAGAAGAGTGGCGCTGCGGTGGTGGCCCTGCTGGGCGGCGATGGCGGCGACTGCGCGATGGAGGCCACCGACAAGGTCATCGTCGCCAGCGGCGATTCCGCCCACGTGCAGGAAGCCCACCAGGTCATCATGCACCTGATCTGCGAGGCCGCGGAAGCCGCCTTCGCCACATGAGCGCGGAATCAGGCTCCATGAATCCGCCCATCGATGTGTCTCTGCTTCGCCTGATCGAGCAGGCTGAACTCCACGCCATGCTGGCGAGCGAAGCGGCGAATTCAGCGCCCCACCTGCACGCCTGCCGATTCGGCGCCACCGCGGGCTTCATCAACCTGCAACAGCACAACACGCTCTTCAATCGCGTTATAGGGGCAGGCGAGGAGGAGACGGGTGAGATCGAGAAGATCATCGCCTGGTACGACTCGTTCGGCGTGCCGCCGAGGTTCGACATCTGCCCGCCGCGCCGCGGCCCGCGCCTTTCCCGCGCACTCTCTCGGGCGGGCCTCGAACCGGAAGCCCATCCGTCGTTCAGCCGGCGGCACATGGTCGGCGAAACGCGAGGCCCGGCGCAACGTCGCGCACACAGCGGAGTCGAGATTGAAGTTCGATTGATCGAGTCCGATGACGATCTTCGCGCGTTCATCGATATCCAGATCGAGGTGTGGCCGGAGGATGGCTTTACGCGCGAGGCCCGCTTCGCGCAACTGAGCGCTTCGAGCGGCCGCGCTGACATCCGTCGCTATCTCGCCATGATCGACGGCCGAGCTGCCGCCACCGCCGCGCTCTCCCTGACGCCCGAAGTCGGCTGGCTGAGCGCGGGCGCGGTACGTGACGAGTTCCGCAGGCGGGGTGTGCAACGTGCGCTCATCGCGCGGCGGATGAATGATGCGGCGCAGGCCGGGTGCGCGCATGTCGCCACGCTGGTGTCGCCGGGATCTGCCAGCGAACGCAACCTCCACCGCGCCGGGTTCGCGTTCGCCTGCGATCGCGAGCTCTGGCTCCCCCCAGACTGGACAGATCGCCCCTTCTACCGCGGCGCGGGATAGACCAGCGTCGATTACACCGACAGCATGCTGGCACGCAGCTTGTCAATCACCGCCGGGATGATCTCTAGTGCCCGATCTATCTCCTCCTCGGTCGTTTCGCGCGACAATGAGAAGCGGATCGACCCGTGGGCCAGCTCCGGCGGGATCCCCATGGCCAGCAGCACCGGCGAAGGGTCGAGCGAACCCGAAGAACACGCCGCCCCGGCGCTGGCGTACACACCGCGCTCGGAAAGCAGCAGCAGGATCGCTTCCGCCTCAAGGCGCGGAAATGCGATGTTGGAGGTATTCCACAATCGTGGGAGTTCTCGCGCATTGATGACGGCATCGGGAATGCGATCAAGGATCGACTGTTCGAAACGGTCGCGGATACCGGCAAATGCCTCGATGCTCCCCCTCCCTTTCAGGGAGGGGGCGGGGGGGGGGGTCGAAGTACTATCGTCAACGCGCACACCCACCCCCTGACCCCCTCCCTCTGAGAGGGAGGGGGAATTGAACGCTCCATTCGAGTGCTCCAGCCATTCGCGCGCCAGGCGCGCCGCCACGCCCATGCCGATGATGCCCGGCACGTTCTCCGTGCCGCCGCGCTGCTGCCGCTCCTGAGGCCCGCCGGTGATTTCCGCGCCCAGGCGCACGCCGCGGCGCACAAACAGCCCCCCCACTCCCTTGGGTCCATGAAACTTGTGCGCTGAGAAACTCAAGAGGTCGATCGGCAACGGCGCGACATCGCAGGGCATCTTGCCGACCCACTGCGTGCCGTCGCAGTGAAAGCGCACGCCCTGCTCGCGGCAGATCGAGCCGATCTCCTCGACCGGCTGGATCGCGCCGGTTTCGTTGTTGGCCCATTGAATCGAGAGCACCGCAATCTCACTGCCGCGCTCTTCGACGAGATCGCGCAGCGCCACCAGATCGATCAATCCGCCCGCAAGCCGCGCCCAGATCACTTCGGCCCCGTCCTCAGCCAGCAATTCCGCGGTTTCGCGGGTGGCGCTGTGTTCGAGCTTGTCGGTGACCACCACTCGCCGTCCACCGCGCCCGCGCAGCGAGCCCCGGATGGCCAGGTTGGACGATTCCGTCCCGCCCGAAGTGAAGATGAGTTCGCGCTCGTGGCAGCCGATGAGTTTGCAGACCTGCTCTCGAGCCAGTTCGACCTGCTGCCGCACCTTCTGCCCCGCGCGATGAACGCTGGAGGGATTCGCCCATAAATCGCGCAGCGCTGCGTTCATCGCCTCCACGACTTCATCCGCCGGCCGCGTCGTCGCGTTGTTGTCGAGGTAGATCATTGGGCTGTTGGCTTTTGGCTTGAGGCTCTTGGCCTGAGGTCTCTGGTTTTCAGACATCCTTCGCGGGCTCTTGCCTGCAGCCAACAGCCAAAGGCCTCCGGCCCCTCCTACGTCACATCCCCCTCGATGCGACCCGCGTAATCCTGGTGCTTCCGGACATGCTCGCGGGCGGCCTTGATGGCGATGATGCGGCCTTCGCGCTCGTTCACCGAGAACATCAGCACGAGTCCCGCGAGGAAGAAGATCGAAGAGGCCGCGATCGCCCAGTTGAATTCAACGCCCAACGACCCCAGCAGGAACTGGAAGCCCAGGCCGAGGATCACCGCCAGCTTCTGGGCCATGCCGTAGAAGCCGAAGAACTCGGCCGCTTTGTGGTGCGGACTGAAGAGGCCCGCCATCACGCGGCTGGCGGTGCCCAGCGCCCCCATCGACAGCCCGACGAAGTTGCCGAGCACCCAGAACACCCACTCGCGCTGCGCGAACGCCGCGAGGAACATGGTGAGTGCCCATATGACGAGCAGGATCTGGATCGTCAGGCGCGACCCGATGCGATCCTGCACACGGCCGGTGAGCGCGGCCCCGATGATTCCTGTCACGATCACCTGCGCGAAAAAGATCCCCTGCTTGCTCGCGTCGAAATGGAACATGTCGCTGGCGATCGAGCCGGCATAGAAGATCACGACCTGCATTCCCGCCATGTACACCATGGCGATCACAAGAAATCGCATGAGCTGGCGATACATCCGGACTTCGCGGAACGTCTGTCCGATCCGGTGGAACCCGACGGTCAGCATCGTCGCGTCCGCCGGCAGCGACTCACGCAGCTTGCGCTCCTTGAGCAGAATGAACGTGGGAATCCCGCCCAGGAGGAAATACAGGCCGCACCACACGGACACCCAGCGATACCCGGTGGGATCGACGACTTGGAGCCCGGTTGCATCGTCGTGGGAGTAACCGGCGATGATCGTGTACGCGACCGCGGTCGAGAGCAGGGCGCCGCAGTACGCGATGGCCCACGAGAAGGCCGAGACGCGCCCCATGTCCTTCTGGCTGGAAATCTCGGGAAGAAAGGCATTGAGGAAGTTTTCGCCACTGCCGAAGAAGATGTAGCCAGCGATGAAGAACACCATGCCGAGGGCGACATCACCCGGTCCCACGAGGCCCAGCAGCAGTGTCGCGGCAACGCATCCCACATAGGTGAGAAACAGGAACCTCTTCTTGGCGCCGGAGAAATCGGCCAGCGCGCCCAGCAACGGCGCCAGCGCGATGATGACGATTTCCGCGGAAATGTTGGAGATTTCCCACAGCCTCCGGCCGCGATCGTCCGAACCCTCAACGCCCGGCACCACCTGCTTGATGAAGTACTGCTGGAAGACGGCGGTGATGATCACCATCGTGAACGCCTGGTTGGCGAAGTCGAACATGGTCCAGCCGAAGACTTCACGGGTGAGCCAGGGAGGGCGGCGCATGATGAGAAGGGTATCCGAGATGAATCCGGGTGAAGGAATTCGGCCTCAGGCATCCGGCTGCGAATTGCCCTCGCCGAGCACCGTCTCGCGGTAGAACTTCCACATTTCCTCGTGGATGCGGCGATGGAATTCCTCATCGACTTCCACAGCGTGCACAATCAACTGCACTCCCATGCGGTCGATGACCGAGATCGATTCGTCGAACCGGGCTCTTCCCTGGCCGCGCATGAACTGCACGTGGCGGATGCGCCGCGCGGCGATCTCCTCGAGTCCCGCAATTGCTTCGTCGTGAACATCCTCGATGGCGATATCCTCGCGGCCGGCGCTGAACTCCAGCATGCGCGGCACGTAACCCGCGGCGCTGGTGAACCAGACCGGTGTGTCGGCAGGATCGCGGAAGCGGTGCGCCATGATGGCCACGAAGCCGCGCCCATCGGGCGGCTTGAAGAAACCGACCAACGCCCAATCCTTCACCCGCGCCACCAGCACTTGGCCGCCGGCGTCGAGCCTTTGGATGGTTTCCTGGTAGATCGCCCCGATCGCTTCCTGATCGTGAACCTGAGCAAAGCCGGCGGCGGTGATGAGATCTGTCACAGCGGTGCTGATCAGCACGGTCGGGAGCTGTCGTGGTTCACGATCCCACTCCCCCGGATTGCGAATGGATGACGTTTTGCGCGGAGGGCTCATCAGGATGGCGCGCAATTTCTCGTGCCCGCCCTCCTCGAGGTGGTGCCGCACGAAATCACGGGCTACGCCGAATGAAAAACCCTCCTCGGCCACCACGCCCTCCGCGAACTCGCGCACGCTGCCAAACCCGAAGCAGGTGGAGCGATCGCTGATCGAATGGTGCAGCGCTTCGGAAAGCGCTTCAAGTCCAAGTTCTGCAGCCACCAGCTCTTCGATGAGCACGGCGTGTCCTTCGTATGCTGCGTGCACCGCGGTCACTTCCCAGACATCGTCGGAACTCAATTGATCGAGCAGCCCTGTCCATTGGCTCTGCAACGCGTGGGCCAATTCATGGGCAAGCACCAGTCTCGCGAGATCCTGGTATTCATGGTCCGTGAAACCCTGATCCTTCATGAGCGGCTGAAAATTGGTCGCGACGACGAAGACCTCGTTCGAGTGCATCCCGAAATGGCCAAGCAGGAAAGCCGATTGCAACGCTGCCTGGTTCTTCAGACTCTCGAAAGTGTTGTCCTCGCCGCCGTACAGAATGCGGTTGGTGTCCCGCGCCACGGAATCGATGATGGCCGCGCGATCGGCGAGCGTCACCACCGGTCGCGATTCGAATTTCCAACCCGTGATGCGCTCGATGATGGGCAGGATCTCATCGGTCCAGCCGTCGAGGTCCGCCTGAGTGCAGATGGCCTCGCCCTCAGCCAGACGCTCGGCGATCCACTCCGCGCTGTCTCCACCTTCCCGCAGCGCTTGCCGGGCAAACGGATCGCGGGGATCGGCCTCCTCCGCGCGCTGCTCGGCCTCGCGGCGCTGGCGGTACGCATCGACTTCTTCGCGATAGAGTTCCTTCACGCGTTCCGGTGACCCGTCTTGCGACGATTGCGCCGCAAACACCCGATCGAGGACACCAGTGCTTGAGAGAATGATGGCCGCTGCCACGGCCACGGCGGCAAACGCCAGAACAATGATCGCCTGCTTCATCCCGCACCTCGCTGCAAAAGCACTCGCCATGCGGAGCGTACCAGAAACACCCGTGCGAGCCGGCCGTCGCATGAGTGCCTCCCGAGCAGTTCCCCCGAGGTAGAAAGGGCAAACCGTGCGGGGGCTCACAAGCGCCGCCGATTCGCTTGGTGCCAGCAATGAAAAACCCGCCTTGGCGGCGGGTCCTCCATGTCCTTGACGGGGGACTCGATCGATGCGATCAGAATGCGGATGAGAGGAGTCGAACCTCCAAGGGATTTTACTCCCACCAGAACCTGAATCTGGCGCGTCTGCCAATTTCGCCACATCCGCGACTGGTCGATGGGCCCACCAGGGCCAGGATTCGACTGCGAATCATACGCGCCCGACGTTCGGGTTCAATCGCCACCGGTTACAACTCGTCCTCACCGGTCGCTCCGCACCGCGACGATTTCCCGACGCGAATGGCGACATGATCAGTCGCGGAGACTGGTGCAGCCTCAATCTTCCTCGGCCTCGACCTCCTCCGCTTCCGCGGCGGGAATCGCCACCGGCTTGCCGTTCAAGCCGCGCTTCTTCAGCACTTCCTGCCTGATCTCGTCGAAGAGGTCGGCGTTGTCCTTGATGAAGATCTTGGCGTTCTCGCGGCCCTGGCCGAGGCGCGTCTCACCATAGCTGAACCACGCGCCCGACTTCTGCACCACGCCTTCATTGACTGCCAGGTCAACCAGGTCGCCCGAGGCGCTGATGCCTTCGTCGAACATGATGTCGAACTCGGCATCGCGGAAAGGCGGCGCGATCTTGTTCTTCACGATGCGGGCACGCACGCGATTGCCCACCGCCACCTCGCCATCCTTGATGGAACCTGTGCGGCGAATGTCGATGCGCACCGAAGAATAGAACTTGAGGGCGCGGCCGCCGGGCGTGGTTTCGGGAGAACCGAACATCACGCCGATTTTTTCGCGAATCTGGTTGATGAAAAGCACCGAACACTTGGACTTGCTGATGGCGCCGGTGAGCTTGCGCAGGGCCTGGCTCATGAGCCGGGCCTGAAGGCCGACGTGCGAATCGCCCATCTCGCCTTCGATCTCCGCCCGCGGAATCAGGGCGGCCACCGAGTCGATCACGATCACATCCACGGCGTTGCTGCGCACCAGCAGCTCGCAGATCTCCAGCGCCTGTTCGCCGGTGTCCGGCTGCGAGACCAGGAGTTCCTCGAGATTGATTCCCAGCCGCCTCGCCCAGGTGGGATCGAGTGCATGCTCGGCGTCGATGAACGCAGCCACGCCGCCCTGCTTCTGGGCCTGGGCCGCGACCGTCAATGCGAGCGTCGTCTTTCCCGAGGATTCAGGGCCGAAGATTTCCACGACGCGCCCGCGGGGAATCCCGCGACCGCCCAGCGCCAGATCGAGCGAGATGGCGCCGGTCGAGATGCCCGGCACGGCGAGCGACGCCTCCTCATTCAGGCGCATGATCGCCCCCTTGCCGAAGCTCTTTTCGATCTGGCCGACGGCCCGGTCGAGAGCCTGCTGCTTGCCCCTGTCTTCGATCATGACTGCGTTCGCCTTGGCCATGGGCCGGCCTCCTCCCATTGCGGGTTCCGGGGGTTCGGCTGCGATTGTACCGTTGTGCCGCGCTGGACGATTCCGGGTTGCCACCATATCGACCTCCTCATGGTTCGTCAATCTGTTTGGTATTCGATAGGATGACCCGAACATCGGAGATGTCAAGTCGTGTACGGCATATTTTCGGGGAGATTTTTGTTAGGGTATGGGAGTGAACCGGGATAGTCCCCGCCTCGCGGATCGGGGAGGCAGCAAACTCCCCCCCTTCCCTGCGGGTCAGGAGGCGGGGATGGGATCGCGATGGCTGTGGATGATCTGACCTTCCTCGGGCGTGCTCAGGTCGATCCGCGGTTTCTTCTTGTCGAGCTTGCCCATGACCCAGCCATCATTGAGCATGACTTCCAACGACTGCAACGCATGCTGCATCGCCACCTGCGCCAATGGCCTTGACTGCGAGGCGGTGAACGATTGCTGAAGCCGGCGGAACAGGTCCGCGGCATCCGACGTCTGTCGCAGGAGATCAGCGAGCAGCCGGAACATTCCCACCATCGGCAGCCGACGATCCCCTTTGAGATAGCAGAGCGTTGGGATGATGAGACCTTTGTCGTACACCGCGACAAGCGCCTCCTGGGCCCCCGTGAGATTGAGTTTCAGGACATTCACGGAGCTCAGCTCCCAGCTCACCGGGCGCTGCGTGAACATCTGGGTCAGTTGCTTGGCGCCGGCAACATCGAGGCCGCCGATGCCGACTTGTCCGAGCGTATCGTTGGTGAATCCGCCCTGCGCAATGTATCGCCAGGCCGCCTGGGGGCTGAGGCGCAAACCCGCCTCCTTCGCAATCTCGGTGCAGTACTCCTGCAAGTCGGTGAACTGCCCGTTGGCCGCATACCAGAAATCAGCGAAACGGATGTGCTGGCGCACGCGACGGCGTTGATTCGAATCGTACTGTTCGCGCAGCCATGCAGGCGAGTGCTCGCCGCGCTCGAGCGCCAGGATGGTGTACGCCGCTTCACGGCCCGCAATGTGCGTGAGCGTCAACCCCGCCGAGAGAATCGGGTCCGCGAAGCCGGCCGACTCCCCGACCAGAAACCAGTTCTCTCCTACCGCGCGCTCGGCGAGGAAAGACCAGTCGTTGGTGGTTTCGATGCAGCCACGGGAAGTCGCGCTCCGAATCAGCCCGCTGATGCGCTCCTCGCTGCGCAGGGCTTCGTCGTAGAGCTCGCCGGGCCGTTTCTTTGATTGCTTGTAGTACTCAGCGGGACAGACAAGGCCGATGCTCGTTCGGGTCGGCCCGATCGGGATGAACCAGATCCAGCCGAAGTCCACGGTCATGATCTGAATGCGCGTGCCCCCCACGCCGATCTCTACGGCCCACTCCGCGTTCTCCCAATAATCCCAGATGGCGATGTTCATGAGTTGGGTTGGAACATCGGCCTCGATACCCAGAGCGCGGCGCATGATCCCCACGTGGCCGGAGGCATCTATGTAATGCCGCGCTGTGATGGTGGTCCCGTCGCGGAGCTGCAGACCAGTGACGCGATCGCCTTCGTGCAGGACCTTGGCGACCTGAGTCCCTTCGTGCACTTCGCACCCGAGCTCCTCCGCGTGGCGAAGGAGAATGTCGTCATACTTCGAGCGATCGACTTGGAAAGCCGTCTGTCGCCGCTGCCCTTCATATTTGGCAGGGCGCGGCTCGTCCTTGAAGTCCTTGAGCGGCAGGAACTCGAAGTCCCAGAGTTCGGGCGACTTCCCCCAGCGGTAGGTGGCGCCAATCTTGATGGGAAAGTCCGCGGCCTCCACCTTGTCCCAGCAGCCCATCTCGTCGAGCACATCGCTGATGGGCGGCAACTGGCTCTCGCCGATGTGATCGCGCGGGAACTTTTCCTTCTCGAAGATGGCGACGCGAAGCGCGGGGTTGTACTTCTTCAGGAGCGCGCCGGTGGTGGCGCCTCCGGGCCCACCCCCAATGATCGCGACGTCGTATTGCTCTGTCATCATGGGTCTTTCTTCGGTCGGATACGACCGGCCGGGAACTCCATTGTGGAAGAAAACGTGGCCGATTCAAGTATCTGATGGGGAATCAGTGATGGAAGCATCGTCGGTTCCGGCTGCGTGCGGCGATGCATGGGGGTTTAGAGCGGCTATCAGAATGGAGTCGGGGGAGCGCGGACGTTCAGTCCGCAGCAGGCCTGGTGCGGACAGGATGTCCGCACTCCCCATTCTGTTCGGCGCTCTTAGGGAGACACGCGGTCACAAAAGCAACCGCACCGCAGCGGGACTGCGGTGCGGTCAAGATTCTGATGAACGAACCCGGTGGTTCGGATCAGTTGCGGCGGCGCCGACGCGAGATCAGGCCCGCAGCGCCCAGAAGCGCAATCGCTCCGGGGGCGGGGACGCTTGACGTGATCTGAAGCGTGAAGCCGTCGTAGGTGCCGACGTCTCCGCCAGCGGCATCACCGATATACACGGTCCAGGTGCCGTTGGGATCGATGCCGTTGAGCGAGGTCAGGCCGTGGGTCTCGCTGAATCCCGATGAATGTCGAACGGTTGCCCCGGGTCCGAATCCGGATTCGGACGAGGTGCCGGAGGCATCGTCGAACTCATACGCGGTTCCCAGGAACAGGTCGCTGCTGTAGCCGCAACAGCCGCCGCCGTTGTCCCCGGTCTCGGCATAGCCTGCCCGGCTGACAAGGAACACCACGGCGCCGTTGGGGGCCTCCACCTTGAACACCAGGTCGCCCACCCACGTGTGTGAGATATCCATGATGACGTCGATGTCATCGAGGATGGTGCCCTCACCTGAGACAACGATCGAAATGCCCTGCATGGAGCCGAGCGATCCGTCATACGCGTTGTCGATGATGCCGAGGCCGTTGCCATCTGATGTCCAGTCGCTCGCGAGAGCGGCCGGGGCGGCCAGCAACGCAGCCGCCGATGCCAAAACGATTCTTGATTTCATCCGTTTCTCTCCTTCTCACGCCTTCATGAAGATTGATGAACTCTCACCGGAGACGCACCGATGAGGGCGCCGGGAGCGACCCGGGCGCCAACAAAGATGATCGGATGCAAACCTCACTCAGGCGGGGCACGTTGCCCACCCCTCTCGCGACTCTGCACACCTCTCACCGGCTTCGATGATAAACGATGCCGAGGGGTTTGCAATGAGTCACCTCGTGGAATCCAGAGAAATTTTGACACCATTCTGACGCGTGCAACCCGCCCAAAAACCCAGTCTTACGCACCTTGATGCCAAATCGCGGAATCAGCCTTCAAGATGGGTCCAGATAGCCCAGATTCGCAGTCAAGGGGCCGAGAATGGGCATGATCCGCTCAATGGCGTTGGGATAGTTGTGCCACCGGCCCACAGCGGCACTCGTGATTGCGGTGGCCACAGCCTGAAAACTTGGTGTGCGGATCTCGCGGGTGGCAGCCAGGGCGTCAAATCGGAGGACCCGCTCATCCCATGGCAGTCCTAGGAAACCGAGCACCTCGCGGGTGGATGTTTCGAAATCAGCCACGACATCCTCGTAGCGGAACTCGTGCCAGGGATTGCCTATCGCGTTCCGCACTCCCAGCCAGAGCCGCATCACCGAGGCGTACAACGACGCCGTCCTCGTCCAGTCAAGGAAGTGAACCATCGCCTCGTTCAGACGGAAGTCCTGCATGAAGCAACTGAGGCAGACATCGCGGGGATCACGCAATGCAATGAGAATCCGGGACTCTGGGAAGATGCGTGCAATCAGGGGGAGCTCGACGATGTTCAGCGGCAACTTGTCGAGCACAAGACCAGTGGAGGAAGGCTTGGCGCCAAACGACCCGGCCAGCTCCCAGTATCGTTTCCGAAGAGCCACCGCCTGATCGAGAGTAAGGGTGGCCAGCTTGTCTGCGAGCGCTGCGGGCGTTCCCGCTCCCGCGAGAAGCGCCTGGCGCACCATCGCGACCGCGGGTCTTTCTTCCATCGTGATGATCTGCGGATGAGCGGCGAGCACTTGCTCGGCAAGCGTGGTGCCCGAGCGCGGGAAACCCACGAGAAATGCCGGGGCGGGAGTCGATTGACCCAAGACACTCGGATCGATGGCCGGGATGGATGACCACCGCTCGATTGCCTGCGCGTACGCGGCAATCAAGGCGGGAAAGACATCGAGGGAATAGCGCCGCACTTCGTGGGTCAGCGTGCGAGCGCGGCCCGAGGCCACGAAGGCGTCGAAAGCCTCGTCGTATTGCCCAACGTGATCGAGCACCATTCCGAGCTCGTGCAGCGCGCGGTATCTGATCTCTTCGGAGTCCGTATCGGTGACAATCCAACGCAAGAGCTCGATGCTTGGGGTCGGATCTTCAGTGCGTCGCCGCAAACGCGCCTGGATGATGACGGCGTCGGCGTGGCCGGGTGAGAGTTGCAGCACCCGGTCCACCGCCTCCTGCGCCTGGTCGAATTCGCGCAGTCGCTCGAGAGCGATGACCCGCAACATGCGTGGATGGATCGAGTCATCGCCCAGGGCGACGGCCTCATCCGCTTCGCCGAGCGCCTCGCGAAACCGGTCGAGGCGAAAGAAGGCATGACCGAGCTCGGTTCGCATGGCTGGGTCGCGGTGATTGCGGGCCACGGCGCGCTGAAGGCAGGCAAGTCCCTCGGCAGCATTTCCCGATCGCGCCAGTGCTGCTCCCAGGGCGTATTGCGCCTTGGCATCGTTGGGATCGCGTTCGAAAAGCTGCCGCAACAGCGGGATCGCCGCTCCGAAGCGGCCTTCCTGCAGGTGCTGATCGGCCGCGCTCCGCAGCGCCTTCGCGATGGCTTCGTCTTCTGCGGCGCCACCGCGCGGGGAACGACCGCTGGCCGCGGGCGCCTGAGCGCCGGCTTTCATGCAGCATTGCTTGTACTTTTTGCCGCTGCCGCAGGGACAAGGATCGTTTCGTTGCACAGCCATGAGGTGTTAGTGTCGTGCGGCAGAGCATTGCCGCGGGTGTGCGTTTGTCAGCGTGACGCCGCCGAATCAGGCTTGGCCAGCGCTTCTCGTAATGGCGCCAGGTGCATTTGGAATCGCGCCGCCCGCCCGATCGAGGAGTCGTACACCGGCCGGCGCACCTGCTCGTAGCTGGGAGTGGCTGAGGGCGATGCCTTGCTGTAGAACCGAAGGCAGTCATCATGCCACGGCAACTCGAGGAAGGCGAGCACCGACCGGCTCGCCTCCTCCTGATTTGCAACCATCTCTTCGTACTGCATGAGTCGCAGCGGGAGCGGGAGAACCCGCTGCCAATGCCGCATGAGCCGATCAATTTCGCTGTGCACGAAGCCCAGGTCGCCGAGGTCGGAAGCATACGGCGCCAGGCGCGGTTCGAACGATTCCGCGTAGCACGAGAAACATGAGTCGGCGGGGTCCCTGCGTGCCCAGATCACGCGCGACCTGGGCAGAATCATCGCGATCAAACCCAAGGCATGCGTGTTCCACAGCGCCTTGTCGATAAGTCTCAAGATTGGCGGCGAAGCACCGTCAATTCCTTGATCGATCTGCGCCAGGTATTCTTCTCCAAGTCGTGTCAATGCATCAGGCGACAGCCGCCGCACGCGCTCAGGCCAGGGCTCCACAAAGTTCAGATCCGTTTTCACCCGCTTCATGACCTCAAACATCGCGGGGTGCTCGCCAATCGCACGCACTTGCGGATGAGCATCGAGGATGCGCTCCGTCAGTGTCGAACCCGACCGCGGCATACCCACGATGAAAACCATCTGGTCGGTCTGAAGCCTCGACTTCGGGCACCGCTGAAACCACTCGGGGGTGAAGAACTCGATCAACTGATCGATTTCTTCGCGGTAGGCCTGGCGGTTGAATGGACGCCGTTCGTGCTCCGCGGCGCGAGAATAGGCTGCGAAAGCGTCATCGAACTGGCCGAGTCGTTCGAGACCTTTGCCGAGCAGGGCCAACAGCCGGCGCCGATGGCCCTCGAGCAGTTCAGGGCGCTTCAGATGTTCGCGGGCAGTACTGACGGCCTGCTCGTTTGCGCGATCGTCAAGCAGCAGTCGCACCAGGGTCACGCTCATGGCCGGCGTGGCCTCCCCACAGCGAAATGCCTCTTCAATCAGCGATTTGGCGCGGCACCGCTCCCCAAGCATCAAGAGCGATGTCGCCAGCCCTTCCCGAGCCACCACGTCATGGGGATCGGTTTTGAGGAGGCGCTCATAGAGCTCAGCCGCCTGCCTTTCCAGCCCGGCCAGTCTCATATACTCTGCCAAGGTGCCACGGAGCTCACGCTTTGCGGGAAACCTCGCCGCCAAAGCCTCAACCACCTGAATCGCTCTGTAGTATGACCCCCGCCCCGCGAGCAGCCGGGCATGAAGAGCCAGCGTCGCCGGGTCTCTCGGTGATCGCTTCAGCGCCTCATCACACAGGGCTTCGGCGGTGAGGAAATCGCCACTCGCAGCCGCGTGACGAGCCCGTTCCAGGAGCGAATCGCCTGGACCTGTCGATCGAGTGCCCCCGCTTCGCGTGCGCGCATCTGCTGTCTTTCCCGCCGGTCGTGGTCTTGCCGGATCCATCGCTCTCATCATAGAAGGCAACCCAGACTCGCTGTACCGTCGCCGTGCCATCAGAGGGCATTTGGTTGCTCGCCTGCGGCCAGCGCTTCCCTCAGCGGACCAAGGTGGCTGTGAAAGCGAGCAGCGCGACCTATGGACGAGTCATAGATCGGCCGACGCACCTGCGCATGACTTTTTGTCCCGGAGGGCGTCGCCTTGCGGTAAAACTCGAGGCAGTCGTCACTCCAGGGGACGTTGACAAATTCGAGAAGAGCCCGAGTGTGCCCCGCTTGGTCCGCAACCAGGTCCTCATATTGCACCACGTGAATCGGGATCGGCAACACTTCCTGCCAGTGCCGCAAGAGGCGATCCGATTGAACGTGTACGGCTCCCAGGTTGCGCAGGTCGGATCCAAACGGATTCTGGGCCGGATCCAGCGACTCCGCGTAGCATGACAGGCACGAATCCTCAGGGTTCCTCTGCGTCCAAACTACGCGCGATCGGGGCAGCAGCATGGCAATGAGCCCGAGCGCCTGCCTGTTCCACAGCGATTTGTCAACCACCCGGACCGGTCGGTTCCCGGAGCCGCCTTCTTCGCCGCGCACGGCCGCGAGATACTCGCGCCCGAGACGGGCCAGCATCGCGGGCGACAATCGCCGTATGCGCTCTGGCCAGGGGTCGTCGAGGTTGATGTCCAGTTTGATCCCCTCAATGACTTCATACATTCCCGGATGCTCACCGACGGCGCGAATCTGCGGATGCGAATCGAGGATGCGTTCCACCAGGGTTGACCCCGACCGCGGCATTCCGACAACGAATACCATGTCGTCATCTTCGAGACCCGAGCGCGGGCATCGCTCAAACCATTGGCGCGTGAAGAATCTCATGAGCGCATCAACTTCGGCGATGTAGGCCGCGAGATCGAACGGGAACCGTTCGTATTCCGCCGCCCGAGAATACGCGGCGAAAGCGTCGTCATATTGTCCCAGCCGCTCCAGCGCTTTGCCGAGCAAGGCATTGAGCCGCCGCCAATGCCCATCACGCAGATCCGCGCGCTTCAGGCATTCGCACGCCGTATCAACCGCGCTCTGCGCATCTCCACCGTCCATATGAGCCCGTACGCGGCTAATGCATAACGAAGGCGTGTCTCGACCGGCTGCAAAGGCCGCATCAATGATCCGGTGCGCACGCTCGCGCTCTCCCAGGACTACGAGTGAAACGCCCAGTCCTTCCATGCTCGCAACGTCAAGAGGATCGGCTTTGAGCAAGGCGTCGTATATTCTGACTGCCTCCTGATGTCGCGACGCGCGGCGCAGGAAGTCCGCCAGAAGCCGCTGCAGGTCGTGATTTTCGGGAAACTGCTCCGCGAGCGGTCGAAGTTGCTGCGACGCGCGAAGAAACAGTCCGCGTTCGGCCGACAAGCGTGCCCGAAACTCCAGCGCCGCCGGATGAGATGGTGACGTTCGCAGGACGTTCTCACAGAGGACTCCTGCTGTCATATGATCGCCTGCGCGGAGCGCCTGCTGCGCCTGCACCAGCAGCGTGTGGCTGCGATCGCCCGAACCACGGCCAAGCGCCGCTTCAGGCCGTCTTGCTGCTCGGGCCCCAGGTCCTCTGGCCTGCTTCATCACCGAAGTATAGAGAACCCCGCAGGCGCGGCCATCAGTAATTCGGTGTGGGTGGGCGATAGGTTGACAGGTCGATCGATCTGAACCATTCAATGGTCTTCTTCAGACCTTCCTCCAGCTTGATCCGCGGCTTCCAGCCCAATGACTTCGTCGCCAGCGTAATGTCAGGGCGCCGCTGCAGGGGATCATCCTGGGGCAAAGCGCGGTCCGTCACGATTTTCGATGTCGAACCGGTGAGCTTCACCACCATCTCCGCCAGCTCGCGGATCGTGAACTCATCGGGGTTCCCCAGGTTCACCGGGCCGGTGAACTCCGCGCCCAGCGACTCGTCCATCATCGCGAGCATGCCATTGATCAGGTCATCGACATAGCAGAACGCTCGCGTCTGATGGCCGTCGCCATAGAGCGTGATGGGCTCGCCGCCGACGGCCTGCCGGATGAAGTTGCTCACGACGCGCCCGTCATAGGGGTGCATCCGCGGGCCATATGTATTGAAGATTCTGGCGACCCGGATCGCCACGCGGTTCTGCCGGTGGTAGTCGAACATCAGCGTCTCAGCGCAGCGCTTGCCCTCGTCATAGCAGGCGCGCGGGCCGATCGGGTTGACATTGCCGCGATAGGTTTCGGGCTGGGGGTGGACATCGGGATCGCCGTACACCTCGCTGGTCGAGGCGTGAAACACGCGCGCCTTCACCCGTTTCGCCAACCCCAGCACGTTGATGGCCCCCATGACGCTGGTCTTGATGGTCTTGATGGGGTTGAACTGGTAGTGGCCTGGCGCGGCGGGGCAGGCAAGGTTGTAGATCTCATCCACCTCCAGCCACATGGGGTGCGTGACGTCGTGGCGGACCAGCTCGAAGTTCGGCCGGCCAAAGAGGTGCTGGATGTTGCTCTTCTGGCTGGTGAAGAAGTTGTCGAGGCAGATGACATCGTGGCCGAGATCGACCAATCGGTCACACAGGTGTGAACCGAGAAAGCCCGCTCCGCCGGTAACCAGGATTCGTTTGATCATTCCGGATGCTGGGTGAAGGGTGGCTCCGGCCACGGCCGGCCGAAAGCGGCAGGTCCAGAATAGCCGGAAAGGACAGTTGAGGAAATCGGTCGAGCGGGCAACTATCACGCATGGCGGAAGAGCCCACAGAAGGCGATGTTCGATTTGTCGTCGGCACCATGACGGGCACGAGCATCGACGGGATCGACGCGGCACTTGCGAAGATCGAGGGCGAGGGGCTCGACATCAAGGCCCGCCTGATCCGGCACTGCTCGGGGTCGCTGGGGCTGATGGCGCCGCAGCTTCGCGCCGCCGCCATGCAGCAGCCCATGACCACGGGTGACTTCGCAACGCTCGCGTGGGAGTTCGGCCGCATCCACGCCGAGTGCATCGACGACCTGCTGCGCGATGGCGACCAGATCGACCTGATCGCGATTCACGGCCAGACTGTTTTCCACGATCCGCCGATTTCGTGGCAACTGCTGAACCCCGCGCCGATCGCGCAACAGTTTCGCTGCCCTGTGGTCAGCGCTCTGCGACAGGCCGATCTGGCCGCGGGCGGGCAGGGCGCCCCGCTGACGCCCCTCGCCGACTGGATTCTCTATCGCGACAAGGAAAAGTCGCGCGCCATCGTGAATCTTGGCGGGTTCTGCAATCTGACGATCCTTCCCCGCGCTGATGCCTGCAACTGCATCGAGTGCATTCAGGGTTTCGACGTGTGCGCGTGCAACCAGGTGCTCAACGCGGTGGCGCGGCTGGCGCTCAACAAGCCCTTCGACGAAGGCGGCTGCGCCGCCAATGCGGGCGAGATCTGTGAAGACCTCTGCACTTCTCTCTACGAAGCCCTCGCCCGCCAGCGCGAGCCGGGGCTTTCGCTCGGCACCGGCGATGAAGGCATTGACTGGGTGAATGAGCACGTGGGCAAGGCCAAGCCCAACGACCTCGCCGCCAGCGCGGCCATGGCGGTGGCGATGGTGATCGGCGATGAACTCAACAAAAGCCACATCGACGAGGCAGTCATCGCCGGCGGCAGCGCCCGCAACAAGGCCCTCCTCACCGCGCTGGAGAAATCGACCGATGTCCCGCTGCGCATGAGCGATGATCTGGGCGTGCCGGTGGGCATCCGCGAAGCCCTGTGCATGGCGGTGCTGGGGGCCCTGTGCGCCGATGGCGTTCCCATCACCCTGCCGCAGGTGACCGGCTGCGAATCCCCCGCCCCCGTCGCGGGCATGTGGTCGATGCCGTTTGGGTGGGATGAATAGTTAGCCACACAGATGAACACGGATAAACACTGATGGGGCGAGAGGTAGGGCGGGCCTCACCGCAGGTAAGAGCGAAGCGCATACCTGCCCGCCGTGGTCTTTCGATCGGCATCGAATGGCGGGCAAATGCCGTCGGCCCAACGTGCTGAAACCCTTCGTTCGACTGCCGAAACCATGATTCCTGCCAAATTCCGCGGGAATCCCGGCCATCTTCATTGCGGCAACTGCTCAAAACGAGTAGCGTCGGCGATCGGAGTGAGAGGATTTCGGAGCGCGATCTGATTGGCGGAGGCCTGGTCGCGCATCTCTACTTGGGGAGTACTGCAATGATCGATAGCGGCGCGTCACCGGCGTTGGCGATCGCTGTGGCTTTCTGTTTTGCAGTCGTCGCGCTCGATGCCTCGGCCCAGGAGCAAACCTGGATCCGCCAGACTGGAACCGGCGCGGCCGACGCCGCTCAGGCCCTTTGTCCGGACGGCGCCGGCGGCGTGTTTGTCGGGGGATCCACTCAGGGCAGTCTCGGTGGCGGGAACGCTGGTAATTGGGACGCATGGCTGGCGCGCTACGACGACTCCGGCAACCAGACCTGGATTCGGCAGTTGGGGACAAGCGCGATCGACCATGTGAGTTCTCTAGCCACGGACGGTGCTGGCGGTGTGTTCATCGCCGGATCCACCCAGGGCAGTCTCGGCGGGGGAAACGCGGGGAACTACGATCCATGGCTGGCGCACTACGACGGTTCGGGTAACCAGACCTGGATTCGCCAGTTCGGAATCGAGGGGCGCGATGAGGTCAGTGCTCTCGCTCCCGATGGAGCGGGAGGCGTCTACATCGGGGGGACCACTGGCGGCGCGCTCGGGGGTGGGTGGGCCGGAAGCATCGATTCATGGCTGGCACGGTACGACGCATCCGGCAACCGGACCTGGATTCGCCAGATCGGGACGAGCGGCGTCGACGCCGCGTACGGCCTCGCCTCGAACGGCGCTGCAGGCGTGTACTTTGCCGGCTGGACCTCCGGCAGTCTCGGGGGTGCGAATGCCGGAGTTCGCGATGCCTGGCTGGCGCGATACGACGCTTCGGGCAACCAGTCCTGGATTCGCCAGTTCGGCACGAGCACCAATGATGACACAAGCGCCCTGACTCCGGATGGCGCTGGGGGTGCGTTCATCGGGGGACACACGCAGGGCAGTCTCGGTGGCGGAAGCGCTGGTGATTGGGACGCCTGGCTGGCGCGATACGACGCCTCCGGCAACCAGTCCTGGATCCGCCAGTTCGGGACAGCCACCACCGACTTTGCATACGCCCTCTGCCCGGATGGCGCGGGCGGCGTGTTCTATTGCGGGAAGACGTTCGGCGATTTCAGTGGTGGGAACGCGGGCTCGTACGACACCTGGCTGGCGGCCTACGACTCCTCCGGCAACCAGACGTGGATCACCCAGTTCGGAACGACTACATATGAGGAAGCACGCGCCCTGGCCTCGGACGACGCGGGCGGCGCCTTCATCGCGGGGTTCACCGCGGGCAGTCTCGGCGGCCCCAACGCGGGTGGAGACGACGCGTGGCTCGCACTCTACGCCGGCGGTGGGATCGGGACACCGGCCCGCGTCGCGAATTTCACAGTGCAGACCGGCGCGCACATCTCCGGCAACACCGCCGACCTGCGCGAGTCGGATAATGAGCGCCTGAAGGTGGATGCCGAGTTCATTGAGGGCGGCAATCCGCCCTACCTGATGATCCTCGAAGTGAAGCTGAAGTCGCAGGTCATCGATCCGACCGACCTCCATGTACTCGTCGAAGGCAAGCTCAGCCAGAACGGTGGCACAGCCAAGTTGTATCTCCGCAACTGGGCCCAGGGCGGCTGGACGCGCATCGCGACCGATCCCATCGGAAAAACTGAGATGATTCAGAAGGTAGGCGGCCTCGATCCCGCCAAGTACATCAATGCGAGCGGGGTGATGAAGCTGCGCATCCGCCACCAGAAGACGACATCATCCAACGGCGATCCGTTCCGCTCCCTCATCGATCACGTCCAGGCCCTGGTGCGGTAGTCGACAGCACCTCGCACGCGACGATTCCGTTCGGCACAACGAAAGGACCAGAATCATGACACACATGCAGAACTGGATGTTGGCGGCATCAGCCGCGGTCGCATGCACCGGCATGGCGATCGCCGGGGCGGACGATGGCTCGATCGTGGCGTGGGGAGACAACGGCTGGGGGCAATGCAACGTGCCGGCGCCGAACACTGGCTTCGTGGCCATCGCGGGGTGCGGGGCCCACAGTCTGGGCCTGAAGGCCGACGGCTCGATCGTGGCGTGGGGACTCAACAACTACGGCCAGTGCGACGTCCCGGCGCCGAACACGGGGTTCGCGGCGGTCGCGGGGGGCGAGCGCCACAGTCTGGGGCTGAAGGCCGACGGCTCGATCGTCGCGTGGGGTTTCAACGACTACGGCCAATGCGACGTCCCGGCCCCGAACACGGGCTTCGTGGGCGTCGCGGCGGGCTTCCAGCACAGTCTGGGGCTGAAGGCCAACGGCTCGATCGTGGCGTGGGGGTGGAACGACGACGGCCAGTGCAACGTCCCGGCGCCGAACACGGGCTTCGTGGCGGTCGCGGGGGACGGCGACCACAGTCTCGGCCTGAAGGCCGACGGCTCGATCGTGGCGTGGGGATCCAACGAGTTCGGCCAATGCAACGTCCCGGCGCCGAACACGGGCTTCGTGGCGGTCGCGGGGGGCGGGTGGCACAGCTTGGGCCTGAAGGCCGACGGCTCGATCGTGGCGTGGGGAGACAACTGGTTCGGCCAGTGCGACGACCCGGCGCCGAACAGTGGCTTCATGGCCATCGCGGCGGGTATGTCCCACAGTCTGGGGCTCAAGGCCGACGGCTCGATCGTGGCGTGGGGGTGGAACGACGACGGCCAGTGCAACGTCCCGCCGCCGAACACGGGCTTCGTGGTGCTCGCGGGCGGCGGGGCGCACAGTCTGGGCCTGATGGGCGGCGCGAGCGGCACACCTGCCCGCGTCGCATCGTTCACAGTGCAGACAGGCGCGCACATCGCCGGCAACGCCGCCGATCTCCGCGAGAGTGACAACGCGCGGGTGAAGATCGATGCCGCGTTCATCGAAGGTGGCAATCCGCCCTACCAGATGATCGTCGATGTGAAACTGAAGACGCAGGTGGTTGATCCAACTGACCTCCACATCCTCGTCGAAGGCAAACTCAGCCAGAACGGCGGCACCGCGAAGCTGTACCTCCGCAACTGGGCCCAGGGCGGCTGGACGCGAATCGCCACCGACCCCATCGGCAAGACCGAGATGATCCAGAAGGTCGGCGGCCTCAATCCAAACAAGTACATCAACGGCAACGGCATCATCAAACTCCGCATCCGCCATCAGAAGACAACTTCCTCCAACGGCGACCCCTTCCGCTCATTGATCGATCACGTCCAGGCCCTGGTGCGGTGATTCACCGGCGGCCTGCGCCGAATGCGAGCAGCTCGTCGCAGAGGATCATGAACTCCTCGCGCACGGCCGCCATGCGCCGCGGAGAGCCCGTGTTGGCCGCGGCCTCGGCCTGAAGCGTCTCCAGCCGTGCGGAATACTCCGACAGCCGGCGCTCCACCTCCGAGGCCGCTTCGCGCAATGTCGCCGCGGCCTGCTCCGCCGCATCGAGCTGGGCGTCGAGATCGGTGAGATTCCGTCGGTCGCGCAGCAGCCGATTCTCGAACGGATCGTGCAGATCGAACACGAGTTCATCGCTCAGCACGCCCAGTTCGACAAGGACAGCGGTGCAATTGCCGACACCTTCGCGCACCGAGTTGAACTCCTCGCGCACGCCGCGCAAGGCGTCATCATCCGGCTCCAGGATGGAGGCCCGAGTAGCGCGGCATGCCGCGATCTGGAGCTCCAGCGAGTCGATCGCGCCCAGCGCATCTGTGATGGGGGCTGCGGCATCGACGATGATCGCGTTCGCTTCCGCGAGCCGCGCCTTCCACGGCTCGCGCCATCGTTCGGCCAGGCGCAAAGAGTTGTCCGCGGCACCGTGCGCCTGTTCGAGCAGGGCGCCGCCGTCTCCATATCCCGAGTCGGCCATCGCGCGCACCGCAGCGATGTCCGCGCCCGCGCGCCCAAGCTCGCGCCGCGCGCCTTCGATGGCGGCCGCAAAGTCGCCCAGCACGCGCTGGGCCTGCTCCACCGATTCCTGCGCATTGACAAAGGCCACCTGCGAGGCCCGACCGCTCTCGCCAAAGGGATCGCCCGGCATCGCCGCCGCTTCGACGATCGGAAGCCCCATGATGAAGAGCTCCCGCCGCAGCTCGTGCAGCGCGGTGAGGAGGTCGGCGAACCGCGTCTGCGTGCTGCGCTCATTCACGGGGGTCGGCAGTTCCCGCGCCAATGCGTCGGCGACGGCCGCCGCCGTCAGGAGCCGCCTCTGGACGCCATCGAACGCTTCCGCAGCGCGCTGGAGCGACTCATCGGAACCGCTGATTGTGGCGCGGACCTCATCAATCACCGCGGGATCGAGGGCCGGGGCTTGCGGCCGCACCGGTTCGGCCGGCGCTGCCTCCTCGCGCGATTCGACGTACTCCTTCGCGATCGCCTGTGGCGTCGCCTCAAGAGCGCGCTCCACCAGACTCTCGAGTCGACTCCCTCGCGCCGAGGTCGAAATCACCTTTCCTTCGTGATCCAGCAGAAACATGGCGGGGATGGAACGGATGTTGAACTTCTTGGCAAGAGGAGTGTTCCATCCCCCGCCCTGCATCACATGATGCCACCGCATGCTCTGCCCGCGCACGAAGTTCTCGAAGCGACGGCGATCGCTGTCGAGCGAGATGCTGATGATCTCGAACCCCTCATCGTGATATCGCGAGTACACGCTCTTGACGTTGGGCAGCTCGTTCACGCACGGGCCGCACCACGTGGCCCAGAAATCGATCAGGACCACCTTGCCGCGGAAATCCGCGAGATTGATCGCGTCGCCGCTCAAGGCATCGCGCGCCGAGAATGATGGAAACTCATCGCCCGGCTCCGCCACCTGCGCTGCCGCAGGGGATTCGAGCGCCGCAGCGATCCACAGTGCGACGACCAGCACGCGCCAACCAAGATGCATTCCCATGACGAACTCCTCTCTGCGGGTGCTCGGCGGCCGCAGCCACCACTGCCCTTCGCCCTCGCTATTCTACATCCCCTTGGCAACCTGCTGGGAATGGTTGCGCTGATTGGACTGGAGGAATTGGACGTGGAACAGCTCTTCACCACCGAGAATCTCGCGGCCCTGGCCACGCTGACCGCCCTCGAGATCGTCCTCGGCATCGACAACATCGTCTTCATTTCCATCCTCGCGGGCAAGCTGCCCGAAGAGCGGCGCGGCCGGGCCCGCACCGTGGGCCTCCTGCTTGCGATGCTCATGCGCATCGCGCTCTTGCTCGGCATCTCCTGGGTCATGGGTCTGACAGCGCCCTTGTTCACCATTCCCGTGGTGGATCACGAGATCTCCGGCCGCGACCTGATCCTCATCGTGGGTGGCGCCTTCCTCATCGCCAAGGCGACGCATGAGATTCACGACAAGCTCGAGGGTTCGCACGAGACGCTGCATCAGCCGAAGTCGAGCGCCCGCTTCGCTTCGGTGATTGCTCAGATTATCGCGATGGACATCATCTTTTCGCTGGATTCCGTGATTACGGCCGTCGGCATGGTGAAGGTGTCCATCGATCCCGCCACCGGCAATCCGGTCGAGGGCGCGCGGGCCGCCGCGATCACGATCATGATCGTCGCGATCGTGATCTCGATCGGCGTGATGCTGGCCTTCGCAGGCTCGATCGGCCGCTTCATTGAGAAGCATCCCACGATCAAGATGCTGGCCCTAGCGTTCCTGATCCTGATCGGCGTGGTGCTGGTGGCAGACGGGTTCCACCAGCACGTGTCGAAGGGATACATCTATTCAGCCATCGTGTTTTCACTGTTCGTGGAGATGCTCAACCTTCGGGCGGGGAAGGTGCGGGTGCAGGCGCCGTCGCCAACGTGAGGGTTCGCGGGAGCGCCGTCGTGCCCGTCCCTTCGCGGTCTCTTCGCTACACTCATCCCATGCCCAGCCGCGGAAACAAGCGATCATTGAAGGGAAGCGCGACAGGTGACAATGGCCGCATGACCTACTCCCAGGCGGGGGTGGACATCGAAGCCGGCGAGCGCATGGTCGATCTCATCGAGTCCATGACCAGGCGCACGCACGGCCCGCGCGTCATCGGCAAGCACGGCGCCTTCGCTGGCATGTTCAGGCTGGACTTCAATGAGAAGCTCTTCAAGCGCAACTTCCGCGATCCCGTTCTGGTCGCCTGCACGGATGGCGTGGGCACCAAGGTGAAGCTCGCCGCCGAGCTCAAGGTGTACAACACCGTGGGCATCGACTGTGTCGCGATGAACGTGAACGACATGATCGTGCAGGGCGCGGAGCCTCTGTTCTTCCTCGATTATCTCGGCGTGCACAAGGTGATTCCCGAGCAGGCGGCGATGATGGTCGAAGGGGTGGCCAAGGGCTGCGAGATCGCCGAGTGCGCACTCCTTGGGGGCGAGACCGCGGAGATGCCCGACATCTACGCGGAGGGCGACTTCGACATTGCGGGGTTTGCGGTCGGAGTGGTTGAACTCGAGAGAGCCATCGATGTCACCCGCGTCGAAAGAGGCGATGTGATCCTCGGCCTCGCGAGTTCCGGCGTGCACTCCAATGGGTACTCCCTTGTGCGCAAAATTGTCGAGCGGAACAAGCTGCCCCTCGACAAGGTGTTCGACCAATTCGCGCCGCAGACGCTGGGAGAGCTGCTGCTGACGCCCACGCGCATTTACTCGCGCTCCATCGTGAAGATGCTGCGGACCTATCGCGTGAAGAAGGTCATCTCCGGCATGGCCCACATCACCGGCGGCGGATTGCCGGGCAATGTCTGCCGCGCCCTGCCGAACGATCTCGATGCCCGCATTGAGACACGATCATGGACACCGCCCCCCATCTTCGAGTTTCTTCAGAAGCACGGCAATGTAGACCGTGAAGAAATGTTTCGTGTGTTCAATATGGGCATCGGATATACCCTGCTGGTGCGGCCGCACTTCGCCGATTCCATCGCGCGGCAACTGGAGAAGTCGGGTGAAACGGTTTTCACGATCGGCGAAGTCGTGAAAGGTAAAGGCGAAGTCGAGTTGGTCTGAACTTCCCTGCGGGCAGGAAAAAGGCGGGAGTTGGTCCCATGCAACGATTGCGATCCATCACGGTGTCGATCTTCCTGAGTCTTGCGGCTGCCGCTCACACGTTGGGGCAGGATGAAGGACCTGATACTGGGCGTTACGACCTCGCCAACGGCATCCGCGTCGTCGCCGTCCACGTCCCCGGCGCGACGAGGCAGTGCACGTTCACCTTCCTGCCGCCGGCGCTCGCGAACGACCCCGTACACAGGGCGCAGTGGTCGCATCTGCTCGAGCACATGGTGATCCGCTCGACCGACGCCGAAGGGCTCGTCGCCGCTGGCGTTGAATTCAACGGTGAAACTCAGCCTCATTCGCTTCGCCTCGACACGTATGCCGCGCCGGACTCATTCCGCGAATCGTTCGAGAAGCACGCGCGCTGGCTGAGCGCGGATGCCTTCGATGGCGCTGCTCTGGCGCGCGAGAAGCAGATGATCGCGCAGGAAGAGCACACCGTCGTTCAGGGGAATTTTGCGCACAAATTCGCGGTCGCCGCGTGGAACCAGATTGTCCGTCACGGCCTCGATCACGCGGCCGTTCACGCCGACATCGCGAATGCAGCGATCGCGGATGTCTCCACCTTCGCCGCAGATGCCATGTCCGTCGATGATTCGGTCCTGGTCGCAACCATCGGGCCCGCCGACCCCGCCCAAGTGCGCACCGCGCTCGAGCAGACGATCGGCCGCGTCCCCGCCCGTGCCCGCGATGCAGAAATTGATCGTGCAACATCCGATCCAATTCGCGGCGGCGCACTCAATGCCACGTGGGACCTTGACGCCAGCCATCTCCTCCTCTGGTGGCGGCTGCCTGACGATTCAACCGCCACACGCGCCCTCGCACTGACCATCGAAATGTCAATCATGCAGGCCGGCCGGGCGCTCCAGGGCGGCGTCGTGCTTGCAACATCCCTCTTCAACCTGCCTGAAGGGCCGGTTCTGCTCATCAATGCGTCCCTGACGGATGAGCAGAATCCTGATGAAGTGCGCGAGCGGCTGACAGCCATCGTGAATTCAATCGCCGCCAATACGGGCCAGCTCATGTTCACGAATGCCATGCTGGCGCGCGAGATGGGCGCGCCACCGAACTTCGAGATGATGCGGGCCCAGACGCCGGAACAGTACCGCTGGCTGGTCGAGGGTCAGTGGGTCCTGACCATCGGCCAGTATGAATTCACCTGGTCGCGCACGCTGGAAGGGATCGTCGCCGACCTGCAGGCGATCGATCAGCCCGCCATTGAAGCGGCCGCGGCGCCGCTGACACACCCACCCGCCGGCTCGCTTCACCTCACACCGCGCGACTGACACGGGCTCTGAGTTCTGAGTTTCGAGTTCCGAGTGCTGAGCGGCGACTCACTCAATCGCGCTATCGCGCCATCTCGCCATCAGGCCACACCCGACTACCCGTTTACCCGACTACCCCTCTACCCTCTACCTATCCACTTTCTGCGCCTTCCGCGGCTTCCACACGTGCCCTTCCGGCGTGCGCACCTCGTGTACTTTGATGAACGTGCGCATCTCGTCGATCGCCTTGAAGAATCGCTCGAAATCCTCCGACCAGATCCGCAGATCGAACTTGCGGAACGTGCCATCATCCAGCGGCGTGCCTTCGACAATCCGCAGGCAAGGGTTGCCGTTGCGCGCCTTCTGAATCTGCAGAGCGTATTTCTTCACGCCCACTGAATCGAAGGCGATGGTCTTGAGGATCTCGCGCTCCGGACCGTCCCCGGTCCGTGCGGCCTCGCGACGCGACGCGCTTGTCGCTCCTTCCGCTCGCGGCGAAGCACCGCTCCGCCGCACTTGGGCGCCGCTCCTTCCATTCATACGGTTCTGCATGACAGGTCCTCCTCAATGGTGGCCAGGATTCCCCGGATGTTCTATTTCTGTCAGGATACCGAACAGATGCCGTCCTGTCAAGCCCCGCGCCGGCCCGGAATTGTTCCACGTGGAACAGTCGACTCCCACGAACCGCGAACCCCCAACCCTCATGTACCTGACCCGGATGGGGACAATCCCGTCCACAACCGACAGTCGAAGGCCAATAGCTCCCCCTCCATGTACCTGACCCAGGTGGGAACGATCTTCGCAACTCCTTGATTGACAGCAACTTGCGCTGAGAAGGGACCGGACCGCCCGGCTCGCCCGGTATCAGACGCACACTCGGCACCGAAGTTCCGCGGCGTGGGTGTGGCGGAAGCCGTGGGCATGGACGCGTCGCAGGATGCCCGCCTTCTTGGCAATCCGCGGCAGGAGACGAGCTGCCCAGGCCGTCTCTATCTGCTGACGCCCGGCAAGAAAACGCATGAAGAGGGCGTCACTGGTCTCCGCAGGCGACTCGCTGGGGCGAGTTCGCCGCGCTTCGCCGCAATCAGTGTGAAATGTAACATCAGCAATGGCTTGCAACCGGGCAAGAATGGCGACACTCGCACGGTTTGCCCTGCGGGCGAAGCAGTGGCACCCGAGCCGTCTTCACGCGGTTTCGTCCTCGGCACCGGCTGGCACTCCCCACGCGGCGGCCGCCAATCCATCTGCTGATCGAACCCGGGAATATTCGGGGCCTCCTCCGGCGTTGAACCCGTGAGAGGCATTCCGCACCCCAGGGTTCCGCTCCCCTTTTTCGCAGGCAGAGGATCCAGATCGAGGGGTCACCATGCGATCAGACCACGATATTCGTCGCGTCACACTTGCTGTCACATTCACGCTGGCTGTTTCGGCTGCGCTCCCCGCCGCCGCGGATCACCATTTCATGCAGATTGAGCAGGTGATCGGAGGGGTCGAGGGGGACACCTCGGCGCAGGCGATCCAGTTGCGCATGCGCGCCATGTTTCAGAACAACATGGGCGCAGCGCGTATCAGGGTGTTCGACGCGAATGGTGAGAATCCTGTCATGGTCATTGACTTCGACACGTTCGTTCCCAATTCTCAGCAGGGGGATCGCGTGTTAATCACGACCGCGGCGTTCAATGCGCGCACCACCCCCACCACTGTGCCTGACTTCACGATGACGAACCCGATTCCGGAGTCGTATCTCGCGGCAGGCAGCCTGACCTTTGAAGACGATTTCGGCACGGTGTGGTGGCGGCTGAGCTGGGGAGGCAACGGCTACACAGGATCCAACGAGGGAAGCATCTTCAACGATGACGACGGCAATTTCGGCCCGCCCTGGCCCGGCCCGCTCCCATCCGACGGGGTGCAGGCGCTCCAGTTCCAGGGCGCAGCGTCGGATCTGAGTTCGAGCAATGCCGCCGACTATGCACTTACCGCAGGGGCGGCCACTTTCACCAACAATGCCCGCGATTCCTTCGTCATCAACGACAGCGGCGGCCCGATCAACGCCACGCTGACCGACTTTGTCGTGACGTTCGGCACGTTCATCTCGGGCACCCTGCAGAACCTCGAGGAATCCGACAATACCTTCCTGCGCGCCCGCAGCCGATTCGGGTTCCTTGCGATCGAGCCCAACGTCGTTGACCTTCAGGTCGGCGCCGTCACGACCGTGCAAAACGCGGCATTGCTCGATCTCACCGTCGAGGGGCGTATCAACCAGTCGGGCGGTACATCCAAACTCCGACTCCGCAACTGGTCCACCAACGTATTCCAGCAGGTGCATCAGTACCCCATCGGAAGCACGGAGATCATCGAGACGATTGAGGATGTCTCGGCAGCGAACCGGGTGCGCGCGAGCGACGGCCGCATTGAACTCTCGATTCGCCAATCGACAATCACAACCTTCACCGTTCAAGGGTTTGATTCATTCACGGATCACGTGGTGATTGCTGTCCATTGATGATTCCGAGTTCGCTGCTCTGATTTCCTTCTGCTGACGCCCGCGTTCTCTTTCCCACGCTTACTCTTCCCGCCACCTTCGCTGTTCCTTCTTCTTCGTCAGCCGGCGCTTGTGTTCCACGCGCCTAGCTTTCGTGGCCCGACTCGGTTTCTTCTTCTTGCGCACCTTGGGCTCGACGGCTGCCTGCGCGACCAATTCGGTCAGCCGCTCGATCGCCTCCTCGCGGTTCATCCGCTGCGAGCGCGATCTATCGCAGACTATGAGAATTTCACTTTCGCGCGTCAGGCGGCTGCCCGCCAGCTTCCGCAGCCGCGCGCGGGCGGGGTCGGACAATCCTTCAATGTCCGCAACGGCGATCCGCAGCTCAGCCCGCGTGTTGACCTTGTTGACGTTCTGCCCGCCTGGGCCGCTCGAGCGCGAAAACGTGAAGCGCATCGTCCGGCTCGGCACGAACACGCCGGGGGCAGGTTCGATTCCCTGTTCGGCGCTGCGGCCGCCAGAAATTGGAACGTCTTCGGCGTTCATCTCGTCTCCAGCATCGGCGGATGCTAGGGTATTCCTCGATGAAGCGTGGACTGAACCGGTCAGCCGCTCGACGGTCAAAGGAAGGGCCTTCCGATCCATCGCCGCGCCGCAAGAAGGGGCGGGTGAAGTTTCACAAGGCCCGCATCCGCCGCTTTTTCTTTACGCACGGTCCGCACCGGCTGACTGGCGGGCGCATGACGCGCCGCCACATGGCCACGGAAGTCAAGCTGCGGGAAATCGACGTGGTCTGCCCGTCGCTGCCGCGCGCCTTCGACGGCCTGCGCATCGGTCACATCAGCGATTTTCATCTGGGCGACCTTCTGCCCGTCGAGCGCGCGGTCGAAATCGTGCAGATGCTCGCGGAGCAGGAGCCCGATCTGGTCGCGTGCACGGGCGATGTAATCGATCTGCACAGCGCGGGGGCGGAACCCCTGTTCGAGGCGCTGGCAGGCACCGGCGCGCCCCTCGGATCCCTGTTCGTGATGGGCAATCATGACGAGCTCGAGGATCGAGACCGAGTCATTCACATGGCGACCTCATCCGGCATGGTGGTGCTGCAGAACGAGGCGATCGAGATCAACCACAACGGAGACGAGCTGATCGTGGCCGGGGTCGAATGGGGTAAGACGCTGGCGCAGTGCCGCCGTCACGTGGATTCGGCGTGCGATGAATCGGTGCACCTCCTGCTGTCGCACAATCCGAAGTCGTTTCGGCGGGCAGCGGAAATCGGCATTCCGCTCACGCTCGCGGGCCACACGCACGGCGGGCAGATCGCGATGCGGCCGCGAACCCATGAGAGCCGGCCGGCGCGGCGGAAGCACAAGGCGGGATTGTTTCACCACGAGAATTCGCGACTGTTCGTCACCACGGGCGTGGGCGCGTGGTTCCCGCTGCGGATCAATGTGCCGCCCGAGATTGCGGTGATCACGATGCGGAGCGGAGAGGAATGAAACCACAGATGCACACAGATTCACCCAGATGATCTGTGGGATCGGATGCGTCGCAACTGTTGGCGACTTTTCGCTTTCGCAAACAGTCATTCCCCCGACCCTCACTTCATTTCACGTTCATAAGCGCTCCGTTCTTGATCTCTTCAATCCGTGTGCATCTGTGTTCATCTGTGGTTTCAAAGTTCTCGACGGCGCGACGGGCAGCGAGCTGGAGCGGCGGGGCGTGGACACATCGTTGCCGCTCTGGTCGGCAAGGACGCTGCTCGACGCGCCGGAAATCCTCGCGCAGATTCACCGCGAATATCTCGAAGCGGGGGCCGATGCGATCACGACCAACACGTTTCGCACGCATCGCCGCTCGCTGGCGAAGGCGGGGCTGGGGGAGCGCGCCCGCGAGCTGACGAAGCGGGCGGTGGAGATCGCGCAGCGGGTGCGCGACGAGGCCAACCCTTCTGCGCGGATTCTCGGCAGCGTCGCTCCGCTCGAAGACTGCTACGCACCCGCGCTGGCGCCGCCCGCCGACGAGTGCGCCCGCGAGCATGGGGAGATGATTCGTCACCTCGTCGAGGCGGGCGTGGATTTTCTGCTTATCGAGACAATGAACAATCTCACAGAGGCGAAGGCCGCGATCCAGGCCGCCCGATGCGCGTTGCCGGGGCGGTGGATCGCCAGTTTCTGCATGCGCAGACACGGGCCGCCCGGATTCCTGCTTTCGGGCGAGCGCATCGATGCCCTTATGCCTTCTCTGTCGGACTCGTATGCGATCGGCATCAACTGTGTGCCTGCGCCGGACATGGAATCGCAGGTCCGACACCTTCGATCTATCGCTTCGCCGACTGCTCAAATCGTCGCTTATGCCAACGTCGGACGGCCGGACTCATTGCGCGGCTGGATGAATACCGATGCTGTCTCACCCGCGCGCTACGCGGATTATGCGCAGGCGTGGCTGGATGCGGGCGCGACGATCATCGGCGGCTGCTGCGGCACCACGCCGGCGACGATCGCGGCGCTTCGACAACTGCTACGCCACCAGTCGAATAGCGACATCACGTGATCCCGCCAGCATTTCCACCAGCTCAACTGGCCATCGATCAACTTCGCCATCGATCTCGATCCTGACTTCAGCGACCCGCGCCGAAAGTTCCACTGGCTCCTGGAGGACGAGACGATGGGGTCCAACCTGAGAGAGTGGAATCTCTGTACCGTTGACAACCAAGTGGAGCCTGACCCGTGCAGAATATCCGCCCGTCGAGAGAAGCGATATGGAATCAGAGCGAAGCGACATCGGGCGGCGGCTCCAGGAGTACATGCAGGCCCACACGATTGGGCAGGAAGAGGAGTAGCTGCTCCTGCAGATTCGCGCTTCGTTGCGCGCACGAGCGCCTTCACTGATTCGACCCGACCAGATGATCCACAAGGTATTCCCATTTGACAGGATTGTGCGACGGGCTGCCGATTCCGTGGCCTGATGTCGGGAAGAACATCATGTCGAACGGCTTGCGCGCCTGCTGCAACTTGTGGATCAACTGCCATGAGTTCGAGGGATGCACGTTGTCATCCTCCATGCCGTGCAGGAGGAGCAGCTTTCCCTTCAACTGGTCGGCGAAGGTGAGACAGGAGCCCTGCGCGTAGCCTTCGGGGTTCTCCTGCGGAGTTCGCATGAAGCGCTCCGTATAGATCGTGTCGTAATTTCGCCAGTCGGTGACGGGCGCCCCCGCCACCGCCACGTGAAACACGTCCGGGTATTTGAGGACCCCGAGGGCCGCGAGATATCCGCCGTAGGAGTGCCCGGTGATCCCGACGCGCGACGCATCGACATACTCTCGCTGCGCGAGATGGGCGACGCCATCGACCTGATCCTTGATATCGACGATGCCGAGTTTTTGATACACAGCGCCTTCGAACGCCTTGCCGCGATTGCGCGTGCCGCGATTGTCGATCTCCGCGATCAGCATGCCGAACTCGCAATAGGGATTCACCGGCGACCAGCGGGCCCGCACGCTCTGCGACAGCGGCCCGCCGTACGCATCGATGAGAAGCGGGTACTTTTTCGACGGATCGAAATCCGAGGGTTTGTAGAGGATGCCGTAGAGGTCGGTGACGCCGTCATCCGCCTTGTATGAAAACAGCTCTGCTACGCCCCGCCCGTTGACGGCCGAGGTGTCGGTCTTCGCCAGCGTCAGCAGCCGATGACCCCACATGTCGAACAGGTGAGTGGTCGGCGGAGTTTCCACCGATTCGTTCATCGCGATGAAGCGACTGTGATCGGGTGAAATCGATATGAAGGTGTGATTGAGATCATCGGGCGTCAGGCGGGACGCTTCGCTTCCATCCAGCCGGACGCGATGCAGTTGCACGTGCAGCGGATTCTGCGAACTGAATGCGGTGTAATAAAGCCAGCCTGCCTCTTCATCGATGCGCTCGATCGAATTGCACGGGTAGTCGCCGGATGTCAACGGCGCGAGCAGCGATCCGTCGGCATGACGCAGCTCGTAGTGTTTGTATCCGGCGCGCTCGGATTCCCAGACAAACCGCTCACCATCCGCCAGCCAGCGCAACGTGGGCGAGTTCTCCTGCCAGGTTTCCTGCTGCTCTGTGACGACAACGCGCGAATCTCCGGTCGCCGGGTCCGCCGCCATCACTTCCAGAACGTTCTGATGCCTGTTGGTGCGGTGATAGATCAGCTCCTCCTCCCTGGGCCGCCACGAAATCGTGTACACGTACTGATCGGGATTTTCGCCGACATCCACCTTGACCGTTTCGCCGGATTCGAGGTGATAGACCCGCAGGCCCACCACGGGGTTGGGTTGGCCGGGCTTGGGATAGGCCTCCGGGTACAACTCGACATTGACATCAGTGAGTTTCGTGAGCACATAGAAATCGCGCACGTTCGATTCGTCGAATTCGTAGAACGCGATCATGGATGAATCGGGCGACCACCACATCGCCGTATTCTGGTCGAGCTCCTCGCCGTAAACCCACGAGCCGGTGGCGTACTTGTGATCGCCGCCTCCATCAGTGGTGACGGCGACTTCGCCCGATCCGTCCTTCTTCACGAGCACGAGATTCCCCGCGCGGTGCTCCGCGGTCCAGATTCCATCGGGCGAATCAACCTTGTCGAACTGCCGGCCGCGGGCGGGACCACGCCGGCCGGATCCGCTGCCGCGATCGAGCGGAACGGCCTGCTCGACAGTGGTCGTTGCCGCCTCGATCGGTTGCCCCGTGAGATCGATTGCGAACCACTGGTCGCCCACGCGGTAGGTCGCGCGTTTGCCATCTTCGCTCCATGCGAGATCGGCGATCCGCCCCTGGCGCGACAGTTCCGCCGCGATCCGATTGGCTTCCTGAAACTTCTCGAAACCCGGCAGCTTCTCGAAACGGTCCTGCGCGCCTGCGAAGCCCGCAATTCCGACGCAAACACACGCAGTGATGGAGAAGAGCAACGGCAGTCGTTGATGTGTCGTCATGGGAGAGAACTTCAAATGCGCGAGGGTGATCAGGTTGCGGTGTCATCCCAGGGGACAGGCCGAATTCATCATCTTCCGGCCGCGCCCGGGAAGCTGACCAATGAACGGTGGCCTTCGGCGTCGTAGGCACGCACGCCGAAGAAATAGTTGTCTTTGGAGAGATTGATGGTGAACTCGCCCACGCTGCCGGCGTCGATCACCTGTTCCCAGAAGGGCGCGGTCGTGTCGCGATAGACGATTTCATATCCCGCCACATCGGGCTCGGGCGATGGATCCCAGCGAATGGTCGTGTCATTGCGCAGGCCGGCGGTGATCAGGCGGGCATTGGGAGGGGCCGATGGAGCATTGGCGAGGGTAGAGAGCACAGCGCCGTTGAGCGCTGTCACATCCGCGAGATACTCCTCATCAACGTATTCGCCCACATCGCCGTATGGCCTGCCATCACGCATGATAACATCCTGGTGCTGGCGATCGTACTGCTCCTCGACCTCGGAGAAGCGCACGGCGGCGAACCCCTGTTCGTTGAACGCGGTGTGATCGCCGCCGCGGAGGAAACGATCGGTGCGGTAGATGATCCATGGCTGCACATCGGTCTGATGGCGCTCCGCGACTTCGCGGACATACCGCGCCAATTGCCGAGAGGGTGAATCGTTCTCCATGCCGAGCGAGCGAATGCGGGCCATCTCTTCCGCGCTAGCGTTGCGCGGAATTGCCTCGCTGAACAGGCGGATTCGCGTGTCATCCACCGATCCATCGGGATTGGAAGGATCGCCGATGATGTCGTTGGAAAGACCCGCGACGATGTTCCAGTTGTTGTCCTTCGCGTGCCGGGCGAACCAGTGCGCGCCGAGGAGCCCTTGTTCTTCACCCGCGGTCATGAGGCACACAGTGGTCGCATCGCATTCGTTGCCCGGCTGCGCGAATACGCGGGCGAGTTCAAGCACCAGGGCCGTGCCGCTGCCGTCATCATTGGCGCCGGGGGCATCGCTCTCGGCATCGTTGGTTCCCGCAGCGCGTGAGTCGTAATGCCCGAGGACGACAAAGTAGTTGTCGCGGGCTCCTTCCATCCTTCCGGGAATGATCATCACGACATTGACGATCTCGGTCTCCTGCGGCACGCGCTGGGTGGGCGGCTGAATGTGGGTCATGAGTTCGACTGTGATGTCATCGCGGCCTGACTCATCCGCGATCTTCTTCAATTCGTCGTGGAGCCAGCGCCGGGCCGCCCCGATGCCGCGGACGTCGGATTCGGTGTCGCTCAAGGTGTGTCGCGTGCCGAAGGACTCGAGCGTGTCGATCGTCGCACGCAAGTGCGCGGCCGAGACGGCGGCGATGACCTCATCGACGCCGGGAGGGCGATCGGGTGGCGATGGAGCGGTTTCTGCTCCGACGATAGCCAGCGCGAGGACCATTGTTCCGGCGGCAAACACGGGTTGCTTTGATGAAGTCATGCCGGAATATACCGCGCAGCCGGATCGCCTTCATTGATGCATCAGATTTTTGGCCAGCCGGGACGAACTCGCAGGCCGCGGATTCTGCCGTGATCGATCATTCATCAATGTCATCGATGTCGATCATCTCGACATCATCCTGATCATCACCATCGTCATCGTCGTCGTGGGATTGGGCCGGTCTGCCTCCCAGCAGATCCCAGACATCGGTGAAGTACAGTTCGGCCTCGGCCTGATCGCGCACCGGGATGCTCGGTCCGGCGGTGACGAACTTGATGATGGGCTCGACTCCCTCATTCTCATCGTCATCGATCACCAGCGAGATGGTCTGGTCCATGTCCCGGCGCTCGCGCTGCGGGCCGGAGCCGGGAATCACCAGATCGCGGGCCAGCTCGCGGTGAATCTCGATGCGCTGCTCAACTTCGTACACCGCGACGTTGTTGGCCGTGACGAACCAGTCGTCGTAATAGCCGGGCGATTCCGCCACCGCCTTCATGGCGGTCCACACCTGTCCCGGGTCGCGCCCGTGGAATGTTTCCGTGTGGACGGTCTTGCAGCCGGCAATTGCGACAACGGCCCACAAGGCGATCACGGTCACGACGATTGGTCGAGCATGAAACATTCTCTTCACCTCATCACCTCTTCACTACTTCACTTCCTGACCCGGAAGAGCATACCCGATTTCAGCGCCTGATTTCGAACCCCTCAAACTCCCCGGTCGCGGGACGCTGATCGAGCGCCTTATCGCGGATGCTGCCCGCCATCGCATCTTCCACGGCGGTGATGAACCGGTCGATCTCCTCGCGCCGGCCTTCGACCACGCATCGCACCGATCCATCCGGCTCGTTGCGCACCCAGCCGGTCACTCGATGTTTCTCCGCAATGCGAACAGTGGTGTAGCGGAAGCCCACACCCTGCACGGAGCCCCGGAAGGTAATGTCGCAGCGCACTTCCGGCATGGGAACTTTAGAGCGGTTTCAGTTGATACGAAGCGTCTGTGGATTCCCCCTCCCTTCCAGGTCGAAGAGTCGCCTTGGAGACGAGGGGCAAGGGGTGGGTCGAGCACTCAGTCTTATCGTAGATCGCACC